>Ga0126382_10000269_pt1 | contig 19792 bp, 21 predicted proteins | sample PanSoiMetPlot_30_FD_92548 | JGI IMG/M metagenome (GOLD analysis project Ga0126382, IMG submission 92548) | Tropical forest soil microbial communities from Panama - MetaG Plot_30 | ecosystem: Environmental > Terrestrial > Soil > Tropical forest > Bulk soil | place: Panama | collected 2016-02-17
CCGTGGGTTGCGGTGTGGCTGTCGCCACAGACCAGCGTGACGCCCGGCAGCGTGAAGCCCTGCTCCGGCCCGATGATATGGACGATACCCTGGCGCTTGTCGAACTCGTTGTAATATTCGAGCCCGAACAGCTTGGCGTTCTCGGCCAGATAGGCGATCTGCGCGGCGCTTTCCGGATCGGGATTGGGCAGATTGCGGTTGGTGGTCGGCACATTGTGGTCGACCACGCACAAGGTCTTCTCCGGCGCCCGCACCTTGCGCCCGGACAAGCGCAGGCCTTCGAACGCCTGCGGGCTCGTCACCTCGTGCACGAGATGGCGGTCGATATAGATCAAGCAGGTGCCGTCGGGCTGCTCGTCAACCAGGTGGTCTTCCCAGATCTTGTCGTAGAGGGTGCGGGGTTTGGCCATTGCCCGAATGCTCCGGAAATCGCGGTCATCGTCGCGACATATAGGGTGTGCGCAGTCCTTTAGCGCCTTGCGACGGAGAGGAAAAGGGTGGCGCGCGCTGCCCGCCATGCGGGTAGGATGGGCTTAACCAAGGGAGGGAAGCCATGGCCCGAGCAAAGGCAAAATCGGCGGCGAGATCAGCGCGACGCCCGCGGACGACCAAGCGGCGCACGCTCCCCAAGGCGAAGGTGAAGGCACGTCCGAAACAGACCTTCACCGCGAGCCACCATAACGACGGGGATTTCAAGGAGGGGCTGCGGCGCTACGCCAAGTACCGCGACCTCGGCATCAACCGCGCCACCGGCGGCATGGTGCAGGCCCACGTGATCCGCTTCGTGCCGCCCTGCCGGCCGGAAGAGGTGTCGAAACGGCACTATCACGACGTCGATTTCCAGATGGTCTATGTGCTCAAGGGCTGGATCAAGACCGAGCTCGACGGCCAAGGCGCAATCGTCATGCGGCAGGGGAGCTGCTGGATCCAGCCGCCGCGGATCGAGCACGTGGTGCTCGACTATTCCGACGACTGCGAGGTGCTGGAGATCATCCTGCCGGCGGACTTCAAGACCGTCGAGCTCGAATAGCCGCTTATTCGACGGCTTCGATTTCCATCCTGGCGCGGCCGGAGGCGAGTCGTTCGGTCAAGTCCTTGGCTTCGTCGAGCTTGAAACCGGCTGAAATTTGGCCCGAGCCGCCGAGAACCGGCTCTTTGATGACTGGGGCCATGAGTGCGCGCCCATCCACGCGAATTTCGGCCTTACGGCCGACATTCGCGGACATGAAAGTCGCAAACCGGCGGCCCGCCGGCTCCGTCAATCGGAAGGAAACGATCGGCTCGTTCGTTCGCGTGTCGAAAGCGACTTGTGCGCTGGCCACTTCGAGGACGAGCGGCTCAGCCGCAGCTATCGCGGCCGATCCGATCAGGAGCCCGGCAGCAAAAGGCCAGGCGCGACGCACTATCCAGCCGCCTTCTCCGCCACCTCGGCGCCCTCGTCGGCCCCGCGGTGGTCCTGCTTCTCGGAGATGCGCGCCGCCTTACCGCGCCGACCGCGCAGGTAATAGAGCTTGGCGCGGCGCACCTTGCCGCGGCGCACGACCTGGATCGAGTCGATCATCGGCGAATAGAGCGGAAAGACGCGTTCCACGCCCTCGCCGTAGGAGATCTTGCGCACGGTGAAGTTCTCGTTCAGGCCGGCGCCGGCGCGGCCGATGCAGACGCCCTCGTAGGCCTGGATGCGGGTGCGCTCACCCTCGACCACCTTGTAGTTGACCAGCACCGTATCGCCCGGCCCGAAATCGGGGATTTCCTTGCCGGCAGAAAGCTTTGCAACCTGCTCTTTTTCGAGCTGCTGAATCAGATTCATGGGAAATTCTCCATCGGCAGCGCCAATCCCTGCGGCGCGCGGGACTTGTCGGTTGTTCGGGTCGGGCGAGCTTCTACGACACCCCGGAGCGTTTGTCACCCGTCCGGTCCGGGCTTCTTTCCGGGCTTTTTGGCGGTTTCCGGCCTTCCGCCCTGCGCCAAATGGGCCGTCCAGAGGTCCGGACGCCGCTCCCGGGTGAGCCGCTCCGACTCGGCCCGGCGCCAGGCCGCGACCTTGGCGTGGTCTCCGGAGGTCAGCACTTCGGGGATCGGACGGCCCTCCCACAGCTGGGGCCTGGTGAATTGCGGGTATTCGAGCAGCCCCTGGGCGAAGGTCTCCTCCTCGCCCGACGCCTCCTTGCCCATCACGCCGGGCAGGAGCCGGACGCAGGCATCGATGAGCGCCATGGCCGCAATCTCCCCGCCCGAGAGCACGTAGTCGCCCAGCGACACTTCCTCGAAATGGCGGCCCTCGATCAGGCGCTGGTCGACGCCCTCGAAGCGGCCGCAGAGGATGATTGCGCCCGGCCCCTCGGCGAGAGCCACGACCCGTTCCTGCGTCAGCGGCACCCCGCGCGGGCTCATCAGCAGGCGGGCGCGCGCGTCGCCCGTTGCCAACACCGCATCGACGGCGCGCGCCAGCACATCGGCCCGCATCACCATGCCGGGCCCGCCGCCGGCCGGCGTATCGTCGACCGAACGGTGCTTGTCGGTCGCGTGCGCCCGGATATCGACTGCGTCGAGCGACCACAGCCCGGCCGCGAGCGCCTTGCCCGCGAGGCTCGTGCCGAGCGGTCCCGGAAACATGTCGGGAAAGATGGTGAGGATGGTTGCGCGCCACATGGCCGGTGTCCCGATGTTCAGCCTGATCCTTCCGGACCTTCGCGCTTCGCCGCCGTCTCCGCGGGCGGCGCGACGACGATACGTCCGCCGGCGACGTCGATGTCGGGAACGAACGCGTCGGTGAACGGCAGCATGATCGTGGTGCCGCCACCCGGCGGCCGCAGCTCCAGAATGTCGCCGGCCCCGAAATCATGGATGGCCACGACGGTGCCGACCGCGCTGCCGTCGGCGGTCACGGCGGAGAGCCCGATCAGGTCGGCGTGGTAGAATTCGTCGTCGTCGGCGGGCGGCAACCGCTCGCGCGGAACGAAGAGCTTGGTATTGGTCAGCCGCTCGGCGGCGTTGCGATCGTCCACGCCCCGAAACCGCACCACCAGATGTCCTTTGGCCGGACGCACCGCCTCGATCGTGAAGTGCGCTGCGCCGTCCTCACTTTCGAGCGGTCCATAGTCCGTCACCGCCATCGGATCGGCGGTGAACGACTTGAGCTTCACCTCGCCGCGAATGCCGTGCGCTCCGCCGATCTGTGCGACGCAGATGCGCTCGGACATGTCGAATTATCCGGCGAGGGGAAGCACTGTGCAGACCTACGCGGCCGGCTTGGCCGCGGCAGCCTTGGCCGCGGCGGCGGCCTTCTCGGCCTCCTCGGCCATCGCCTTGCGCTGCTTGCGCGGAATGGCGCGCGTCGGGTTGTTGCGCTTCTCCCGCTTCATCACGCCGGCCTGGTCGAGGAACCGCAGCACCCGGTCGGTCGGCAGCGCGCCTTTCGCGAGCCAGGCCTTGACCTTGTCCATGTCCAGCTTGAGGCGCTCGGTCTTGTCCTTGGGCAGCAGCGGATTGAAATAGCCGAGCCGCTCGATGAAGCGGCCGTCGCGCGGCGAGCGGCTGTCGGCGATCACGATGTGGTAGACCGGCCGCTTCTTGGTGCCGGCGCGCGCGAGACGGATTTTCAGGGACATTCGGATTCCTTTCCTCTGGATCTGATATCGCTTTGTAAACTCATTTCTTCTTGCCGAAGCCGGGCAACCCGCCGAGGCCGGGCGGCTTGCCGCCGAGCCCCGGGAGCAACGGGCCGCCGGGAAGCTTCGGCGGTAGGCCCGGCATGCCGGGCGGAAGTCCGGCGCCGCCCGGCAAACCCGGAGGCATCCCCGGCAATCCACCCGGCATTTTCGCCGCCAGCTTCTGCATCTCTTCCGGACTCGGCATGCCGCCGCCGAGACCGAGCATGTTGGCGAAGCCCGCCATCGGCCCGCGTTTGCCGGAGCCCATCATCTTCATCACGTCGGCCATGTTCCGGTGCATCTTGAGCATCCGGTTGACGTCCTCGACCTTGGTGCCGGATCCGGCCGCGATCCGCTTCTTGCGGCTTGCCTTGAGCACGTCGGGGTGCTTGCGCTCCTGTGGCGTCATCGAATCGATGATCGCGACCTGGCGCTTGAGCACGCGCTCGTCGAGATTCGCCGCCGCCAGCTGGTTCTTCATCTTCGCGACGCCCGGCAGCATGCCCATCAGCCCGGCCATGCCGCCCATCTGCGTCATCTGCATGAGTTGCTCGCGCAGGTCGGCGAGATCGAAGGCGCCCTTGCGCATCTTCTCGGCGACGCGCGCCGCCTTCTCGGCGTCGATGGTCGCCGCCGCCTTCTCCACCAGCGTGATGATGTCGCCCATGCCGAGGATGCGGTCGGCGATGCGGGCGGGATAGAAATCCTCGAGCGCGTCCATCTTCTCGCCGACGCCGATCAGCTTGATCGGCTTGCCGGTCACCGCGCGCATGGAGAGCGCGGCGCCGCCGCGGCCGTCGCCGTCGACGCGGGTGAGAACGATGCCGGTGAGGCCCACGCGCTCGTTGAATGCACGCGCGAGGTTGACCGCGTCCTGGCCGGTGAGCGCGTCGGCGACCAGCAGCACCTCGTGCGGCTGTGCGGCGCGCTTGACCTCCGCCGCCTCCGCCATCATCGCCTCGTCGAGCGTGGTGCGGCCAGCGGTGTCGAGGATGACGGCGTCGTAGCCGCCGAGCTTGCCGGCCTGCAGCGCGCGTTGCGCAATCTGCGCCGGCTGCTGCCCGGCGACGATCGGCAGCGTATCGACATTGATCTGCTGACCGAGCACGGCCAATTGCTCCATCGCGGCGGGACGGCGCACGTCGAGCGACGCCATCAGCACCTTGCGCCGCCCCTGCTCTGTCAGCCGCTTGGCGATCTTGGCCGAGGTCGTGGTCTTGCCCGAGCCTTGCAGCCCCACCATCATGATCGGCACTGGCGCCGGCGCGTTGAGGTCGATCGGCTCGCCCTGCGCGCCCAACATCTGGATCAGCTGGTCGTGCACGATCTTCACGACCATCTGGCCGGGCGTCACCGATTTGATGACCTCGACGCCGACGGCCTGGCTCTTCACTTGTTCCGTGAAGGCGCGCACCACGTCGAGCGCTACGTCCGCCTCGAGCAACGCACGCCGGACTTCGCGCAGCGCCGCATCAACGTCGGCCTCGGTCAGCGCGCCGCGCCGCGTTAGGCGGTCGAGAATGCCGCCAAGCCGTTCGGACAGCGTGTCGAACATGTTCCAAAACACCTCATAGCGTTTTCCGGCGAAGTGGACTTCCGGTTCGCCGCAGAAAACGCGTCAACCAAACGACTCTTTCGCCCGAGGGCGCATCGCGCTGTCGGGCGGTAGCCTCCGGTCTCATGGGGCCGGTCGGCGGGCTTAAATTTCAGCTCTTTTGCGAGAGCGGCCGGAACCTATGGACGCGGGGAGCCGAAGTCAAGAACGGGGGCCTGAATCTGCGTCCGAAGGCCCCGCTGACAGCATGACGGTGGTTCCGTTAATCTTCGCTCCAAGGGCGGACAAAGGCTGCCAAACGGCGGGAGGACACGTGCAGTTCCGCTATGGCCCCATATCGGTCCTCTTGGCGTGCGCCGCACTGGTGGCGTTCGCCCAGACTGCGCCGGCGCAGGACTATCCGAGCCGGCCGGTGACGCTGGTGGTGCCATATCCCGCCGGCGGCGGGCTCGACGTGCTGGCGCGCCAGCTCGGGCAGAAGCTGGCGGACCGGCTGGGCAAGCCGGTCGTGATCGAGAACCGCACTGGCGCCGGCACCGTGATCGGAGCGGCGTCCGTCGCGAAGGCGGCGCCCGACGGCTACACCATCATGCTGGGTACCAGCACGCCGTTCGCCATCACCGCCACGCTGAACAAGAGCCTGCCCTACGATCCAGCCAAGGATTTCGCGCCGATCGCGCTCACCTCGAACGCGCCGTTCCTGCTGCTGGTGCACCCCGCGCAACCCGTGCAGTCGGTCGCCGACCTCGTTGCGCTGGCGAAGTCGAAGCCGGGGCAACTCTCCTACGGTTCGGCCGGGCCCGGCTCGCCGCAGCATCTGAGCTTCGAGCTGCTCAAGAGCATGACCGGCATCGATGTCGTGCACGTGCCCCATCGCGGCGACGCGCCCGCGCTGACCAACCTGGTCGCCGGCCACATCGCGACGATGTTCGCCGAGCCGACCCCGGTCCTGCCGCTGCTCAAGGACGGCCGCGTACGCGCGCTCGGCGTGTCGTCGGCCACGCGGCTTCCGATCGCCGCCGACATCCCCACGATCGCGGAGGCCGGCGTTCCCGGCTTCAATCTCACGTCCTGGCAGATGATCGTCGCGCCGGCGGGCACGCCGAAGGAGATCATCGACCGGCTGCACGTCGAAGTGAAGCACGTCCTCGACATGCCCGAGATCAAGGCGGAGTTCGCCCGCACCGCACGCATTACCGTCGACTATCCCCCGGTCGACGAGCTGCAACCCTTCATGCGTTCCGAGATCGTGCGTTTGGGAAAAGTGGTGGAGCAGGCCGGCATCGCACGATCGCAATAGACTGAAAAAATCGCCGGCGGCATTGGGAGGATTGAACCATGCAGATCACGCGGGTGCTGATCGCCGCGCTTGCATTCGTCGGCGTGTCCGCCGGAGGGACGATGGCCCAATCGGGGCAGGACTACCCCAACCGCCAGGTCAATTTCATCGTGCCGTTTGCGCCCGGGGGCGGCACCGACATTCTCGGGCGCATGTTCGGACAGAAGCTGTCCGATCGCTTCGGCAAGTCGTTCGTGGTGGAGAACCGTCCCGGCGCCGGCACCGTCACCGCCGCGGTGCAGGTCGCGAAGAGCGCGCCCGACGGCTACACGATCATGATGGCGACCAGCGGCACCATGGCGATGAACCCCACGCTGTACAAGAAGCTGCCCTATGAGCCCGGGAAGGACCTGGTTCTCGTGGCGCTCGTCTGCAATGTGCCATTCGTGCTCGTGGTCAATGCCGACCTGCCGGTCCACTCCGTTGCCGACCTGGTCAAGCTCGCGAAGGAGAAACCGTTGAGCTACGGCTCTGGCGGCCCCGGCGCGTTCCATCACTTGATGGGCGAGCTGTTCAAGACCACGATGGGCATCCCGATGATCCACGTGCCCTACAAGGGCACCCTGCCGGCGCTCAATGATGTCGTCGCCGGCCATATTCAATTGATGTTCGCCGATCTCGCACCGGCTCACGCGTTGATACAGGCCGGCAAGGTGCGCGCGCTCGGCGTCACGACCGCGCAGCGCGTCGCCTCGGCGCCGGAGATTCCGCCGCTCGCCGAAGTCGGGGTACCGGGCTTCGACTGGGCCGCCTGGCAGGCAGTGGCGGCGCCCGGTGAGACTCCGAAGGACATCGTCGAAAAGCTCAACGGCGCGATAAATGCGGCGATCACCGAGCCCGACGTGAACAAGCAGCTGGTCGGCCTTCAGTTCATTCCGGTCGGCAAGCGCTCGCCCGACGAACTCGACCGTTTCGTCAAGTCGGAAACCGTGCGCTGGGCAAAGGTCCTGCAACAGGCCGGCGTGGCAGGTTCAGAATAGTCAGTTGCCCGGCATCACGCGCTTCGCGACCGGCGCCCACTTGGCGATCTCGTCCGCCACGAACTGTGTGAATTCCTCGGAGCTCATGGCGCGCGTCTCGACCGCGTCGCGGTCGAGACGCTTGCGCACCTCGGGCAGCTGCAACATTGCAGCGACCGCAGCATTGAGCCGCAGCGTGATGTCACCCGGCAGGCCCGCGGGGCCGGAAAGCGCGAACCACGACACGGCCGTCAGCTCCGGGTAGCCCAGCTCGCTGAACGTCGGCAGCTCCGGGAACTCGGCGAGCCGCGCGCTCGCCGTCACCGCGATCGGGATCACCTTGCCGGCGCGGATCTGCGACAGCGCCGAGGTCCAGGTCATAGTGCCGACATTCACGTTGCCGCTGATTAGGTCCATCATTCCCTGCGAGGCGCCCTTGGTCATGATCTGCTGCAGCTTGATGCCGGACTTCTGCGCGAAGAATTCCGCCAGCAGGTGGCCGAGCGTGCCGACGCCCGGCGAGACATAATCGATCGTCTGCCCGCGCTTCCCGAGCGCGACGAGCTCCGCAAGCGAGCGAACGCCGAGCGCCGGGTTGACCACGAAGACATTGGGCGGCCCGCCGATATAGGCGATGTGGGTGAAGTCCTTGATCGGATCGAAGCCGGGATTCGGGCTCACGACCGGCGCAATCACGTGATAAGCCGTGCTCGAGGTGGTGAGCGTATAGCCATCCGGCGCCGCCTGCGCGGTGGCGGCGGTACCGATCAGCCCGCCGGCACCGGCGCGGTTCTCCACGAAGCAGCGCTCGCGGAAGGTCTCGCTGAACTGGTCGCACAGCAGGCGCGCGAACATGTCGGCGGCGCCGCCGGGCGTCGACGGCGCGATGATGCGGATCGGCCGCGTCGGCCAGTCGGCGGCGCGGCCTGGACCTGTGCTGGTGAGCACGCATGCGAATCCGCATAGGACTCCCGCCGTCATTGCAGCCGCAATACGCTTCATGTCGTCCTCCTTTCATTATGATGCGGACTTTGCAGAACCGCCGCAAGCCGCGAAGGGACGCTGCGCTGTTGCGCGACCGGCGGCGCACGACCGCGCCCGTTGCGGCTTTCTTCGATTTCCGCTTAGCTACCGAGGCCGATGCTCGTCGGCGTATTTGTTTGCCGGAGGGCGCGGATGGACGCGGATCAGCTGACGGAGGCCGTTGACAAGATCGAGCTCAAGGGCTCGCCGATCATCGCCGCCATCAAGGCTGCCGGCGTGGAATACATCCTCTCGGTGCCCGACATCGTCACCAGCGGCGGCCTGCTGCGGCCGATCTCGCAGGATCCCGCGCTCAAGCTCGTCCGCGTCTGCAAGGAAGACGAGTGCATCGGCATCGCCTCCGGCCTCTCCTATTGCGACAAGCGCGCTCTGACATTGATCCAGTACACGGGCTTCCTCGACTCCATCAACGCCATCCGCGGCATCGCCGTCGAATATGCCCAGCCGATCTGCATGATGATCGGGCTGCTGGGGCACGATCCCTACACCACCCCGCGCAACTCGCCGCGTTACGGCGTGCGCATCATCGAGCCGATCCTCGACGCCATGGGCATTCCCCATCACCTCATCAACGAGGACCCCGACGTCACCAAGATTCGCCCGGCGATCGACGAGGCCTACGTCAACTCGCACCCCGTGGCTTTCCTGATCGGCCGGAGGCCGTCCGCGTCATGATGAAACGAGACGAATGCTTCAAGATCCTGGCGCGCCACGTCACCGACGAGATCGTGGTCTCGACCTACAGCTCCGCCGTCGACTGGCTGGCACTCGGGGAGCGCACGCTCAACTATTTCTCCATCGGCGCCATGGGCCTCGACTCCTCGCATGCGCTGGGGCTGGCGCTGGGCCGGCCGGACAAGCGCATCATCTGCCTGCAGGGTGACGGCAGCTTCCTGATGAACATGGGCTGCCTTGTCACGATCGCCGCGGCGGCGCCGAAGAACCTCGTGCATTTCGTCGTGCAGAACGGCACCTACGAGGCGAACGGCAGCCATCCGATCCCGACCAACAAGGCGGACTTCGCCGCCATGGCGCGCTCGGCCGGCTACGCGCATGCGCACGAGTTTTCCGATCTCGCCAATTTCGAGCAGCAGGCCGCCCACGTGGTCAAGCAGGACGGCCCGGTCTTCGCGACGCTGCACGTGGAGCGCTCGAAGCAGCTCATCTACGACTATCCGAAACTCTACGACGCGGAGCGCCGCAAGGCGCTGAAGGCAGCGTTGCAGAAGCGGTAGTCGTAGCCCTCGCTCAATTCACCGTCGTGTGGTTCGCGTTCTCCGGCACCACCAGCCGGTAGCCGACGCCGAGCTCGGTGAGCAGGATGCGCGGCTGGGTCGGATCGGCCTCGATCTTCTGCCGGAGCTTGCGCACGAAAATGCGCAGATAGTGCGTATCGTGCAGATGCGGCGAGCCCCACACCTCCTTCAGCAGGAACTGGTGGGTCACGACATTGCCTGCGTGCTGTGCAAGCAGCTGTAGCAGCCGGTACTCCTTCGGCGTGAGCATCACCCGCGCGCCGTTGATCGTCACGATGCGGGCGGCGAGGTCGATCGCCAGCGGCCCGACCTTGACCACCGGCTCGCCTGATGAGACGCGCACATGCCGGCGCATGGCGGCGTGGGCGCGCGCCAGCAGCTCGGCCATGCCGAACGGCTTGACCACGTAGTCGTCGGCGCCGCGCTCGAGCAGCCGCACCTTCTCCGCCTCGTTCGAGCGCACTGACAGCACGATGAGCGGCACGCTCGACCACGCCCGCAGGCGCTCCAGCACCTCGCCGCCGTCCATGTCGGGCAGGCCGAGATCGAGGATCACGAGATCGGGCGGCTTGAGCGTCGCCCAGCGCAACGCATCGCCGCCGGTCTCGGCGTCCTGTACGGCGAAGCCGTCGAGCTCGAGGCCCGCCCGCAGAAAGCGGCGGATCTGCACCTCATCGTCGACGACGAGGACAACGGGATTGAGTTCAGTCATCGGGACCCACCTCGGGTTGGCTCGCGGGCGTTGCGAAAGGCAAATGAATCGACACCGTGCTGCCCTGGTCGATGCCGGAGCTCAGCGCCTCGATCTTGCCGCCGTTGGCGGTGACGAAGGCCTTGGCGATCCACAGGCCGAGACCAGAACCGGACGTCGCCGCGGCGTGCCGGGCGCCTCGGAAGAACCGCTCGCCGAGCTGCGATTTCTCCTCCGCCGTGAGCCCGACACCGTTGTCGTGGACGGACAGCACGACATCGTGGCCGTTGCGCTTGGCGGCAACGGTGATCGGCGACCCCGTCGGCGAATATTTCGCCGCGTTGTCCACGATCTGCACGAAGGCCTGCTCGACCAGCACCGCGTCGACATAGATGAAAGGCAGATTCGAGTCCATGTCGAGGGAGACCTCGTGGCCGGACAGCCGCCGCCGCCGACGCTCCAGCGCGGAGTTGACGATGTCCTGGGGCTCGATCCACTCCTGCCGCGGCCTGATCTGCTCGCGGCTGATGCGCGTTGCGTCGAGAAGATTCTGGATATCGTTGTTGAGACGCTCGGACTCGTCGCGCACCACGCCGGCGAGCGCGGTCAGTCGCTCGTCCTTGGCGACCGCCGCAGACTTGCTCAACACCGTCGCGGCGCCGAGGATGGAGGCGAGCGGCGTGCGCAATTCGTGACTGACCGAGCCGATCAGTGCCTCCCGCAGCAGCTCGGTCTCCGAGCGCATCTTGGCATCGTTGAGCGCGCGCGCGACGTCGAGGCGCTCGAGCGTGGCGGCGGCGTCCGACAGCACGTCGTCCACCCGGTGGCGAACCTCGTCCAGGGTGTGCGCCGGCACGCTGCCGAGATCGATGGCGATGACGCCGAAATCGGCGTTCTTCTCCGACACCCGCCGGACCATCCAGACGTCGCCCTGGCCGTCGTCCACCGTGGTCGCGGGCGTGCGGCCGGCGCCCACCTCGGCGATGGCGGCGCGCAGCTGCTGCGTCAACGCGCCCTGCTCGGACTTGTCGTCGCCGCCGGCGCCGAACAGCATCACGTTGCGCTGGACGAGGTTGGCGAGATGCTCCTCGATTGCGAGGTAGATGTCGGCAGCCGATGACACCCCCGCCAGCCGGCGCGAGAAAGCGTAGAGGTCGCTCGTCTCCTTCTCGCGCTTGCGCGCGATCTCGGTCTGCTTCTTCATCGAGTTCGCGAGGTGGCTGGTCACTCCGGCAACCACCATGAACAACACCAGATTGAGGATTTCGTTCGGCCGCGCGAGGTAGAAGCTGTAGTAGGGGGAAAAGAAAAAGTAGCCCGACCAGAGCACGCCGGCGACCGCCGCCACCAGCGCTGGGATCAAGCCGAGATGCCAGCCCGCCAGCAGCACCGGCAGCAGGTAGATGACCGAGCCACGACGCACGTCGAGAGTCTGAGTCAGCACGTAGGCGATCACGGTGGCCGCAGCGACCATCAGCAGGGCGAGCACACTGCCCCGCAATTCGCGTCGGACTCTGTCCATTCCAACCACGGATCGTCTCTCCGGCGCCGGCAACGGCGCGACAGGGGGGATCACGGGTCGCCCTACTTCAAGATATAGACCTTTCGGCAAGGGTCGGTCATCCCCATCCCACGCGGATGGGCCTTCGGGAACCCCCTGCCCGGAGTGGGCAAATCGGTCGAAAAGCCCGCTCCCTTGGCCTTACCGCCTCCCCGCAATATGCTTTCCGGCCAACAACGGCGGGGCGGCCCGGCGCACATGGTGCCCCGGCACGACACCGCAGCGAATCAGGGAGGCTTAACCATGATCGGCATCGACCGGAGCGTGAGTATCGCGACCGCGGCCTTGTCGCTGGCGCTGACATCGGGAGGCATAGCCATGGCGGGATCGCTCGGCGGACCGCTGGAGCTGCAGGACGAAGGCAGCTTCTTCGTCAACGGCCAGACCACGACGTCGAGCCATCCCGGCACGTCGGCGTTCAGCGCCCCTGCCCCCGGCACGATCACCGTCAAGCAGATGTACGTGCAGTACCGCATCCCGAAGACGATCAGCGGACCGCCGATCGTGATGGTGCACGGCTCCGGCCATACCGGCGCAACCTATGAGACCACACCCGACGGCCGCGAGGGCTGGGCCACCTATTTCGCGCGCAAGGGCTACCCGGTCTATGTGGTCGACCATGCCGGCCGCGGACGCTCCGGCTTCGACCCGACCGCCATCAACCGAACACGGGTCGACGGCGATACCAAGTCGCTGCCCGACCTGCAGATCGCGGCGCGGGAGCGCGCCTGGTACTTCTTCCGCATCGGCGCGACCTACCCGACGCCATTCCCCAACTCGCAGTTTCCGGTCGAGGCGTTCGATCAATACACCGCGCAGCTCGTGCCCAATGCGGAGGCGACGCTGCCTGGCGCCGGCGCCAACACTGTGCAGGCGCTCGGCGCTCTGCTCGACAAGATCGGGCCGGCGGTGGTCATGGTGCATTCGCAGTCCGGCGCCTATGGCCTAGATCTGGTGCGGGCGCGCGCGATCAAGATGCTCGGGTTTATCAACGTCGAGGGCAACTGCGCGCCGGTGACTCCGGAGGAGGTGACGAAGATCTTCTCCAGGGTTCCGCTGCTCTCGGTGTGGGGCGACAACAGCAAGGGCGCACCCGGGCCGAACGGCGATCAGCGGCGCGACGGCTGCGCCGCCACCGTCGATGCGATCAAGGCGGTCGGCGGCTCCGCCAAGTTCCTGCTGCTGCCGGAGGTCGGGCAGAAGGGCAACAGCCACATGCTGATGATGGACAAGAACAACCTGCAGATCGCCGACCTGATCATCGGCTGGCTCGGCGAGAGCGTGGCCACGAGGTAGTTGCGGAGACTTGCATGTTCCTGATGACAACGCTGCGCGGCGTGGCGGCCATGGCTGCGCTTGTGCTCGCGCCGACGGCGGTGTGTGCGCAGGACACGCTCAAAGTCTCGGTGGGCGCGCGCGGCGCATTCGACAATCAGGTCTCCGAGGTCGGCCAGCAGCAGGGCTTCTTCAAGAAGCACGGTCTCACGCTCGAGGTGCTCTACACTCAGGGCGGCGGCGAGACCTTGCAGACCGTGATCTCCGGCGCGGTCGATATCGGCATTTCGATCGGCACGCTCGGCGCGCTCGGCGCTTATGCGAAGGGTGCGCCGATCCGGGTGATCGGCGGTTCCATGATCGGCGCCTACGAGTTCTGGTACGTGCCGGTGAATTCGCCGATCAGGAGCCTGAAGGAGGCGACCGGCAAGACCGTCGCCTATTCCACCACGGGCGCCTCCACCAACCTGATGGTGCTCGGTTTCCAGGAGCTCTACGGCATCAAAATGAAACCGGTCGCGACGGGAAACCCAGTGGCGACGCTGACGCAGGTCATGAGCGGCCAGGTGGACGTCGGCTACAGCGTGCCGCCGTTCGGCGTCGCCGAGCTGGGTGAGGGCAGGATCCGCATCGTCGGGCGCGGTGACGACCTGCCCGCGCTCGCCAGACAGACCGTGCGCTTCATCGTGGTCAACGCTGATGCGCTGGCGAAGCGGCCGGATGCGTTCCGCCGCTACATGCAGGGCTATCGCGAGATGGTGGATTGGATGTTCTCGTCCGATCCGCAGGCGATCTCGGCCTATGCGAAGTGGGCAGGCGTGTCGGAGAGCGTGGCGCGCCGCACCCGCGACGATTTCATCCGCAAGCCGAACGCGCTGCCGGACCAGATTTCCGGTCTTGAGACCATCATGGCCGACGCGGTGACCTACAAGTTCATCCCGGCGCCGCTCGGCGCCGATCAGGTCAAGACGCTGATCCAACTGCAGCCGCCCATTAACTGATCGGCCGCATTGCGTCGCCCGCCTATGCGGCCAATCGGAACTCGTTCACATTGAACTCGGCGACGGCCGGAAGGGCAGCCGGCACGGCCATGCAATCGATTCGCTCGGCGCAGTCCGCAGTGCGCCGGACCTCGCGCGCGATCCTCCGCCCGGCCTTGGTGGTTTTGCTCGTTCCGGCGAGGACACCTTTCAGCCACTCGCCAGTGCCGTCCACAGCCCCATCGATGGGCGAGTCGTTCCCGACGGCGAACTCGACGATGGCCGCAACGAGCCAATCGGTCCAAGCAATGTCGGCACGCTCGATCTTGCTATCGAGGTCGAGCAGCAATTCCGCTTCCTCGCGAGACGAGACCCCATCCGGCAGATAGTCCCGATGCAGGCGCCGGACATCGCCGAACGTGATCCGACCGCGGGCATCCGTATCGGTTACAAATTGCTGAAGCCTGACGTTGCTCATTGGTCGCGCCTGTGAGTGCCAGATTGGTCCCGCGCTGACATTGGCGCAGGGCCGCTTTCTTGATTCCTAACGGCAACCGTAAACGCGCGTTCAGGTAAATAAGTCTGCACGGCGACCCTTGTCTCGCTGACCCGGGTTGGATACATAGCGCGCACCGACCGGGGCGGAGATGCCCTTGCGGCCACGGAGAGGTGGCAGAGTGGTCGATCGCACCGCACTCGAAATGCGGCATACGGGCAACCGTATCGGGGGTTCGAATCCCTCCCTCTCCGCCAATTATCCGAAAAAAATGAATCGCTCGCCGAAATCCGCGAGCCATCAGGGGCGCAGCAGCCGCTCCAAGACCGCATCCGCGAGCTCTTCGGCAGAGTGGGCGGTCGTGTGGAGATGAAGCTCGGGCGCGTCCGGCGGCTCGTACGGCGAATCGAACCCGGTGAAGTTCTTGAGCTGCCCCGCCTTGGCCTTGGCGTACAGCCCCTTCGGGTCGCGCCGGACGCATTCGTCGAGCGGAGCATCCACGAAGATTTCGATGAATTCGCCGTCCGGCAGGAGATCGCGCACGCTCTGTCGCTCGGCGCGGAACGGCGAGATGAAGGCACACAGCACGATCAGGCCGGCGTCGAGCATGAGCTTTGCCACCTCGCCGCTGCGGCGAATGTTCTCCACACGGTCCGGGTCGGTAAAGCCGAGATCGCGGTTGAGACCATGGCGCACGTTGTCGCCGTCCAGCATGTAGGTGTGATAGCCCCGCGCGTGCAGCTTCTGCTCCACCATGCGGGCAATGGTCGATTTGCCCGAGCCCGAGAGGCCGGTGAACCACAGCACGCACGGCCGCTGTCCCTTCGCCCGCGCGCGCGCCGCCTTGTCGACCGCGAGCCTCGCCCAAGGGAGGTTCGCCGCCCGCCGCAGCGCGAACTGGATCATGCCGGCTGCCACGGTCTGGTTGCTGTCCCGGTCGACCAGGATGAAGGCGCCCGTCCCGCGGTTTGCAGCATGGGGATCGAAGACGACCGGCACCGCGGTGGTCAGGTTGCAGAACGCGATCTCATTGACCGAAAGCGTGCGCCCGGCCAGATGATCGAGCGTGTTGACGTCGAGCTTGTGCTTGATCGCGGTGACCGAAGCCGGAGTCCATCGCGTTCCGATCCGCATGAGATAGGTGCGTCCCGGGAGCAGCGGCGTATCCGCCATGCACAACAGGTGCGCCGCGAATTGGTCGCTGACCTCCGGCCGATCGTCGCTCGCCGCGATGAGGTCGCCGCGCGCGACGTCGATCTCCGCGGCCAGCGTGAGCGTCACCGCCTCGCCCACACCGGCCTCGTCCCGGTCCCCGTCGGGGGTGACGATGCGGGCAATGCGCGCCGGCGTGCCGGCGGGAAGTACCACGATGTCCGCGCCGGGGCGAATGCGGCCTGACACGATCGTGCCGGCGATGCCGCGGAAGTCCGCGCCGTTGCGGCTCACGCCCTGGACCGGAAAACGCAATGGTCTCGCGCTCGTGTCAGCCTCCACGTCGACCGTTTCAAGATACGCAATCAGCGTCGGCCCCTGAAACCATGGCGTGTTGCCACTTTTCGCCGTCACGTTGTCGCCATCGCGCGCGGAGATCGGGATCACCGCAATCGAGCGGGGCTCGAAGCGGGCAGCGAAGCCGGCGAATTCACCGGAGATCCGTTGGAAGATCGTCTGGTCGTAGTCCACCAAGTCCATCTTGTTCACCGCCAACACGAAATGGCGGATGCCGAAGAGCGCACAGATGTGCAGGTGGCGTCTGGTTTGCGGCAGCAGGCCTTTGCGGGCATCGACGAGAATGACCGCAAGATCCACGTTCGAGGCGCCGGTCGCCATGTTGCGGGTGTATTGCTCATGTCCGGGCGCATCGGCGACCAGGAAGGAGCGCCGCCCGGTGGCGAAGAAGCGGTAGGCAACGTCGATGGTGACGCCCTGCTGCCGTTCCGCCTCGAGGCCGTCGAGCAGCAATGCGAAATCCACCTCGGCGGAGCTGCCATAGCGCCGCGTGTCGCGCATCAGCGCCGCCATCTGGTCGTCGAAGACCTGCTGGGTTTCGTAGAGCAGCCGGCCGACCAGGGTCGACTTTCCGTCATCGACCGAGCCGCAGGCGAGAAAGCGCAGGCGGCCGCGGTCGGCGGCGGAGGCAGACGATGGAGCAGGCAGCCCCGCAAGATCGATGGCCATCAGAAATAGCCTTCCCGCTTCTTGCGTTCCATCGACGCGGTATCGTCGGCGTCGATCAGGCGGCCCTGGCGCTCGGAGCTGCGGGCGGCCTCCATCTCGGCGATGACGTCGTCGAGTGTGGCGGCGCTCGATTCGATTGCACCGGACAGCGGATAGCAGCCGAGCGTGCGAAAGCGCACCCGGCGCAGCCGCGCCACCTCGCCCGCGGCCATCGGCAGGCGATCATCGTCGACGGCGATCAGCACGCCGTCACGCTCCACCACCGGGCGTTCGGCCGAGAAATAGAGCGGGACGACCGGGATGCCCTCCGCCCGGATGTAGTGCCACACATCGAGCTCGGTCCAATTGGAGAGCGGAAACACCCGCATGGATTCGCCGGGCTTGAGCCGCGTGTTGTAGAGCTGCCAGAGCTCCGGACGCTGGTTGCGCGGGTCCCAGCCATGGTTCGCATTGCGAAACGAGAATACGCGCTCCTTGGCGCGCGATTTCTCCTCGTCGCGGCGCGCACCTCCCAGCGCGGCGTCGAAACCGTGACGTTCCAGCGCCTGCTTGAGGGCCTCCGTCTTCATGACCCGGGTATGCGTCGCCGACCCGGAGTGTACCGGATCGACGCCGGCCTTCAGTCCCTCCTCATTGACATGCACGATCAGCTCGAGGCCGAGCTCGCGCGCGGTGCGGTCGCGGAACGCGATCATTTCGCGGAATTTCCAGGTCGTATCGATGTGCAGGAGGGGGAATGGCAGCTTTGCCGGATAAAGCGCCTTGCGCGCGATGTGCAAAAGCACGCTTGAATCCTTGCCGATCGAGTAGAGCAGCACCGGATTGCGGAACTCGGCCACCACTTCGCGCACGATGGCGATGGATTCGGCCTCGAGCTGTTTCAGATGGCGAGGCAGCAAATGCATTGCTCTCCTTGCACCGGACGGCGGAGCATCGAACATCTTAGGGTACCGGCCCCGACCCTCGCAATCTCGCTGCTCGCGGAACTGCTGCGCCCGCCAGCGCATTCTATTGCTGATCACCGAGGAGGATCACATGGCAGACAACAAGGCGAAGCGTGGCGCAGCCGATCGAAGCCGCATCAGCCTCAAAGAGCCCTACGAAAAGGAATACTGGAAGAAGAAATTCCGCGTCTCGGGCCAGGCACTGGCGGGCGCCGTGCGCGCTGTCGGGCACTCCGCGAAGAAGGTCGAGGCCTACCTGAGAGACCGGTAGCTCGCCAGCGCAAGGTCCCGGCTGCGCGGCGATCCCAGCCAGGGGTCAGGATAGACTCAGCGGATAGCGGAGAAAGCCGCGGAAGCGCGCGCGGCCGCCGCGAACGAATTCGCCGGCACGCTCGATGGTCGCGAAGCGCCGCACCAGCGCGCCGATCCCCACCTGCGCTTCCATGCGGGCGAGCGACATGCCGGCGCAAGCGTGAATGCCGGTGCCGAACGCCAGGTGCCGGTTGGGATGCCGGCGGATATCGAGACGGTCCGGGTCGGGGAACTGCGCGGGATCGCGGTTGGCGGCGCCGATGCCGATGTGAATGAAGGTGCCCCGCGGCATGGCGACGCCGGCGAGCGCCGTGTCCGTCGCGGCGCGGCGGTTGCCGAGCTGGTTCGAGCTTTCCAGCCGCAGGAACTCCTCCACCGCGGTCTCGATCAATTCAGGGTTCGCGCGCAGATCGCGCATGGTGGCGGAATTGCGGATCAGGAGATCGACGCCATTGCCGATCAGATTGGTCGTGGTCTCGTGTCCGGCGTTGAGAATGAAGATGCAGTTGTGCAACAGCTCGAGCTCGGTGAGCTGATCCTCCGAGCGGCCACCGTTCGCCAAGTCGGTGGCGGCAATCAGCTTGGATAGTATTTCCCCTTCGTCGTGGCTGGCCTCGCGCAAGCGCCGCGCGACGAGATCGCGCAGATAGCGCTTGAAGTCGTCCACCGCCTCAGTGCCGCGCGCGAACTGCTCGGCGCTGAGCACCGGCTCGAGCGCACCGAGGATCGCCAGCGACCAGTCGCGCAACGGCGTGCGCTCGTCGGCGGGCACACCCAGCATGTCGCCGATCAGCTGCAGCGGAATGGCCGCGGCGAAATCCGCGATCAGGTCCATGCCGCCTTCCGCGGCGGCGCGATCGAGCAATCGGTTCACCAGTGCCTCGATGCGCGGCTGCAAGGCCTTCAGCGCGCGCGGCGTGAATGCCGGCGCCAAGAGCTTCCGCACCCGGCTGTGGTAGGGCGGGTCGTTGAACACCAGGCTGGTGGTGTGGTGTTCGTAGAGGGAGCTTTCGCCGAAGTTGGGCCGGAAGTCGATCTTCTTGTCCGAGCTCCAGGTCTCGGGATCCCGATAGACGGCGGCGCAGTCGTCGTAGCGGCTCAGGAAATATGATCCATCCGGCATCCGGTGGACGGGATCATGCTCGCGCAGCGCCCGATAGACCGGGAAAGGATCGGCGAGAAAGGCGGCATCGAGCCGCTTCAAGTCGAAGTCGAGCGCGGCCTGCCGGAGCCCCGCACTCGCCTCGTTGGTCGCTGCCGCCGTCACTTCATGAAGCTCGGAAGCCACGTCGCGAGGCCGGGAACCGCGACGATCACCACCAGCAACGCGATGAGGGCGAACGTGAAGGGCGTTACCCCGCGAAAAACGTCGGCGATGGAGACATGGCGAATGAGATTCTTCACGACGAAGATGTTCATTCCGACTGGCGGGCTGATCATGCCGATCTGCACCACGATCACCACCAGGATGCCGAACCAGATCGGGTCATAACCGAGACCGATGACGACGGGGAAGAACAGCGGCACGGTCAGCAGGATCATGGAGAGC
>Ga0126382_10000270_pt1 | contig 19767 bp, 18 predicted proteins | sample PanSoiMetPlot_30_FD_92548 | JGI IMG/M metagenome (GOLD analysis project Ga0126382, IMG submission 92548) | Tropical forest soil microbial communities from Panama - MetaG Plot_30 | ecosystem: Environmental > Terrestrial > Soil > Tropical forest > Bulk soil | place: Panama | collected 2016-02-17
CCTGAAGCTTGCCGCCTGCGGGCGGCGCAATCGTTTGGGAAGGAACAGCATGGCACGCATCGATGCCATCGTGCTCGGAGCCGGCATTGTCGGCACCTCGATCGGGCTGCAACTGGCCAAGCGCGGGCTCGCGGTCGCGCTGGTCGACCGCCGCGGCCCGGGCGAGGAGACCTCTTACGGCAACGCCGGCGTGATCGAGGGCAATACTCTCCTTCCGCACCCGTTCCCGTCCTCGCTGCTGGCCGTGCTTCGCGTGGCGGCGAAGCGGGCGACCGAGGCCGACTATCATCTCTCGTTCCTGCCCAGCGTTGCGCCTTGGCTCCTGGCTTATCGCGCGAATTCCGCGCTCGAGCGGCGGATCGAATTCGCCGAGGCGATGCGGCCCTTGTTTGCGCGCGCCGTGGCGGAGCACGAAACGCTGATGACCGAGGCGGGTGCCGAGCGCTACCTGCGCAAGGAAGGTTGGATCAAACTCTATCGAAGCGAGGCGGCCTTCGCCGCGACCGCGCCCGAGCGCGAGCTCGCGGCCAAGCACGATCTCAAGTTCCGCGTCCTCGATGTCGACGCCACGCACGCGCTCGAGCCGGCGATCACGCCGCTCTTTCAGCGGGCGACGCATTGGCTCGGCGCCGCGAGCGTCAGCAATCCGCTGGCGGTGACCCGCGCTTATGCGGCGCGCTTCGCGGCGCTCGGCGGGGTCGTGATCACCGGCGATGCGCGCTCCTTGCACCGTGCCGGATCGAAATGGCGGATCGACACGCGGGAAGGACCGCTCGATGCCGCCGAGGCGGTGGTCGCGCTCGGGCCGTGGGCGCCGGACTTGCTCAAGCCGCTCGGCCTCGATTTTCCGATGGCAGTCAAGCGCGGCTATCACCGGCACTTCCGCCCGCGCGGCAATGCCGGGCTCAACCGCCCGGTGGTGGATACCGAGCTCGGCTACTGCGTCGCGCCGATGGAGCAGGGATTGCGTCTCACCACCGGCGCCGAGTTTGCCGCCCGCGACGCGGCGCCGACACCCGTGCAGCTCGAACGGCTGCTGCCGGCGGCGAGCGCACTTTTTCCGCTTGGCGAGCCGACGGAGGCTGAGCCCTGGATGGGCAGCCGGCCATGCTTTGCCGATTCACGTCCGATCATCGGCCGCGCGCCGGGGCTTCCCGGCCTCTGGCTCGCCATCGGTCATGCGCATTGGGGCCTCACTTTGGGCCCGGTCACCGGCCTGCTTCTGGCCGAAATGATGACCGGCGCGACGCCATTTTGCGATCCTAATCTGTACAATGCGAATCGGTTCGCACGTTAACCGAAACACCGATATTGCCGCGCGTGCGATAGCCAGAGGAGCTTGCGACGGATATTTTTTGGGCGCCGTCGTCGCAAGAGGGAGTCGGCGTCATTCAACCGTCGCAAAGACGTCACGCTCGACCGATCGATTCACGTCGATGGTATCCGCATGCGCGCGCGATGATCTGATTAACGCCGCAATTGCGGGGCCAAAATGCGGCAAAACCGTTCCCACCATCCCTCGCGTCATTGTCGCCGTGTTTTTCATCTGACAACTGGAGAGGATGCAAAGATGCACCGCACGAGTGTTGCTGTGGTCTTGGGTCTGGCGTTCGCCACCCTGGCCGCAGACGGGCAAGCTCTCGCCCAAGCAATTCCAAAATCGCTGCAGGAGAGCGGTACGGAAGCCGTCATAAGAGATCGCAAGAACGCCTGGACCGTTGGTGTCGCAGGCGGTCTGCTGGAAGGAACGCGTCTGCGTTTCGTCGACGAGATGGCCCGCGTGGTCGCCGACGGCGAAAATCTGCGCGTGATGCCGTTCATCTCCCAAGGCTCCGCCTCCAACCTCGAAGACCTGCTCTACCTGCGCGGCGTCGACGTCGCGGTCACGCAGTCGGATGTGTTCGAATTCTTCCGCACCGAGCGCGCGACACCCAATCTCGACAAGCGCGTCCATTACATTTTCCGCTTCCCGCCCTCGGAAACGCATATCGTCGCGAAAAAGGAGATCCGCTCGATCGAGGATCTGCGCGGCAAGAAGGTACATTTCGGCTCGGACGGCGCATCGGGTACGCTAACCGGCCCGATCTTGTTCCAGCGGCTCGGCGTGCAGGTGCAGCAGGTCGAGGGCACGATGGACAACCCGACCGGCATGCACAAGGTGGCCACCGGCGAGATCGATGCGGTCGTGCGCGTGACCAGCAAGCCGACCTCTTACATTTCGAAGATCCCGGCGAATTCGGGCCTGCACCTGGTGCCGATTCCGTTCTCGAAGAAGTTCACGGACTATTACGCCTTGGGTGAGTTCACCAACGAGGACTACCCGAACATGGTCGCGCCGGGTGAGCGGGTCGACACCATTTCCGTGCCGGGCGTGCTCGCCGTCTACAACTGGCCGAAGAACACCGAGCGCTATCGCAAGGTCGAGCGCTTCGTCGAGCGGCTGTTCGCCAACTGGGACAAGCTGCTGCAGCCGCCGTATCATCCGAAGTGGAAGGACATCAATCTGGCGGCGACCGTCGAGGGCTGGAACCGCTTCGCGGTCGCCGAGCAGGAGCTGACGCGCCTCAAGGGCGCCGGCGGCCAACAGGATCTCAATCGCGAGTTCCAGGCGTTCCTGAACCGGCCGGGAGAGACCGCCAAGTCGAACCCCAATCAGACCGAACGCGAAGCCTTGTTCCGCCAGTTCCTGCAGTGGCGCGACAAGCAGGGAGGCGGGAGGCGCTAGAACGTTTTCCGGGGGAAATCCGCCACACAACTAACCAAGCATGAGCGGCGTCCGGTTCATCGGGAACGGATGCCGCTCATGCGCGAGATGCCTGCCGATGGCAGGGCCGAGTTCGTAAACTAATCCCATACAGGAGGCGTTGTCCGTGTCGCGAGTCATCTTTTCGGTTCTGATGTGCATTTGCGCGCAGGTCGGCTTGGCGCAGGCGCAAGACAAGTATCCATCCCGTCCGGTGAAGATCATCGTGCCGTCGCCGCCGGCCGGCGGAACCGACATCATCGCGCGCGTGCTGGCGCAACGCTTCTCGACCGTGTTCGGGCAGCAGTTCGTCGTGGAAAATCGTCCCGGCGCCGGCAACATGATCGGCATCGAGTCGGTCGCGCGCTCGCCGAACGACGGCTACACGCTGCTGATGGTGCCGAGCACGCTGGCGCTGAACTCCGTGCTGTACAAGAAGGTCAACTACGATCCGATCAAGGACTTCGCGCCCATCACCATAGCGGCCACCGCGCCGAACGTGCTGGTGATCAACCCGCAGGTGCCCGCCAAGACGCTCGCCGAATTCATCGCGCTCGCAAAGAAAAAGCCGGGTGAGCTGACCTACGGCACGCCGGGCATCGGCACCTCGCCGCACATGAGCATGGAGCTGCTCAAGAGCATGGCGGGGCTGGACATCCAGCACATCCCGTATCGCGGCACGGCGCCGGCCGTGACCGACATCATCAGCGGGCAGATCCATGCGATGTTCGCCAATGCGCTCACTGCCAAGCCGCAGGTCGATTCCGGCAAGGTGCGTGCGCTCGCGGTCTCCGGCCCCAAACGCATCGATGCGTTCCCCGACGTTCCGCCGGTCGCGCAGGCGGGCGTCCCCGGCTACGAGGCGATGCAATGGTACGGCCTGTTGGCGCCGGCCGGCACGCCGAAGGACATCATGGTCCGCCTGCACGCCGAGGCGGTGAAGGGGCTGCAGACCGAGGAAATGAAAGAGAAGCTCGCCACCGATGGCGCCGAGCCGGTCGGCAGCACGTCGGCGGAATTCGCCGCGCTGATCAAGTCCGAATTGGACAAGTGGGCGAAGGTCGCCCGCGCGGCGAAGATCGAGGCGCAATAGCGCCGTCGCCGCTTTTTGGCGGTGACCTGAAATGAAAAAGGCCGCGCGGCACCCGCGCGGCCTTTTTCGTTTTACATCGATGCGAGGCTACTCGCCGATCGTGCGTACGACGCTCGAGGTGGGGCGGTCGCTGGCGCCGCCCGACGAGGTCTGCACGGTCTTCAGGATCATCTCGTCGTAGGCGGGCAGCGTCTTCACCGCCTCCTTCGGCTTCATGAAGACGACCTTGTAGCCGTTGGCCTTCAGGTCGGCGAGCAATCCGGCCGCGGCCTCGGCGGTCGCGTGCTGGAAATCATGCATCAGCACAATGCCTTTGCCGTTCTTCTTCAACTTGGCCAGCACTGCCTGCCGGACCGCCTCGGGCTTGCGCATCTTGAAGTCAAATGAATCGAGGTCGGTCGAGAAGATGGCGATGTTGCGCTGGCCGAGATAGGTGATCAGCTCAGGCGGTTGCCGCAGCGCCGGAAAGCGGAAATAGGGAGCGGTCGGCCCGCCGACTGCCCAGCGCACGGCGCTGATGCCCTTCTCGATCTCGTCCTTGGGGTCGTACTCGACCGCCACGGTCTTGTTGTTGATCCGGCAATGACCCTTGGTCTTCGACAGGTCCTGATGGCACCAGGTATGCGAGCCGACCGCGTGCCCGCCTTCGGCCACCTTCTTGAGGATCGCGGGCTCCCAGGTGGCGTGGATGCCGATGGGGAAGAAGATCGCCTTGGTGCAGTGCGCGGCGAGCGCGTTCAGCACCCCGATGGTGTTCTTCGGCCAGGGGCCGTCGTCGAACGTCAGCACGACTTCGCCTTCGCGCAGGAAGTCGTGGCTCTTGAAATGCTCGAAGCCGAAGCCGGGGCCGCCCGTGGTGTCGATCTCGACGGTGCGCGCGACACCGAGCGCGTTGGGATTGCCCGGGCACGAGACGGCAGCCGGCAGGGCGGCATGCGGCGGCGGAGGGGGCGGCGGTGCAGCGGCCGGTGCCGGCGGCGTGGGCGCACGCGGCGGGGTTGCCTGGGCGATGTTTTGATTTTGGGCGACGCTCTGGAGGTCGCTCGGTTGCGGCGGACTTTGCGCCGGTTGCGGCGGACTTTGCTGGGCAACGCTGGGCGGCGGGGCGGCGGGCGTCGTCGGTGCGACAAAGACGCCCGGGGTCGGGGTGGGTACCTCGGTTATCACCGGCCCGGCTGGGGCTTTCGGTGCGGCGGTGACGACCGGCTGGGGGGCCGTCACCGCAACGGAGGTTCTTTGCGAAAGAATGACGCCAACAAGCGCCACACACACGATAATCGCTAGCGCGGACGCGATTGTTGCCAAACGCATGGCCAAAACCTCCAGTTCCGGAGCGTGCCTCGGTTCTGGCGTGGAACCTGCTCCGGCATAAGCGTTCACGCGTTTTCGGCGGCGAACCGGAACTCTACCCCCGGATCAACGCTGAGGCAGGCTTTGTGACCCGAAAACGCGCCAAAACCCCTCGGATGCCAACCCTGTGGAGCGTGGGCTCATTCCCTTAACCCAATCTTAAGTGGCCAATTCGAGGCGGGTCAACAAACCCCACAGTTAACGTGGCAAATCAGTGCGGCAAGACCGAACGGGCATGAAGGTCCCGCCAGCTCGGGACGCCGCCGCGGAGTGCAGTCGCCTCGAAAATTCCGCGCGCGACCGCCCGTGCCAGCACGTTGGCGGCGACGGCGCCAAGCTCGGTGAGCTCGTTGACGGCATCGGCGAGCGGGCGGCGGCCGGTCGCGGCCGCGAACACGGTGTCGCCGTCGAGCGTCGTATGGGCAGGATAGATGGCGCGGGCGAAACCATCCTGGGCCATGATCGCAAGCTCCTTGGTCTGCGCCTTGGTGAGCGCAGCGTCGGTTGCCACGATGGCGATGGTCGTATTCTCGCCTGGCCGTCCTTTGGCGAGCGGCGTCAGCGCCGCGGGCGGCACGGTCGTCGGGAAGCCCAAGGCCCCGAACTCGCCGTCGCGCTCGAACGGCGCCGCCCAGAAATGCGGGCCGCGGCCGACGTTGACGCTGCCGCACGCATTCACCGCCACCAGCGCCCCGACCATGTGTCCGTCGCGGGTGACGGCGGAAGCCGAGCCGAGCCCGCCCTTGAGGTTGACGGTCGTGGCGCCGAAACCGGCACCCACGGTCCCGAGCGCGAAACTGGCTCCGGCGGCTGCCGCCGCGGCGTAGCCCAGCTCGCGGTAGGGCGAAAAGCGTCCCCAGCGCTTGTCGCCGCCGTTGAGCAGGTCGAACAGCACGGCCCCGGCCACGAGCGGGACGCGCACGTCGCCGATGGCGAAGCCGCGGCCGCGCTCACGCAGCAGCGCTTGCACGCCCGATCCCGCGTCGAGCCCGAAGGCGGAGCCGCCGGACAGCACCACCGCGTCGATGCGTTCAATCGTGCGGTGCGGCTCGAGCAGGTCGGTTTCCCGCGTGCCGGGGGCGCCGCCGCGCACGTCGACGGCGGCGACGGCGGGTTCCTCGAACACGATCGCCGTGGTCCCGGATGCGAGCCGCGCATCGTCGGCGTTCCCGACCAGAATGCCCGCCACGTCGGTGATGAGATTGCGTTGCGCCATGTGACCTCGATCGCGGTGATTGCCTGGGGCGGCGGCAGGTTACCGGTCCGATGGGAGCGGGGCCAGTGTCACGCCGGATCACCCCGCCATCACATCCGGGCGAGACCCGGAAATGCCGGCTTGCGTTGGAACGCCGATCGATCGCATTAAGACGTCATGGTTGCCGACGTCACAATCTTTTACGCGCTCATCGCCGGTCTCGTGAGCTTCCTGTCGCCATGCGTGCTGCCGCTGGTGCCGCCCTATCTCGTCTTTCTCGCCGGCACATCGCTCGAGCGGCTGGCCGAGAAGGAGCCGCCGCCGCGGGTGCGGCGCGACACGGTGATCGCCGCCATGCTGTTCGTCGCCGGTTTCTCGACCGTCTTCGTCGCGCTCGGCGCCAGTGCCAGCGCCATCGGCGCCCTGGTGCGCTTCTATTCGAACGAGCTGGCGATCGTGGCCGGCATTGCCATCATCGTCATGGGATTGCATTTCCTCGGGCTCACACCGATCCGCTTCCTCTATCGGCAGGCGCGTATTGAGGTCCCAAAGCCCGTCGGGCTTTGGGTCGCCTATGTGATGGGCTTGGCCTTCGCGATCGGCTGGACGCCCTGCATCGGGCCGATCCTGGCGGCCATCCTGGCGGTGGCGGCGTCGAGCGCCACGGTCGGCAAGGGCGCGGGCCTGCTGGCGGTCTATTCGCTCGGGCTGGGCGTGCCGTTCGTCATCGCGGCGTTCGCGGTCGAGCCGTTCGCGGCCTTCCTTTCGCGCTTTCGCGCCCATCTCGGCCACATGGAGCGGGTCATGGGCGGTCTCCTCGTGCTCACCGGCGTGGCTTTTCTCGCGGGCTTCTTCACTCAGCTCAACAGCTGGCTGATCGAGACCTTTCCGGTGCTGCAGAGCATCGGATGACCCCAAAAAAAGAGCCCGCCCCGGTGCGCGGGGCGGGCTCGACTGGTGTGGCGGATTTGACGTTCAGGGCCGTTATTCGAGTTCGGTGTAGGTGATCTTGCCGCTTGAATCCTTCTTCCAGACATAGACCACGTAATCGAGCCGGGTCACGTCACCCTTCTTGTCGTAGGACAATTCACCGATCACGGTGTTGAACTTCATGCCGGACTTGATCTGCTCGGCCACCTTCTTGGGGTCGAGCGATTTCGCCGCTTCGGCCGCCTGCTTCATGATCTGGACCGCGGCATAGCTGTAGAGCGTATAGGCCTGCGGCTCGAAGTTCTTGGCACGGAATTTCTCCACCACGGCCTTGGCCTCCGGGCGCTTGCGCGGATCCGGGCCATAGGTCATCAGCGTGCCTTCGGCGCCGGGGCCGGCGATGGTCGCGAACTCGTCGTCGGTGATGCCGTCGCCGCCCATCAGCGGCGCGCGAACGCCCTGCGCACGCAGTTGCCGCAGGATCAGGCCGCCGGTGTCGTGCAGGCCGCCCCAATAGATGAGGTCGGCGCCGGACGCCTTCACCTTCGAGACCAGCGCCGAGAAGTCCTTGTCGTCCTTGTTGACGCCCTCGTAGAGGACCTCCTTCATGCCGCCCTTGTTGATCGTCGCCTTGGTCACGTCGGCGAGACCCTGGCCGTAGGTGGTCTTGTCGTGGACGACCGCGATCTTCTTGCCCTTGAAGACCTTGAGAATGTAGTCGCCCGCGACCGCGCCCTGCTGGTCGTCCCGGCCGCAGGTGCGGAAGATGTTCCACATGTTGCGGTCGGTCACGCGCGGGTTGGTGGCCGAGGGCGTGATCTCGAGGATGCCGTTCTCCTGATAGACGTCGGAGGCGGGAATGGTGACGCCCGAGTTGAAATGGCCGACGACGAATTTCACGCCATCGCCGACGAACTTGTTGGCCACCGACACGCCTTCCTTCGGGTCTGCACGATCGTCGCCAAGGAAGACCTGGATCTTCTGTCCGAGAATGCCGCCGGCGGCATTGATGTCCTCGACCGCCTGCTCGGTACCGTTCTTGAGCTGTGCGCCGAAGGCGGCGCTGCCACCGGTGAGCGGGCCGGCGATGCCCAATTTGATCTGCGCCGAAGCGGTGTCTGCGAGTGCAAGGCCAAGACCGAAGGCGAGGCCGAGCGTGAGCCATTGTCTCATGGTGTTTACCCCTGGGATGGAAGCGTCAAAGCGCGGCCCGTCGTTGCGCGCAAGCCGCCTGTAACCCGGATTCAAGCCGTAAATCGGGCAATTGTCACCCGGATTTTGACGTATCCCCGGGGGCCGTATCGTCGCGGCGGCGCCAGCGCAGCAGGCCCGTGCGCATGTTGATCCAGCTGTAGCGGCCGACCATCTGGCTCACCCGCGTGAGGCGGAAGCCAAGGAACCCAAATATGAGGCAGACTACGTAGTCGACCAGATAGTAGTGCAGCGACAGGAACTTGCTGGCGAAAACGGCATAATGGATGAAGCGCACTGAAAAGCTCAGCGGCAACATATAAACCGCAACATGCCACCATGGCCGCCAGGTCGCGGCGACGGCGCGGCCGGCGAGCCAGGCGGCGCTGCCGCCCATCAGCACGCTGACCAGAAAGAACACGCCGAGCGAATGCTCGTCGGAGAGGAACTCCGGGATGGAGATGCGCATCGGGCTCAAGGACCTTCGAAAACGCGGGCGAGGCTGTCCACGGCATTGAAGCGCGGGCTCGGGAGCGGGTCGAGTCCGAAGCGATCGGCGATCAGCTTGAGGATCGATGTGGTTTCGTAGGGACGCTTGTCGATGGTGCCGTGCTTGACGAACGGCGAGATCACGATCGTCGCGATGCGCGGTCCCGGCCCGAAATAGTCGGCGCGCGCCCCGGCGGCGGCGCCCATCGGCGGCGCGACGTGGTCGAAGAAGCCGCCGAACTCGTCATAGGTCACGATGATCGCATAACTGTCCTTCATCGGGCTTTTCTGCATCATCGTGACGACGCGTCGCACCTCGTTGTCGGCCGCCGGAATGTCGGAGTAGCCCGGGTGCTGATTTTGGAAGCCGGCAGGCTTGTAGAAGCTCACCGGCGGCAATCGGTTCGACGCGATGTCGCGGTCGAGCTCCTTGGCATCCCTGAGGTGCTCCGCGCGTTCGGACCGGCCTTCGGGCGTGGCCGGATTGAACCGCTCGAAGGCGGCGAACGGCTGGTGGTGCCACTGGAAACGCACCTTGGTCCCGAGCTCGTCGTTCTGCTCCGGGGTGCGATTGGGGGTATTCGCCAGTGTCCAGCCGCCGGAATACCAGGCCCACTTGATGCCCTTCCTGGTCAACACGTCGCCGATGGTGGTTTCCGATTGCGGCGGCAAGAGCAGCGACGCCTTTCCGTCATTGAACAGCTGGTACTGCATCGTATTGACCGCGTGGATCCCCGGCAGTTTTCCATCGTCCGCGGTCACGTAGCGGTCGCCGTATCGGATGTCTCCGTCCTTGGCGCGTGGATCACCGCGCTCGTCCAGCAGCGAGCGGATCGGCCGGCCGTGGCTGTCGTTGACCTTGTCGGCGCCGGGAAATTTCGGAGCGCAGGCGCACACCAGCCAGAAATGATTGAGAAACGACCCGCCGAAAGCGCCCTGAAAGTTGTTGTCGAGCAGGACATTCTTGGCGGCGATCTGCCAGAGGAAGGTTTTTCGCATCGTTCGTGCGCTGTAGTAGCCCATGGTCAGACCGCCGGCATCGGAATAGGCGACGTAGCGGTCGTTGTCGCCGCCATGGATCTGGGCGCGATTGGTATAGAACCGGTGAACGAGATCGCGGGTATAGGTCGCGCCCGAGACGCCCGGGCGAACACCGTCGATCACGAACTGTGCGTTAGGCAGGCGCGGCAGCCAATAGTCCTGGACGCCGGCTGGGTTGTCGGCGACATCGAACGGTCCGTCTTCCTCCGGCTGTGGCAACCGCCCATAAACGGTGCCATCGAGCCTGCGCTGCTTGATCTGCGCGGCCGCGGTGGTCACTCCGTTGGCGCCAGGGAATGCGCCGAACAGGTTGTCGAAGCTGCGGTTCTCCAGAAAGATCACGAGAATATGCGAGACGCGATCGAGATTGGCGAGATCGGCCGCCGCGGCATGCGGCGCGTTCGTGCCCGCAATGCAGACTGTGACGACAATCGACAAGCGACGAAGGAACATATTCCCGTCTCCCGAGGCGACCTTAAGCCGGCATGCTACGGCCACTCGATGACGATTTTTTTCGATCCGACCTATTCGATCCGACTATCAATGCCTGCCGCCTTCCAGGTAGGCCGCTTTCACCTCAGGCCGATTCAGGAGGTCGCGGCCGGTTCCGCTCAGCGTGATCCGGCCGTTGACCATGACATAGCCCCGATGCGCGAGCTTCAGGGCGTGGAACGCGTTCTGCTCCACCAGGAATACGGTGAGCTTCTCCTGGGTGTTGAGCTTCTTGATTGCGCCGAAGATCTGCCGTGCGACCAGTGGCGCGAGGCCGAGCGACGGTTCGTCGAGCAGCAGAAGTCGAGGACGCCCCATCAGCGCGCGGGCGATCGCCAGCATCTGCTGCTCGCCGCCCGAGAGCGTGCCGCCGCGCTGGCCGATGCGCTCCTTCAGGCGCGGAAACAGGGCGAAGACGCGCTCTACGTCGGCCTCGAAATGGGCGGCGCTGTCCACCGCCGCACCCATCTGCAGGTTTTCCATGACCGTCATGCGCACGAAGATGCGCCGGCCCTCCGGCGCCTGGGCGATCTTGAGCCGGGCGATCTCGTGTGTCGGCAGCTGCGTGATGTCGCGCCCGGCGAAGGTGATATGGCCTTCGCGGGCGCGCGGATTGCCGAAGATCGTCATCATCAACGTCGACTTGCCGGCGCCGTTTGCTCCGATCAGCGCGACGATTTCGCCTTCTCCGACATCGATGTCGACACCCCGCAGCGCGGCGATATGGCCGTAATACGCCTTCAGTCCGCGTACCGTGAGCAGCGGTTGACTCATCGCTGGTTTCCCTGCGCCATGCGCATCAAGGAATCTCGCTCTCGACGTCCGCGACTTCCTCCTCCTCGACGCCGAGATAGGCCGCGATCACCTTGGGGTCGTTGCGGATGGCGTCCGGCGTGCCATCCGCGATCTTCTGGCCGTGATCGAGCACGATGATGTGGTCGGAAATTTCCATCACCACCGACATGTCGTGCTCGATCAGCAGGATCGAGGTCGCGTGCTCGCTGCGGATCATGTGAAGATAGCGGCGCAGCTCCGCGCTCTCGTGCGGATTGAGGCCGGCGGCGGGCTCGTCGAGGCACAGCAGAACCGGATCCGTGCACATGGCGCGCGCGATCTCGAGCCGACGCTGATCGCCGTACGGCAATTCGCCGGCCGGATCGTCGGCGCGGGCGGTGAGCGCGATCTTTTCCAGCCAATAGACCGCCTTGTCGATGGCGGCGCGCTCCGCCTGGCCGTAGCTCGGCAGCCCGAGCGCACCCAGCAGCGTGAAGCCGGAGGCCCGCATCAGCGGATTGTGCTGGGCGACCAGCAGATTCTCCAGCACGGTCATGCCCTGGAACAGGCGGATATTCTGGAAGGTGCGGGCGACGCGCGCCTGCTGCGTCACCAGATAGTCGGGCATGCGCTCCAGCAGGAACAGCACGCCGTCACCGCGCGCGACGCTGCGCTCGCCGCGATCGGTCAAGGCGGCGAGCTCGTCCCATACGCCGGGGTCGCCGTATTGCAGCGCGATACGGCCCTCGGTCGGCTTGTAGAAGCCGGTGATGCAGTTGAACACCGTGGTCTTGCCGGCGCCGTTCGGCCCGATCAGCGCGGTGATGTCGCCGCGGCCGGCGGTGAACGAGAGATCGTTGACAGCGACCAGGCCGCCGAACCGCATGTCGAGGTGCTCGACGCGCAAGATCGGCGCCATATCGTGGCCGGCGCCGTTCATCCGTGGCCTTCCTTCACGTGCGAGCCGGCGATGGACTTGCGTTCCTTCAGGAAGGTCGAGGGATCGCGCGTCGCGATCAGTCCACGGGGCTTCCAGACCATGATCAGCACCATGGCGAAGCCGAACAGCAGCATGCGGTATTGCGTCGGATCGAAATCGCGGCCGAACACGATCTTGAGGAAATCGAGCTCGCGCATGATCTCGGTTCCGCCGATCATGATGACGGCGGCGACCGCCACGCCGACCAGGCTGCCCATGCCGCCGAGCACCACGATGGCGACGATAACCGCCGATTCCATGAAGGTGAAGCTCTCGGGCGAGATGAATCCCTGCCGCGCCGCGAAGAACGATCCGGCGAAGCCCGCGAACATGGCTCCGATGGCGAACGCGGTGAGCTTGGTATTGGTGGTGTTGATGCCGAGCGAGCGGCAGGCGATCTCGTCTTCGCGTAAGGCTTCCCAGGCTCGCCCGATCGGCAGCCTCCGCATCCGCACCGTCAGCGCGGCCGTGATCAAAGCGAGCGCGAGGATCAGGTAGTAAAGAAAAATGGTTCGGTAGATCGGGCTGAATTCGAGCCCGAAGCGGGCGGCGAAGCCTTCGTCGGAGGCGTTGAACGGGATGCCGAAGAACGAGGGTCGCGGGATGCCGCTGATGCCGGCATAGCCGTTGGTCACCGGCACCCAGTTGATGAGGACGAGCCTTATGATCTCGCCGAAGGCCAAGGTGACGATGGCGAGGTAGTCTCCGCGCAGGCGCAGCACGGGGAAGCCGAGCAGCATGCCCCAGAACGCGGCGAGGCAGCCTGCGAGCGGCAGCAGGATCCAGAACGACAGGCCGAAGGCTTGCGCGAGCAATGCATAGGAGTAGGCGCCGACGGCGTAGAAGGCGACGTAGCCGAGATCGAGCAGGCCGGCGAGTCCGACCACGATGTTGAGACCCCAGCCGAGCATGACGTAAATCAGGATCTGGACGCCGAAATTGTCGATCCACTTCACGGCGCCCTGGACGCCCGCAAGCGAGAGCGCGAGCGGCGGATAGACGACGGCGAATCCGAGCGCGCAGGGGACCACCCAGCGCCCGAGCGCGGCACGCCAGGGCGCTACCGCGACCTGCTCTGGCCGCGGCCGCAACGCCAGTCGCGCGCGCCAGGGTGCGACCAGCAGCGCATAGAGGAACCGGCCGATCGCCATGATCGCGACCATGGCCGCGAGCAACGGCCAGCGCGTCTCCAGCACGAGCTCGTTGTGGATGTTCTGGACGGTATTGAAGCCGATCAGCGGCAGGAAAAGGCCGAAGGCGATGAGGCCGGCGAGCGCGCCCTCGCGCAGCGCGCGCGCGACGTCGATACGGGTAGCGGACGAGGGCGCCTCGGCCGCCATCTCAGACCTTCTCCACGTCCGGGCGGCCGAGGATGCCCTGCGGCAGGAAAATCATCGTGATGGCAAGGATGGAGAAGGCGGCGACGTCCTTGTAGTCGGTGGAGACATAGGCCGACCACATGGTCTCGACCAGCCCGATCAGCAGGCCGCCGACCACGGCGCCGGGAAGCGAGCCGATGCCGCCCAGCACCGCGGCGGTGAAGGCCTTGACGCCCGGCACGAAGCCGTCGGCGAAGCTCACCACGCCGTAATACGTGAGATACATGGTGCCGGCGACCGCGGCGAGCGCCGCCGCGATGATGAAGGTGATGGAGACGGTCCGGTCGACGTCGATGCCGAGCAGTGCCGCCATCTTCTGGTCCTGCTCGCAGGCGCGCTGTGCCCGTCCGAGCGCGGTCCTGGTCACCACGAACCAGAACACCGCAAGCAGCGCCGCGGTCACCAGCCAGACCACGATCTGCTTGTAGGAGACCGCCGCCTCGTAGCCGTCGTCGCGGGTCATCAGCACGATCACCTCGTTGAAGAACGGCGGGATCGACTTGACGCGCGGGCCCTGGGCGACCTGCACGAAATTGGAGAGAAAGATCGACATGCCGATGGCGGATATCAGCGGCGCCAGCCGGAACGAGCCGCGCAGCGGTCGGTAGGCGATCCGCTCGATCGCCCAGTTGACCAGCGATGTCAGCAGCATGGCGACGATCAGCACGATCAGGAGCGCGACCACGATCGAGCCGATGCCGAGCCAGGTGGTGAGAACCAGGAAGGTGACCAGTGCGATGAAGGCCGACACCATGAACACGTCGCCATGGGCGAAATTCACCATGCCGATGATGCCGAACACCATGGTGTAGCCCAGCGCGATGAGGCCGTAGATCGAGCCGAGCGTGATGCCGTTGATCAGCTGCTGGATGAAGACTTCCATGCCCGCGCGCCCTTACGAGGCGCCCCCCGAGATCAGCCAATATCCGGCACCGGTGGTCTATCAGGGGTCTGGATGGCCAGCAACGGCGGGGCCCTGTGTCGCAGCGCCCTGTGGGAAGAGGGGCCGGGGGAGGCGGGAAGGCGGCCGGAACCCGAGTTCCGGTAACGCCTTGTCCCGCCGGAACGGGATGGAGACAAGAATGGGCCGTTATTTGTTGCTCTGGCTGCTGGGGGTGCCAATCCCGATTCTACTTCTGATTTGGGCGTTCGGTGGATTGAATTGACGCCGGCCTGCGCGTTCTTGGCCTAGAGGGGACACCAGCCGATCGGCTGGTTTTTCAGGTCCGATCAAGCGATAACCGGGGAGGCCGTGTCACGCGGTCTCCCCGATGATTGTTGCTGCCCATGAACGTCGACGTCGAGCTCGTAGTTCGCACATCCGCCTTCGCGCTCATCTTTACCGCCATGGCGCTGTGGGAGCTCGCGGCGCCACGCCGTGGCCTCAGCATCGGCCGCAAGCCGCGCTGGGCGAGCAATCTCGGCATCCTGCTCGTCGACGTGCTCGCCGTGCGCGTCCTCATTCCGACCGCGGCGGTGGGTGCCGCGCTGTTCGCCGCCGGACGCGGCTGGGGACTCCTCCACCTCGCCGGACTGCGGCTCTCGCTGGCGGCGCTGATCGGCTTCCTGGTGCTCGATCTCGTCATCTACGCCCAGCACGTGCTGTTTCACAAAGTGCCTGCCTTGTGGCGCCTGCACCGGATGCATCACGCCGACCTCGACATCGACGTCACCACCGGCGGACGCTTCCACCCGATCGAGATTCTCATCTCGATGCTGATCAAGATGGCCACCGTGATCGCGTTCGGCATTCCCGTCGTGGCGGTACTGCTGTTCGAGGTGGTGCTCAACGCGACCTCGATGTTCAACCACGCCAATGTCGCGATGCCGCGGATGCTAGACCGCATCCTGCGGCTGATCGTGGTGACGCCCGACATGCACCGGGTGCATCATTCGGTCTTGCGTCACGAGACCGACAGCAACTTCGGCTTCAATCTGCCATGGTGGGACCGGCTGTTCGGGACCTACCGCGGTCAGCCCGAGGCGGGCCATGCCGGCATGACCATCGGGCTGCCGATCTTTCGCGACCCGCGCGAGCTGCGCATCGATCGCCTGCTGACGCAGCCGTTTCGTGAGCCGCGCGACGAGGGCAAGCCTCAGGCCGGAAGCGCAGAAATCAATACCCGGGCGCATTGACACCTGCCCGTGCGGGTGCCTTGCTGCGGCCTCGTTGCGTGTCGAAGGAGCCGGCCTATATGAGCCCCATGAAGTCCGAGGATGCCATCGGCGCGAAGGGGCGGCCGTTCACGGGCGCGGAGTATCTTGCGAGCCTGCGCGACGGGCGCGAGGTCTATGTCTACGGCGAGCGCGTCGACGACGTCACCACGCATCCCGCCTTCCGCAACGCCTCTCGATCGATCGCGCGGCTTTATGATGCGCTGCACGACCCCAAGACCAAGGACCTGCTGGCCTCGCCGACCGACACCGGCTCCGGCGGCTATACCCACAAATTCTTCCGCGCCGCGCGCTCGCGCGACGAGCTCATCGCGCAGCGGGACGCCATCGCGCAATGGGCACGCATGTCCTACGGCTGGATGGGGCGCTCGCCAGACTACAAGGCCTCGCTGATGAACACGCTCGGGGCAAATCATCAGTTCTACGGCAAGTTCGCCGGCAACGCCCGGGCCTGGTATCGGCGCGCGCAGGAAGCCGTCCTGTTCATGAACCACGCCATCGTCAACCCGCCGGTCGACCGCGCCAAGGCGCCCGACGAGGTCAAGGATGTGTTCATCACCATCCGCAAGGAGACCGACGCCGGCATCTACGTGTCGGGCGCCAAGGTGGTGGCGACCTCGTCCGCGCTCACCCACTACAACTTCCTCGGCCAGAACGCGGCAGTGCCGACCCACGATACCGATCTCGCGGTCATGTTCATCGCGCCGATGAACGCGCCGGGCGTCAAGCTCCTCTGCCGCACCTCCTATGAGATGATGGCGAGCGTCATGGGCACGCCATACGACTACCCGCTGTCGTCCCGTTTCGACGAGAACGACGCCATCTTCGTATTCGACAACGCGTTCATCCCCTGGGAGGACGTGCTGCTGCACCGCGATCTGGAGAAGCTCAAGACCTTCTTCCCGCAGTCGGGATTTCTCGCCGGCTATCAGTTCCAGGGTTGCACGCGGCTCGCGGTCAAACTCGACTTTCTCGTGGGCATTATCGCCAAGGCGCTGCGCACGGCCGGCGCCGATGAATTCCGCGGCAACCAGGCGATGCTGGGCGAGGTGATTGCCTGGCGCAATCTGTTCTGGGCGCTGACCGACGCGATGGCCGCCAATCCAACGCCATGGGTCGACGGGGCGGTGCTGCCGAACGTACAGTCGGGCTCGAGCTATCGCGTGTTCGCAGGCGAGGCCTATGGCCGCGTCAAGGAGATCGTGGAGAAGATCATCGCCTCGTCGCTGATCTACCTGCCGTCTTCGGCCAAGGACTTCAAGAACCCGGTGATCGACAAGTATCTCGCCAGGTATGTGCGCGGCTCCTACGGCATCGGCTACAAGGAGCGCATCAAAGTGATGAAGCTCCTGTGGGACGCGATCGGCACCGAGTTCGGCGGCCGCCACGAGCTCTATGAGATGAACTATGCCGGCAACCACGAGGACATCCGCATCCAGGCGATGTGGAACGCGCGCTCGAGCGGCACACTCGACGGCATGATCGCGCTCGCCGAGCAATGCCTGTCCGATTACGACGAGAACGGCTGGCGCAATCCCGCCTGGCTCGATCCGGACGACGTCGCCTTCCCCGGCATAGCGGGCGCCAAGCGCGCGGCGGAGTGACGGTTCAGCCGCCGGCGATCAGGTGTGCGCTTCCTCGAGCTTCCTGCGCATATCCGCGGACCAGGCCTCGACCGGGCACGACGTCGGATCCTGCTTAACCATGGTCTCGGTCTTCGCGAGGATGACGTCGGCGGGCTCGGTCAGGTCGAGCGGCTGCCCGAACGGCTGGCTCACGTACCAGGGGGTGTGGCAGTAGACCTCCATGCGATTGCCTTCGGGATCGCTGAAATAGATGCTCCACGCGTTGCCGTGATTGCGCGTCTCCATGTTCTGCACGCGCTCGCTCGTGAGCCAGGTGAAGTACTGCTTGAGGTCATCGAGGCTGCTCACCCGGAACGACACCTGGTTTATGGTGGAGAACGTAGCCTCGGCGGGCCGGCCGGCGGCGATGGCGAGCTGATGATGCTCGCCGGGATGTCCGCTGAGGAACGCGATGTCGAAGCCGCGCCCGGAACGTCCGCGATCCGTGACGACCAGTCCGAATGCGCGCGTGTAGAAGTCCACCATCTTGGTCAGGTCGTGGGCATAGAGCCCGAAATGGCAGAGCTCGGCTTCCGGCAACTTGGTCATTCGACGATCTCCAGAGCTTCAGTGCTTCAAGGCTTCAATGCTGTTCGATGCCCGCGGCGGCAAGCACCCGCTGCCAGCGGGCGAATTCGGTGGCGACCTTCTGGCGCATTTCGCCCGGCGTCGAGGGGGTCGCCGCGCTGCCGGCCTCGACCAACCGCCGCTGCATTTCCGGCAACACCAATATCTCTCTGACGCTCTTGTTCACGCGATCGACGATGGTCCGCGGCGTGTTCGCGGCCATGGCGAGGCCGAGCCAGGACATGAACTCGACACCCGGCAGGGTTTCGGCCACGGTCGGCGCCTCCGGCATCAATGGAAAGCGCTCCGGGGAGGAGAGCGCCAGCACGCGCAACTGGCCGTTCTTGACGCGCGGGAATGCCGTCGTTGCCGGTTCAACCATGATATCGACGCGCCCGGCGGTGACGTCCGTGAACGCCGCCGGCGACCCGCGGTAGGGGATCGGGGTCAGCTCGACCCGGGCCTCCATCTCGATCCACTTGGTCAGCACGTGATAGATCGAGCCGAACGCGTTGATCGTGTAGGTGAGCTGGCGCGGAGCGGCGGTGGCGCGCGCGAGCAGGTCCTTGAACGATTTGATCGGGGAGTCCGGTGCCACCGCATAGACGAACGGGTAGCCGCAGACCATCACGACGTACGTGAAGCCGTCGAGCGGGTCGAACGGCGGCTGCTTCTTCATGGCCATCTGCGGCGGATAGCCGGCCGTCATCATCAACATCGTGTGCCCGTCGGGCGCGGAATTGGCGACCACGAGCTGCGCGACCGCGCCGGCGCCCTGCGTGTTGTTCTCGACGACGAGCGACTGTCCGAGCCGCTCGGCCAAGAGGTCGCTGAGGCTCCGGGCGATGACGTCGGCGCTGCCGCCGGCCGCGGTCCCGACCAGGAAACGGATGGGGCGCGACGGCCATTCCTGCGCTTTGAGCGGCACGATCGGCATCGCCGCGCCGGCGAGCGTAGCGAGCGGCCAGCGCGGCAACTCTATAGCGCGCGCGCCGGATAGTCGCCCTAAAAGGGGCTCGACGGTGCGCGCAGCGCAGGCAGCGGCCGCCGAGAGACACTCGCGTCGTGTGAAATGCATGGTGGTCCAGCCGCTCGCGTCCAGCCGGTTGTTCTTCGCACGGCATCAATGCTCGCGCGAGCTTGCCCCGCGGCGCAATTGTCCGCAAGATACGCACGACATGAGCTGGATCGATCAACGGCCCGACGATGCCATGGACGGTGCCTTCACCGCCGTGGGGCCGGAGATCGTGCGCACGGTCGAGCCCGGCGTATTCCGCGAGGCGATGAGCAGGCTCGGCGCCGCCGTGCACGTGATCACGACCGCGGGGCCCGGCGGCAAGGCCGGGGCGACGGCGACGGCGGTCTGTTCGGTCTCGGATGCGCCGCCTACGCTGTTGGTGTGTCTCAACCGCCGCAGCCAGACCAACCCGGCTGTGGTCGAGAACGGCGTGTTCTGCGTGAGCACGCTCGGCGACAGCGGCGCCGAGATCGCCGACGTGTTCGCCGGCCGCACCGGCGTCAGCGGCAGCGATCGCTTTGCGACTGGAGAATGGACCACGCTCTCGACCGGCAGCCCCGTGCTCGCGTCCGCGGTGATTGCCTTTGATTGCCGCATCATCGAGGTGCGGTCGGTGGGGAGTCACAACGTGTTCTTCGGCGCGGTCGAAGCGGTGCGCGTCGGCCCGAGCGGCCCGGCGCTCGTGTATCACGACCGCGCTTACAAGCGCGTGTGAACACGCGTCTC
>Ga0126382_10000271_pt1 | contig 19761 bp, 18 predicted proteins | sample PanSoiMetPlot_30_FD_92548 | JGI IMG/M metagenome (GOLD analysis project Ga0126382, IMG submission 92548) | Tropical forest soil microbial communities from Panama - MetaG Plot_30 | ecosystem: Environmental > Terrestrial > Soil > Tropical forest > Bulk soil | place: Panama | collected 2016-02-17
AGAACGAACGGGAAGAGATGGTCAAGCCACACGGGTTTGTGCTCGACTTCGTAGGCGTTTTCGACAAGCTGAAGAAAGCACTGGCGTTCGATAGCGATGAAGTCAACGCCATCGTGAAGGATATTGTACTCCTGAAGCAGCTCTTCAAAGCCAAGATGGAAAGCAAGGCGCCGGATTACTTGGCCCTCGTGACACGAAACTTCGACGATAAGGACGTCGATAATTTGATCGAGCATTTCCGCGACAAGGACCGGCGCAAGGAGTTTTTCAAGGAATACAAAGAAATCGAGATGCTTTACGAGATCATCTCACCGGACGCGTTTCTGCGCCCGTTTATGGATGACTATGCGACCCTATCCGCTATTTATGCCGTGGTGCGGAGGGCCTACGCAAAGACGGCCTACGTCGATAAGGCATTTCAGCGGAAAACCAATGAACTCGTGCAAAGCCACATCGACACGGCGGTCATGGAGCACAGCGATAAATTCGTAAAGCTCGATCAGGCCGCCATCGAGGCGGTCAAAAAGAGCCAGGAAGGAAAAGCGACCAAAATCATCAATTTGGTCAAGTCGATTGAACGAACGGCGCTAGAAAATAGCGACGACCCATTTCTGGTTGCCATGGCCGAGCGGGCGCGCGCCGTTCAGGAAAATTTCGAAGAGCGCCAGAGCAGTACCGAGGAGGCGCTTGGCGAATTGCTTAAGCAAATCGAACAGGACGATGCTCGTAAAAAAGCCCAAATTGCAAAGGGACTTGATGGCTTAACTTATTTTGTGCTCTGCAAACTGACTGACGAGGTTATCGCCAATGCGGAGAACGTGAGCAAGAAAGTGCGCCAGGCTTTTGCCGAGTTTACCAACTGGCGGCAGAGCGAAAAGGAGTTGCGCGAGCTGAGGAACAAGGTCACTTTTGCAGTCTTTGCGGAAGAGGACGATTTGAACAAGGTAACAGCGATTGTGGATAGCATCTTCAGCGTGCTTCAGACAGCCATACCGACGTAGACATGAAGCGATGGAAGAACAAGGAAGAGTTCAAGGTGCGTGTGTTGGAGTGGGCGGACAAACTCGACGTTAAAGTGAGGTCTCTCGTCATCCGTCCGATGTCGAACAAGTGGGCCTCGTGCTCCACAGCAGGTAACCTCAACTTCAATGCGGAGCTACTATCGATGGATCGCCAAGTCGGCCGACTACGTCATTGTCCATGAATTGCTGCACTTTTCCGTGCCCCATCATTGGCAAGCTGTGGAAAAGTTTGATGCGCGCGTATTTAGGCGATTATGAACGGTTAGACCGAAAACTCCAAATCACAGTAAGAAGAGGAAGCGGCTGATATTGTTGAGTAACTATCTTCATTTGACAAACTGGTTCTGAAAATAGTCCACCCACTCGTTGCCTTTATCGAAGAGAACTTCCGGACTCAAATAGTTGGCTTTTTTGAATCTCCCGCCGCCGGGTTTGAGGTCTGCTTGTAGCGCCGGCATCTCCGGGTGCGATGGCAGATAGTTGGATAGCTGTACGACTTTCTGTCCTTTTTTCGACAACAGAAAGTCGAGGAACAACATGCTTGCGTGCGGATGAGGCGCATAGGAGGCCAATCCGATGGTATTGATAGTGGCGGTGACTGGTTCCAGGGGCCGCCATTCCACAGGAGCACCCGCTGTTTTGCTGATGTAAGCGTGATGGTTAAATATCTGTATGGCGATCGGATATTCACCGGCGATCACCAGGTCGAGAATTTGTCTGGCACTGGCGGTACTCTTGGCGATATTTTGACTTTTTAACTTTTGCAGGTAGGCCTTGCCTTTTTCTTGCCCCATGGTCAGGAGAATGTTTCCGATGAATTGGGGTGCGCCCGAGCCACGGCTGGTGGACCACATCATTTGGCCTTTCCAACGCGGATTGAGCAGCTCTTCGTAGGTTTTCGGCACTTCGTCGGCTTTGACGTTACGAGTGTTGTAGCCGAGAGTCATGAAATAAACGTTCGTGCTGCCCCAGAATCCCTTCGGATCTTTTAGTTCCGCGGGATACGCGGCCAGCTCAGGCGAATAGAATCGCTGCATATATCCAGCCCGCTGCACCATGCCTGTAGCTGCGCTGCCGCTGATGACATCGACTTCATATTTTTTGGCCTGGTATTCGATGAGCACTCTCTGTGACACAGCTTCCGAATTGCCGCGGAAGAAGTCAACGTGGATAAAGGGGTATTCTTTTTCAAAAGCATCTTTGAGGGGACGAACGACCTGATCGACGATGAGTCCGGTATAAAAAGAAACTTTGCCTTCCTTCTTGGCTCCTTCGAGGAGAACTTTTTGGCGGTCAGACGATTTCATCATGGCGATACTTTCGACGGTGGCCGCCAACGACACAGCGGCAAGTGAACCCGCCGCGAGTGTGGTCGCGAGAGTCACATAAACTGACACGATAATTGACTGTCGCTTCGTCGCCATCTCAACATCTCCTCTCACAGATAAGGTTCTACGCTTTTACCCAGCTAACTTTGGAGAACGCTAGTCCCAGGCCCATTGTGTTGTCAAGCTTAGTGCCATTTGTTCACACTTCTAGCCAACTTTGTTTCGTGGTATGGTCCCGCCCAAAAGAAGAGGAATAATGGGGCAACGGAGCACTGTGTGGTGAGAGCAAAAAGAATGACTGGATGAATACGTTGGACTTCGTGTTCCAGTGCTCCACAATTCCTTCACTCCCATATTCAAATTTTTTCTGAAGGAGGGTTTCATGGCTGGCGCGCTCGAAGACGTGCGTGTGATTGATTTTACTCACGCGCTTAATGGACCATTCTGCACGATGTTGCTCGGCCATATGGGTGCCGAGATTATAAAGATCGAGCCTCCGGACGGCGACGGTTTTCGTCGTTCGTGGATGCCGCCTGGCGCCAAAGTCGACGCTTATGAGTTTCTCTGGATCAATGCCAACAAGAAGAGCATCGTGCTCAATTTGAAGACCGAAAAGGGGGCAGATTTGGCGCGGCAACTCATCGCCCGCGCCGATGTAGTAGTCGAGAACTATCACACGGGAACCATGGAGAAGTTCGGTCTTGGGTACGACGCGCTTAAAGCGATTAACCCACGGATTATCTATTCATGCTCGCGTGGGTTTGGGGAGAGCGGACCTTACAAAGACTACGGCAGCACAGCGCATACCAACAACAGTATGACCGGTTGGACGCACACAGGATGGAAATACAGCAGGGCCCCTGGGACCAAAGCCATCGGCATCGGAGACGAGGCCGCCGGTGTCAGTATGGCTTTCGGCATCCTTGCCGCGTTGCACGCGCGCGAACGCACTGGCGAGGGGCAGAGAATCGTCGTGTCGATGCAAGAAGCGCTCCTCGGTTTCATGATCAGCGAATTCCACGAGCATTTCATCGGCATCGAAGTCGGCAACTATCCGATCCCTGTGGCTGATGGTTACTTCACTTTCCGGATGCCGGATTTCAACGACGAAGCCTGGGCAAAGCTCGCGCGTCTCATGGGGCGCGATGATCTTGTGGCCGACGGGCGTTTTGCGACGATGCCGGCACGGAAGCAGAATCGTAGCGAGTTGCTCGAGATCATCAAAACATGGGCACGCGGCAAAACCCGCCAAGAACTATGGGACGGCCTAAGGAGCATCGACTATTTCGGCGCGCCCGTGTTGTCCATGGGCGAGGTGATCGAAGATCCTCACATCAAAGAACGCAACGCTTTCATCGAGCGCAATCATCCCACCGCGGGGCTAACCAAATTACTCGCGCCATGGATTCATATGTCGAAAACACCGGCCAGCATTCGCACAGACGCACCTGCCATCGGCCAGCATACCGACGAGGTGCTCGGCGGACTGCTCAGCCTGACCGGGGCCGAGTTGGGGCAACTGCGCGCACAGGGCGTGATTAAGTAATATCGGTTTGCATCCGAATGCGAAATTTGCGGGAGCGGGTTGAAACCTTCCCCTATGCAAACTTCAACGCGAGAGGAATAAACAATGACCTACCCAATTGTTCTTGCCCATGGCGTTTGCCGGTTCGACGTCCTATGGAACCAATTCCTGCGAGCTGACGACAGCGACGATCCGCGGATCGACAAGCTCCACTATTTCAAGGGTATTCGCACAATGCTGAAGGCAAGAGGCTACAGGGCGTATCATTCTCGTGTCGCGTGGGCAGCCGACCTGAACACGCGGGCCACTGATCTCAAACAAAATGTGCTGCGCATCCTTAACGAAAGCGGAGCTGAAAAGGTCAATATTATCGCTCACAGTATGGGTGGCTTGGACGCGCGCCATATGCTCTTCAATGACCGCGACCGAGGAAAGATTCATTTACGCATCGCTTCCCTAACGACAATCTCGACGCCTCACGAAGGCTCGCTGTTTGCGGATTGGGGTCTGGAGCATTTTCCACTGCTGCCGGAAGCATTCCATAAAATTGGATTGGACGTCGGGGGATTGAAGGATTTGCGAACCGAGGCCTGTAAGCAATTCAACAATGATCCCGAAGTCAACGCCTTCGAAACACAGTGCGAGTCCATGATCCAATTCCGAACCTACGCGGGGAAACAGGATTTTTGGGCAACGTTTTCGCTGCTCAAAGCGCCGTTTCGCATCATCGAACAAAAAGAGGGAGAGAATGACGGCCTGGTTTCAGTCCGCTCGGCGCAGTGGCGAGCCAGGTATTTCAAAGAAGTCCTAAACGATACGGATCACTTCAATGAACTCGGTTGGTGGGATCCGGACCAAATCGCGGCAGGCGAGAGCCCGCAGAAGCTTCACAACCGCATACATCAGTTTTATGCGACCATTGCCTCGCAATTGCCGTAGCCAGCGCGGCTTAAGGCGCGTGAAAAACTTTCCCCCGTCGATTTCTTACCGCCTCGTGCAGACCCTCGGTGGCTCGGCTTTTCGGTGATAGTCTGAAGCGGCGCGTTTTATTCGTCGGCGTCTAGTAGAAATACAATCAGGGGTTGACCCCGCTCGGCCCCGATGTATCATTAAAGCGAATCTTCCCTGAGCCGGTGTAGTTCCGGAGCGTCGAGAAAGGAGAAGGTCCGATGCGACTTATCATTTCCGTTCTCGCGATCGTACTTACTTTTACTTTATCTTCCACTTCCGCATTCCCCCAGGTAAAACAGCGAGTCGATGAAAAAGGCGTCGTCCATTATGAGGCCATTGGACCAGACCAGCCTAAGACTGCAAATACGAATCAACCGAAGCCTAATGCGCGGAGACCCTTGGATAGAAGCCATGCGGGCCTTAATCTCGGTGATAATGAATCCTCGTTTACCGCTGCCAAAAAGGGAGACTATGTTGGAAAGAGCGGCGCGGATGGAAATTATTATCGATATACCGGAACTCTACCCGAAGCGGCAATCAACATGGGGGTTCTGTTCGTCGTTGGCAGATTGGCTTTCCTTACTATTGAGTATCGTGATTTCGGACTCAAAGGTTGGGAACAGTTAGTTAAGGAAACGACGGAAAAATACGGCCCGCCGATGGGTGATGCGCAAAGCGCAGCTTGGAATGACGGCGTAACTGCTCTCAGTCTTCGGCGCGAACCGAACGGGAATACCATGATCATTTTGGAAGATTTTTTGGTAATGGCAAAATACTCGGAGCAAGAGAAAGCCGCACTGCCAAAATTTTGAACTAGCGGCAGGCCTTGATCCGCGAGTTCACCTGGGCGCCCAAAGTCAAATGACTTGAACCGCTCCAACGCCTCGAACAGTTTGTTTTCGACGGCGCCTAGATCGGCCAGCCGTGTTTCGAAAGATCAACGGGGTTATAGTCGGGATCGTAAAGCCGAAACTCTGCCTCTCTGTTGTCCGGCCGCTGGTCGATTCTCGACGTGGCTCCCATCTGTTCGCTGATCGGCCGAAGGGCATCCACGTCATCCACCTGAAATCCGAAATGATAGATGCCTTCCTTGACGTAAGGACCCTCGGTTTTCCGCTCTGGCTCGAGAGGTAGAATGGCCAGATTGACGTGGCCGTCGGAAAGATAAGTTCCCGTTCCCCGTCCCGGAACAATCTTTAGGCCGAAGACCGTCGTGTAAAACTTTACGAGACGGTCCACATCTTTTGTTGCGATAGCAATGTGGCGAATGCGAGCCATAAATTTTCCTCCTAAGCTGTTTTGAGTTGAAGAACTGTCTTGATGCGCTAGAAATTCCGTTCTTGATAACTAAACTGGCGAACTGATTCCCCCCGCCCCTAAAAGTAGACGCAGGTAAAGTAAGGCAGGTCTACGATGAGAGTCAAGCCTCGTTGAAATCACTTTTGATACTGAAATAGATTCCTCGCCTGCGGCCGGAATGGGAATAGCGCTTTGTCACCTCGACCCTTTTGACTACTGCGCTCAAGGTGGACTCGATGAGACGTCTTCACCAAATTGAAGAAATCAACGATTGACAACATCGATTAATTCAAGGACGACCCATTGAATCAAGTTTTCGAGCTGGAAGCCCCAGGGTTAAAAGCGGCTGAGCTTCTCTGGACGATGCGATAACTGAAGACTGGGTTTCACCTTACACTTCTTCCAGACGGCCTTTAGCCCACCTAGTCAATGTCGTGGGACCAAATCCAGTGCGCCCGTTGTGGTTTTCGCGGCTAAAGGAGCATGTTCCGGTAACGCCTTCTAGCATCGCTCCTGACTCCAGGTGATCTATGGCGCTCGATGGCTCTCCTCGCGCAGCTTTCAGAGCGAGAGCACAGAAACTCATCAAGTCCCAGCCGAAGGCATGATTTGCCGTGGGGAAACTAACGCTGTGAGCCGATAGGGCGCGCATGAACTGTTGCTGTTTCTCGGTTTGCATACCGGTTCGATGGAACATATCGACGAACCACGCTTCACCGATGCTCTCGTCAAGTGATGACAAAAAGGTCTCACGCAAAAGCGATCTACCGAAAAGCAAAGGGATGTTCTTCACGCGTTCTCTAATTCGTCGCGCAACCGAGAGAGCTTTCTTTTCGTTTGAAAAGATCACGTAGATCAAATCGGCTTGCCATGGTTGCAGCAATTCAAATGTTTCGTCCGCCGCTGCCGGTTGTGAGTTTACTTTCATCCCGCGCTGCGTGAGAGCGATTTCCATGCTGGAAGCAACGCGGCTTTGAAACTCTGTTTGGTCGTAGAGCAAAAAAATCTGTCGGCGCTGGGCTCTCTGAAGGAGCGTGGCCACGGCTTGAGCCGTTTGTTGTGAGGGAAGGCCGATGTGAAAAATATGTCTCTTCCCTTGCCAGACCATTGGATTGTTGTTGGCAACGAAGCAGAGTAGATTCATTTGCTCTGCAAGCTCACCCAACCTGGCAGACTCGGGGACATTCGTGGCACCGATCACGCTTGAAATTCTTCCTTGCCGCCGCGCGAGTCTATTCGCCATAGCGGTGAAATCTTCGCGGCGGAAGTGTTCCTCTTCAACGACCACGCCGGAAGCCGCCAGCCCGTGTAACGCCGACAACCGCGCCCCCAGCGATTGATCCATCGGCGAAGGATCGTCACTCTCCGAACGTAAGAGAAGCATGCGAAGCGGTTCCATGATGGTTTTTAGCGTCCCAAGATCTCTTTCATGCGCAGGCGAATTTTCTCTTTTCCGCTGACGGTAAATTCCCAATCGAACGTGTCGAAATAATTGACTCCTGGTTTGGGAACCTGTTCCGGAGGAATGAAAGATTCATCGCTATCGGTGCGCAACGCTGCTCTCCCTTCGGCCCGAGCATAAATCTCCAAACCCTCTTTGGAAACAATCCAGTTGAGGAAGATCCGCGCCGCATTGGGGTGCGGCGCTTTGTTCATCAACGTAAGCAGCCAAGGCGAACCGGTGAGCGCTGGCGGCATATCAGCAAAGCCATAGATTTCCTTCAGCGGGAAACCTTCTTTTCTCATCTGTTCGACATCGGAACTTTGGGCGGCGAAAGCGATCGGGTATGTCCCTCGGGCCAACCAGTCTCTGAGCTGGCGCCGCTCCCGGGTGATCATCGGCTTCTGGCTCACATAGAGCTGTTTGGCAAATTCCTCGCCCATTTGAAGATAGATCCGGGCGGCGGTGTTACTGCCGCTTCCAGCAACGGTCGGATCTTCAGTGGCGATCTTGCCGCGCCATTTGGATTGGAGTAGATCCGCGGCTTTGGTTAACTCACCCGGCTTTACATGATCCGCGTTGATGTGGAGAAGGCCGGTGATGGTGCTGTAGACGCGCAGGACGTATTTTTCCTCCGGATCGACAAACCACGGTTTCCCCTTCTTCCACTTTTTGGGGTCTACGACTTCGGGAAGGATGAGCGTCGGCTTGAGCGGGTCGAGCATTTTCTCCTGGTAGAGCACATTCGCCACGGTTTGGATGCCGCCGAGAAAAACGTCGACGCTGTTGATGCCGGCCTGCCGCTCCGACTCCAGTCTGGCGGCAAGCTGGCTTGAGCTGCCGGCAAGATGCTCGAGGGTAACGCCGAAACGCGCTTTGAATTTTGCCGCGATCTCGCGCATCACCGGGTCTGGCGATGTCGCCACAACGACTCTGCCTTCTTTCCTGGCGCCGGCCATCGCATCGTTCCATTCTTTTTCCCACCCCTTTTGCTGAGCGTGGGCTACACCGAATGCCATCAGCAAAAGTATCATTACCGCAAATGCCATTCTTATCCTCTGGAAAACCCAAAGCTGCATTTATCGATAGCTGCAATCTTAATAGCAAACGAAGCGGTTGGCGGCAAAGAAACCGCCTACGCCTTATGCTGCGAATCTGTGGCGCATTTCTGGGAAACGACGTCCAGAGGCGACCTATTTCGTGGGTCAGAAGGGGGGCTTAAGAATGCCAACCATGCCCGCCGCACAGGCACCTTGAACCTGATCCCTTTCGACGCCCACATAAAGACACTGGGATGGAGCCAAGCCCATCTGCTGAGCGGCATAACGATAGATGTGCGGATCAGGTTTTTCTGCCTTCGCGTCGAAGCTTGTGATGAATCCATGCGGATCGAAGAATTTCAGAATTTGCGCGTCAATGAGCATTTGCTTGATTTTCACCGTGGTCATACTGTTGGACAGGTTGGTAATGATGCCGAGGCGCAGGGACAGAACTCGCCGCATCACCGTTAGCAGTTCGCACGTTGATCCAAACGCGACAAACTTGTCGCCGGCCATTTTCCCGAGCGTCCCGCTAATGTCGAAGAAGACTGCTTCAATCTGTGTTGCAATCATAGGACATTTCAGGACCGCGGCAACATAATCTTTCGCAACACTTTCCGAAGATTTTGTCTGCTTGGCCTTGTCTTCACACTTCTGCTTCGTTCTCCCTTGACAAGGAGCAAGAGTTGTACCACCGCCAGGTTGGATGATACCTATCAATAATAATCGGTGGTTCTATGCGTGTATTACCGAGAGGCGCTCAAAGGCATGAGTCCCTACTGAGTCTCTTGCGTAAACGCCGTTGCAAACGAAAAAGAGAGGGCTCCCATGGCAAGCGAAGCAAAACTCCGCATCGAGGAGCGAATTTTCCAGCTTCTTCAACACCTTGGGTTGAAACAGGCTCATTTTGCTGCCCGCGAGTTCCAGGAATTCGACGGCCTCGCGCGGGTCCACCCCGAAATCATTTCTTCTCTTACTTTGGTTTGCCCGCCGCGCACCCTCAACGCAGATTCGCTCCGGGCGCTTGGTGATCGGCTCCTGTGCTTCTATGGCGGTAAAGGACCTAACGCCGCCATCGTGCGCGAATCGCTGGCCAGCCTGCCAGAAGCGATGCGGCTTTGCCTTCAAGACTATTTAGATTTCAATTGGACGGACATAATCGCCGACCATACGGATTTTATCGGGACCGCTATGCTGTACTTTCTGTCGCGCATCGACCATGAGCGGCAATTGCAGCCTGCCGCTCCAGCTTCGAGTGAAGGCGAGGTGGCGGGCATCTGCTACCGCATTGAGGGATCGGGACCGCCGCTAGTGCTGATGCCCCTTGTGCTTGCCCCGTCACAGTGGGAGCCACTCCAGTCTAGGCTCAGCGAGCGCTACTGCACGATCATCCTCGGCGGGGCGGAGTTGGGCGGCGTTCGCCAACTGGAGGCGCGTGGTCGGTCCGCAGGTTACCGAAAGATGCTGGAATGTTTCTTGGCGGAGTTGAAATTGAGGCCCGGGGAGACCGTCCTCGAAATCGGCTGCGGCTCAGGCGTGTTTACGCGCTTTTTGGCTCAACGCACCGAAGCAGCGAATCCTATCGCGGCTTTGGATATCAATCGCTATTTCCTGGACGAGGGAAGCGTACTTGCGCGCAAAGAAGGTTTGGCGGAAGCCATAAAATTTCGTCAGGGAAGCGCTGAGGATTTGCCCTTTGCCGACAACACCTTCGACGCGAGCATCGCTTGCACTGTGATGGAAGAGTGTGATGCCAGGCGCGTGCTTGCCGAGATGGCGCGCGTGACTCGACCCGGCGGGCGGGTAGGCGTCATGGTACGAGCGGAAGACATGACCGCGTTTGTCAATGCACCTCTGCGCGCCGAGCTCAAAGCCAAGATGGAAATTCCGCGCGGCAATGTGGCCGAGAAAGGCTGCGCCGACGCAAGCCTTTACCAACGTTTTCGCGAGGCAGGAATGGTGTCGGTCAAAATGTTTCCACAGCTTGTGACATTTGGGCTTGACGAGCCGCACGGGCAGCGTCTCGAGGCGGGCATCCTCGCAACGCTCAGTGACGCCGAAACGAAGGAATGGCGCGCCGCCACGTCTTCTGCCCAGGGAAGGGAGCTGGTGTTCATTGCCAAGCCTTTTCATTGCGCGGTTGGGACGAAACCATAGCCTCGTCAAGCGCCGCGCCAACCATGCCGTCACGACCCCTACGCTGAACTATCACGCGATAGCGATCGAGCGACGAGCCGTCCAGAGCGAAGGCAATAGGCTTGATTCACCAGCCGTTCAATTCGTTCAAAAAGTTCCAATCGTTCAAACCCCCACTTTCATCCTCCTCCGCGGACGCGGGGGAGGACAGAGGTGGGGGTTGAACGGTTTAAACGGCTTGAACGTTTTGAATCGTGCTTTTGGTCGGATCGACCCTCGATCCCTCGACCATTAATAGTTCAGGTTAAGCCTTGGGAAGCCGTACATGCTCGGGCCGAATGCCGAGACCGATGAGCCGCGCTGGAATACGACGCAGAAATGCCATGCTGTTGATCAGGCGGAGCACCAACGGCGGGTTGACCGGCCTTTGTTCCCCCAGCACGCGGGCAATTACCCGTCGTTGAACTGCCACCTGCAGCCATTGGGTAACTCGGGTGGGGAACTCGCGCCTTTTCTGCACCCGCTGCAAATCTTCGGTTGTCGGGCGCCCTCTACGCAGCGCTTCGGAGAGGAGGTTCGCCGCGGCCACCGCATCTTGAATGGCGAGGTTTATTCCTACTCCGCCGACGGGCGACATGGCATGCGCCGCGTCGCCAATGCAGAGCAGACCCGGACGGAACCAGTGCAACAAGCGGTCAACGCGAACGGTCAAGAGTTTTACCTCTTCCCAACTTTTCAGCTCGCCAACTCTGGCTTCTTTGAATGGCGCCATTTGCATGACTTTGTCGCGAAACGATTCGAGCCCTCGGCGCCGGATTTCGTCGAATTGACCTTTGGGAATGACGTAGCCGCACTGCCAGTAGCCCCCGCGGTTGATAGCAATGAAAATTGTGCCGGTATCAAAGCGTCCCATGGTTTGCGCCGGATCGCCGGGACTGCGCGAAAGACGAAACCACAATACATCCATCGGCGCGCCGAATTCTTTAACCGGCAAGCCGGCCCTGGCGCGTACCACCGAAGTGCGACCGTCGGCCGCCACGATCAGATCAGCGCGCACTTCGAGCGCGCCAGCCGGAGTTTTCACTTGCACACCGGCGATATTTCCGTTCTCTTCGATCACTTCGGTGACCTCTGCCTCCATTATCAGATGGAATGAGGCGTAGCCCGCGCCGTGGCGCGCGAGGAAATTAAGAAAATCCCACTGCGGCATGAAAGCGACAAAATTGCAGCGGGTTGGTAAATGGCTGAAGTCGGCGAGAGTGAGCGCTGTTTTGCCGACTTGAGCTCTCAGCTCGTAAACTTTCTGGTGCGGAAGAGCTAGAAGCTGATCCAATAAGCCTAGCTCATGGATAACTTCAAGAGTGGATGGGTGAATCGTATCGCCACGAAAGTCGCGCAAGAAATCTGCATGTTTCTCCAACACTACGACGTCAACCCCTGCCCGCGCGAGCAAAAACCCAAGCATCATGCCAGCCGGACCACCGCCCGCAATGCAGCAGCGTGTCGAGACCTTATTCACATACGCCATGAACGATTCAACTGATATCGCCCGTCTTTGACAGGTGCAAGCACATGGGCAAGTGAAAAACCCAGCAGCCGGATTCCTTGACTTACGCCCGTTTGCTGCATGATAAGTACTCGTGCGTCTCGACGAACGCGCCGCCTGGCGGACTAGATCGAACCGAACATTCCAAAGAGGAGAACCCTTTTGAAGATTGCCGGCATGGAAATTTTAGAGCTTCATAATATCCCGGTCACACCGCCGTTGTTCAAGGAGCCGGTGCGCACAGCGGTGCGACTGCTGAAAATCAAGACCGACGACGGGATCACAGGCATCAGCCAGATCGGCGGGTTTATGCATTCCGCCACCATCGCTTCATGCAAAGCGACCTTGCATCCTTTTTGCAGGGCAAAGATCCGCTGGAGACCGAGCGGTTGATGCACCAGATGATGTGGAAATTCAACACCCGAGCGCACGCCGGGGTTTGGAATTTCGCAGTGAGCGCCGTCGATGTGGCTTTATGGGACATCAAGGGCAAGTTTTACAACGCTCCTGTATGGCGACTCCTTGGAGCTGCGCAAAAGTCGATTCCGGCCTATATCACTTTCGGACTCCGGGCCTACGGACGCGACGAACTTGCGGAAGCGGCGAAGTATTGGGTCTCGCACGGACAAACGCGGCTCAAAATTCAGGTGGGACGGCTCAATATACGTGGCGAAATGGATCCGTCGGGAGCGGGAGCGGAGCACCGCGAGGATAATCCAGCGGAGGACGAAGCCAGAGTCAAAGCGGTGAGAGAGGCGGTGGGTGAGAGGATCGAATTGATGGCGGATGCCAATTGTTTGATGAAATACGACGCTGCGGTGCGCTGGTGCAAACGCTTCGAGCCGTATAATTTGATGTGGTTTGAAGAGCCCATCGTGCACAACGATCCTCATTTGTTAGCCGAGCTGCGGCAGCAGACAAGCATTCCCATAGCGGCCGGGCAGTGGGAAAACTTTTTCAAGCTAGCGGATTTGCTAAAACAGAACGCCGTCGACTTCCTAAACATCCATGTGCTTTCCGTGGGTGGATTTACCATGGGGATGAAAGCCGCAGGAATGGCTCAAGCGTTCAATCTGCCGGTCGGCAACGGAGATCATTTCGATCTTCACTTGCATGCCGCCGTGCCTAACGGCTGGCGCGCTGAAATCCACGTGAACAACTGGCTGACATCGAATGTGGTTTATAAAGATCTGCCCGGGCCAGTTGACGGTTGGGTGACTCTAACCGAAAAACCTGGGCTCGGGCTGGATCTCAACGAAGACGCAGTCAAGGAATACAGAGTAAAATGATTCTACCTTTCCGAGCGTGGTTAATGGACCATGCTTCCATTGGGCGATCTGCGATTTGCCATTTGCAATGCTGGAGGGTGTGCGCGCGTTTTCTATGGCTCGTTTCTCTGTCGTTCATGATTACTTTTTGGAATCGTTGTTGGAGGGTAATGTGAAAAATCGCATCCTCATATCCATGATGTTTCTTGTATGCATGGATCTCAGCGCTGCCGCTGCCCTTCACGCTCAGGAGAATTTTTACAAGGACAAGACAATACGCCTTATCGTGGGGTGTACGCCCGGAGGGTTTTATGACCGCTGGGGGCGTCTCTTTGCCCGATATATGCCGAAGTACATTCCAGGCAATCCTGAAATCATCGTCCAAAATATGCCGGGAGCGGGTTCTTTGGTCGCCGCCAATTACGTCTATAAAGTGGCGAAACCCGATGGGCTTACCATGGGAATCGTACGGTACAACATTTACATGGATCAACTTGTGGGACGCAACGAAGCGCAGTTTGACGTGCGCAAGTTCGGCTGGGTCGCGTCTCCGGTGAGCGAGACCGTGCTTCTTTTATATGCGCAGCGACGCGCCGTACAAGTCGATAAAGGACATTATCAAAGCTAAGGAGCCGCCCAAGTGCGGATCTTCCGGAACGGTCAGCGCGGACTATTTGCTCGCCCGTCTGTTAGAGGACTCCATCGGCGCGAAGTTCAATACCGTGCTCGGCTACGCGGGGGGGAGCGAAATTGACATCGCCGTGGAAAAGGGAGAAGTGGTCTGCCGAGCGCATAATATCTCAGCCCACTTCGGCCGCGAGCCTTTTAATAGCTGGCACAAAAAGGATTTTGATCGCCACGTCGTGCAGACCGGAAACAAACGCGATCCCCGGTTGCCCGATACGCCGACCATCTACGAACTTTTTGATGAATACAAAGCGCCCGATGTGAGCAGGCGCGTGGCGCAAGTGATCATGACCGGCGGTGAGCTAGGCCGCCCGCTGCTGGCGACCCCCGGAACGCCGCCGGGGAGGTTAAAGATTTTGCGCGACTCTTACGCCAAAGCACTGAAGGATCCCGAGCTGCTCGCAGAAGCGGAAAAGGGCAGGATGGATGTCGACCCGACCCCCGGTGAGGAACTGCAAGATTTAATTAAAAAGGTGATGGACCAACCCAAAGAGGTGATTGACCGAGTAAAGAAAATGATGGCGAACTAACCCGACCGCGAGCTGCCGTCTGACTCAGCGTGATGAGGACAATGTTGCTAACATTCTGCTGGAATTGGATGGGTAATTCGTATAGAGAACTATGGCTGACGCATTAATTCACCACTGGGCTTAAGATCGGCTGATAGAGTTAGGCCACCATGACTACAACACAGGAGAAAGCCAAAAAAAATGGAAGCGACGATAACAGAAAAAAGAAAATCCCTGCGCGCGATGCTGCGAGAACCGGGATGCCACATTGCGCCAAGCTGTAACGATGGGATCCAGGCGCGATTAGTGGAATGGCTCGGTTTCCCCCTCGTGCATATATCAGGCAGCGGTCAGCACCGCTCGCTGGGTTTTGCCGATGCCGGACTGCTTACCCTCACCGAGATGATCGACAAGGCGCGGCAGATCGTTGACGCGGTCAACCTTCCCGTCGTCAGCGATGCCGAAACCGGATACGGGAATCCCGTGAACGTGGTGCGCACGGTGCGGGAATTCGAGCGGGCCGGCGTCGCAGCTATTCATATTGAAGATCAAATGACTCCCAAGCGCGCTGGCCACGAGGGATTCGACGTCGGCTTGGTTTCCCGGGAAGAGTTCGTTGCCAAGATCAAAGCCGCGCTGGATACGCGGCGGGATGAGAACCTGATCATCATTGCGCGCTCGGAAGCGAAAGATTCATTGCAGGAGCGCATCGACCGGGTGCAGGCGTGCTGTGAAGCGGGAGCAGATGCCGTGTGGTTGAGCGCGCGCAGCGAGGACGAGATTAAAGCCTTTGCCAAGATCGGCAAGCCTTTGGTCGGAGTCCCACCGCGCCAGTTGATGACCATCGAGCGCTACGGTGAGCTTGGCGGCCGCGTCGGTTGTATTCCCACTGTGTTGCAGGTGGCGGCGCTGCACGGCATGCGCCAATGCTTGGAAGAGCTCAAGCGCGGCGGCACCGAGACGCGCTACTTCAAGGAAACGCCGGGCATCGATGAAACGCGCAAATGGTATAGCGAGTTGGGCAACAAAGAGCTTAAAGAACTGGAAACTAAATACCGTTATTGAAAAGTCCTAGCGAGGTGAACTATGCCGATAGCAGATGTACGTGGTGTTGCCATAAATTATAACGTTCTCGGCGATCACGGCCCTTGGGTGGCGCTCTCACCGGGCGGGCGGCGCGATATCAGCGGTATCGAGCTGCTGGCCGGCAAAGTAGCTGAGACCGGTCACCGCGTCGTAATCTTCGACCGGCGCAATTGCGGCGCTTCCGAGGTCGTAATCGATGGCCAGGATTCGGAATATGAGATCTGGGCCGACGATGTGCACGAGCTGCTGCGGCAGCTCGGCGCTCTGCCGGTTTTCATGGGCGGCAGCTCTTCCGGCTGCCGGACCTCCCTTCTGCTTGCTTTGCGGCATCCGGGAGCTGTGAAGGGCCTACTCCTTTGGCGCGTAACCGGTGGCCGTTTCGCGTGCGAGCGGCTCGCGGAAGAATATTACGGCCAGTTCATTACAGCCGCCAAACAAGGGGGCATGGCCAAGGTCTGTGAGATGGAACACTGGAAAGAGCGTATTGAGGCACGGCCGCAGAACAAAGACGCGTTGATGAAAATGAACCCCGAACGTTTTATCACGGTCATGTCCCACTGGCGCGAGTACTTTCTAAAGGGTGCTGATCTGCCGGTCATCGGCGCGAGCGAGGAAGAACTCAAATCAATCAAAGTCCCGGCCTGCATCATCCCTGGAAACGACAAAACTCACGGCCGTCAAACCGGCGAGAATCTCGGTCGCCTGCTGCCGAAGAGCGAGGTGCATGTCCTTTTCCCCAAGCAGTACGATGAGCCACTGAGCCCGCGGGAAGAGTGGGACGAAAAAGCCGGGGAGATGGCCGCGCTTTTTGCCGATTTCATGAAGCGGGCTGCAGAAAGGTAAGTTCACTACAGAAGCACTGAGTTCGCGGAGTTCGGAATATTTCTTGGTCAACAATGTTCTGCGGTCTCGGCCGCCTCCGCGGTGAATTCTCATTTGGATCGATACAATTTGCGCAAGCCGCGAAAACTTTCAAGGATCACAATACAAAAAAGGGCCCGCGCTCTTACGAGTCGGGCCCTTTGCATCTTACTTTTGGATTTCTACTCGACCGGCCCTAATCCACCACTTCCAACTTAAGAACAGACGCGCCGTGGTTGCTGCCCACCCAGAAAGTAACCGGTGTCGTTGAGTTGTCCACAAACACGCGCCGGATATTCGTCTCACGAGGAAGTAGATAGTCGGTGAATTGACTGGTAGCAGGATTCATCCGTGTGACGCGATCGGTCCACATCGAGCCAATCCACACTTCGCCGTTCTTGTCCGGCACGACATGATAGGGAGCGCTCCACGGAGTCGGCAATACCCACTCCTGGATCTTCCCTGTCTTCGGGTCGAGCATGCCGACTCCGTTGGAACCATACTCGGCGAACCAGAGTCGATTTTGCACGTCGAACCTCCCGCGGCGCGGGCGAGAATTAGGCGTCACGGTGGAATAAACTTTGAATTCCTTTGTCTTGGCATCGATCCTGCCGATGTTATTGGCGCCGAACTCAAGCAAATAAAGATTGTTTTCGGCATCGGACGGAATACCGTAGGCGTTGATCGTTCGGCTTTCGCCGGGAATCTTAAACTCGCCGAGGTTCTCATACTGGCCGGTGGCCACGTCTAATCTATAAATGGCGTGGGTGTCCTGGTTATTGGTCCAGACTTTGCCGTCCACGTGAGAGTTGGCCGGGCTCACCATCGACTGCTGCGTGTGGTTTCCTTGCCATTCTTTCGGAATTGAGTAGACTTGAAATTTTTCGGTTTTTCGGTCGAACTTCGCGATACCGCCTTGGTACATTAAAGAAACCCACAGGTTTTCTTCCTTGTCGAGCTGCAGGTCCAGGGTGCCGAGAGGAAAGCCCTTCTTTAGTTCGGGGATGGGGAAATCCGTGACCTTGCCGGTTTTAGGGTCTAACCTTCCGATGAACTGTTCGCCGAAATCCGAGTACCAAGCCATGCCGCTGGAGTCTACGATCACATCATGCGGCATCGCCAGCTTCCGCGGCAGGTCATACTCCGTGATGATAGTGCGAGTGGCTTTGCCTTTGGGGCGCGGCAAAGTTTTCAGTGGAAGACTCTGCTTCGAGTTGTAACTCGCATTGACGTTGGCGAGCCATTCGCCAATCGCCATGGGGTCGACGCCCCGGGTGCGATCACGTTGCACCCCACCGACTGTCATCTGCGGGCGCAGCGGCGTGCTCCCGGGCGCGTACAGCGACATTCTTTTGAATACTTGCACCCACTCTTCCGCGCTTTTATTGGCTTTTACGATTCGCTCAATCGTATGGCAGCTATTGCAACCCAGGAGAAAACTCTTCTGTTGATCCGTGCCCGGAATGCTCAAAAGCCATTCCGCGTCGCTCAATTGGGCGGAAGGATTTTCCGACGGTTTAAGCTTGATATTGGCCGTGGTGGCCTTTCCATCGGCTACATCCACTGTCTTGGGGCCGTCAAGATCGTAGCCTGCAGCTCGGACTTTGAGTGCGTAACGTCCCGGCGACAGTTTCGCGGCAGGGAAGCTGTAGCGCCCCTTCTCGTCGGTGGTCACGTTAACGGTAATGGTCGAGCCTTCCTTCTTGGCGCCCACCACGACGCCTTCCATTGCGCCGTCTTTTTGTGAGCTAACCTGCCCAGTCAACGCAAAAGGGGGCGAGCTGTTCGCTTGCGTCGATTCTGACGCGGCGAGGAGCAGCGCTGTTGCTAAGACCATGATGAGAAACACCTTTGTTTGCATAGATATCCTCCCTTGGACTAAGGTCAGACACTCTTCCTGTAAATCACTAGCTGGCGCGAGTATTAGCACCGGGTTCCGGCTCCCGTCAAGGAGTATTCGATGGGGAGCGGTACAGGGTTCCGGGTTCAAAAGTTCAAGGTTCGGGGTTTCGAATACACAGACCCACACTCTCCTACCCGGTCAGCGTCTGGCCGCTTCTCGCGGTGTTTACCTAACAATTATTTTTGGGAAATGCCGAGCTCCCTTTGCGCTTCTCTTAGAATCGAAAGATCCGCAACTTCGCTAAAAGCAACATCACGATCCACCTTGCCGATTCGTTTCGCCTCGTCGATGGCGAGACGAAGACCCTTTTCGGGTAAGCTTCCATCCTGGTTAAAAGCATTCGCGACGCTGTCGTAGGTGGCTGTGGCGATTTCTTTATTGATTTTCAGCCATTCCATCATGACCTGAATCGTTCCGTCGCGATTCTGATGAATGTAACGGTTGGCCTTGATCCCCGCTTTGATGACTCGTTTAATCTCATCTGGGGCCTCTTTGATTTTTCTGACGCTTGCGACCAGACCGCTCGCCGGAAAATTGAAAAGCTCCTGGGCCCTTGCGAGAACGACGAAGCCTAACCTCCTGCCGAGAAAATCCAACGGCGGTGAACCCAAAGTGGCGGCGGTCAACCCTTGCTTCATGGAGGCAAAGCGGGAGTCGACGGTACCCGTGGCGAGAAACTTTACGTCTTTGTCCGGATCGAGGCCGGAGTGTTTCACCATCAATCTCGCAATGGACTCAAGAGTGCCACCAAAAGTGTTGAGACCAATGGCTTTGCCCTTTAGCTCTGGGATCGATTTAAACTCAGGCCGGGCGATGAGCGCGATGGGTGTCGCGGGCAGGTAACAGGCGACGACTTTGACTGGAAGTCCTCGGATCGCCGCCCCGATGCCATTTCCAAGCACCGTATCATAATCGAGCTCTCCGCTAATCATGGCCGCCGACGAGATGGCGGGTCTTATGCGGATAAACTCTCCCTGAATTCCTTCCTCTTTGAAGAAACCCCGCTTTTCACCGAGGGGCAGGGGAACAAATTGAGCGGCGAGGTCCGGAAAGCCCATCCTGAGGATCTTGTCTCCTGCCTGTATCGGCTCACAAAGCAAAAGAATCGTAAGCGCAGCCAGAAAAGCCGTTTTCATGGAAGACCTCCTACCCTTAGCCT
>Ga0126382_10000272_pt1 | contig 19731 bp, 14 predicted proteins | sample PanSoiMetPlot_30_FD_92548 | JGI IMG/M metagenome (GOLD analysis project Ga0126382, IMG submission 92548) | Tropical forest soil microbial communities from Panama - MetaG Plot_30 | ecosystem: Environmental > Terrestrial > Soil > Tropical forest > Bulk soil | place: Panama | collected 2016-02-17
CAGTTTCTTATTCGCCCACCAGCGTTTCACCTCTTCGGGGGTGAGGTGTTCGACGTGGTAGTTCCATCTCATTGCGCAGTAAAAACCCTTGGGATTAAGACTTCGAACTCTTTCATAGACGCCGTGAGGCCCTGTTGGCAGAGCGAGTTTGTCGTCAGGTTTAATTCCGCGGTCCTTAGGTCCACCAAAGATTCCCAGTTTCCCGTTGGCAGCAGGGAGTTGCGGTTCTCGATCGACTACTGGGACGGACCTGGATTCGGGAGCCGCAGCTGTTGCTGGCGTTGTGCTCTTGGCCTTACTCGGGGCGCTTGTCTGTTTCGTGGCCGTTTGTGATTTTGCGGATGTTTTGGATGCCTTCTTTGTAGACCCGGCTTTCGCCTCTTTCATAGCCTCTCCTTCATTGATGATTAGAGCAGATACAAGGATCTCGCAGAGACTCATTATACACGCCCGAGGACGTGAGTCATGAGAAGAGGGGATATTGGCCTCACATAGTGCGCCTTGATAGTTTCGTCACTTCGGTCCACATCAACCGCCTCGCGGGTACTCTCGGTTTCAGCGGATCCATTTGACCTAACGCTTTAGAACTACAACACCACCTTTCATCACGAACGAAGGATGCTCCAGTTGCGTAACTTCCGTTGTCGGGTCTCCAGGCACTGCAATTATATCGGCGAAGCGGCCTGGCTCGATCGAGCCGACCCGATCAGACCACCCGAGTAAATCCGCGGCATTGACGGTAGCGGCCTGTATCGATTGCATCGGAGTCAACCCAAGCTTCACCATCACCGCGAACTCACGAGCGTTCAGCCCGTGCGGATACACCGCCGCGTCAGTTCCAAACGCCACCTTTACGCCAGCCTTGAATGCTGTTGCGATGTTCTTACGCGCGGCAGGCATCACCACCTTCGCCTTCTCGACCATGAATTCGGGCACGCGCAGCCGTTCATAGTTCTCGATAAACCAATCAGCGAGGTAAAGTGTTGGTACAAGATATGTACCCTTTTCCTTCATAAGCCGGATGGCTTCTGCGTCAATAAACGAGCCGTGCTCTATCGAGTCAACGCCCGCAAGTACCGCCTGTTTGATGCCTGCAGCTCCGTGAGCGTGAGCAGCAACCTTGCGTCCCAGCCGATGAGCTTCAATGACGATTGCTCGAATCTCCTCATCACTAAACTGAGTCGACTCTGGCGAGTCGCCTTTTGAGAGGACTCCGCCCGTAGCGGCAATCTTGATGATGTCCGAGCCGTATTTAACTTCTTCTCGCACCTTGGCGATAACGGCCGGCACACCATCGGCAATTCCATCGGCGCTCTGATGAAATTCCGGAGCAAGGAGGCTATTGTCCATGTGGCCGCCGGTTACACCTATGGCCGGACCGGAGGCGTCGATTCGAGGTCCCGGAACATCGCCTGCGTTGATCGCATCGCGAAGAGCAACATCAGAGTAGCCCGACGCTCCAACATTTCGCACGGTGGTGAATCCTGCTTCCAATGTCAACCTGGCGTTTTTTGCGCCATAAAGAGCCTGCCTTGGAATGGATATCCCAAGCGATTCATAACCATTATGACCGGGATCGCCAGTTAGGTGGGTGTGACAGTCGATCAATCCAGGTAAGACAGTGGCACTCGACAGATCAATTACGCGGACCCCTGGCGGAGCCTGAACCGATCCAGATGCGCCAACTTGTTTTATTCGATCACCTTCAATCAGAATTGCTTGATCGTTTAGGACGCGACCCGCGCGCACGTCGATCAATTTCCCGGCTTTGATGAGGACAGTCTCTTTTTGCGGGGACTGGCAGATCACGCCTGGGGCCAGCAAGCAAATCAACACTAGTAATGATATTGTTCGCATCGTCAATCCTCCCTGGGTCTTAGAAGTATAAAGAGAAAGAACATATTGCTGTGTCAGCAGGCGACGCATCAATTCGAAAACCTTCTGTCCAAACTGCTTTATGCAAGGGGCGAGCTGGTAAGTTCACAGAAGGTTAAGATCGTGTTCACGATATCATTACACTGATAACCTAGAATTTCTTTGGCCTGCGTTCCCGGGGGGACGCACAGGGCCATTCATTCCGCGGGAAAATGTGGATGGCCCGGCAGTTCTAAAATACAAGGCTGATCGCACCGTTGCGATCAGCTTTGTATTCCCAACTTCCTCACTACCGTATCGGGCTCTGGCTTGAACGGGCTGCCTTACAGGGATCTCACAATCTGTCTTTACTCTCCACAAGCTACTTAATCTTGACTGCTTTCTGATCGACCTTGTTTTGATGCAATACAGCATGCATCACTTGGCCCTTGTCATCTTTTACAAAGGTGAGCTGCGCATCGACGGCCTCGAGGAAAAAATCGGCCTCTGTTTCGGCAAAGAGTTCCAAACGTTCCTGACCGGTTGGCTGGGCAAACACCCGGTTGCCTTCAACACTGATCTTTATGACGAAGTTCGGCGCGATCTGGTACTCGCCCACGTAAGCATTTAGGATTTTCGGATCGAGTTTGATTGCTTTGCGAATCTTCGGCGCTTCTAGTTGGGCTAACGGGTACTGTTTTCCAAGGAGATGACGTCCGATATCATCGATGTCATTTGTAGAGTTTGAAAGCACCACCACACCTCTGCGCTGCGCTTTTATAAACCCGATGAATGAGTGATAACCTCCGGTCCCGCCGTTGTGCCAAACTATCTCAGTGTCAAAGCGCTTCAAGATGTGCCAGCCAAGACCCACGTCCAGACCGGGGGAACCTGTCTCGTGCAGCATCCGGTGAGTCTTTAACATCGCTGGCGAGAGCGGAGAGCCAACAAGCCCCAGATTTGCAGCAACAAACTTCAACATGTCATTCACGGTGGAGCGCAAAGCGCCCGCACCTGCCAGAGTGGGGAGGTCCCAGTTTGCAACGGTCTTGAGTCCCGCATTGTGACCAGTCGCGAGCCTTGCTTTCATGCCGCTTGTAAGGGTGATGCGCGTGTTCTCCATCTTGAGCGGCTGGCAAACGCGCCGCAGAATCAGATTCTCATAGTCTGTGCCTGCTCTGAGTGCCAGAATGTGGCCGAGCAATCCCACGCCCAGATTTGAATACAGGTATTGCGCACCTGGATCACGGGTGAGTGCGTAGCCCGAAAGAAAGGCATACATTTGGTCTACTGAATAGTCAGCGTAGGGATTGGTGGGGTCTTTGGGCGCGAAGTTGCCGGGCATTCTGGGGAGGCCGGATGTTTGGCTGGAAAGATCAGCAAGAGTGATTTCCTTTCCATCGTGAGTTGGTGCTTTGACCGTCCTGGGCAAAAATTTTGAGATCGGGTCGTTTAGATTGACCTCACCGCGTTCGGCCATATCCGCAAGGACGGTTGCGGTGAATACTTTGGTTACGGAACCAATTTCAAATACCGAGTCACCATCGCCCATCTGAGAGCTATCCTGAGCTGGTTTGCCGTAACTGACGATCCTTGTTCCCTTGTCGTCTACCAAGCCAACGACGATTCCGACGCTCTTTTTCGCGACGTCGATGCGATCTCGCAGAATCTCTTTGATCTTTGTATCGGTAAATTCGGTTTGTGAGCGCGACGGCGACGCAGAAGTTATCAGCGATACCAATATGATCGTGATGGCAAGTCTTCCCAGTTTCATTATAGATCCTCTTTATACCTTTGGGCTCTCTGACTTATTTCAACGTTTTGAGCCATGCCTCACGAATTTTTAGTTGTTTAGGTGTCGCCGACGGTGTCTCAACAATCTTGTAGCTCGAGTCATCGCGAGTACCGACGTCGACATCGCTGGTGAGATTTTGTGCGCCCCGCTTGATCGATAACTTTACCGCGTGGCCGACATTCTCACTTAATTTAGCAATCAATGCCTGAGGGTCTTTACCCAGTTCCGTTCCATTGACGCTCACTACTACATCTCCAACACGCAATCCCGCACTCGCAGCCTGGCTGCCGGGTGAGACTCGTGTTACGCGGACTCCTTCATCGCCTCTCTCGATTCCAACTCCGATCGTTGGGCTCGGACGCGATGCCTTTTCAGTCCTGTATCCCGCGTAGCCAAGAATCTCATCGTATGCAGGCACCTCTACGCCAAAAACGTATTTTCGATAAAAATCGCGATAATCACGCTTCGTCAAGCGATTGATGATTGCAATCATATCGTCTGTCGTGAACCCTTTGCCTTTTTGATAAAAGTCTCGGTAAAGGGCACGCATAACGTCGTCAAGACCTGCTTCGCCGCTTGTGTCATTGAGTATCGAAAGATCAAGCAAGGCGGCGAGGTTTTGACCTTGCGTGTAGTATGAAATGCCAAAAGCTACTGGCGTGTCATAGCCTACCCACGTCGACACCGACGATGAGGCAGGTGGTATATACTGACGCGCCTCGTTCCTTTCAATTCCGCTAATCGCATCCTGAACGTTTCTCACAAACTGCTCTCGCGACCGCAGCCCGGCGCGATAGATGGCGATGCTCCCGTAATAATTGGTGAAGCCTTCCGAGACCCACAACAACGGAGTTTCGTTTTCACGAGAGTAGTCGTAGGGCCACATTTCGGCCGGGCGAATTCGTTTGACGTTCCACAAGTGGAAGAATTCGTGCGATGCGGTACCAATCATGAATTCGGGATTTGGGTTGAAAGCAAAAGCGACGTGCGAGTTCAGATGCTCGAGCGCCCCTCCGGCATTCGATTCCGCCCGCGAGAAAAAGTAAAAGTAGACGTACTTTTCGTAGGGAAGCCCACCGAAGATCGAGCTTTGGGCGGCAGCGACCTTTGCGAGCATCGAAGCAAACTGATCGGCTTTCTCTTTGGACAATGCTCCGGCGGGCGTTGCAACCAAATAGTGTGGCTTGCCTTCGACCTGGAACTGCGTTTTGTCGAACCTGCCCATCTCAGTTGGCGCATCGACCAGCGAGTCGTAGTCGGGCGCAGTAAATACCATCGGATTGGATGTCTCTTTCAATGCCGAGATAATTTTCCAATCTTTAGGAAGGTCGAAACGAACGGTGATCGGACTGTTCCGATGGCGCGCTACTTCCAGGAACAACTCGGTTCCGGTAAAGAACGCGAAGTCGCTGGTGATCTTTGCCTGATTTAAAGCAAGCACAGTAGCCTTATAGTCAAATTCCACTCGTAGTGAGTCCAGCCCCTTTGTTTCAATTCGCCAGGTTTGTTTCTTAACCATCTCCGGCTGGAGGGTGTTTCCCTTTGAGTCGGTGATCTTAAATCTGAGAACGTTCTTGAAGTAGTTTTCAACCGTGTACCATCCAGGCGTCCACGTTGGAAGTGAAAGCTCGAGACGCGGCTCAGTGATGTTCTTCACGTCGGTAGTGACATGAAAGATCTGTCCCTCGACGCTGGCGATCGCAACGTGATAATCGATGTGAAGCGCATCGCGCTGCTGAGCGAATGCCGAAATCGAAAACAGGAAGATTGAGGCGGCGAGCTTAAAGGACAACCTTGCAAATGATTTCACTTTCATATTCCTACACAAACTTCGGGGTTAGACTGAGACGTGAAATTGTTGCGCCGTGCGTTTACCGTTGGGGAATCCGGCGCTCATAACCAGCGCTTTACCGCAGCAGCAGTGTCACTCGGCATTGTATTGAAGCACAGCTTGGCTTGAGGTGCGTGTTCATGCACCACGTTGATTAACTTCTCAAACAGTAGCAAGTTGCTGGGGTTCATTCGTACACCTGCCCCGATAAGGATGCAATCGAATTCCTTCTTCTTCAGTACGCTTTGAAGAACTGTCTCTGCAGTTTCGCCAAAATCGGTTAAACACATTTCGACGTTGTAGCCAGAACTGGTCAATTCGTCTGCAGAGGAGTTGAGACCGGCTAGTACCTTCATTGCGTCCATGCCCGGTGCATAACCTGGCTGTGAGAAATCAATCAGTGTTGGATCCAGACCAATCACGAGTACTCGCTTCTCTCTTTCCATAGCTACCTCAGTGCAGTCAAGGCTGCCGAACGGTTAGGATTTCATTGTACTCTCAAAGAGCCGTTGGGATGTCACTTGCACGACCGATCCTGAATAGGCGAATTTCTAATTTCAAGCGTGACCGATTCAAGATGTTAATGACACCCCGGCTTTCGCTGCATGCTCCCGAATCCGTTCGGTAACGTCTATTGCCAGCGCGAGTGCCCGTTTGCCATCTTCGCCAGTTACCTTAACCGGAGCCCCTTGAATCGCTGATAGAAACGACTCAATTTCAAGGCGCAGCGGCTCGCTCTGTTCAATGGCAAGGAGGCGACTCTCGAATTCAGGTCTCCCTTTAGGCCGAGGCTTAACCGATACAACCGCCGCTTCCTGTACAGCATAGTCTATCGATACGTATTCGCCGGGCTGAAAGAATCTCAGCTTGCGCACACGTTCGGCCGAAACACGGCTCGCAGTCAGATTGGCAACACATCCATTTGCGAACTCTATGCGAGCATTTGCAATATCAATCCTGGGTGTGAGTATCGGGACACCCGCGGCGCGGACCTCAGTTACGTCGCTCTTAACTAATGACAGCAGTACGTCAATGTCGTGGACCATCAAATCCATAACCACGTCGATGTCCAGACTACGAGGAGTAAAAACGCTAAGGCGATGTGCTTCAAAGAACCGCGGCTGTGTTGTAATTCGGGCCGCGGCCATAACCGCGGGGTTGAAGCGTTCGAGGTGTCCGACCTGCAAGACAGAGCCGCTTTGTCGGGACGCTTCGATGATCATGTCTGCTTCTTCAGTCGTACGAGCAATCGGTTTCTCCACCAGCAGTGCTATTCCGGCCTTAAGAAGCTCGCTGGCGATCGTAGCGTGAGACTCAGTCGGAACGGTCACGCTTGCGGCCTCCACCTGGCCTATGAGCTCGCGGTAATCGGAGACGTAATTTGCACCGTAGTGTTCAGCAACTGGCCGGCCTCGCGATTCGTCGATATCGCAGATGAATGCAACGTCTGATGTTCCGACTTCCGAGTAAACGCGCGCGTGTTCACGACCGAAGGCGCCAACCCCGATCACCGCAACCTTGACCATTATATTTGTTCGTTCCTTTCGAATTTGAGGACATAACAGAGGAGCAAAGATATTTCTTATAGCACCTGACGAGATTCGATCGCTTGACCCAGGGAAAACCGCTACTTACACTGAAAAATCATTGACACGGCTAATCAAGGGCTCATCAGGATTGGTAGCGAACTCACACCAGGAACAAAGCAAGATAATAGTGGAACCACAACCCTCTGCCAAGCACGCGCTCTATTCGTATCTGGCAGTTCTCGCGGCTTCAGTTTTCGCGTTCTCATTTGGTTTAGGAAAGCTTGGTTTCCTGGGTCCTGATGAGCCGCGTTACGCGGAAGTCGCAAGAGAAATGTTCGCGAGTGGCGACTACATCTCCACGCGACTATGCGGATGCTTGTGGTTTGAAAAGCCTGCATTGCTTTATTGGCTATCGGCTGTCGGATATCGCTTCTTCGGTGTTAATGAATTTGCCGCTAGATTTCCGACGGCTCTTGTGGCGATCGCGACGGTCGCTATGGTTTGCTTTTCGCTGAATGCCTTTGGCAGACGGGGGCTGGCATTTGGTGCAGCACTCGTACTGGCTACCGCAGGTATCGTCATTGCCTATGCGCGCGTCGCGACCCCAGACATGATATTGACTGCCACGATCACCGCCGCATTGCTGTCAGCGTTTCAAGCATGCCGTTCGACCGGCCGCGCGCGAACGATTTTCTGGGCGCTCGCATTTTCCAGCACAGCCCTCGCTGTGTTAGCAAAGGGTCTTGTCGGAATCGTTCTCGTCGCGCTCATTCTCAGTTTCTGGATGATGTTGACTGGAAAGCTGCGAACTCTCGGGCTACGGGACTCTCTGGTTGGACTTACGGCATTCACTATCATCGCCGGGAGCTGGTACGGTCCGGTTTTGTGGCGCCACGGCTGGACCTTCGTCGAGGAGTTTTTTGTACGTCATCACTTCCAGCGCTACACATCAAACGAGTTTGGACATCCCCAGCCGGTGTATTTCTTCGTTATCGTCGCGCTCGCAGGGCTCGCACCCTGGACGTTCTTCCTGATTCCCGCATTCGCACGATTACGATCTGTGCTGAAAAACGACTCGCTACCGACGTTAGCCTGGATCTGGGCGGCAATACCGTTACTGTTTTTTTCTTTCTCGGAATCGAAGCTGCCGGGGTACATTTTGCCGGTTTTTCCAGCATTGGCGATTATCGTAGGCGGTGAAATAGAACGCGTTTGGAATGGGGAGACCGGACGCGAGCTATCAGTAGCGAAGTGGCTCACTGCGCTTACTTTGATGGGGATGGGTGTAAGTTTTCTGGTATTCACGCGCAGCGAATCAGTCAGTGTTGCTGGAGGGCGGGTGGTGCTCGACGCGCTACCAATCATAGTGGCGTCAGGGGCTTCAGTCGCGCTCGCCTTGCGGCGTTATAGGATGTTTGTCGTAGGCACAGCTGGTGTAGTGCTCGCCATTGTGTTGGCTGCTGTTATTTTGCTGTTTCCGACGTTGTATGACGAAGTGAGTTTGAAGTCGCTTTCGTTGAGCGCGGCCGGAGCACTTAGAGCGGGCGAAAAGATCGGTTTTTACCTGAAGAAGGAGTTTGCGCCTGTGTTCTACGCTGAAGGACGCGTTCTTTGTGAACCAAGGCGAGGAGGAACTTTTTATGCGCTGCACCAGGAGATGGTAAATGATGCGCTTCAAGCGGAACCGAGCCTTGTTCTAATTACTGATACGAAATGGCGCGAAGGATTGGAGAATGATTCCAGGTTTATTACGGAGTTCGTCGCTGAGCAGGGGGACTCGCTGGCATTGCGTGTCACCTTGCGCAAATAGAGCCCCCGTGACGCTGGCGTTTGTTGTTCAGTAAGAATTCTCTGGTGCGACGGATTCTTTGCTCGCCAACCTTTCCCATTTGCGACGACTTTATTTTGATTTTTTTCCCAGCGGCGTCGGTTTATCGGGTGTCACTGGGATCGCATCTGCAAAAAACGCGACAACTTTTTCATCATAGTCAGACGACGCTTTGTCGTAGAGCCTGATAAGCCTGGCCTGCTCTACTTCGATCATCTGCTTTTGGTCCCGCGCTGCATTATAGAGTTCCCGGGTCATTGCGCCGAACGGGCCGCTATCCTTACCGATGATAAAGAGAAGCTTGCGTCCAGTTACTGTAGCCACCGAATCAAACGCAGGCGCTGAGTCTTCTCGCCGCATCAAATACAGCTGCATCGCAAAGTTCGTAAGTTGCGTCGTCCAGTGGGAGTCAACTAGTTTATTGGCTATGTCGCTGTCGCTGCCAACCATCCTTCTCAACTGATGATTCATGAAACGAGAGACATCTGGGCACACGGAATCGACTGCAACCGCCTTAATCATCGGATCCTGGCCAGAGGCGACCAGCGACGTATACCCGCCAATATCAACACCGTAGAGGCCGATACGCCCATCAAGCAGCGGCTGTCCGGTCTCGTTCGTTCGATTCCTGAGGAATCTTATCGCGGAGAACAAGTCATCCTTTTCGTAAGTTCCGAGACCCGACCATTTCACCGGGCTCTCGCCGTGACCACGGAGGTCGTAGACGAGAACATTGTATCCGGCTTTCCATAACTCGAATGATAACGTCAGCAGTTCGGATCGATTAGCGCCGTAGCCGTGGCTGAGAATGATGGCTGGCGCCGGCTTTCCTCGGCTCAAGAGCCACCCGACACTCTGAGTAGAATCTGAGTTCTTCCATTTCTCTTCGAACCACATTGGTCTCTGGAGTATCAATTGAAAATCACGCGGCGAGCCGAAGAGCTCGGTCCGCGGCGGATGGGTCATTCGATGGATGAAATAGAAATCAAGCGCGGCGATGCCGAGCACGAACACCAGAACAGCGGGTATAAAAACCCAGAGGACACGCTTGACAATGAATCGTGTATTCTTTGGGATCATAATGATCTGAGACCAATTGGGGCGAGTCAAAAATACACAGGGGCAGTGGCTCAGGACAGGCAAGAATGAGGAGCGCTACAGGGCGAGTATACAACTGAATGAGGTATTTGCAAGAGTTTCGTCAGTTAGTCCTTGGTCAGTGGGAACTAGTCCGTGGTCCCCGGTCCGTGCGTGTCATTAGTCCGTGTTCCGTCCGTCTTCAATAGTCCGTGTTCAATGGTCTCTGGTTATTGACTGGAAAGTAACAAGCTGACAAACTGACCGTTCAGCAACGGACAACTACTGTGATCGCTCAACTTTCCGGAAAACTCATTCATAAGGAACCCAATTCAGCCATCATAGACATCGGCGGCGTGGGCTACGAAGTCATCATTCCACTTTCAACATTTTACGAACTCGGAGAGCCGGGGTCTGATGTCTCACTCAAAGTTCATACCCACGTTCGAGAAGATGCCCTTCAGCTGTTTGGGTTCTGGACCCCTCGGGAGAAGGAGCTTTTTCTAAAGCTTACCAGCGTGAGCGGCGTGGGTCCCAAGCTCGGAATCACAATGTTATCAGGTATGCCTGCTGCTGAATTGATTACTGCAATAACCAATAATGATCTAGTCAAATTAACCTCAATCCCGGGCGTTGGCCGCAAAACCGCTGAGCGAGTCGTCGTTGAGCTGCGCGAGAAACTCGCGACGATGGCCATCGAGTCCCGCGAGGCGGATCGCGTTGCCGCAAGCGAAGTCGGCGCCGGCGAGACCGCTGTCCGCGACGACACAATCGCCGCGCTGATGGCTTTAGGTTACCCGAAATCAATCTCTGAACGCGCCGTCTCATTCGCACTGCGTGAGGACGGCGAGCGCACAATCGAGGCGGTGCTCAAGCGAGCGCTCAGACGACTCTCCGGCTAAGTTCACTGAACTCAGCGGATTTCATGCAATTCAAAATCGAAACCTCTTGTTGAAAAAAAATTTTTCGAAAAAATTGTGAGTTCTGACGCGTTAGCGATTGCATTTTTGATTTAGTCGTATTATGATGCGCCGCGTTGATGCGGCGAGCCCCCGGTAGGATTTGGTTCTTCAGGTAAGCAGGACAATTTCGGAATGATTTCTGAGTCGGCAGACTTAAAGCTTGCTCCGTGCCCCGATTGTGGAGGCACTGGTTGGGAGCTTGTAAAAGGCAACGGCGTAAAACCATGCCGGTGCAAGAGCCTCGCCCGCACTGAAACTCTCCTTGCAACAGCACGCGTCCCAAAACGGTTTGAGCATTGCAGCCTCGACAACTTTGAACCGGTCTGCATCTCGGTGGGCCGCGCTCAGTTGAACACCAGGAAATTTGTCGAGGAGTACCCTCTGGTTGACGTCGGTCTCTTATTTCTCGGACGATGCGGGGTAGGGAAAACTCATCTGGCAGTTTCGGCGTTAAAGGAACTCATTCGCAAAGGAATTCCAGGCCTCTTTTATGACTTCCGGGATCTGCTTAAAGAGATCCAGGATAGCTATAATCCTCGCACCAGCACGTCGGAGTTAAGCATACTTGCTCCAGTTTTCGAAGCTGAGGTGCTCGTGCTCGATGAGCTGGGCGCAAGCAAGCCCACCGCTTGGGTTCAGGAGACCATCACTCACATCATCAACAAGCGCTACAACGATAAGAAGGTCACCATTTTTACTTCCAATTATCTCGACATGCCGATCGGCTCTGCGTACGACGAAAGCCTGGGTGATCGCGTAGGGGTTAGATTGCGATCACGTTTGCACGAGATGTGCCGCCTGGTCCCGATGGAAGGTGACGATTACCGAGAAATGCTTCGCCAGCGCCGCGGCAGCAGGTTTTCCAGCTAAAACCGTAGATCCTATTTCTTCCTATTCGACATTTCCACATTAGTCGACGTCAGCGTCGTTCCCATCACTCGCTGCAGCTCTGAAACCGCCTTGCTGTAGTCGGTCATTGCCTTTAGCTCGCGCCCTTGCGCTGATGACAGGTTGTTCTGTCGCTCAAGCACGAAATAGGTGGTGGAAAGACCCGCCTGAAACCGTCGCTGCTCGCTTTCGCTCTGCTTCGCGGCGGCCTCTCGAGAGGCTTTCGCAGTGTCAACGCGAAGCCGAGCCGTCTCGACGGCTTGTACAGCATTTCGCACCTCAACTTCGATATTTTGTTCAAGGGTCTTGCGTTGCGCTCCGATCTTGCGACCCTCCGCAACCGCGCGGCCCAACTGTCCCTCCGCCAGCCGATTCTTCAGCGGGAAGTTGAAGGCAACTCCGAAACGAAAAGTTCGAAAATCGTTTGAGAACAGATTCTGTAGACTTTGGAAATACCCACCCTCAAGAAAGGGCGGAAGCCCACCAGTTGGCGGAATCACAACCGCGGGAATGCCCGCTAATCCAGACAGGACGTTCACGCGGTCGAGCAATAAAGTGGTTGTCGAACTGAAGGGATTGCCGAGCGATGCAGGCGTCCCGCTCAAACCGGTTGTAGTGTAGGAGGCGATCAGGTCGAGCTGTGGCTTTGTTTGGTTAGCAAAGTTGTTGACCTCAATCTTGTTTGATTCTTGTCGCAGATTGTTCTGTGCAAGCTCAGGTCTGTTTGCAAAGGCCGCCGCGACCGCGTCCGATAGGCTATAACTCACGTCGCGTAAGTCCGGAGAGTCGGTTGGTATGATTGGCTGGTTCCAGGAGCTGGACTCTCGGTCTCCCAGTATCAACTGTTTCAACGCGTTCTCGGCACGGGTCACTAGTTCAATTGCACTCAGTAGGTTTTCATTTCGTTTCTCAAGTTCGGTCTCAACCGAAACAAGCTCAATCGGCGCGAGAGTCCCTTCATTTACCATACGCCTGTTGCGCTCGAGCTGATTCTTTGCAAGGTCGACAGATTCACGCTGTATTTGAACGTCGCGTAACGTAAAAACCAGGTCCCAATACGATCTCTGGACGCGCGCAATGATTTCGATAGCTTTCTGGCGAAACTGGCTATCTGAGAGATCAAGAGCGCGATTGGCGATGCGAATGCGCCTTCTTGCATCATCGATCGAGAAGTTCCGAAGGATCGGCTGACGGATCTGTATGTTTATCGCACTGGAGTACTGAGGATTCAATGAGGCGAATACACTGTTTCCGTTGGTGCGCAGGTTGGTAAATGCAGCAGTCCATTGAGCGCCGGTCGGCATCAGTTGCTGCGCGCTGAAATCGTAGTTCAACGATTGGGTCGTCAGGCTTCCGTTTGGACCTCCGGCGAGCACCGAACCAACGGGTACGTTCCTATGCTCATAAAAACTCAGCGCTCCCAGATACACATCTTTCGCGCCTTTCGCCGAAAAGAGGTCGTATTCTGCCTGACGGACATTTAGACGTTCGACTTCGATCTCGCGATTCTGTTCGAGAGCCATCCTGACCGAATCGAATAGCGTTAACGCCAGGGGTCTGCTCTCATCAACGCCCACCCGAGGTGCAAGTGGCGTTTGGGGTGCCGAAGAGGCGCTTTGTTTGGACTCCTGCGCCGGCGTTTGCGCCAACTTGACGACCTGAGCAAGTGATTTAGGCGGCAACGACAGCAAAACCACCACGGGGACCACGAGAACGCGGAAGACAAAGAGCGAGCGGTAAGAAACTCTCATTGTGCTAGCCTCATAATTATTTGAAGATACTCAGAAACATTGATGTAGCTGCGGCAGCTTTCCGTCTTGCCCAGGCGTATGGAGATTGAATTCCGCGCCCAATGCGCACCCATATCGTAGACACCCCCCAATCATCGAATATGGAATAAGCAACGGGTGTGACAACCAGCGTCAGGAGCAGGCAGAGCGACTGGCCACCTATGACGACTACTGAAGTTGATCGATTTATCCCCGAACCGGGACCGTTGCTCAAAGCGAGCGGAAGCATACCGGCTACGAATGCAATAGTGGTCATTAGAATGGGGCGGAGACGGTCGCGACTCGCCTGGACCAGAGCGTCATGACGTTCCATACCCTTCCTTCGCAAACCATTTGTGTGATCGATTTGCAAGATCGAGTTCTTCTTCACCATTCCAAACAGCACAAGCAAGCCCAGCAGCGTAAACATATTCAGAGCCTGGCTGGTGACGATTAACGAAATCAGTGCGAACGGCAAACTTAGCGGCAGCGCCAACAGCACTGTCACCGGATGTATGAATGATTCGAACTGCGCCGCGAGAACGATGTACATGAAGATGAACGAGAGAGCGAAGGCCACCATAAATCCGCGGATCGTTCGACCTATCTCTCTGCTTGAGCCGGCGACTCCAGCGGTGTAGCCGGGCTGCAGGTGCATACCCCGAACTTCTTCGCCTAGTTTGGCGAGCACGACGCTCTGCGAGAATCCCGGCTTCAGGTTTGCCGTTAACATTACCTGGCGTTGCCGAGAGACTCTTTCAATCTGGGTCGGGCCGGTCGCTTCGTGCAACGTCGCAACGCTGTCGAGCCCAATGCTCCCCAACCGAGTCGAAGGAACGTTAAGACGGCGAATGCTGGTTGCGTCGGTACGGAAGTCCTCACTTGCCCGAACGTGAACCTCATACTGCTCGCCGTTTTCGTTGTACGTCGAGACTTGATCCCCGCCGACCAATAAACGCAGGGATTGTGCGATATCGGAAATGCTCACGCCGAGTTCTGCTGCTTTTTGTCGGTTTATGCTGGCTCGTAGTTCGGGCTTACCCACAATCAATGAAGTGTCAGCATCCACTACTCCGGGAATTTGTTTGAGTTTTCCAAGGAGAGTCTGAGAATACGCATCCAGTTGCTCGAGATTTGGGCCAAGCAACATGAAAGAAACATCGGCATTGGCGCGTCCACCTCCGCTCACCGCGGCGACCGGAGTGATCACGGTGCGAAGACCGAATGATTCGAACTGAGGCATTACCTTTTCGCGGACCCGGCCCATAATTACAAACTGCGAAACCGTGACCGGCCGCTTTTCCAGGTCAGCCAGCTTCACATAGATCTTTGCCTGGTTCTGCGTCCGCTGCGTATCGTCGCCCATTGTCATTAACGTGTAATCGACGTAATCGAGCTTGCGTATACCAGCCGCGACTTTTTCGGAAATGTCCAGGGTCTTCTTAAGTGAAGTTCCTTCGGGCGCTCGGACGGTTACTTCGAATTCGCTCTGGTCATCAACCGGGAAGAAGTTAAATCCAACAAGGCGCGCCAACATAAATGTGGACGCGAAGACCAGAAACGCGATTATGCATACAGCAATACGATGATGAAGAGACCAGTGCAGCATTGCGGAGTAGGCGCGATCCAATATTCGATTAATAAACGAGCTCTTCTCGCCGGTGTGAGCGCCAGACTGTTCAGGCGTTGCTTCAACGGTTTTCCTCTTCAATCGCTTGAGCATTCTCGCGCTCAACATCGGAGTGAGCGTGAAGCTAACAAGCAGCGATACCATAATCGCGAACGACATGGTGAGCGCCATCGATTTGAAGAATCGTCCCGGGATGCTCTGCATAAACGCTACGGGAAGGAAAATCACCACCAGCGACAGAGTGGTGGCCATAACGGCGAGCCCGATCTCCTTGGTGGCTTCGATGGCCGCAGTGAACGGCTCATATCCTTTTTCTTCGATGTAGCGGAATATGTTTTCGAGGACCACAATCGCATCGTCAATTACGATACCCACCGACAACGTCAAGCCGAGCATTGAAGGCCCGTTCAGTGTTATGTCGAAGTAATCCATGATCGCGAAAGTGGAGATAATCGATGTTGGGATCGCGATCGCCGAGATGATCGTCGCGCGGAGATTGCCCATGAACACCAGTACTACCAGCGCTGCCAACAGCGATCCCAGCATCAGGTGCTCGCGAACTGCATGAAACGATGCAAGAATAAACGTTGACTGGTCCCTAACAACGTCGACGCTGTAGCCGGCGGGGAGCGACTTGCCGATTACAGCAAGGCGGGCCTTTATAGCGTTGACCACATCTATCACGTTCGTGCCCGATTGGCGACGAACCTGCAGCAACAACGCAGGCCTGTCGTTAAGACGCCCAGCGGTTAACTCGTCTTCTTCACCATCCTCTGTGTGGCCTATGTCTGAAATCTTTATTGGATACCCGTTGCGATTGGCTACTACGATGTCGTTGAAATCGGCTGGTGATTGGAGACGACCGAGCGTCCGCAGCACCAGCGAACGGTCCTGCTGCTCAACGCGTCCCCCGGGGACCTCCAGATTCTGAGCCTGCAGAGCGCCCCAGACCTGGGTTACGGTAAGGTTGTATCCACGCAGTTTGTCGCCGTCCAGATAAACATTTACCTGTCGCTTGCGTCCCCCAATGATCTGGACCTGACCTACGCCGTTCACTGATTCGATCTGTCGTCTTAAAACTTTATCAGCGAATTCGGTCATTTCGCGGATATTCCGATTCGAGGCAACCGAGATCGTCATAATCGGAGAGGCGTCCGGGTCGAGTTTTTCGATCGTTGGTTGCTCGATAGTTTTGGGCAGGTTTGGCAGTGCGCGATTAATCTTATCTCGGACGTCCTGTGCCGCTTCATCTAGGTTACGTTCGAGATCGAACATGACAAACACCAGGGAGACGCCTTCGGCGGACGTCGAGCGCAATTCGTCTATTCCGCTGATCGTGTTGACCGCTTCTTCGATCTTGTCGGTGATTTCGGTCTCAACTTCCTGCGGCGCTGCGCCAGGCAGACGAGTTGTGATGGTAATCGTGGGGAATTCCACTCGCGGGAATCGTTCAACCACGAGCCGGTTGTACGAGAATACACCCAGCACGATCAGCGTCATCACCAGCATCGTGGCAAAGACGGGCCGACGTACACAGATTTCTGCAAGTTTCTGCATAGCCTCTTTCTCCTGCGTGAATCCTTAGAAGGGCACGATCGAATCTTCCGCGCAAAGAGCTCAGGTCTCACTTCCCGGCGTTGACGATGCTGCCATCCTGGAGTTTGTCCAGGTTACTGGTTGCTACCGTTTCACCGGTCTTCACACCTTCCAACACTTCTACGAGGTCGCCATCGGTTGCACCGATCTTCACGATGCGCTCAATTACGCGCCCGTTATCGATTACGAAAAGCTTGTTCAAGCCGGCAATTGCCTGGACGGCCCGGCGGGGCACCATTATTGCCATCGCATCTTTCGAGGTTATCAGGTTCGATTTGGCAAACATTCCGGGCCGAAGCAGATTATTTGGATTACTAACCTGAGCTTCCACGGTCAAGGCGCGTGTCTGTTCGTTGAGCGAAGGACCTATGTGCACAACCCTTCCCGTAAACGTGCGTTGGGGAAAGGCCTCCACCGTCAAAGTCATCGTCTGCCCCGTCTGAACAGACGCGGCGGCGTACTCCGGAATGTCCGCACGCAACCTGAGCGGGTCAATCTGAACAATGGTAACAATGGGCTTGCCCGGTTGAAGATATTCACCGCGCGATGCTGACTTTTCCTTTACGACTCCGCTTATCGGGGAATGGATTTCTGTGTCCGATAGCTGCTTCTTGGCAAGATCGAGCGCGGCACGTTTTTCTTCAACTATCGCTTCTAGATTGCGAACATTTTCCAGTGCAGCCTGATAGCGCGCTTCAGCCTGATCTACGGTCTTCTGATAAACGTCAAGCTGCTGCCTCGAAATATCTCCGCTTTCGGCGAGGCTGCGAGATGCGTTGAGGTCGTACCGGGCACGTTCAAGCGCCGCGAATGCCATTCGCACGTCTGTTTGCTTTTGAGGATCGAATTTTTCCCCTCGTTTGATACCTAGTCGCGCCTCTGCCTGGTGTAGCGTGCCTTCCGCTTGATCCACCTTCAGCATCAACTCGCGTTGATCTATCCTCGCGATGACTTGTCCGTTACGAACGCTGCTGCCGAGGTCGACCGTGATCTCTGCCAGATTACCCGACGCCTGGCTCGAGACAGTGACTTCATCTTCCGCGACCAGAGATCCGACAACCTCGACGCTTCGACTGGTGCTGCGTTCGATTACCGCTGAAGTGTTGACATCCAGAGCTGGGGGCGAAGTCTCCGTACTATCCGCCCTTATGCTCTGATCCTTGCTCTTGCTGGAGCAGGCCGCGAGGAAGCACAGCAACACTGTAATGGCGGCTAAAAAAGCTTTTTTTCTGTTCATTCTTATCACCTTGTTCTACCTGGGTGCCTCAGGGACTGAGGGAGCCTGGGTTAACCTCGAGCCTGACCGGATCTTGGACTAGTGGGCTTTCTGATGCCGGCGAGAAATATGTCAACGAATCGATCGGCGATTTGTCGATTTGAGAATCTCAGATCATCATCTCGAAAAATATTGCGAATCTGGGCTTGATTGAGAACCATGCCGACAAAGGCGCGTGCCGCGACTGCTGGATCGATCTGCCGGAAAGCGCCGTCGGCGATTCGTTGTTTGATGTAGCGCCTGATGTGGTTTTTCATTTCACGGGCGGTTGAATCGAAAAAGATGTCTGAAAGGTCGTGTCCTTCAAGCGCGCTGAAGAGCAAGAGACGCATGAACGTGCGATCCTTGCTGTGGAACTCCAACATCTCGTGCGCAAGCGAGCCGAAATAAGCGTTATCGTCTCGTCGACTGGCGGCCTCGTTCAGGTTTTCCTTCATTCGCTCGGCGCCTTGTTTTACTTTGCTGTCCAAAATGGCGTGGTAGAGTTCATCCTTGGTTGTGAAATGCCGAAAGATAATGGCCTCGCTGACGCCGGCATGATCCGCGATTTCTTTGGTGGTTGTGCCACGGAATCCCTTTTTAGAGAACAACTCAGCGGCTACCGAGACGATTTGATTCCGTCGTCCCTCGGCACGCATACGTACGGGCCTCGGCCTGCCGGTTACTGCTGCTGCAGCCATGTTTGACTCCTTCGAGTAAAGTTAGTAAGCACTAACATACTTATCAACCAGATATGAGTCAAGCTCTAACTTGAGCGAAAGAAGTAGTTTCGATTCCAATGTTCTCCTTGCGCCGGCAGGGCCGTTCTCAATAGAATCTCCCGCATCTTCCCTTATCAGGTTTTCCCTGGAGCTGAGGATTCATGAGCGACGGTTCCAATGTTGATGATCTGTCCCAAAGCCTCGAAGAGCTAATCGGCGATCATCTTTCACGCCTGACCGAGAAACTACAAGACGGCGCCTCTATTGCTGAGCTCGCTGATGAGGTGGGCCGGCTGAATGATTTGTTGATTTCGTACAAACTTCGAGATGAGCTGCTCGAAAGGTTGTTGGATAACGCTACTTCCGAAGCCCGCCGCAATCAAATCCTCGAGACCCTTGATGCTCAACGAATGAAGGTCGCCCGAAACCAGGCAGAGGTGGAACGAATCCACTCCAGATCGCATGACATCCTCAACAAATCGGCGCAAGTGATCGCAACGATACAAAGACAGATTAATAAGAACGCTCATAAACACAGCGGCTACGAACTGAAGATGTGCGGTTTTTGTGAGGGTTTCGGCCGAGCTTCGGAAAAAACATGCCCCGTCTGCCGAGGTAGACGCACCGTCCTCGTTTACCAGCCTGCAACCAAGTGTCAACGTTGCAACGGAGTCGGAAAGGCTACCATTGATCCCGTTTCGCTTTCCTCATCAGCGTTGTGCATAGCTTGTCGAGGCACCGGCTGGTCGAGGAGCATACAGAAAAGCGAGTAACTGTTATTCGAAGGGCGCCCACTTCGAAAAGTCGTCACGTTTCAATCCAAACGCGAGAAACACAACGATCCATTTAGCACACCTATGAAGCTTCGTGTCTTTGGACTTCCCCGGCGCGCTTATGCTGGACTACCGAACACGGGTTTCGTTGACACGTGCTCTTTCTATACCTTAGCATCACGTCGAAATATGATCTGGAAGCGGGTCTATCGCCTCGACTAA
>Ga0126382_10000274_pt1 | contig 19710 bp, 22 predicted proteins | sample PanSoiMetPlot_30_FD_92548 | JGI IMG/M metagenome (GOLD analysis project Ga0126382, IMG submission 92548) | Tropical forest soil microbial communities from Panama - MetaG Plot_30 | ecosystem: Environmental > Terrestrial > Soil > Tropical forest > Bulk soil | place: Panama | collected 2016-02-17
CAGCGCCGGCTCCACTTCAGGTGCCAAGTGCACGTAACTCCTCCCTCTCCCCTGTGCCCGCGAACGAGTAGGGCGGCCACGGCCCGGTCAGTTCGAGCCGGACGCCCGGGTGCTGGTCCCCGAGAGCCGCCACGACCGCGGCGAAGTCCTCTCCCCGCTCGTCCTCCAGCAGGTAGGCGGCGTTGAGAATCATCGGCGCCTTGCTCCCGGTGAGCTGCGGCGCCTGGGGCGGGTGCACCCGGGTTCCGGCCGCGTGCCGGGACAGTTCGGCGTGGATGATCTCCGCGCTCGCGAACGTTTCGCGGCGGGCGTTCTTCTGCGACGTGAGCTCATCACGGCGCCGCCGCAGGTACGCCGCCCCGGCCCCGGCGCTTGGGCCGGCCGGCCCGGTGGTCCGCTCGGGGGCGCCATCGGGCTCGGGCCGCCGGGCCACGTACGCCTTGACTCCCCACTCCTTGCGCCCGCTGATCCGTGCCAGCGCCGAACGGAAATCCGCGCCCCGTTCGGCGAGCATGGCGGCGATGCCCTCATCGCCGCTGTACACGGTGGCGGGCCGCATCGGCACCAGCGGCCCTTGCTGCGCTACTGCGTCGATGACGTGGTGGTGTGCCCTGGCTGTCGCCTCCAGCCAGCCCAGATCCTCAAGTTTGCGGCGCAACGCGTCCTCGCCGAACTCCGCCAACGCCACATCTTCGGCAACCGCGGTCAGCCCGGCAGCCGCGACCGTTCGGACCGGTCCCCCACCGACTCCCCTGAGCTGGCCGGGGGGTGTCATGGCGACGCGCTCGGCGATCGCATAAATCCATACGCCGTGCGGTTCCGCGATTCCCCCGGCCCGCCCGTGGGATTTCCCGGCTCGCCCGGCCGGACCGGGGGACTTCCCGGCGCGCCCGGCCCGTCTGCGCGTTTCCACCATTCCCCTGGCCTGCTTCCAGTTCATTGACTCGCTCGCGGAGCTGCCGGTTCTCGTCCTCAAGCGCACGGTCACCCGCGGCCCTGTCAAAGGCGCTGGCGCTGAGCCACGGATCTCTCTCCCACCAGTCGATGCCGACTTCCCGCGCGGTGTCGAGCGAAGCGATCACGAGGCGCAGCTTGATGGTGAGCAGCTCGATGTCGAGCAGGTTGACCTGAATGTCGCCCGCGATCACCAGCCCCTTGTCGAGCACCCGCTCCAGGATGTCGCCAAGGTTGGCCGGCTCGCGGCCGCCACCCAAACCAGAACCGTAGACCTGCGCGGCCTCGGCCCCGGGCTGTGCGATGTTTCCTGCGGTCATCTCATGCGTCCCCGTCGTCTCCGCGTCCCCGCGTGTATCGCCTGACTCTGCGATACGACACCAGTTCCCCGTCCGTGCCGACTTCGGTTTCGTAGGTGGCGAGGATGTCGGTCGATGAGGGGATCCGCCTGTCCTCGACGACCTCGACCCCCACTACCCAGCCGTCCTCGGCTGGCTCGACCCCGGTGATGCCCTCGGGCTGTTTCCCGGTCAGCTCGGCGATCTGGCGCAGTCCTGCCTGGCCCGCCTTGGCAGCCGTGAGGCCGGGATGACCATCGCTGCGGGAACGCCGTCCGGTGTCCCCGCCCTCGTCGCCACCGGCCAGCCCGGGCTCCTCCTCCGGAAGCTCGTCCTCCGCCTCCTCCGGAAGCTCGTCCTCCGCCTCCTCGGGAAACTCATCCACGGCCTCCTCGGGGAATTCGTCCTCCGCCTCCTCGGGAAGCTCGTCCACGGCCTGCTCGGGAGGCTCGTCGGCCTGCCGGGTGGTGCGGCGTGTCCGCCTTTCAGCCATGTGGATCAGCTCCTGTCACGCCGCACCCGCGACCTGGCGAACTTATCGGCAGGTGTGGAGAGGAGACGGCCGACCGCCTGGCCCTCCACGTGGGCGACATCTTGATCGGACATCTCACCGGAAACCCGGGCCTGTTCGACTTCCTCGAGCCGGCGCCTGACCGAGGCCGGGTCGTGCAGCTCCCGTTCTGCCTGATCGTGGAGGATCGTCGCGAGCTGGACGAATCCGCGCAGCGGCACGAACGGAAGCCGGAAAAGAAGTGTCAGCAAATCCATGTCTCCTCCCGTTAAGCGCTGCCCACGAAGTCGTACGCGGCCATGGGCCCGAGCAGCCGCACCTCGATCCACCCTCGCCAGTCATGCGCCAGGCTCTCGATCGCCTGCTCCATTTCGTTTTCCTTGTTGGTATCCACCAGGAACGCGACATGGGCGGCGTCAAGCTCATGGGTAGGCCCCGCACGACGCTGGCGACGCAGTGCCCCTCCATGGCATTCCCCAGGACACGCGTGTCTTCCTCGCGCTTCGCCGCGACCCCCTCGTTGATCAGCTCTCCGAGCTGGATCCTGGCGTCCCGGGTAGCATCGGGGTCCTGGCCGCGGATCTTGTCGCGCAGCCGCGCGGCCTGCTTGTTCTCCGACAAGACCTCGTCCAGGATCGCGTCCTCGACGTAGCGGCCCTTGACGACGTACTCCGCACGGCCGTCAAGCTCGGAGAGAGCAGCGGCGAACTTATCGCGATTGGCCGCCAGCAACTCCTCGGCCACCGCGTCCTCGCTCGCCAGGACCGCGCCGAAGCGCAGCGGCAGGACGGGAAGTTCTGTGGCGCTCGCGTCCAGGATCTCCTTGTGGGCCCTGAGGTCTTCGGGTGATCCCAGCGGCTGGGTCACGTCCACCTCGCTGACCAGCGCCGCCAGGCCATCGGAGTGGACAACCCGCACCTGGCCGGGCGGGTGGCCCACGCCGGGCATTTCGGACGTCAGCTCCGCATCCGCGGGAAGAATCCCGTAGACGTAAATGCCTGTCTGCTGCGCCGATCCGGTGGTCCTGGCCGCCTGCCGCTTCGGCTTGGCGCCGGCCGCCTTGGCCGTCTGCCGCCTCGGCTTCGGGCTGCTCGCCTTCGCCGCCTGCTGCTTCGGCCTGGAACTGGCCGCCTTAGCCGCGGGCCGCTTCGCGCTGCTGGCCTTCGCTGCCTGCTGCTTCGGCTTGGAACCGGCGGCCTTGGCCGCCTGCTTCGGCTTCGAGCTGGCCGCCGTGGCCGCCTTCGGCCTCGGGCCGGCCGCCTTGGCCCCCGTGGCCGCCTGCTTCGGCTTCGAACTCGTGGCCTTCCGTGTTTTCGATGGCGCGGCCATCTCAGTACTCCTCCCGGCGGCTGCGACGCGCGGGCGCGCGTTCCTGGCCGTCTCCAGCGAATTCCCGGAACTTCTCCCCGGCCGCCTCCAGCACGCCCTTGGTTTTGTGCTTGGCGCCGCCCTGTTGCATGTCGCCGACAAGCCCCGGCAAGCCCTCCTTCTCTTGGGAGATGTCAAGCCGGTTGACGGCCTCGGCGAACCTCAGGTAGGTATCGACGCTTGCGATGACGATGCGGGCGTCGATAGTCAGAACCTCGATGCCAACCAGCGAAACTCGCACGTACGCGTCGATGACCAGCCCTTTGTCAAGGATCGTGTCGATGACATCGGCGAGTCCCGAGGGCGATGGGTGTGCGCCTTGTGTCTGCAGGCCCGTCGTCATTGGCTGTTACCCCCTCGTGTGCCGGCGCGCCGGCGAGCCGCGCGCTGCGGCTGCTCTTCCCTGCTGGACCGGCCGGAGCGCTGCTGGCGTCCCGGAGGCCGGCGGCCACGTCCCGACGCGCGGGCGCTCGCGGCGTCGCGGACCTGCCGTTCGCTTGCCGCCTGGCCGTTGGGCGAGACCTCCTCGCCTTCCTCGTCGGTTACCTGGTACTCGTCGTCGAGGTCCTCGTCGTCGAGGTCCTCGTCGCGATCGCCGGCGTACTTCTCGTCCACCAGCTCGTCGTCTTGGTCACGGCCCTCGGCGTCGGCACCGCTGGGCTCTTCTTCCACGGACGCCGCTTCGTTGTCCTCAACCACCTCGCCGTCCTGGATCACGCCCCGCCAGCCCTCGATCTCCTCGGGGTGGAGGATGGCGTTGGTCATGAGGTGGCGGCGGTAGTGCTTGAGCTCCAGCCGCGCGCGCCGACCTTGCGCCCGCCACAGGTTGCCGGTGCGCTCGAACAACCCCTGTGGGTGGTACTCGAGCACGAGCAGGATGCGGGTCATGTCGGGCGCGAGCTCGTGGAAGGTCACCGCGCCGTCGACGTGGCCCTTGGCGCCCTTAGACCGCCAGACGATCCTCTCGTCAGGTACCTGCTCGATGATGTCGGCGTCCCACTCCCGGTGAGACCAGAAGACCTGGGCCTTCCAGTGGAGCTTCTCGTCCTCTACCTGATCGACGTTCTCGACCTTCTTCATGAAGCTCGGGAAGTCGGTGAACTGGGTCCACTGGTTGTAGGCGACGTCGATCGGAACCCCCACGTCGATCGACTCGACGATGTTGGTCACCTTCAGCTTCTTGCCTTGGCCGCCTTTGCCGCCCTTGCCGAACAGGCCTCTGATCTTCTCGGTCATCCCCCTGAACCCGGCGCCGAGCATCGACCGGCCGGGGCCCTTCCCCTCGGCGACGCCTTTGGCACCGGTCACCGCGGCCATCAGGCCAGGCCCCGCGCCACCCTCGACGTACTGCGTCAGGCGGCCGGTCGTTCCTTCGACCTTGTCGCGCACGGACGACATGGCCCGATCACCTAGTGCGGTGACGAGGCCGCGCGCCTCGGTTTTAAGCCGGTCCATGGGCCCGTTGCCGGTGCCCTGGCCGGTTTTGAGATCCTGAGCCATCCTGGTCACCTCCCTGCACGAGCCACGGGAGAACGACGCCGGGTGGTGGCCCTGCGCCGCGCGGGTGCCGCCTCCGGCCCTTCAGGAGGGCGCCGGGTGGTGGCCCTACGGCGCCTGGGCGCCGCCTCCGGCTCGTCGGCCTCTGGTTCGTCCGCCTCGTCGTAGCCGGCGTCCTCGAACCCAGGCTCCTCTTCGTCCCTCGGCGCACCCGCGTCGTCATCGGCGGGCGCTTCCTGACCGCGCCGCCGCAGGCGCCGCGTTGCCTCGCCCGCGCCGGAGCGCGCCGCCTTGCCGGCCCCTCCGACCGCCGCGCCGGGATCGCGGACGAACTCGGCGCGCTCATGAAGCGAGTCGGTCAGTGATTCGATGCGGTTGTTCACCGCCGCGGTGGCCGCGGCCTTCCCGGCGTCGATCAGGTCGCCGCGCACGGTGTCGGCAAGCTCGCCCAGCTGCGGAGCAAACTTGCCGAGCGCTTCGGTGGAGCCGAGCATCTTGAGGCCGCGCTGCAGCGCGGCACCGCCGAGGCTCCCCAGGCCGCCGGTCGCGGCGCCCGCCGCCAGAATGGTGGCCAGTCGCATCTTGCGCCGCCTGCCGAGCAGGTAGCCAATGCCGATTGCGAGCGCAGCCTGTGTGCCGCCTTTCATGATTCCTGCCTCTCCGCTGAACTGCCGCGCGACCGCGCCGTGCTCCCGCTCGGCGCCGCTCCGGCAGCAGCTCTGATGCCTGTCAGGTGACTCGGGGGCGGCTACCCGGCCGAGGTCAACGGAAACAGGAACCGGTGAAATTTTGCCTCGGACCGAAGACCAGCGCGCGCTCGGGCCGGGCACTGGAGCAGCCAAGATGCACGCAAACGTGCGGCGCACGCGACGATCCGGGCAGGTCGGCTACGGCCGTGCGGTAGCTCACGGAGTAAATACCATGACCGGCTCTGCGAAGCCGCGGCGGCCCGACGGCGCATCCTGGCTGGCAGGCGCCGGCTCTAGGTGTTTGTGGGTGGTGCTGGCGGGCAGGCGGGTGTGAGCGGTCGCGGAGCAGATGGTGGTGGCCGATGAACCCAATCGAAAAGGCGATTCGCCGGGCCGATGCCTTGCAGCAGCGGCACAAGGCGCCAGCGTTTGTCGTCGGGCTGATCAAGAAGTACGGGGACGATAACGGCGGGGTGCTGGTCGCCAACCTCGCCCACTCGGGATTCGTCTCCCTGTTCCCGCTGCTGTTGGTCCTGGTCACCCTGCTCGGCTTGGTGGCATCCCACAATCCCGCGGTGCGCGATGAGGTCCTCCAGGCCATTGCGCACCAGGTCCCAATCATCGGCAATCAGCTCACAGGCAACGTGCAGCAACTGCGGCGCTCCAGCATCGTGGGCCTGATCGTCGGCCTGATCGTGTTGACCTGGGGAGCGACCGGCCTGGCCCAGGCAGGGCTGTTCACGATGGAGCAGGTGTGGAACCTGCCCGGCCCCGCGCGGCCCGGCTACTTCCAGCGGCTCGGGCGCGCGGTTGTGTTCCTTGCCGTGCTCGGGTTCGGCGTAGTTCTCACCACGCTGCTCACCGGCCTGGGCCTCTACGGCCACGGCCCTGGCGTGCTCGACGTCGCCGGTGAGTTCCTCGTGGCCGCCGCCAACATCGGGATGTTCTTCCTCTCCTTCCGCGTCCTTACGCCCAAGGGGGTGCCAACCCGCCGGCTGGTACCCGGCGCGGCCGCCGGCGGCCTGGCGTGGACCGTGCTGCAGGCGGTGGGCACGTATGTCGTGGGCCATCTCCGGGAAACCGACGCGGCCTACGGCGCGTTCGCCACCGTGCTGGTGCTCCTGGCCTGGATCTCGCTGAGCGTGGAAATCACCGTCTATGCCGCCGAGCTCAACGTCGTGCTGGCGCGGCGGCTGTGGCCCCGCTCCATCGTCCAGCCGCCGCTCACCAAAGCCGACCGGGCCGTCCTGGCCGCCCAGGCACTGCAAAATCAGCGACGCGACGACCAGCGCATCCACGTGTCCTACGACGACATGCCGCCCCACGGGATCGCAGACGCCGAATTCCCCCGCACACCCGATCAGATCATCCCGCCCGCAGCGCCCGACAAGGACGGCGAAGCCGAATAGCTCCGCACCGTGTTTCGGCGGCCGTGACGGCCGGGACCTTGCTGGGCTTGATGGGTACCGGCGCCATCTTGCTGGCGGCAATCGTAGGCACGATATGGCTGGAGGCGCGGATGCCAACACAGCCAGAGCGGCGCCTCAGACCTCCCGCTCACCTGCGCCAGCCGAGCCTCCATACCGCGGTCCACTCCCGGCCCGACCTTTGCCCAGCTCTACGCGGAGGCGCGAAACCGCGGGATCAAGGGCCGCTCGTCGATGAGCTAGGCTCAGCGTGCCCGCGCGCTCGGCCGCTGACAGGACACGGCCCGCGCCGCTGCTCGGCCCGGAATCCCTCCACGTCCGGCAGCTCAGGCACGATCCGGGCGACCCAGCTTGGCCGCCCAGTCCAGGCAGGTGTCACCCCGGTGCCACATGTGAGAGCCGGCCAAGCCAGCTAAGAAGATCGCCGCCGCCATTTGATCGTCAGATAGCCGATGATGAGCGCCCCGGAAGCCGCCGCCAGCGGCAGCTGGCGCCGTCTCGCGATGCTGGCGCCCTTGACGACCGCCTGCCGCACCGGCCCCGGCGTCGCTTCCCACACCGGCGTAGCCGCTGCCGTTGCCCGTTCTTGCGCCGTCGCGGCCGTGGCCGCGAGCTGGCCGCGCGCACTGCCACCGCGGGCGGCGGCCTTCTGCAGGGCCTGGCCTGTCTTGGTCTTGATTCGCGCCGACAGCTCGGTCGCCTTTACCTGCGCCCTTTTCTTGACATCTGCCTTGGCGGCTAGCAGTTCTACCGTCTCACCGAGCTGTTCACGGGTCCGCTCGATTTCCCGCTCCAGCTCCTGGGGGTCATCGGGGGCCGCCGACACGGCATCGGTTCGCAGGGCTGTTTCCGGTATCTCATCGGTTGGGTGGCCGTCGCCGGCGGATTCGTCCGCCTTGCCGGTGCGTTGTCCCGCGGGCTTTCTTGCCCGCCCGCTGGTTGTCATCGCCGTGCCCTTTCCTTGATCTCCTCAATATCGGCTTTGACGCCTTCCACGGCCTCCTCCGGTACGACAGGAGCGGCCTTCCGGAGGCGGCCCTTGCCCACCAGCGCCACGGCCGAGGCGATGGCCAGCAAGGCGGCGCCCACGATCAGCGCCGCCAGCCACGCCGCCAGAACTACGCTCAGGGCGATGATCACGCAAGCGATCAGGCAGCCCACGCCGTACAGGGCGATCAGGCCGCTGCCGCCCAGCATCCCGGCGCCCGCACCCGCCCGCTTGCCCTTGCGGGCCATCTCCAGTTGGGCGAGCTTCAGCTCATCACGGGCCAGCACCGAGACCTGCTCGGACAGCAGCTTCACCAGTTCCCCGACCGAACGGTCCTGGGCACCGGACGGCGGCGCCCCGTCAGCAAGATGGTCCACGACGTGGCCCTCCCTCCAGGTCGATGCCTGCCTCTACCCAGCCGCCCGGCGGCCTAACGCGGCCTGCCGGAACGGACCCAATTCAGCCGACGCTTCACCTGGTTTCGGTCGCGCAGCGCTTCGGCAGCTGACAGCAAACCTCCCCAGCAGGCTGCCGGGTCAACGCCGGCAGCGGGGCAGGAGCGGTGATCAGCCTCGCATGGCCCGCTGGCCGGCATCTGTTATCGACGCTGCGTTAGCGCTGGTTTGCATGAGGAACGTCACAACCCGCCCGAAGGTCTCCCCGACGGTGCGGCCCGCCAGGCAAGCCTGGTAGGCCGTGTACCGTGACATCTCCCATGCCTGCCCGCGCGGCGGAAACGAGGCGAGCGCCGGTTCTGGGAGGCTGTTCCACCGCCAGCCCGTGATTCGTCTGCTACCCGCGCCCATCCCGCCGGTTTCGATGACGTCACCAAGCCCGCCGTCCCGGCCCATCCCGTTCCGGACAAAACGCAACCCGGCCAGGGTCTGTTCGATCACAGCGCGCTGCGCCGGGGCCTCGGCTGCCATCACGGCTTCATAGACCCCAGGGTGGTGCCGCACCAAGGTGGCGTCGACCATGGTGATCCACCACACTGCCTCCCCGATCGCCGCGAGTGCCCGCCGCCGGTCCCATACCTTCACCCCGGGAAGCCGCGCGGTCGCCTCACTCATCGCGGTGAGCGACCAGGCCAGCGCGCTCGCCTCGACCGCAGGATCACCCATGTGCGCACGGTTCCATTCGGCCCGGCAGCCAGCGCTGCAGAACCGTGCGTGCTCACGTTGGGGCACGAACACCGCTCCGCACCGCACACAGTTGCGGCTATCAGCCGTCGCACCGCGCTCCCGGTCCAGGGCGGGCAGGGCGGCCGGCGCGGCCACGGATCCCGGGTCGGGGCCCGGGCGGAGCGGTCGGCTCGCGGCGGGTGCCTGGGCCAGGGCCTGCTCCACGGCGGCAAAGTGCGGGATGAGGTTGTCGAGACCAGTGACGGTCAACACGCGGAGAACGACTCCACCGGCGGGGATGACCAGCCGCAACCCGCCGCCGTCGGCCACCCCCCGCTTGTGCGCCCACACCAGCTCTCGCAAACCAGCCGAATCGCAGAACAGGGTGCCGGTCATGTCCACCACCACCGTGGTGTGCCCGCGCGTGTGCCATTCGAGGAGAATCGCCCGCAGCTGGCCGACCGTCGTGGCATCGATCTCGGGGGGCGCCGTGACCACCGGCACGCCGCCGACCATCTGGAAGGGGTACTTGGTAGCAGACATCGATGCCCACCTCCCGGCCGGGACACTGGCGGCATCCGGGAAGCCGGGGGCCTGCACCAGGTAACGAGAGGCAGTCGGCCAGCCCAGAATGCCGGACCGGCTGGCTCGTCAACCGTGCTGCAACGCTACATGCTACGGCAATAACTGTCTAGCCTTTGAATAGCCTTTGAAGAGGCCTTAGGTGAGCCTGGGCAGCCACGGCAGGGAGTGCCTGGCTTCTGGCTGGGTAGCGGGAGCGCGTGGAAGCGCGTGATCTGGTGGTGGTCGGCGGGTCGGCCGGCAGCATGGGGCCGCTGCGGGAGATGGCAGGGGCGCTGCCGGCCGGCCTGCCGGGGTCGGTGGCGGTGACGGTGCATGTGGGAGAGCACGCGCGGAGCCGGCTGCCGTGGCTGTTGTCGCGGGCGGGGCCGCTGCCGGCCGCGCACGCCGAGACGGGCGAGCGGCTGGCGCCGGGCCGGGTGTCTGTGGCCCCGCCCGGCTGCCATCTGCTGCTCCCGGGCGGTGTTGTCGAGCTGAGCAACGGGCCCCGGGTGAACCGGGCCCGGCCGGCCGTGGATGTGATGTTCGCCAGCGCGGCACGCTGGTTCGGCGACCGGGTCGTGGCGGTGGTGCTGTCGGGCCTGCTCGACGACGGCGCGGTCGGTGCCGCGCTAGTCGCGCAGGCGGGTGGGCTGGTGCTCGCGCAGGAACCGGGCGAGGCGGCCCAGCCATCGATGCCGCGGGCCGCACTGGCGGCGGCGCCGGGTGCCATCGCGGTGCCTGGCCAGAAACTGGGCGAGGTGGTCGCCGCCGCGCTGGGTGAAAGCGGGCTGGTCACCTGGCCGCGTCCCGAACGGCCACAAGCCGCGGAGGTGAGCATGGAAGAGGGCAGCAACCTGCAGTTTCTCTCACCCGGGGAGACCCGGCTGACCCGGCTGGCCTGCCCGGAGTGCGGCGGCGCCCTCGCGGAGGCGGTCCTGCCGCAGATCACCTACTACCGCTGCCATGTGGGACATCAGTTCGGCCCGCAGTCGCTCGCCGCCGCGCAAGCCGAATCGGCCGAGGGCAAGCTGTGGGCTGCGGTAGCGGCGCTGGAGGAGACCGCGGCGCTGGCCCGGCACCTGGCCGGGCACGCCGATCTGGGCGAAGGCGCCTCCGACCAGCAAAGCAGAACCGCGGACTGGGCCGGCGGGCTGGCCGAGTCGGTACGGGCACAGGTTCGGGGAGCGCCAGAGACCTGATCCCATCTGAACCGGGCTGCAGGTTCAGGGCCCAGCGCTGGCCTCGTTGTCGCGCCTGGGTTCAGGGTCATCCACGGCACCAACGCACCGCCAGTCACCGCCGCGGCCATGGTCGGGACAGCTGGGGTGTTCCAGCACGCGTAGCAGGCGCTTGCCGTCGTGGCAGTGGACACAGATACAGCGGTTCCGCTTCATCCCGCGCCGCGTCGACTGCAGTGCGGCCGGTGGGGCCGCACGTCGGCCAGTCACCGAATCACCGGACATGACCGCCTCGCCAGGATCTTGGAGCCGCGATCCCGCAGGCGATTCAGGCGGCGGAATGGCCAAGAGCCAGCCCGCAGGACCGTGGCTGGCTCGACAACCCGTCAGCCACATCCTGCCTCACCAGCCCACCCGGGTCCAGTTTGGGGCGCCAATAGCCAGCTCAGCGTGTGGCTGATCCCGGTCCGCCCCGCGTCGGTCCGCCCGGGCCGCCTGCCCGGCCGCCGTCGTGACCCGCGCAGGCGATCCTGCTTCTCTCATCAGGTAAATATATGGCTGCTTCGCATGCTCGATGGGCATGCAAAGGGCCCGGCCGGTACCTGTTTGACCCAGCTTCTGCCTGGTAGCGTCATTATCGTGGACTCAGGTTCCGGGGATTCCGGGCGGGTGGACGCCGGCCGCCTGGAGGCCGTGCGGCTGAGGTCTGAAGGCCTCGGGCGAAGGGGCGCAGAGGCCACGGCTCGCGCGCGGGCGGTCTGTGACCAGGTCCGCCGGTGCCGGTCGCAGCGCGAGATGTCGCGCGACTCGGCGGCCGCCCGGCGGCAAGCCGGGCTGACGTGCATACCGGTGATGGAGCAGGCTAAGGGCATCGTGATGGCCCAGCGGCAGTGCGGGGCCGTGGAGGCGTTTGATCTGCTGCAGCGGGCGTCCCAGCGCGCCAATATCCGTGTGCATGTGCTGGCGGCACAGATGGTCACGCACCTCGGCTCCAGCAAGGATGGCGGCAATGTGACGCCCATCTCGCTGGGCGCGATCAGGTGCCCCCGATAGGGAACGCGGGCCTGTCTGCCCGGTGGTGGCTCGCTAGGCCCGGCCGCTCACGCCGCCTGTGCCCTGCTGGCTTGCTGCTTCCGGAGCCTGTTCTGCAGGTCGCGGGCGCGCCGCAGGAGTTCCTCGGCGGTTGCGAGCGTGGCCTGGGCACGCTGAACGCTTTCCTCTGCGGCGGCGAGCACCGCCTGGTACCGCGCTAGGGTCTGGCCTAGCGTCGCGGCCGCCGCATCTTCCATCATGATCGCGGCATCGGTCTCGGTGACCCGACGTCGGGTATCCATGCCGAGACGGTAAGGCGCCGGCTGGAGCTTGCCATATGGACCTTGGTCCCTCAAGGGCGTGCCAAAGGTCCTTGCCCGATCCCGGCTCCCGGTAGCGTGCCAGGGTGGGCGCTCGTCACGGCGACCGTTGCCGACCGAGCCTTGCCTGATAGCTTGGTCGACGTGGAGCGCGGATCCGGTGACTCCGAGCTGACGGGGCGCAAGAACACCGAGGCCCGGCCCGAGGTCGGCGCCGGGGCCGAAGGGCCCGGAGAAGCCGAGGCGCGACGGCACGCCCCCTCCGGGGCAGATGCAAGCGGCCAGTCACAGCAGGAGATCTTGCACGAGGCTTTGGAAGCCGCGCGGGCGGAGCACCAGACGCAGGCCCAGCGGCTCGAAGCGGCCAGGGCGCAGTTGCAGTCGATCCTTGAGTGGATCGAAACCGGCCGCCCGCAGCGGGAGGTCCTGCGCGACTCCGCGTTCGCGCGGATGCATGCCAGGCTGGACTCCTTGCCGGTGATCGAGCAGGCCAAGGGCGTGTTGATGGCCCAGCAGCGGTGCGGGCCCGAGGAGGCGTTCGAGCTGCTGCGCCGGGCGTCCCAGCGGGCCAACGTCAAGGTGAGCGTGCTGGCGGCGCAGATCGTGGGGGAAGTCGCCTCACCCAAAGCTGAGACCAGCGCACAGCCCGCCCGGGCCGCCGCCAACAAGCGCCGCTGACGAGGGGAAGGCCGGCGCTTCCCCGCGCGCGTGTGAGGGGGCGGCAAAAAAACGGCCAACACCACCTATTCACATCGGCAACGGGAAGCTATCTTTGGGGCTGCGGTTGACGAACCAGCCGGGGCTTGGCGCATGCCCGGCTCGCGTTCGACTTCCTCTGCGAGTGCCCACGAGCTTGCGCTCGGCCCTGGCCGGTGTCCGCCTGGCGGGCATGTTCCGGGTCCCACGATGCTCCCAGGCGGATGGCGGCCCGCGCCGCCCTGCCCCCGGCGCTGCGCGGGCCGCTCAACCGTCCACTTTGTTTCTCCGCCGCCAGCGGAGCGGACCGGTAGGCCCCAAGGCTGAAGACCGCGTGGAACGTTACGGGTGATCGTCCCAGTGGCGGCGCAGCACTGCGGTGAAGTCCGTGGCCCGCTCGTCGGGGAAGAACAGGCGTGCTCCGTCGAACTCGATGACGTCGGTGGCGCCGGGGATGGTGTCGCGCAGCCAGTAGGCCCACTTGCGGCGGAAGGCGGTGTCGCCGGTGCCCCAAACGATGAGGGTCGGTACTTGCAGCCGGGCCAGGGCGGGTTCGATTGCCAGCAGGTCGCGGGCGCGTAGCGACGTCATCAGGCGCTGGAACTGGCGGGCCGATTCCGTGGTGGCGCCCAGCGGTTCCAGCCAGGCGCGCGCGATGTCCTCGGGCAGGTTGGTGATGTCCTCGTAGACGCTGCCGAATACGCGCTTGCGGGCCCGGGGGATGTCGCGCGCCATCCGGGGCCCGATGCGGGCGAGCAGGCCGAGGCGGGCGAGCAGGACCGCGGGCAGCAGCGCCTTGGGTGGCACGTTGTTGTGCGCTTCGCAGTTGGTCAGGGTCAGGGTGTGCAGCCGCTCGGGACGCCCGACCGCGAACACCTGGGAGATCGCGCCGCCGGTGTCGTTCGCGACGAGGTCGATGTCGGTCAGCTCCAGCGCCTCGCAACAATCGGCGAGGAACCGGGCGAGTCCCGGCAGCGAGAAGTCCTGGTCGGCCGGCGCTGGAGTGCGCCCGTGCAGCGGGAGGTCGAAGGCCACGCATCTACGCTGGCCGTCGAGCTGGTCGATCACGTGCCGCCACAGGTAACTGCTGCTGCCCACACCGTGGACGAACAGCACCGGTCGGCCCGGCCCGCCGGTGTCAATGTAGCTGGCAGGGCCGGCGCGTGTGTGCAACTTACTGCGGTGCTTGTCGAGGCGTTCCATCTCGCTGATCATGATTTCTCCCTGGTTGCGCGGCCGGCGGGGTACAGTTACTGGATAGACCGACTAACGGTCTAACTCTTACAGACCGTCAGTCGGTCTGTCAATCGTGCCGGAGAGGCAGATGAACAAGAACGTCGAGCGCGGCCAGGCCACCCGGGCGCATCTGATCGAGGTCGCGACCCGGCTGTTCGCCGAGCGCGGCTACGACGGTACGTCGATCGAGGCGGTGCTGGCCGACTCTGCGGTCAGCCGTGGCTCGCTCTACCACCACTTCCGGAGCAAGGGCGCGTTGTTCTGGGCGGTCCTGGAGGGTGTCGCCGCCCGTGTCGGCCAGCAGATGATGGACGCGGAGCGGGATGCCCCGGACCCGGTCGCGGCACTGCGGATCTGGTGCCTCACGTGGATCCGGCTGGCCGGTGACCCGGTGGTCCAGCAGACGGTGCTGATCGACGCGCCCGCGGTGCTCGGCTGGGAACGGTGGCGGGAGCTCGACGAACAGGCCAACCTGGGGTGGATCAGGGCCGCCCTCGCGTATGCCGCCGAGGCGGGCCGCATTGACCGGCGTCTCGTGGACGCATTCGCTCACATCGTGCTGGCCGCCGCCAACGAGGTGGCCCTGATGATCGCGCGCGCGGACGACCCAGCCGCCGCGCTCACCGCCGGTGAGAGCGCGGTGGCCGAGTTCCTGGACCGCCTGCTGGGTACTGCCGGGTGATGCCGGCGGCGGCGCTGATGGTCACCCCGGGCCCCGATACCGTCAGGATCGTTCCCGGGCTTGGTAGACCCGCTCGGCGAAGTCTTCCAGGGCCTCGGCACACTCCTTGAGCCGGCGCTCGGCCATGGCGGCGCTCGCGGCGCCGAACAGGTCCCGGGCCCTGATCGTGCGGTACCAGCGGCGCAGCCGGTCCAGGCTCTGCTCCTCCTCATCCAGCTCCGCCAGCGTCAGCTTCCCCTTCGCGATCTCACCGGCCAGCTCCGCCTCGTACTTGCCGCAATCGGAGATGAACTCGGCCCACTCGGCCTCGCGCTGGGTGGTGAACAGCCCCTCCAGCTGCGCCACGCTGGCCTGGTCCCCGGCCACCGCCAGCACCACCGGCTGCCCACCCGCTGCCTTGATCGCCTCCACCACCTGCGCGACACCCGCCGCGAACGGCTCGGCATCGGGCACCGCCCACGTGCCCTGCTGCAGCGCCACCGCACCCAGCCGCCGTAGCTCCCGCCACACCGCCACCCGGTGCCGCGACGGCTCCGACGGCAACCGGTAGGTGATCACGCGCCACGACACCGGCTCACCATATCCGCTCCGCGATCTGCAACAGCATGCTTGCCCCCACCCAGCGGGCACAGCGGGCCAGGACAGCCCCGGCGGCCTGCTAGCCTTCAAGTTCGGAGCACTATGTAACGCGTGCTACAACTGCGATAGTAATCCGCGAGCCGCCCGTGCGCGCTCGCCCTGACCCCCGCAGGTGACCGGGCGCGCACGGGCCCAAACGTCACGGCCTGGCCGGCATCGCCGACACGATACCGGCATGGGGAGCCCAGTCCGGGCGCCGCTGACGCGCCATCGAACCACGGGCCAGCGAACCGGGGTCTTTGCGCGGCGGCGGCTGTGGTGAGAGCGCGCAGCCACTGGCGGCCGCCATCCGCCCTCAGGAGGCAAAGTTTGAGCCGCTGGCTTGCCCCCGGGACCCCCCTGTCCCGAGGGGTAAGCCAGCGGATCTGGCAGCGTGGGCCGTGCGGAGTGCTGAGGTCCGCAATAAGCTGCAGGCCGCCAAGCGGGGTCGCTTTTAGGCAACCCCGAACGAGAACCCGCCTTCAAGGTCCCTGCCACGTCCCGCAAAACCCGCATCCCCGCAAGAAGCGCGCGCTCGCGTGCCACTCCCAGCAGGACGCTCTTGCCAATCCCCGCCGGACCTGTGATCAGCAGCGTCCCCCCGCGGTCGGCCTGCGCCAGGGCAAGCAAGGCATCGATCCGGCCCAGTTCAGCCTCACGTTCAAACAGGCCAGTCTGCATCAAACACCTCGCAAGGAGCACAATGTATATGAATTAGCTCACGTGAGCGTCCCCGACCGAGCGCCTGGTCTGCCGGCGGCGGTGCAAGCTGCGCCCTCTGGGCACCGGGGCCCTGGGCGGGCCGGGCCCGGAGGCGGCGTGCCGCTCACGTGACTGGCGCCGGGGTTGGCGCGGGCCGGGTCTCGTACATGCGGACGGCGACGACGAGGCCGGAGACGGCGGTGAGAGCTGCGACCACCCAGATCGCGGTGAAAAGGCCGAACGCGTCGGCGACGACGCCCGCCAGCAGCGCCCCGACCGCGAACCCACCGTCACGCCACAGCCGGTACACGCCGACCGAGCGCGCCCGCCAGGCGGGGTGGGCGACGTCGCCCACGGCGGCGAGCAAGGTCGGGTAGACCATGGCGGTGCCCGCGCCGAGCAGCACGGCGGCCACCGCCCAGGTGCCGAACGTGGTGCCCAGGGCGACCAGGCCGAGCGCGGCGGCCTGCACCAGCATGCCCGTCGCGATGAGCCATTTGCGGCCGATCCGGTCGGAGAGCGCTCCGGTGGCGAGCTGCCCGGCGCCCCAGACGGCGGGATAAACAGCGGCAAGCACCCCGATCTGGGCCACCGTCAAGCCATGCCGGGCAAACAGGACGGGAAACACCCCCCAGGCGAGCCCGTCGTTGAGGTTGTTGACCATGCCCGCCTGGCAGGCCGAGGACAGGGCCCGTTCCCGGAAGCTGGTCAGCCACGCGATCTGGCCGGTGCTCAGGTGCTCTCCCGGGCGCCCGCCCGCCTGGACGTGGCTGGCCGCCTCGTAGCGGGCGTAGTCGCGGGTTTCCCGGACCGCGGCCGCCGACAGGCCCAGGCCGAGCGCGATGTAGGCGGCGCCGAGCAGGAACGGCGCCGGGCGCAGCCCGTAGGCGGCGGCGAGGTATCCCGTGACCAGGGCGGTAACCGCGACCGCGCCGTACCCCGCCGCCTCGTTCAGGCCCATCGCCAGGCCGCGTCGCGCGGGGCCGACCAGGTCGATCTTCATGATCACGGTGGTCGACCAGGTGAGGCCCTGATTCACGCCCAGCAGCACGTTGGCGGCCACGACCCAGCCCCAGCCGGGCGCCCAGATCAGCAGCGGCGGAATCGGCAGCGCGGCCAGCCAGCCCGCGACGAGCACCGGCTTGCGGCCGAACCGGTCTGACAGGGTGCCGGCGAAGAAGTTCGTGACCGCCTTGACCGCGCCGAACGCGAGGATGAACGTCAGCGCGCTGGTGAAAGCGCCCAGGTGGAACACCCGGGTGGCCAGCAGCGGCACGACCGTCCGCTCTTGCCCCAGCGTTCCGCCGACGAGCGCGTTGACCGCGACCAGCAGCGAAAACTGCGCCAGGTTGGCGCGCAGGCCGAGCCGGATCTGCCGCCCGGGGACGCCGGCAGGAGGCGTGCGCGGTGCGGGTGATGGCGGGCCGGAGCCTGGCGCCATCTCGGGGACGGTCACCTACTTGCCTCCAGCGGCAGGCCGGTGGCCGCCGACCAGTCGGGCGGGCCGCCCGGCAGAACCGCGATCTCGGTGTGCCCGGCGCGTTCAAGCAGGCTGGCGGCGGTGGCGGCGCGCTCTCCGTGCCCGCACATGGTCACGAGCCGCCGGCCGCCCAGTGCGGCCGCCTCGCCGGGCAGGGAGCCGAGTTCGATGTTGCGGGCGCCGGGCAGGTGCGCGCCGTCGTACTCGCTGGCCTGGCGGACGTCGATGACGTGGGCCGGATCGACCTCCCCGGCGGTGACCATCGGCGTGGCGATGACCGGGCGGCCGGCCGCCGCCCACGCGGGCAGGCCGCCGGCCAGTTCCCCGGCGAGGTTGCCGTGCCCGATCTTCAGCGCTTGCCAGACGATCTCGCCCGGGTCCTGGCCTGGGTCGCGGACGAAAACCAGCGCCGTGACGGAACTGGGCACCAGCCAGCCCAGCCACGTCGCGAACGCGGGTCGCAGCGGGATGGCCAGCGAACCGGGGATATGCCCGGCGGCGTAGGCACTCGCCGGGCGCACGTCGATCACCTGTGCCCCCTCCGCCATGAGCGCGCGCACGCGGTCCACTGGCAGCGCAGCCAGCGCGGGCTCGCCGGCCAGGACCGTGGGGCCGCGCCGGTTCTCCGCCGCCAGCCGCAGGAAGTAGGGCGGAAAGCTGCCCAGGCCCGCCAGCATCGCCTTGACGAACGCATCCTCATCGGCGGCCGCCAGCAGCGGGTTGGCCGCGTTCTCCCGGCCGATCGTGGTAACGCGTTCCGCGCCGGGCGGAGCGGAGCAGAACGAGCCCGCCCCGTGCGTCGGGTACACCGGTGTGGTATCCGGCAGGGCCGTGAGCCGGCGCAACGACGCGTACTGGGCCCGCGCCAACGGCTCGGTCTGCTCCGGGCCGGCGAGGTCGGTCCGGGCGGCGGCTCCGACCAGCAGGGAACCCCCAGTGAACACTCCCAGCACCTCGCCGCCGTCCAGCAGGAGGTAGGAAAGATGCTCCGCGGTGTGTCCCGGTGTCGCCCAGGCCCGCAGCGTGAGCCCGCCCAGGTTCACTTCATCGCCGTCGGCGAGCCCTTGGTGGGCGAACGCACGGCGCCCGGCGGCCGAGCCGAGGACTTCCGCTCCTTCGTCGGCGGCGAGCTGGCGGGCTCCGGACAGGAAGTCCGCGTGCAGATGGGTCTCCGCGGCGAAGGCGGCCCGCAGCCCGTGGCGCCGGGCGCCGGCCCGCACCGCCCGCAGATCCCGGGGCACGTCGACCGCCAGCGCCCGCCCGTCCCCCAGATCGGCCAGGTAGGCGGAGTTTCCCAGGCCCTCGTCCACCACGGGCACGATCCTGGTTCTCGCCACCGCCAGTCCCTCCTTGACTCGCCGTGTCCATCGTTAAGCTATTCTATTCCATAGAATTTTAGAATAGTAGGTCCAGGCACGGCCAACACCGAAGGGCCCGAGGAGGCATCCATGGCGGACGCGCGGCACAAGGCCGTGTTGTACGAGCAGTTCGCGCGCGTGGGCAAGGCGCTGGCCAGCCCGAAGCGGCTGGAGCTGCTTGACCTGCTCGCCCAGGGCGAGCGCAACGTGGACGACCTCGCGCGTGAGGTGGAGCTGGGCGTCACCAGCTGTTCGGCGCACCTGCAGGTGCTCCACCGCGCCCGCCTCGTCACGACCCGCAAGCAGGGCACCCGCGTCTACTACTCCCTCGCCGGCGACGACGTCGCCCACCTGCAGGCAGAGGTGCGCGACGTCGCCGCCCGCCTGCTCGCCGAGGTGGCGCCGGCCCGCCTGGCCTACCTGGGCGAGGACGTCGAGATGATCTCCCCAGATGAACTGCTGCGGCGGGCCAGCTCCGGCGAGGTCACCGTGCTCGACGTCCGGCCCGCCGCCGAGTACGCCGCGGGCCACATCCCCGGGGCGGTCTCGATCCCCGTCAGCGAGCTCGCCGGCCGGCTCGCCGAGCTGCCTGCCGGTATCGACGTCGCCGCCTACTGCCGCGGACCCTATTGCGTCTTCGCCCACGATGCGGTGCGCCTGCTCCGGGCGAACGGCCACACCGCGCGCCGGCTGTCCGGTGGTATGCCCGAGTGGCGGCTGGCGGGGCTGCCCGTCGCCGTGGGCGAGGCGCAGCCCGCCAGCCGGTGACCGGCTTTGCTCAGGCCCCGGCGAGGATGCTGCAGATGTCTGGTTCGGCGCAGTCGGCGGGGTCGGTAACGGCGGCGCGGTCGCGAAGGCGGGCCAGCGCCGTGCGGGTGCGGGTGAGCTCGGCGATCCGCTCGTCGACCTGCGCCAGGTGCTCGCTGATCAGGCCGGTGACGTGCCAGCAGG
>Ga0126382_10000275_pt1 | contig 19675 bp, 10 predicted proteins | sample PanSoiMetPlot_30_FD_92548 | JGI IMG/M metagenome (GOLD analysis project Ga0126382, IMG submission 92548) | Tropical forest soil microbial communities from Panama - MetaG Plot_30 | ecosystem: Environmental > Terrestrial > Soil > Tropical forest > Bulk soil | place: Panama | collected 2016-02-17
AAGGCGGCGCTGTCAAAAATTAATGCTCAAGCGCTGTAGAATCAGAATTGCAAATGCGATATGCTACACAGGAAATCCAGACAATGCGATTTTTGTTACGATCTTCAAGCCCTCAATGGAGAGTTACAATGCGCACAATTGCGGCATTGAGCATCGCGTTTCTTATTTATCTGCCGACCTCCGCCGAGCAACGCGCGCAGACACAGACTCAGAAGGAATCCGGTGCGATTACTGGCTCTGTAAAGCGCGACGGCAAGCCTGCTTCAGGAATCACTGTAATCGCGACTCCGTTCCCGGACTCTTCAAATGCTACTCTGCAGTTATCAAATCAATCTGTATCTATGAAAGCGACCACGGATGCAACGGGCGTTTATCGACTAGAGGGTCTGGCACCCATTAAATATTTTGTTAAGCCATCCGCCGCGCCTCTTATTAGTACCGGCGGCAACTCGCCGATTGAAGTCACTGTAGGCGAAGGTTCAACAGTCGAAGGCATAGATTTTTCGCTCTCGCTCGGGGGTGTCATTACCGGGAGGATTACCGATAGCGATGGAAATCCGGTGATAGGGCAACGAGTCTCCATCAAATCGCTCGATGAAAAGGATGCGCCGAGCGGTGTTGAAGCCGCGGCGGCAACGATGGGTGATCGGATGTATGCGACCGACGATAGAGGTATTTATCGCATCTTTGGGCTGCGACCGGGTCGCTACATCGTAAGCAGCGGAAAAGACTCAGATTTTGTGAATGCGTTTTTCTCTCGGCGTCCAAGTCGGGTTCAAACTTATTACCCGGGAGTTACTACTGAGTCAAAAGCGACGCCCGTTCAGGTGACAGCGGGATCTGAGGCTACCGGCATCGACATACAGTTCAGCAACCCTGATAAAGGGTTTCTTGTTTCCGGACGCGTCGTTGATGCCGAAAAAGGCATTCCAATACCTAATGCAATGGTAGGCTATTCAAAGGCACTAAAGTCATCGGACACTGGTCTGGACGTACATGTAGGAGACACCCAGGTCGTTGAATCACTTGGTGCTCCCGGTGGCTTTACAGTCACAAACGACAAAGGCGAGTACAGCTTTAGTGCCGTATCTCCGGGAAACTACAAACTTGAAGCCCAATCCATCGGCGCATTTTCAGGGGGTGGTGACAGCCAGTTTTATGCCGATCCGGTCAACTTCGAAGTGAAGTCTTCAAACCTCAATAAGCTCGACATTAAAGTACATCGCGGCGCCTCTATCATAGGCGTGGTCTCAGTTGAAAGCACCGATCCGCAAGACAGTTTGGAGCGTTTCGGCCGGATCATGCTGATGGCTATGGTTATTGATCCTGAAAGGAGCTATTCGGGCAGCAACTGCACAGTGAGTGGCGATGGCAGTTTTCGCTTAGGTGGATTGAAACCGGGTAAGGCAACAATTCGCCCGGTCGTGATGAGTGCTCGCGGGCTCGGACTCCTCAGGCTCGAACGAAACGGGCTTGAGGTAAAGGACTTCGAAATTCATGCCGACGAAGAAATCACAGGCATACGCGTGATTCTTGCTCCGTCCACATGTGTTACTCGCGGGCATGTGACTATTCAGGGAGGTGCACTTCAACAAGACGCCACGATCAGGGTCACTGCTCGCCCTAGTTCAAGTCCAGATTCTGTCAACCCAACTGATTTTCTAGGCCGTCGTCTTACTGACGTTAGCGGAAACGGCTCTTTCGCAATCGAGAAGTTGACACCGGGCACCTACGATGTTGAAGCGTTCACGGTAATCCCTAATGAACAAAGACCGCGCATACGCTCCACAAAGCAAACAGTAACAGTAACCACTGAACGTCCCGCCGAGATTGAGCTCATTCTGGATCTCAGCAAGACCGCGGACAAATAGCACGTTATGAAGACTCTCATATCCGCCATAACTGTTCTTTCGCTATGTGTGATGGCAAGCTTTGCTCAGACAGGGAAGTCGGGCGATACCGGCAGCAGCAAGCAACAAACGACCAATGACAATGAGTCACGGTCTCGCTCGAAAATCAGAGGAAAGGTAATCACTGAAGGCGGAAGGCCGGTTCCAGATACCACAATAATGATTTTCCCTGTAAACATCGGCAACCCCCGGACTATCGTCGCGTCTTTGTATCGCCCGGTAAGTTCTGATACCGATGGCAACTTTGAGCTTACCAGCCTTCAACCGGGAGCATACACGGTATCGGCGAGCTCTCCGGGTTATGTCTTGTCCGAAACGGATTCAAAATTGTTTTATCGACCAGGCGATGTCGCAACGTTGAAGCTGATCAAAGGCGGGGTCATCACAGGTAAGGTGACCAACTCTTCAGGAGAACCTGTCGTGGGTGCGCTAATCCGAGCCATAAAGACTCGCGAGCCCGATGAGTCAGCCTCGCGCATTCGTGGCGGCGCTGGCGCGCAAATCTCAGACAGCCTTGCCTCGATGCTTGGGCCTTACAAGTCGGATGATCGGGGAATCTATCGGATCTACGGACTCGCGCCGGGCTACTACCAGGTTGCGGCGGGTGGACGCGGCGGTGCGGGATTTTCACTAGGCGAGGCAAGTCCATACGACACTGACGCACCGACTTATTATCCATCGAGTACGATCGAAACCGCCGCTGAAGTCTCGATCGCCACCGGCGCAGAAGCTACAAACATTGATATCCGCTATCGCGAGAATCACGGCCACTCGATAGGCGGTACTATATCGGTGTCGGGGGGCCCCGCCCCTCAATTCACTTTAGTTTTCTTATCACGTGCTAGTGGCGTCGTCGAAGACACATCGATCGTGATGGCCGGTAAAGATCACTTTGGCTTCGATTCGGTGCTTGATGGTGAATATCTCATTACTGCAGTAGCCAGTCCCGGAAATGCGCCTATGGCCGGTGGAGGAGATACCGTAAACGCATCAGTTTCTGAGCCTCTCAAAGTGAACGTTCGGGGAGCTGACGTGACAGGGATTAACCTCGTCGTTGAACCCCTGGCAGCGATTTCAGGACGTACAGTGCTGGAACCCCTTGATATGAATCAAAGATCATCTTGTAAGGACATTCGTGCTGTACCGCTTGAAGGAACAGTGCTCAGCGCCCGAGATGAACGGAAGGGGGTCTCGGTCGACGCGATGCTTGGAACTTTGGGAGCCTTCAAGGACACTACTCCGAATGATAAGGGCGAGTTTTCCGTTACCCTCCTTCGACCCGGGTTACACCGTCTTGAGCTTCAGCTTCCAGCGGAACACTTGTATGCAAAAACGATATTACTGCCTCAAATGGATTCGAATGCCAAACCTATCGATATCGCAAAGAGCGGTGTAAGGCTCAAATCCGGGGATAAGGTCAAGGGCGTTGTTGTAACGATCGCCGAAGGCGCCGCCTCTCTGTCGGGAAAATTAGCGGTGCAGCCCGATAACAAGCCGCCTACAACAAAGATGAGGGTACATTTGATACCAGCGGAACCCGAAGCATTAGACGATGTCTTAAGGTACTTCGAAGAACCGGTGTCAGAGGACGGCAGCTTTTCCCTGAAAAACTTAGCCCCTGGAAAGTATTGGCTCGTTGGCCGCGAGTATCCGGCCACCAAAGAACCTGAAGCGGATCGCAAACCGGTGGCGTGGGAACCGGGCGCTCGAACGGCGCTGAGATTTGAAGGTGAAGCGTCGAGAAAAGTAATCGAATTAACGAAATGTCAGGCGACGGTTGATTACCGATTCAGCTACGTTCCTTTAACGAAGGAAACAAAACCAGCGGCAAAGAAAGCGCCGTAAGAAATAATAAGTTACGGTTACTTGCTGGACGAGCTCTTCGAACCGCCTTTAAAAGACTCTAATAACTCGCCAATCTTTTCATCAAGCTCCTGTCCTCGGAGTCCAGTTGCTCGAATCACACCTTCCTGGTCGATCAGCACGGTGTGTGGTATCGCATACACTCCATATTTCCTTGAAATCGCGTTTCCCCAGCCCTGACCATCATAATATTGTGGCCACGTGACGGATTCGGCTTTGATATATGCGTCGAACGCCGGCCGGTTCGAATCGAGGTTGATGCCTACGATCGTGAAACGGTCGCCGGAGTACTTCTTCCAGATCTTTCGTACTTCCGGCATATCGATCCGGCAGGGTACGCACCAGCTCGCCCAGAAATCCAACAACACGACTTTTCCGCGTAACTTTTCGAGAGACAATTCGTCGCCAGTGCTGGATTTGACAACAAACGCTGGCGCAACTCGCGCGTCTACCATCTTCAAGTTGCCGATGACCGCGCGAGCCTGGCTAGCTTCCTGTGCCTCCGGATCCAGCTCGATGAATTTCTTTAGTACCGAAATGCCTTCTTGTTCTTTGCCGGCTTTAATGAGTGCGAAGCCAAGATTATAGTAAGCTTTAACGACTTTCCCATTGCTTAGCTCGATCGCTTTCTGAAGGGCAACTACCGCCTGTTCATACGACTCCTTTTCATTTTGCAGGTACAGAGCAACGCCGAGAACATTGTACATCTCGGCTTCATTAGCCGGTTTGAGATCGGCGGCCTGTTGAAAGGCAGTCGCAGCCTCTTTTAGCCGGCGTCGTTGCAGGAGGATTTGCCCGATACGTTGGAAGCATTCTGCGCACTTGTCATCGCGAAGCTTTGCAGCGCGCCTGAATTCATTTATCGCCTCATCGATTTGACCCGCGCGCAAGAGCAGCGTTGCATTGTCGAAAGCCTTTTGAAACTCATCAGATGGTTTCGGTTGAGAATCCTGTTGCTGGCCGAATGCGATCCCAAGCCCAACAAAAAGAATCACGAACATCACTGAGAGTAATTTTGTAGAACTACTGTTTGACTGCCGCATAGTTTCCGATTCTTTTGACATCCTTGCGATCTTTTCAGTTTAAGTGTAACTCGACAGCTTTCTTAGAGTGATTCGTTCCCAACTTCGAAATAACCATTGTAAGACCAGTCTGTCGAGCCGCGTCTTCGGGCATCATAATGAAGACCAGCCCCTGACGCGATTGGTTACCATTCAATGGTGTTTTAAGATCAAAGGCGTAAGCGGTAAAAGCCTCCAGCGAATCTTTGTAACCTGATTTATTGTAAGCCGTAACTTCGTAATACGACACGAGACGCTTGAAGGCTTTGCGCGCATCGACAGCGTTATAGCGTTGCGAGCCCGCTTCCACTTCGAAACGGGTCTCGCTGATATCGACCAGTTCTGGACCCGTGTTCGTAAACATCACACGAACGGGCAACAACCCGGCCGCAATCAAATTTGCGTCGAACGTATCATACAAAAGGTCCTCGTCGGTTATCGCTTGAGCCCCGATGCTGATGCTATCTACCGTAGTTGTTTCCGCGTACCTGGCTGGAGGCAGGCTCGGCTGCGTTTTGACATTGAACGGCCTTCCGCAACCAACGAAAGCAATGAGTGTCGCAAATGAGCTTGATAAGAGCAGGATTGGTAAGATTCTCAAAGGATTCCCAGCTCGTTGTGCGGCTGCAAGCATCAGGCTGATGCTAAGGCAGCGCCAATGGGGTGTCAACTTGCGGCCGTTCAAATGGCTATGCTAACGTGACTTCTTTCTGCTGATGACCTCTTTCTTGTCTTAGACGGCCGGTCACCGTGACCTTCCGTGCGACAGTGGGAAATGAGGATAGTTGATAATGCAGCGCATTTGAAATCAGAGCATCCATGATCACTGCATATAAAGGTACAAGTCCAAAAATCGCAGATAGTGCTTTTGTGGCTCCGAGCGCTCAGATAATAGGCGACGTGCACATCGGCGTAGACTCGAGCGTCTGGTTCAATTGCGTGCTGCGTGGAGACTGCTACCACATCCGCATCGGCGAAAAGAGTAATATTCAGGATAACACTGTAATTCACGTCACTCAGGAGCAGTTTGCGACAATCATCGGGAACTATGTCACTGTCGGTCATTCCGCGGTGGTGCACGGATGCACCGTAATGGATCGCTGTTTGATCGGAATCGGCGCGATTGTTCTGGATGATGTGACAATCGGTGAAGAATCGTTCATTGCAGCGGGCTCCCTGGTTACTCCTGGTACGAAAATACCACCGCGTTCGATGGTGATGGGCGCGCCGGCGAAAGTGCGCAGACAAGTGACCGACCAGGAGGTGGCTCGCATAAATGAGCATTGGCAGCATTACGTCGAGTACAAGAACCAGTACTTGCTCGAATATAAGAGCTAGCATTTGCGCGAGTAAAAGAGCCCGCAATTGCTCAGGACACGCTGGTTGACTTTGAATTTGAATCTGAATTTTGAATTCTGTATTTGAGGAAGTAGTGACACACGAGGCACTTCTCAACCGGTCATCCACCATCCAGATTTAGAATCCGACATGATCTCCAGAGTACGTGGAACACAGGACATTATCCCCGGGCGATTTGCCCAGAAGGTCGATGCTCGTATTGAGGCCTGGAATCTGATCGAGTCTGCTGCTCGGGAGGCATTCCGCCGCTACGGCTTCGAAGAGATCCGAACTCCGATTATCGAGAAAACAGAACTGTTCGAGCGTGGTGTTGGTACTGAAACCGATGTCAACAAGGAAATGTATACGTTCGAGGACCGCGATGGCGAGCGTGTGTCGCTGAGACCGGAAGCAACGGCATCAACCGTGCGAGCCTACATTGAACACGGTATGTTCAACCAGCCCGGTCTGGTGAAGCTGTTCTACATCGGTCCGCAGTTTCGCCGCGAGCGCCCTCAGAAGGGACGTTATCGACAGTTCGGGCAGATCGGTGTTGAGGTGCTCGGACAGAGCGACGATCCGGCAATAGAGGCAGAAGTAATTGAGATGCTCGACTGGTATCTCAAACAGCTGGGGATTACCGGTACCGAATTACGAGTTAACTCTATTGGCGATGAAAACTGCCGACCGGCCTACATTCAACGATTGCGCGATGCCATCAAAGAGCAGTTGCCAAATCTTTGCGGCAGTTGCAAACAGCGCTACGAATCCAATCCGTTAAGACTGCTCGATTGCAAGGTGGAATCATGCCAGCCCTATCTCGCCAAGTTGCCCGCGATCACCGACTCGTTATGTGATGCGTGCCGTACTCACTTCGAGACATTCACTGCATTGCTCGATTCGCGGGGCATAAAGTTCATTGTTGATAAGCGACTGGTACGTGGGCTGGACTACTACATGCGCACCGCGTTTGAGATTGTGGGCGACCAGCTTGGTGCGCAGAACACGATTGTGGGCGGCGGCCGGTATGATGGCCTTTCTGAGATGCTCGGCGGACCTCCTGCAAAAGGATTCGGATTCGCGTTTGGCATTGAGCGCATGATAATGAGCTTGCCGGAAAGCGCCGTCGCTAGCCTTCGAGAGACGCCCTCGCTGTTCATCTCCTACATTGGAGAGCGAGCCCGCCTGCATTCATTTGCGTTAGCAAGCAGATTGCGAGAAGCTGGAATAAGCGCGGTGGTCGACCTCGAAGGGCGCAAGTTGAAAAAGTCTCTTGCCATAGCCAACAGCATTGGCGCCCGGTATGCTCTGATAGTCGGAGACAACGAAATCGACAGTGGGAGCTACGTCCTGCGTGACATGGCCAGCGGCGAACAGCGAAACTTAAGCGAACAAGACCTGATTGCTGCGTTAACTGCCTGAATTTGATCTCGAATTAAACAGTTATGCCTACACTCGACAGTTTGGGGAATCTGAAGCGTACTCACTATTCCGGCGAGCTGCGGCCTGAACACGCCGGCGAGGTCGTGCGGCTCACGGGCTGGGTGCACAAGCGCCGCGATTTTGGACCTCTTACCTTTATCGACCTCCGCGACCGCGAAGGCATCGTGCAGGTCGTCTTCGATGAAGAGAAAAATGCCGACGCACATCGTCGCGCCAAAGAATTGCGAAACGAGAACGTTGTGGCGATCATCGGCAAAGTTCTGATGCGCGATAAGGACAAGGCCAACCCGAATCTCAAGTCAGGCCGGATTGAGGTGAAGGCAATGGAGCTCTTTATCCTTAACGACGCCAAAACACCGCCCTTCGAGATCGATTCGAATAAAGCCAGTGAAGAGGTGCGTCTCAATTACCGGTACCTCGACCTGCGTCGCGAGAAGATGCAGTACAACATCGGATTGCGGCACAAGGCAGCAATCGCGGTTCGTCGTTATCTGGATGAGCATGGCTTCTATGAGATCGAAACACCGATGCTCATAAAGACAACGCCTGAAGGAGCGCGGGATTATATCGTACCCAGCCGTTTGCAACCTGGCAGGTTCTATGCTCTGCCTCAGTCGCCGCAGATCTTCAAACAATTGCTGATGATATCGGGCTTCGATAAGTACTTTCAGCTCGCTCACTGCTTTCGTGACGAAGACCTGCGCGCGGATCGACAACCTGAGTTCACCCAGATCGATATCGAGATGAGCTTCGTCCGTCCGGACGACATTTTCAAAGTTGTCGAACCGTTGATGGCAGAATTATCCAAGTTGACCGAAGTAAAGGCTGAGCTTCCCTTTCCGCGACTCACCTACGCTGAGGCAATGAATCGGTTCGGCACTGACAAGCCGGATACGAGGTTTGGAATGGAACTCGTCGATCTATCGCAGAGCCTTGAGGGCACTGATTTCACGCCGTACCGGACGGCGCTGGAAGCGGGCGGACAAGTCAAAGCTATCAATATTACCGGCGGCGCAAAATATTCTCGAAAGAATCTTGACGAGTTTACTGAGATTACACGCCGTTTCGGAGCGGGCGGGATGGGCTGGATTAAGTTAGCTGAGAACGGCGAGATATATTCACCGCTATCCAAGTCTCTCGGAGATGCGAAGGTTGCCGCGTTGGCCCAGCTCGCCGGCTGCAAGAATGACGACTGTGCACTAATCGTGGGTGGGAAGGCTTCGGTAGTTGCTGCTTCTCTGAGCGCTCTTCGATTGGAAATTGCCGAACGTGAAGAATTGATCGACCAGAATAAGTTCAACTTCCTCTGGGTCACCGATTTTCCGATGTTCGAATATCACGAGGAGGATAGCCGGTTCTACCCAATGCACCATCCATTCACCAGCCCTCGCGATGAAGACCTTGAAAAGCTCGAATCGGATCCGGGAACGGTGCTGGCAAAAGCATATGACCTGGTACTCAATGGAGTGGAATTGAGCAGCGGGTCGATCCGAATCCACCAGCGCGAAATGCAACGACGAGTATTCAAAATTCTCGGATTGAGCGAGGAAGAAGCGCGGACCAAATTCGGCTTTCTACTTGATGCGCTTGAATACGGCACACCCCCACACGGGGGCATGGCAATTGGATTCGACCGGTTGGTAATGTTGCTTGCACGTGAGAAATCGATCCGCGAGGTAATCGCCTTCCCCAAAACCGCAACCGCTGCAGATCTGATGACTGACTCCCCCAGTCCCGTTTCTGATGAGCAGCTTAGCGAGCTGCATATTCGGATTGTGGAGTAGCATCGCGTACCAGTCTCGAATCCACATTGTCCTTTGCGGTGAAGCTACCTGGCTCTGGGATGGATTTGACAATCCCGGTTGGTGGTAAGCCTCACGTAGTAACGAATCTATTCGTTTGCTTACGTATAAGTGCTATTCGATCAGAACGAATAAATTCGTTACTACGAGGAGGGTCCTATGGTAATTCAACGGTGTTCGATTGAAGCAGTTGGGCGCTGGGAACCCAAGGGGAGGAAAGAAGAATGAACTTCAAATTGGAGGGCACGCGTCGTAACTTCCTTCAAATGTCTATTGCGGGTGGAGCGCTGTTGATTTTCAATGGCTGTAGGCGCGAGCAAGCGCAAAAAGCTACCGAGCATTCAGCGAAGGAATCTTCAAAGCCGGGCACTAGTGAAAAAGGCGGTGAGGTGACCGCAACCGAGGATTTGATGCGCGAGCACGGAGTTTTGCGAAGGGCGCTGCTGGTTTACTCGGAAGCAGCAGCTAAGCTCCGAACCAATCCCTCTGCAGTTTCAGCTGAGTCACTTCTGAAGACCGCTAAGTTGTTCCGTGCGTTCGGTGAAGAATACCACGAGCGGAAACTCGAAGAGGCATATATCTTCCCCGCGGTAAAGAAGGCTGGAGGCCCGGCTGCCGCTTATCCCGATATCCTATTGGCCCAACACTCCCGCGGTCGGGAAATTACCGACTATATCCTTGGCGTAACGAAAGAGGTGAAACTCGGATCGGCCGCGGAACAGCTCGCGGTAGCTCTTGACGCGCTTGTGCGGATGTATAGGGCACATGCTTCTCGTGAAGATACCGTCGTTTTTCCGGCGTGGAAACAGACGCTGACCGGAGATCAACTCGACGAGATGAACGATAAGTTCGAAGATATCGAGCACGAGCAGTTTGGGGCCGACGGATTTGAAGATGCAGTAAAGCAGATTAGCGAAATAGAGGCGGAGCTCGGACTCGCTGATCTTGGGAACTTTACTGCGACAGCGCCATCGGGCCGATGAACGGTGCATCAAGAGGGTGCAAAGGTACTTTCGGAACTCAACTGGACTCTTCGCAGTCTCGAGAGGTTCTCTCGCTAATCAATGCGTGCTACCTGCTATTGACTGATATCCCTCCAATTTGTAGAATGCGAACGCTTTCAAATTCGAAGTATTTCGGGCGCATTAATCCTCCAAGTTTTTCAGAAGCTAAGGTGTGTGATTTAGACGGGCATTTAAGACCCGTCCAGCACAAGCCTCAGATGTGTGCCGGTCACTCGTCGGGTGCGGTCTGACGCGAAGGCGCATCGAACATCCGCTTCAGGCTTCAATCCCGAATCAATTGAATATCTAAAGCTCACACCTGACCCTTGTCAGGCGAGGAATGGAGGCGAAATGTTTGGAAGGAGCATTCTTCGAAGACTATCAGTATTTGCCACAACGGTTTTGCTTCTGAGCGGGATCGTAGTACACGGGCAAGACTTCACAACTTTGTCGGGTGTCATAACAGACCCGCAGGCAAAGGTGATTTCGGGCGCTACAGTAACAATCACAAATTCCGCCACCGGCGCGAGCAGAAATACTAAGAGCGGCGATGATGGATCGTACATCTTCAGCCAAGCCCCGCCTGGAACTTACACCATCAGAGTGGAAGCAAAGGGATTTAAGGCCACCGTACGGGAGAGCGTCCAGCTGCTGATACGAACACCGACAACTCTCGATATTCAGCTCGAGGTTGGCTCTGTCAACGAGACAGTACAGGTGACTGGCGGCGAAGCAAAGATCAATACTCAAGATGCGACTATTGGCAATGCGTTTACGGCCAACCAGATCACCAATCTGCCTCTCGAAGGCCGCAGCGTTGTATCGCTGCTGAGCTTACAGCCAGGGGTCGTTTATCTTGGCGACTCTACCGATTCCCGCAACGGATCGGTAAATGGCGGCAAGAGTGACCAGGCGAATGTTACGCTGGACGGCGTCGACGTGAACGATCAACAGACTGGGTTCGCGTTCAATAGCGTTCTGAGAATCACCACCGAATCGGTCCAGGAGTTTCGCGTAACGACCACCACTCCAAATGCGGACCAGGGCCGATCGTCGGGGGCGCAAGTATCACTGGCCACAAAGGGTGGTACCAATTCGTTTCACGGTTCCTTTTTCGAATCTCATAGAAACACCATCACTACCGCAAATGATTTCTTTAACAATGCCGCGGGAAGCTTCGGGCCTCTTGATCCGCTGGTGCTTTCAGGAGAGAAGAAAGTCGGTGATCCGAAAGTTCCTCGCGCGAAATTGATTCGCAATGTATTCGGTGCTTCCTTTGGAGGTCCAATTCTAAAGGATAAATTGTTCTTCTTCCTGAATTATGAAGGACGTCGGGACGCGAGCGAGGTAAACGTCGCACGTACAGTGCCGTCAGCCCTGCTGCGACAAGGAATAATTCAGTACAAGAACAAGACCGGCCAGATCGTTACCCTCAATCAAGCTGGCGTGGCGAATCTGGACCCAGCACATATCGGCCCGAATCCTTCGGTGCTTGAAGTATTCAAACAGTACCCGCTGCCGAACGATAATACGCTCGGTGATGGAATCAACTTCCTGGGATTCCGATTCACCTCGCCTATCTCTGTGAGGTTCAATACGTACTTCGGGCGCCTTGACTACAATCTTTCGGACAAACACAACGTGTTCTGGCGTGGCAATCTGCAGAACGACAAGAGTACGGATGCGCAGCAATTTCCCGGCGAGCCTCCGACCTTTACAAACCTAAACAACAGTAAGGGTTTTGCAATTGGCGATAACTACTCGCTGAGTCCGACTCTTACGAATATTTTCCGCTACGGATACACGAGGCAAGGTCTCGAGCAGGCTGGCGCGTCGACCCTGGCCGCGGTCAGTTTCCGAAACCTAACCGATATTCACGCTCTAACCAGAAGCAATGGCAGAATCACTCCAGTGCATAACTTTGTTGATGATGTTGCCTGGGTGAAAGGCGAGCACTCGCTTGGATTTGGAACGAATATCAGGTTCATCAGAAACAACCGCTTCAACTTCACGAATTCTTTCCCATCGGCCAGCACAAATGCATCGTGGCTTTTGGGAACCGGACGTAACCTCCGTCCTGCGGACATCGACACGACCACCGGCGTAGCCTTTAGCGACGCGATGATGGCGCTGCTTGGCATAATTTCCCAGGGCAATGCTCGTTACAACTTTGACCGAACCGGGACTGCCTTGCCAGTTGGTGCAGCCGTCCAAAGGTCATTTGGTGCTGATGAATATGAGTGGTACGGCCAGGATAGCTGGCGCTTGAAGTCGAATCTTACTTTGAACTTTGGGCTACGCTATGGCCTGTATTCACCGCCCTGGGAAACTCACGGCAACCAGGTCGCTCCCAACATTCGCCTTGGCGATTGGTTCAATCTCCGCGGGGAAAACGCGGCCAATGGCATCCCGTCTAACCAGGCTCCTCCGATCTTTTATGATCTGTCGGGTCCTGAGAATGATGGCCGAGGCTTTTATGATTGGGACAAGAATAACTTCGCGCCGAGAGTATCGTTTGCTTATTCGCCGGGGTTTACAACTGGTTTCTGGAGTAAGCTGACCGGAGGACCCGGCAAGACTGCAATTCGAGGCGGTGCAGCCATGGTATATGACCGCATCGGCGGTGGCTTGGCGGTTACGTTCGATGCCGCCGGCTCGTTTGGCTTGTCAACTGCATTGACGAATCCTTCGAGTTCATTGAGCCCCCTTACAGCTCCGAGATACACAGGGGTCAACAATCTACCAGTGGCGTTGCTACCACCGCCTCCTGCCGTAGGGTTCCCAACCAAGTTTCCTGGTGCGGGTCAAAAAGGTAGCTTCGCTATCACTTTCGGAATGGACGATAACATTAAGACCCCGTACTCAATCGGCTTCAACTTCTCGGTGCAACGCGAGTTTCCAAAGAACTTCACGCTGGAGTTGGCCTATGTTGGGCGAGAGGCCCGCAACGTGTTGATCCAAGCCGATCTGTCAATGCCTGTCAATTTAGTCGACAAAGGCTCCAATTCGAGCTACTTTTCCGCTGCGCAGCAGCTGCTGAAGCTCGCCGGTACCCCCATTGGCAGCGTCCCCAATATCGCGTATTTCGAAAACATGTTTCCGGCGACGTCTGTTACAGCTACACAGCTGAACAACATCTACGGCGATGTGTTCTCGTTGAACCCTGGGCTCGCTGGATCAACAAAGCTTTCGGCCACCCAAGTCGCGTATTTCCTTTACAATCAGGAATACGCGCCTGACTACACCAGTGCATTATTCGATCTGGATGTTGGGTGCACCCCGGCTTGCAGCAAGTTCGGTCCGTTTGCGTTCTTCAACGATCAGTTCTCGGCGCTGGCTGCCTGGCGATCGATTCAGCCGATGCATTATCACAGCTTCCAGCTATTGCTCCGGAAGCGGCTGTCTCAAGGCGTACAGTTTGATTTCAACTACACGCTTTCAAAGTCGATTGATTGGGGTTCTGGAACCGAACGTTCCGGTTCGTTTGGTGGTGGATTCGTCGAAAACTCCTGGATTCCGAGCCAGAGACAATCCACATCTGACTTCGATCTAAGACATCAAGTCAACAGCAACTGGATCGCGGAACTTCCTTTTGGACGGGGGAAAGCTTTTGGTGGTCATGTGAATAAATGGATCGACGGGTTTATCGGCGGTTGGCAGCTATCAGGAATCGTCCGGTGGACTTCGGGGTTCGCGGTAAGTGTAGGCAACGGAAGATTCTGGCCGACAAACTGGAACCTCACCGGCAGGGCGTCGCGAAATGGACCGACTCCAGAAACAAAGACGACCAAGAATGCAGTGCCCATCACGGGCAAACGTGGTCCGAATCTATTTCCTGATCCCGCCCAAGCCATCAAGGGGTACAAAAACACGGTCGTTGGCGACTCGGGAGTTCGAAATGACTTGCGCGGCGACGGATATTTCTCAATCGATTCGGGCCTTGGCAAGAGCTGGAGAATGCCATGGGAGAATCACAAACTTACGTTCCGCTGGGAAACGTTCAATGTGACGAACACGGTTCGTTTCGATGTGAACTCCCTTACGCTCGATCTGGGGAATGCCGGGAACTTCGGAAAGTACTCGTCGTCGCTGACCAGCCCGAGGGTGATGCAGTTCATCCTTAACTATCAATTCTAATTTCGCTGCACACATAGCGGAACTAAACAAAGGGCGCCTCTCGTGAGGCGCCCTTTTGCATCAGGGTTCCACAACGAAACTAGCGGAAGAAGTCGATTGAGTCACGCCGTCGTTGGCGGTAACGCGAATCTCGTATGGGCCAGGCCCAAAGTTTTCCAGTGGAAACGAAGTGAGATAAACGATTCGTCCACTCGCATCTGCAGGCGGCAGTTGACCAGATGCTTTCGATAGTGTTCGTGAACCCTGGATGAACTCGATGGTGGTCGCAACAGGACCCGTCGAACCCTTGGCCCGATATGCGCTGAAGTGGACCAGAAGATTCTTTTCAAGAGACTTGCGGAAAACCGCACGCGTGTTCGGCACAAAATAGGCTTGTCCTTCGAAATACAGTGGGTGACGAGTATCCTTCTTTTGCTCATCGTTTAGCGGATTTACTCCTCGACTCAGCACAACGCTTGATACCCTCAACTTATCTTCAGCAGCCTCTGGAACATCCAGCGGAACGCGAAGCCCCGACATCTTTCCCGTCGTCGAGTCGCGCGCTATTCCCTCAATAACGTAGTGCCCCGAGCGTAACAGAATTATCCGCGAAAAGAGATGAGGTTGCTCTCGCACTGACGCAGCCTGCGAAAGAGGGCCTCTTAATACAAACTCCTGACCGAGTTTTCGAACAACCTGCTGCTTCTCATCCTTAACCAGAACTAAAATCGCGTACCTTGAATTAAACGTCTTGGTCTTCTCGTCGGTATTGAATTTCAGGGCTGAAATGGGCAGTTCCACATAAATCGGCACTGCCTGGGCGCCGTTCAGACCTCTGAAATGCATCGCTTTCAAATAGAGAGGAAATTCTGTCGGAAGGCTTCTTTGATTGCTCTGTTCAAGCAGCGGTAGTTCGTGCGCGAGCACCGGAGAGTTATCAAGAGCGTGGAAAGCATAATAACCCCTACGCGCTCGAATTTTGAAATCTCCAGGGCGTGTAAGCTTCACAATTACGTTTCGGTATTTGCCATCGAAGTTCTCGTTGGTTGGCGAATAGGTCAATACATAGTGCGAACTCAGTTCCTCAGTGATCCGCCGCAAGCCTTCCCCAAGATCGTTAGTGTTCTTTATGGTGTATCCGCCAGTATCCCCAGAGAGCTCATCGAGATTATTGACGACATTGAGCCTCATAGCGTCTTCCATCCGCCCAAGAGCCGATTGCCCACCCACAACCAGCTCCGGATTTGGATTGCGAAGAGTGGATTTGGACGCAGCCTCTTTCTCGATCTGGGCTGACTCATCGGGATTTATTAATCGAAGCCCGCCCACATCTATGGTGTAGATAGTCATGCCGGCGTTGTTAGCGGCGCTTATCACTGAGCGGAACTGATCGGTGACCGCAGAGGTAATCGGAAAACCCTCAGAGAACAGCAGCATTACCTTGCGCCCGGTAATTGACTGCTGCGCCGTAATGACTGATAACAGCGCAGTTACTATGTTTCGCCCCTGCCATTCTCGTTCAAAGCGTTCAAAGATTTTGAGAGTGCGCAGCATCGTGATGTTCAGCTGATTACGGATCAGTGTAAACATCGAAGGAGAAGGAGATTCGGCGGTGCGTCCCTCCTCGCTGCCAGACCCCGGCGCAGGAGTCGTGTAATCGGCTTCTACCCACGTATCTACGACTGACATTCGGTCAGCGTCATTACCGGCTATCATTAGTTTTTCGAGCTCGGACCTTACTTCCTGCGCCAAGAAGCCGTACCTTTTTGCGTCACGCGATGTGAAAGTCTCAACCGCTTTTTTCAGCGCTGCTTTATCCTGTGTAAACGGCGCGAGCACCATCAAACCAAGATCGATGCCGAACACTCCTACAAGATCGTTCGGTCCCATTCCAGAGTCGATGTAGTCAAGTGCCGCCTTTCTAGCCATCAACGCTCCATCTCGTGCAGCCTGGGCATCGAAAACCAGCGAAACCAGATTACCCGTCCGCGGAGCGACCGCAGTACCTTTTTCCTCGGCAGTCTTTGGAACTTGCTGAGTACCGGCGCCGGTCGACTCAAATCGAAACGAAGCGATGCGTTGCTTTACTCCGTCTTCATAGACTTCGAAGTCGGACGCTGTGAGATCGGTTACAACCCGATTCCGCTTGTCAACCACCACTGCATCAACAACCACTTCACTCGTTCCCAACTTTATTGGCCTCTCTTGTTGTGCAGGCTGTGTTCCTGAAACTGTCTGACTCAAAGCGTTCGTTTGTGGAAAGCTGAGTGCTTCGGCAGCGAAGAGAAGTAGTGTGAGTACCTTGTTGAATCGGGTAATCATGACTTGACTCCAGGGACGGTAATTTTGACGGCTTGCGAAAGTCATACTGCTACGGCATTGAAGCCCTGTCAAACTGGCAGGAATGCGTCTGGTCTGGCCTTCGGAGATTCGGAACGAAGTGTCGGAGGTGATCTAGGTTGATGGTGCCTTCGAGAAAAGGAGGAGCAACCCCCCAATCAGAAGCGTTGCTCCTCATTTCATGTTACTCAGTATCGAATCTTCAGGCCGAACTGAATGCTCCTGGGTCCGCCCGTTCCAATCACGGGATTCGCGCCCGCCACATCAGGCGTTGCGGTCACCAAACCAAACGTATCCAGGAACCCGAGATCATTGTTGAACAGAATCGCCGGGTTGGCAAAATTTGGATGATTCAGAATGTTGAAGACCTCCGCGCGGAGTTGAGCACTCCATCGCTCGGTTATTCTCCAGGTCTTCACCAAAGAGAAGTCCCAATTCTTGAACTTCGGTCCGCGAAACGTGTTTCGACCGCTATTCCCAAAGTTTCCGGGTTCAGGCTGTGCCAGTACTCGCTCAACCGGCACCGGTCCGGTAGTCGAGAAGTTCGGTATCGACTTCGGATTTCCGATCACATTCCAGCGATCGCTGAATTCGCCAGTGAGGCTGGTGTCATTCTCGAAGTCGACGCCGCTGAACGGAGTACCGGTCTGAAGAGTGACGATTGAATTGAGTTGCCAACCCTCGAGCATCTGCGCCCACGACTTGATCGATGGCAACTCGTAAGTCACCGCCAGGGTGAATCGATGTCGTATATCGAGGTCACTCGAAGCGCGCTCGAGATCCGGCCGCCGGCTATCCTGGGGTTGCGCCGCACGATGGAGAGAAACGAAATCGATCGCGTGAGCCCACGTATAACCAGAAACAAAGCTAAATCCATGGTTAAGTCGCTGCGTTAAAGTGGTCTGCAAGCCGTTATAATTCGACCCGTAGCCGTTCTCCAGGAAGTTGATGAAACCCAGGAACGGAAACTTTGAATTGTAGGGTCTGCCGAGTTGCTCCGATCCATCATCCGCCGCAACGTCGACTTGGTTGATGTCCCGTATGCTATACAGCTTGACGCCGTGATTCCCAACGTAGCCAACCTGTACCGACGCATTGGTCCATAGCGCTTGCTGGAGGTTCAAACTCCACTGAATCACATAAGGCGTTCTCAACTCGCTGCGTGCTCCAAGTATGTCACAAGGAGTTCCGCCCCGGTCAGGATCGCAGTTCACCTGAACATTGAATATCGGACCTGCAGGAGTCCAGTTAAGACCCGCTCGTTGGGTTGTAGCGGCGCCTACAATCGTGCCCGGAATGTTCGATCCAATTGCTCCGGTGGGTATCACATTCAACCCGGGAGTCGTCGCATTGTTGACTCCGTTTTGACCCAGGAAAACAGCGAGGATTGGGATTTCGTATGTAATTCCAGCACCCGCCCGTACAACCGTCTTGCCCTTACCGGCCATGTCCCACACGAAACCGACTCGCGGAGCAAAGTTGTTGTGGTCTCCTTTGTACGGAGCATCGATGTTCACGCCGACCTGCTGTAGACCAACAGCGGGATCAAAATTCCCCAGCAGGTCATCTTTTTCTTTTATCACGCTGTTGAGGTCATATCGTAGACCAAAGTTCACCGTCACTGAACGGTTAACACGCCAGTCGTCCTGGATGAACGCTCCAAATGAGTTCATCGTGACGTGACGACGAGAACTGCCAACGAAAATATCTCCGCGAGACGGGAGTCCTGCGAGGAAGTCTTCGAGCGGCGTGCTTCCCTCAAACGCCTCATCACCCTCAAATCGAATGCGTCCCTTGCCGCGCCGATTGCGAAGGTTTTCGGTCGATCCATGGCGATATTCTCCACCGAATCGAAAGTTATGTTTTCCCCAGGTGTAAGCAACGTTATCAGCGAACTGGAACGTTTGATTCGGAATCGTAAATAGAGGCCAGCCGCTGTTACCTCCTACCTGGTTAAAACCCGATATGACAATAGTGGGCATTCCGAAGTTCGCCGGATCGGTCGCACCCGTATTAATGCCATAGGTTGTAACGGGATCCTTATCCGCGTCTGCTGTCTGTATCTTTTGCCAGAATCTGTTGTACCCGAACTTTGCCTCGTTCACCCATCGTACGTTGGGAGTCCAGATCCAGTTGACACCAAGTACCTGGGCGTTGAGATCAGATGTAGACCGCCATTCCGGCCGGAGCACGGTTATGTCCTGCTCGGTCTGCAAACTGTCGCCAAAAAAGTACCGACCCGTCACGCTATTCCGTTCGTTGAACTGGTGATCGATCTTGACGATGAAGTTGTCCATCCGATTGATGTTTGGAAACCCGGAACTGACCTGCGAAGGACCGGCGGGATTTGTTCCATCATTGACCGGGAACAGGCCCGGGAACGGCCCGTTGCCGGTAAACGCGCCGGTACCGATAAGGTTTCTTGTAAGCGCGCTCACCGGAATGCCTCTCGACTGCAAGGCTGCGATCGCATCCGGTATGCTGTTTTCGGGGTCGCCACCCAGTGATACCGTTGCCGGACTTGAAACCAGGTTCGAGTTGCTGACGAATGCACGGATACCTTCATAAGCGCCGAAGAAAAACGTCTTGCGCTTAATGATTGGGCCTCCGATGCTGGCTCCGAATTGATGCTGGCGTAACGGTCTTTGAGGCTGATCATCGGTGTTAAAAAAGTTTCGTGCGTCGAAAAAGCTGTTCCGCTCAAAATCGTAGATCGAGCCGTGGAGCTCATTAGTTCCGGACTTCAATCCAAGATTTATGATGGCGCCCGGTTTCCATCCGTATTCCGCATTGGGATG
>Ga0126382_10000276_pt1 | contig 19614 bp, 19 predicted proteins | sample PanSoiMetPlot_30_FD_92548 | JGI IMG/M metagenome (GOLD analysis project Ga0126382, IMG submission 92548) | Tropical forest soil microbial communities from Panama - MetaG Plot_30 | ecosystem: Environmental > Terrestrial > Soil > Tropical forest > Bulk soil | place: Panama | collected 2016-02-17
CCGGATCGACGAACACGAGCCCGACATCGGGCGCGGCCGCAATCTCTTCCTCCTTCGTGCTGCGGATGTCGGTCACGCAGAAAATCACGCCGGCGTCACGGTCGGGCCTTGCCTCGATTGGACGCGCCCGCAGGCCGCACGCGGATTGCGTCGTCAGCATGCAGACGTCGACCTTTTCGATGAGGCGCCAGATCCGGTCGAGGTTGTCCTGCTGAGATTTGGAAAGGGTCATTGCGTGCCGCGCGGTGTCTCGCGAGCAGAGAAGCCCCCGCGCGCCCGGAAAGTTCCCGGGTCGCCGGCACGCGGCGCACCGATGCCGTGGACGCGCGATCGTCCGGCCGGGTCGAGCGGAACTGCCGGCCAGCCGATCAGCGGCGGGATGATTTGGTGGTGGCGGCGGTGACGCCGAAGTCCGAAGATTTGCTGCCGAAAACGGCCGCCGAGAACCCTTCGGCGGCCAGTCCGCGTTTGAGCAGTTCGCGCACAGCCGCAGCCCGGCTGGGCATGCGATGCTTGAACCGGAAATCGTCCAGGACGGTCAATTCAGCAGGATCCAGCATGATTTGCAGGCGTTCCGCCCGCGCTCGATCGGCCATGTCACGCTCCCAAGACCTCCAGCCGTTGTTTCAGGTAAGTTAGTGCCTGTAGCCGTGTTAGTCAACGGCACCTTTCACGTCCACTTATTTCATCCAGCGGGAGACTTGCTGGTCGATAATACGGTAGAAATAGCAAGAGCTGGCGAGTACTTACAAAATGTATCTGGTGTAGTTTTAAGTACACGACAGATGTCCGGAAGTATTAATTGACAATATTTCTCGTGGGTCTATCGTAGAGGCATGAGACAGAGCGCAGTCAAATTGCGGGAAGTCGCTGCCCGCCACCGCTGCGATCGATGCGGCGCCGAGATGCGCTTGTTCGGCGTCGAGCCGCACCCGACGATTGACCGCAGCGAACTTTGCACATTCGTGTGCAGTCCGTGCGACACCATCCAGACCGAGGCGGTGCCGCTGCCGCGTTGACGTTCCGCTTATCGAGCAAGAGGGTTTGTCCATGTCGATCATTTCGTTCCCCGCGGGCTTCGCCTCGGCAGATGCTGCCTTCGATACCGAGGCGACGCGCGTTCTGGGCGAGGCCTTCGAGACGGCATGGCAGGCGGTGGTGACGTCCGGCGCCGCGATCGCCGACGGGCAGGCGGATGCGTTCCGAGAATGCCTGGCCAGGCGCATGATCGAGATGGGCCGCCGAGGCGAGTGGAATCAAGACCGGCTCGTCGAGGACGCACTGCTCCATCTCGCGAAATCGCGAATGGCACCTGATGTGTCCGCCCCATGCAGCGGCGGATTGGTTGTTTCGCCGCCGCAGAGCAGCTGACCGGCCCGCGCGGCAACCAATCGAGCCAACGCCACCTCGCAATAACGCCGCCGCGCTAGTGGCCCGATTACGAAGTTCGTAAGCATTCGCAGCAAGTTCAGATGCGAACTTCGGAATCTAAGGACCACTCGCAACTCTATGATGCTAGTGCCCCTAACCCGATGTTCGCGCACACCGAGCGGCAAATGCGATCGCGAACTTCGGGTTCGGGGCACTAGTGCGCGTCCGGCCAATCGTCATCACCGACATTGTCGCTACCGATGCGACGCCGTATGAATGCGGCGTGCCATGAGCGCGATTCACGACAGCAGCGGTATCCCGACCAGCCGATGGCTCGATCGGCTCAGGCGCGTGCGTTTCCTGTTGGCGGCAGCCGCGATCGTATTCACCGGCCTGTGGGCGATTGGTTCGCTCGCAGCGCTCCCGGCCTTGGCGGGCTTCGTGTTGATCGCAGGCGCGGCATTGGCCGCGGTCGCCGGCGCTGAGGCGACGCCGGCCGCGCTGCAGAGCAACGTGCCGTCCGCGCCGCGCGTCGGCGACCCGTTGATCGAGGCCGTGCTCACCGGGCTGCCGGACCCGGTGGTGGCGCTCGACCATCGCAGCGACGTGGTCGCGCTCAACGCGCAGGCGAGCGCCGTCGCACCGGCGCTGCGTCGCGGCGAGCCGGTTTCGCTCGGGCTGCGCGTACCGGAGGTCCTGGACGCAATCCGCCGCGCGCGCACCAGCGGCACGGCCCAGCGCGTGGAATTCTTCCAGCGCGTGCCGCTCGACCGCTGGTTCGAGGCCATCGTCACGCCGATCCTGTCGACCGGTCCGGAGCCGGGCTTCATGTTGCTGGAGTTCCACGATCTCACGCCATTGCGGCGCGTCGAGGAGATGCGCGCCGACTTCGTCGCCAATGCGAGCCACGAGCTGCGCACGCCGCTGGCGTCGCTCTCGGGCTTCATCGACACGCTGAGGGGCCCGGCCCGCGAGGATGCCGCCGCGCGCGAGCGCTTTCTCGGGATCATGCAGGTACAGGCCAACCGAATGGCCCGTCTGATCGACGATCTCTTGTCGCTCTCGCGCATCGAACTCAACGCCCATCTGCGGCCCGACAAACAGGTCGATCTGGTGGCCATCCTGCGGCAGGTGGCCGATACGCTGCAGACCCTGGCGCGCGATCGTGACGTCGACGTCAAGCTGGCCGCGCCGACGGGGTCCGTGCTGGTGCTGGGCGACCGCGATGAGTTGATCCGGGTGTTTGAGAACCTCGTGGAGAACGCCCTCAAATATGCCGCATCCGGCAAGCGGGTCGATATCGCGCTGTCGATCGGAGAAGGAGCGGACGGCAAGCAGGAGGCGCGGGCCGCGGTGCGCGATCACGGTCCGGGAATCGCCCCCGAGCATCTGCCGCGACTGACCGAGCGCTTCTATCGGGTCGATGTCGCCGAGAGCCGCGCGCAAGGCGGCACCGGGCTTGGCCTGGCGCTGGTCAAGCACATCCTCAATCGCCATGGCGGCCGCCTGACCATCGAAAGCGTGTCGGGGCAGGGCGCGACGTTCACCGCCCATCTGCCCCTCTCGGTTACCGCTGGAAGAAATCCACAGGTAATCCCAAGGGGTTAGACTGTCATCTAACTGTCATGCAGTGATCATACAACGATGACATGAGCCGGGTAGGGATACGCGCAGCCGCGAAATTGATCGACGAGTGGACCTATTGGTCGGTGATTTCGGGCCTGTTGCGAAAAAAGGGCGTGTTGCGAAAAATACGCCAGCCACAGCAACCACAGACGCAAATGACATGAGCCGTGAGCGCAAGCTCGCGTCGGCTCGGTTTTCGTCGGGAGCAGACAGGAGAAAGCCTTGAAACTTTTCAGCACATTGACGGTAGCCGGACTTGTTGCCGTAGCCGCGATCGCGCCGACCTTCGCCGCCGACATCTCGGGTGCCGGCGCCACGTTCCCCTATCCGATCTACGCAAAATGGGCCGATGCCTACAAGAAGGAGACGGGGATCGGGTTGAACTACCAGTCGATCGGCTCGGGCGGCGGCATCAAGCAGATCCAGGCCAAGACGGTCACGTTCGGCGCCACCGACATGCCGTTGAAGGGAGAGGATCTGCAGAAGTCGGGTCTCGTCCAGTTTCCGACCGTGCTCGGCGGCGTGGTGCCGGTGATCAACGTCGAAGGCATCAAGCCGGGCGACCTCACGCTCGACGGCCCGACGCTGGCCAAGATTTTCATGGGCGAGATCAAGACCTGGACCGATCCCGCCATCGCCAAGCTCAACCCGTCGGCGAAGTTGCCGGCGCAGCCGATCGTCGTCGTTCACCGCTCCGACGGATCGGGCACGACCTTCATCTGGACCGACTACTTGTCGAAGGTGAGTGCCGATTGGAAGTCCAAGGTCGGCGCCAACACCGCGGTCGAGTGGCCTGTCGGCCTCGGCGCCAAGGGCAACGAAGGCGTCGCCAACAACGTCGGCCAGACCAAGGGTTCGATCGGTTACGTCGAGTACGCCTACGCCAAGCAGAACAAGCTGACCTTCGCCAAAATGGTCAACAAGGACGGCAAGTCCGTCGCTCCGACCTCAGAGTCGTTCCAGGCTGCGGCGGCCTCCGCCAACTGGACCGAGACCCCGGGCTTCGGCGTCATCCTGACCAACGAAGCGGGCGAGGGCGCGTGGCCGGTTTCCGGCGCCACCTTCATCCTGATCCACAAGCAGCCGCAGGACCCGACCGCCGCCGCCGAAGCGCTCAAATTCTTCGCCTGGGGCTATGCCAAGGGCGGCAAGATGGCCGACGACCTCGACTTCGTGCCGATGCCGGCGAACGTGGTCACCGCGATCCAGAAGGTCTGGACGGCGGAGATCAAGGACGCGTCCGGCAAGCCGCTGTTCACCGCCAGTCATTGATGCCTCGTTCGGAAAAGGCGCCGCGAGGCGCCTTTTCCCTATTCCCAATAAGAAACGCGAACGACGCCTTGTGTTGCGGCCGCCGGGCCGCTTGAGTTGGCCCCCGACAGAATCGGCAGACTGGGAGCCAACAATGATAGAAACTGCCGGGAGACGTTCCGTGGCTGATATTGCCTTGCGCGGCGAAGCCGCTCCCATGGCCGACGCGCCGTCGCGCGCGCGGGTGTTGGCGCGGCTGCGAATGGGCGACACCAGCTTTCGGTGGCTCACGAAGCTGGCGGCGATTGGCGTCCTGCTCATCCTCGGCGGGGTGATGGTGTCGCTGGTGGCGGGATCGCTGCCGGCATGGAAGGCCTTCGGCCTCAACTTCGTGATCGAAGAGCGCTGGAACCCGGTCACCGAGAAGTTCGGCGCGCTGGCGCCAATCTACGGCACGCTGGTCACGTCGTTCATCGCGATGCTGATCGCGGTGCCGGTCGGGTTGCTGATCGCGGTCTTCCTAACGGAGCTGTGCCCGATGTGGCTGCGGCGGCCGATCGGGATCGCGGTCGAGTTGTTGGCCGGCATCCCGAGCATCATCTACGGCATCTGGGGCCTGTTCGTGTTCGCCCCATTCCTGCAGGAGACCCTGCAGCCGTTCCTGATCGCGACCCTGGGCGAAGTGCCCGTGCTGTCGGCGCTGTTCGCCGGCCCGCCCTACGGCATCGGCATGCTGACCGCGGGACTGATCCTCGCCATCATGGTCTTGCCGTTCATCACCTCGATCTCGCGCGACGTGTTCGAGGCCGTGCCGCCGGTGTTGAAGGAGGCCGCCTACGGGATGGGCTGCACCACCTGGGAGGTGGTGCGCAACGTCGTGCTGCCCTACACGCGGGTCGGCGTCATCGGCGGCGTGATGCTCGGGCTCGGCCGCGCGCTCGGCGAGACCATGGCGGTGACCTTCGTGATCGGTAACGCGCACAAGGTCTCGGCTTCGCTCATTGCGCCCGGCACGACCATTTCGGCCACCATCGCCAACGAGTTCACCGAGGCCGTCGGCGACCTCTATACCTCGTCGCTGATCGCGCTCGGACTGATCCTCTTCTTCATCACCTTCATCGTGCTCGCAATAGCGCGCTACATGCTGCTGCGCATCGAGCGCCGGATCGGGTAACGCCATGGCCAGCGCCACGAACAGCCTCTACGCCGGCCGCCGCCGCCGCAACGGCATCATGATGACCCTGTCGCTGGCGGCGACGGGCGTGGGAGTGGGCTGGCTGGTGCTGATCCTCGGCCGGCTGCTGTGGGAGGGCTTCTCCGGGCTTTCGCTCGCCGTCTTCACCGAGATGACGCCGCCGCCCGGCTCCGACGGCGGGCTGCTCAACCCGATTGTCGGCAGCCTCATGTTGACGGCGTTGGCCGTGGCGATCGGCACGCCGGTCGGAATCCTCGCCGGCACCTACATGGCCGAATACGGCCGCCACGACCGGCTCACCACTGTCGTGCGGTTCATCAACGACATCCTGCTGAGTGCACCGTCGATCGTGGTGGGATTGTTCATCTACGAGATCATGGTGGCGCCGATGGGACACTTCTCCGGCTACGCCGGCGCAGTGGCGTTGGCGGTGATCGTCATGCCGGTCGTGGTGCGCACCACCGAGGACATGCTGATCCTGGTGCCGAACCAGCTGCGCGAGGCGGCGGCGGCGCTCGGCATGCCGCGCGCCTTCGTGATCGCCAAGGTGTGCTACCGCGCCGCCAAGGCCGGCATGGTCACGGGCGTGCTGCTCGCCGTCGCGCGGATCAGCGGAGAGACCGCGCCGCTGCTGTTCACCGCGCTCAACAACCAGTTCTGGAGCACCAACCTCAACCAACCGGTGTCGAGCCTGCCGGTCGTCATCTTCCAGTTCGCGCTGTCGCCCTACAAGGACTGGCAGAAGCTCGCCTGGACCGGCGCGCTGATCATCACCTTCACCGTGCTCGCGCTCTCGATCATCGCGCGCGTGCTGTCCACGTCGAGAAAACAGTCATGAATGTCGCCTCAGTCGCCGTTCCGTCCGTCGCGCACGCCCCGGTCAGCACGGAGGGCCTGACGGACAAGATTACGATCCGCTCGCTCAATTTCTACTACGGCACATCGAAAGCGCTGAAGGACATCACCCTGTCGCTCTACCAGGGCAAGGTGACGGCCTTCATCGGTCCGTCCGGTTGCGGCAAGTCGACGCTGCTGCGCATCCTCAACCGGATGTATGACCTCTATCCGCACCAGCGCGCGGAGGGCGAGGTGCTGTTCGACGGCGAGGACATCCTTTCCCCCAAGCAGGATCTCAATCTGCTGCGCGCTCGCATCGGCATGGTGTTCCAGAAGCCGACGCCGTTCCCGATGTCGATCTACGAGAACATCGCCTTCGGCGTCAGACTCTACGAGAAGCTGCCGCGCTCGGAGCTAGACGGACGGGTCGAGACCTCCTTGCGTCGCGCCGCGCTCTGGGACGAGGTCAAGGACAAGCTCAATGCCAACGGCTTGAGCCTCTCCGGCGGACAGCAGCAGCGGCTGTGCATCGCGCGCACGGTCGCCATCAAGCCCGAGGTGATCCTGTTCGACGAGCCGTGCTCGGCGCTCGATCCGATCTCGACCGCCAAGATCGAGGAGCTGATCGACGAGCTCAAGGAGGACTACACGATCGTGATCGTGACCCACAACATGCAGCAGGCCGCGCGCGTGTCCGACTTCACTGCCTTCATGTATCTCGGCGAGCTGATCGAGTTCGACACCACGAGCAAGATGTTCACCGCCCCGAGCGACCGCCGCACGCAGGATTACATCACCGGCCGCTTCGGCTAATCGCCGGACCACGGTTCCGCCAGTCAGGACGAACGCAGATGGTAGTGACTGAACATACCGCCAAGGCTTTCGACGCCGATCTCCAGGAGCTCACCCGCATGGTGGCGGAGATGGGCGGGCTCGCCGAGAAGCAGATCGCCGACTCGGTGGACGCGTTGGCGCGGCGCGATGCCGATCGCGCGCAACGGATCGCGGCCGCCGACCCGAGCATCGATGCGCTCCAGCACGAGATCGAGGACAAGGCGGTGCTGACCATCGCCCGCCGCCAGCCGATGGCGGTGGATCTGCGCGAGATCGTGGGCGCGTTGCGCGTGTCCAACGACCTCGAACGGATCGGGGACCTGGCCAAGAACATCGCCAAGCGGGTGATGGCGCTCGACGGCGAGTTCCACCCGACCAAGCTGATCCGCGGCGTCGAGCACATGGGTGCGCTCGTGCTCGCCCAGCTCAAGGAAGTGCTCGACGCCTATGCCGGCCACGATCTCAAGAAGGCGCTGGCGGTGTGGGGCGGCGACGAGGAAATCGACGCCATGTGCACCTCGCTGTTCCGCGAGCTGCTGACCTACATGATGGAAGATCCGCGCAACATCACCTTCTGCATCCATCTGATGTTCTGCGCCAAGAACATCGAGCGCATGGGTGATCATGCGACCAATATCGCGGAAACGGTTTATTACATGATCGAAGGTCATGCTATCGCCGACCAGCGGCCGAAAGGCGACACCACCAGCTTCGCCACCTTGGCCGCGGAGAAATGATGAAGGGACGCTGAGCGGATGAAGGCCAACATCCTGATCGTGGAAGACGAAGAAGCGCTGACCCTGCTGCTGCGCTACAACCTCGAGGCGGAAGGCTACGGGGTCGAGACGGTCCCACGCGGCGACGAGGCGGACCTGCTCCTGAAAGAGCGCACACCGGACCTTGTGATCCTCGACTGGATGCTACCGGGTCTGTCCGGCATCGAGCTATGCCGCCGGCTGCGGGCGCGGCCAGAGACCAAGCAATTGCCCATCATCATGCTGACCGCGCGCGGCGAGGAAAGTGAGCGCGTGCGCGGGCTTGCAACCGGCGCCGACGACTACATCGTCAAGCCGTTCTCGGTTCCGGAGCTCAGCGCCCGCGTGCGCGCGCTGTTGCGCCGCGCGCTGCCGGAACGGCTCGCCGACGTGCTGTCCTTCGGCGACCTCGAGGTGGACCGCGAGAAGAAGCGGGTGTCGCGCGGCGGCCGCGCCATCGATCTCGGCCCGACCGAATACCGCCTGCTCGAGTTCCTGATGGAGCGGCCGGGGCGCGTCTTCTCGCGCGAGCAGCTGCTGGACGGCGTGTGGGGGAGCGAGATCTATATCGACGAACGCACGGTGGACGTCCATGTCGGCCGGCTGCGCAAAGCCCTCAACCGCGGCCACGAGACCGACCCGATCCGCACCGTGCGCGGCGCCGGCTACGCGCTCGACGACCGCTTCGGCAAGACGGCCTAACCTCCCGCTGCTGCATCGGACAGTCCGCGCCCGCGCCGCCGCAGCTGTCGCAACGACAGCGCATGCAGCAGGATCGAGCTCGGTACGGCGAAGGCCGGAATCATGACCGTGGGGAAGGTGCCGAGCTGCGCATTCGGCCGGTCCGGAATGATGATCTGCAGGGGCCCGGGCGTGCTCAGAATGCCGACCCCGATGGCGATCGCGAAATCGATGAGCCCCAGCACGTTCCACGCGATGGCAACGCCTCGTGCCCCGCGCGCGCCGGCATGCAGGAGATAGGCGACCGGCAACGCCAGCAGGCCGACCAGCACGTCACCCGTCGCGGCCGGCAGGGCAAAGGTGCCGGATATGCCGCCTCTGCTCCAAGCCACCAGGAAGATGCCGCCGAACACGCGATAGACCTGCAGACCGATCAGCCATGACGCAGGGGTCGCGTCGAGCAGCGCGCCGATGCGCCTGGAGCGCAGCAGGAACGGTAGCGTGATCAGCAGCGGCAGGAAGATGGCGGCGGGCAGCGCCGGCACGCCCGGGCGTGGGCGGAACGCCCCGTCGAGCGCGAGCCACCACACGACCGCCAGCCAGGCGGTGAACGGCAGCGCAATGGCGATCCAGACTCGGACGCGGGTGCCAGGGTCGAAGTCCGTCCGCGCGAGGCCCAGCCACAGGCCGGTCAGCAGGGCGGCGTGGATGACCGAGCGGACGACGGACGATGGAATTCCGGTCGCCTGCAGCTCCGGAAACGCGAGGTTGATGCCGAGCGAGAGCGCCGTGAAGGCGAGGGCGAGCAGAAACAGTCCGGTCATCCCGGCGCGGACCGACGGCTGCGGTTGGAGCAAGGTGTTCATCGGAACGGTCCGATCCATGTTAAGCTCCATTACATATACTGACTTTATAAAATGGAGTCACTACGCAAAATTGTGAAATGTTTGCTACAGTGACTACCGCGGCTTGCCGGCGGCGCGCTCGCTCACCTTTGGGAGCTGGCTCACCTTTGGGATAATCGCTGAATGTCGTCGAGCTACGACCTCAAGTGCCCGGTTGCCCGCGCGCTCGACATCATCGGCGAGCGCTGGACGATCCTGATCCTGCGCGACCTGCTGCGGGAGGGGCCGCGCAAGTTTCAGGACTTCGAGCAGTCGCTCACGGGCATCAGCGCCACCACGCTATCGGCGCGTCTCAAGAAGCTGGAAGAGCACGGCATCGTCGCGCGCAGGTTCTACGCGGACCACCCGCCGCGCGCCGAATACGTGCTGACCGACAAGGGCCGCACGCTGGGTCCGGTGCTCAGGACGCTGTTGGAGTGGGGCACCAAGCACGCGCGCTGAGGCGCGGTTGCTAACCCCGGAACGGCCGCCGGTCGCGCCGCATGTTGGGCGGCTGGTAGGCCACGCGCGAGTGGTAGGCGCAGTAGGGCAGGCTGGTGATGGTCTGGCCCCCGCAGAAGAAGAAGTCGGCATGGCCGGGATCGCCGATCGGCCAGCGGCAGGTCTCCTCGGTCAGCTCGAGCAGGGTGCGACGCTGGCCCATGGGGATGACGTTGTCGAGGAGCTCGGGTTCGGGCTCGACCTCGAGCTCATAGGCATGGGCGAGCGCCGTGTTGCCCCGTATCGATGGCCGTGAGACCCGCAACATGTGCGAATGAGGGCGCGCCTTGCGCGGGCGCGGTGCCGCCGAGGACGGCGACTTGGCGCGGCCCGACAGCCCGAGCCGGTGCACCTTGCCGATCACGGCATTGCGGGTGATGCCGCCCAGCTCTGCGGCGATTTGACTCGCCGACAACCCGTCGGTCCATAGCTTCTTCAGCGTCTCGACGCGCTCATCAGTCCAGGTCATGCCTCTGGTTCCTCGGCAGTCGCCGCGGCGGGGAAGTCCGGACAGAATCCTATTATGGGTCTGGGCAACGACCGGTTGGCCCGACGCCTACTAACCGCTACCGATTTACGCTAGACCTTGTCCGCCGCACGAAATGTCGTAGTCGTTGATCGAAAAGCTACAATATGGCGAGAGTCAGGCGCAAGAGTCCGATGTCTCCGCGTCCACATGTTCCGACCCTCTTTGAGCAAAGCGTCCACACTTATCTGCACACATGTGCGGTGTATCGCCCTTCCGGCCGCCGCCGAGCCGCCCCGGAACGCGTCCGGGATCATGTTGACACTACGATAGCCTCCAATAGAATACCCAACCGTGCCGCCCGGAGAGGCGGCACATTTCTTTTCGGGCTGAACTTTAGCGGGCTGAGCACATGAGCGCGGTTCCGACGTCGCATCTATTGCCGACCTACGCGCGCGTCGATCTCGCATTCGAGCGCGGCGAGGGCGCGTGGCTCACCGCCACCAATGGCGACCGCTACCTCGACTTCACGTCGGGGGTGGCAGTGAACGCGCTCGGCCACGCCCATCCGTATCTGGTGAAGGCGATCGCCGAGCAGGCCCAGAAGGTCTGGCACGTTTCCAACCTCTACCGCATCCCCGAGGCGGAGCGGCTGGCCGATCGGCTGTGCGCGGCGAGCTTCGCCGACATGGTGTTCTTCGGCAATTCCGGCGCCGAGGCGATGGAATGCTCGATCAAGATGGCGCGCAAGTACCAGTCGGCGAGCGGCAAGCCGGAGCGCTACCGCATCATCACCTTCGAGGGCGCCTTCCACGGCCGCACGCTGGCGACGCTGGCGGCCGGCGGCCAGAAAAAGTATCTGGAGGGCTTCGGCCCGGTGGTCGAAGGCTTCGACCAGATGCCGTTCGGCGACCTCGAGGCGACCAAGCGCGCCATCGGTCCCGAGACCGCGGCGATCCTGATCGAGCCGATCATGGGCGAAGGCGGGGTGCGGGTGGTGCCGCCCGAGTTCCTGCGGGCGCTGCGCAAGCTGTGCGACGACAACGGGCTGATGCTGATCTTCGACGAGGTGCAGACCGGCGTCGGTCGCACCGGCGAGCTGTTTGCCTACCAGCGCTGCGGCGTCACCCCCGACATCATGGCGCTCGCCAAGGCGCTGGGCGGCGGCTTCCCGGTCGGCGCCTGCCTTGCCACCGCCGAGGCGGCGAAGGGCATGACCGCGGGCACGCACGGCTCGACCTTCGGCGCCAACCCGCTCGCCATGGCCGCCTGCAATGCGGTGCTCGACGTGCTGCTCGCCGACGGCTTCCTCGAGCGCGTGCGGCGCGTCTCGCTCGTGTTCAAGCAGAAGCTCGCCGAGATCAAGGATCGCTATCCGACCGTCGTCGCCGAGGTGCGCGGCGAGGGGCTGCTGGTCGGCCTGCGCGTGGTCGTGCCCAGCGCCGAACTCGTCGACGAGCTGCGGGCGGAGAAGATGATCACGGTGGCGGCCGGCGACAACGTGGTGCGGCTGCTGCCGCCGCTGATCGTCAGCGAGGACGAGGTGGCCGAGGCGGTGCGCCGCATCGAGCGCGCCTGCGCCCGGATCGCCGCGGCGCCGGGGAGGTTGCAGAAGCAGGGAGCGGTCGGATGAGCGAGAGCGGCGTCCGGCACTTCCTCGACCTCATCGAAATCCCGGTGAAGGAGCTGCGCGGGATGATCGAGGCGAGCCGCGCCATGAAGGGGCGCCGCGCCCGCGGCGACAAGCCGCTCGACGGCAAGACGCTCGCGATGATCTTCGACAAGCCCTCGACGCGCACCCGCGTCTCCTTCGACGTCGCCATGCGCCAGCTCGGCGGCGAGGCCATCATGCTCACCGGCCAGGAGATGCAGCTCGGCCGCGGCGAGACCATCGCCGACACCGCGCGGGTGCTCTCGCGCTATGTCGACGTCATCATGATCCGCACGCTCGACCACGAGGTGCTGACCGAGCTCGCGCAGCACGCCACCGTGCCGGTCATCAACGGCCTCACCCGGCGCTCGCATCCCTGCCAGGTGATGGCCGACGTCATGACCTTCGAGGAGCATCGCGGACCGATCCGCGGCAAGACCGTGGCCTGGACCGGCGACTCCAACAACGTGCTGGCCTCCTGGGTGCACGCCGCCGAGCGTTTTGATTTCCGCCTGCGGGTGGCGACGCCGCCCGAGCTCGCGCCCAAGAAGCCGCTCACCGAGTGGATCAGGAACTCGGGCGCCGCGATCAAGCTCGGCAGCGACCCGGAGGAGGCGGTCAAGGGCGCCGACTGCGTGGTGACCGATACCTGGGTGTCGATGGGCGACAAGGACGGCCAGCGCCGCCACAACCTGCTCAAGCGCTACCAGGTCAATGCGCGGCTGATGGCGCGGGCGAAGCCGGACGCGCTGTTCATGCATTGCCTGCCCGCCCACCGCGGCGAGGAGGTCACCGACGAGGTGATCGACGGCCCGCAGTCGGTGGTGTTCGACGAGGCCGAGAACCGCCTGCATGCCCAGAAGGGCATTCTGGCCTGGTGCCTGAACGCGCTATAGCCGGCCGACGAAGCCCTCTTTCCGCGCGACCGACGGCTTCGGTCCGGAGGACTCGTTGGCCGGACCGGTGGCGTCGCGGAATTTCTCGTACTCGGCCTGGACGGCGGCCTTGCCGTAGCGTCGCTCGAGCCGGCGCACCGTGAAGTGCGCCCGCGCCACCTCCTGGAAATGGTCGATGAACGCGTAGTTCACCGCAGCTCCGCCCAGCGCGCCGACGACCGGCAGGATTTGCGCTGCGAGCTTTTGCGTCACCACCACGCCGAAGCGGGACGCCACCTGCGCGATGAAGGCAGCGAGCAGGGGAGCGCCTTCCGAGACAATGCCGCGCTCCGCGATGAAGCGCGCCGCCTCCGATACCGATTTGGCGAGCACGCCGCGAACGGCGAAATAGCCGCTGTCCGCGGCGTCGTCGCCGCTGGCGCGCCCACCCAGCGCGAATACCTCGATGCAGGCCAGCGCCGTTTCCGGGTCCGCGAGGTCTTCGCCCTCGCTGCGCGCAATCTCCGCGATCGATCGCAACATGATGACGGTCGAGATCGGAAGCTCGATGGGAAGGGCCGCGAGCCCGACGCTGCCGCCGACCGCGCCGGACGCCGTCGCCATGACCTTGTGCAGCAGGCGCGACCCGCCGCGCGGCTTGTTCCTGATGCTGCGCAGCGCGACCGCCAGCGCGGCGTTGAGCCCTTTGGTCGTGGCCGCCGCGATCGCCTGCGCCGCCCCCGCGGGCAGCGCCTGCCGCATCAGATCGATCGGCTTGCCGACCATGCTGCCGAGGCGCGCCGCCAGGCCGGGATGCTCGAGCACCTCCACGGCGGCTCTCAGTGTCTCGAGGTCATCCTCGGTCATGCAAACTTGCAACTCCGGCACGGGCGCTCCCTCCTGGTCCGCAGACATCAACGCTTTAGACCGTGACCGGTTGCTCGACCCGGCCCTCGGCGCCGAATACCCGAAGGTAGCGCTCGATCTCGCGCGGCGAGCCGGTCGTCTTGTTGGGGTTGTCGGACAGTTTCACCGCCGGGCGGCCATTCGCCTCCGTCACCTTGCAGATCAGCGAGATGGCCTTGAGCGCATCGTTGCGCTTGGGGGCGCAGCCCTCGAAATCGTTGGTCAGGTTGGTTCCCCAGCCGAAGCTCATCCGCACCCGGCCGGAAAAATGCCGATAGGCCGCTTCGATCGTATCGACGTCGAGGGCGTCCGAGAAAACCAGGAGCTTGTTCTTGGGATCGCGGCCCTTCGCCTGCCACCACGCCATGATCTCCTCGCCGGCTTCGATCGGGGGCGCCGAATCCGGGCGAAAGCCGCTCCAGTCGGCAACCCAGTCCGGCGCGCCGCGCAGGAACGCCGCCGTGCCGAACGCGTCGGGCAGGACGATCAGCAGGTTGCCGCTGTAGTGCCGCTGCCAGTCCTGCAGCACGCGATACGGCACCTGCTTCAATTCAGCGTCGCTGCCGGCGAGCGCGCCGAGCACCATCGGCAGCTCGTGCCCGTTGGTGCCGATGGCTTCCAGATCGTTCTCCATCGCAAGCAGGACGTTGCTGGAGCCGACGAAGGCTCCCCCGAGGCCTTCCTTCAGCGCCTCCACGCACCAGCGCTGCCAGAGAAAGCCGTGCCGGCGCCGCGTGCCGAAGTCCGAGAGCCGCAGGTCCGGCAGCCGCGCGAGCCGCTCGACCTTGCGCCAGAGCTTGGCCTTGGCGCGCGCATAGAGCACGTCGAGCGTGAAGCGCCCGAGGCCGCGCATCGCGGCGCGGGCGCGCAACTCGCTCAGGATGGCCAGCGCCGGAATTTCCCACATGGTGGTATGGGTCCAGGGTCCGTGAAAGTGCAGGGCGTATTGCCCGTCCTCCTTCTGCAGCTCGTAGTCGGGAAGCTGGAAATCATGCAGCCATTCCAGGAAATCGGGCGCGAAGATCTGCGCCCGTCCGTAGAAGCTGTTGCCGGCGAGCCAGATCATCTCTTTCTTGGTGAGGCGCAGCGTGCGCGCGTGATCGAGCTGCTCGCGCAGCGCTTTCTCGTCGATCTCGTCGGCGATGCGCACGCTTCTCGTGCGATTGACGACCGAAAACGTCGCCTGCACCTCCGGGTAGAGCCGCCAGATCATCTGCAGCATCAGCAGCTTGTAGAAGTCGGTATCGAGCAGGCTGCGGATGATGGGATCGAGCTTCCAGGTGTGGTCGTAGACCCGCTTGGCGATGTCCGGTGTCGTCGTCATCACGCGCCGCCTTTTCCCTGAAATCGAACGGGGAGGGGGTCCAAATCCCGCCGCCTGATCCTATATTTTTGCATTATGCCCCATTCCCATCCCGACATCCCTACCCGTGCGCCGGCCGAGACCTCGGCGGATGACACAATCCTGCCATTCCAGGTCGAAGCGCTCGACCTGCGCGGGCGGGTGGTGCGCTTCGGGCCGGCGATCGACACGATTCTGTCACGTCATAATTATCCCACGCCGGTCGCCAAGCTCCTGGGCGAGGCGATCGTGCTCACCGTGCTGCTCGGCTCGACGCTGAAATTCGAGGGGCGGTTCATCCTGCAGACCCAGAGCGACGGCCCGGTGCGCATGCTGGTCATCGATTACACCACGCCCGGCAAGGTGCGCGCCTGCGCCCGCTTCGACGCCGCCCGTGTTGCCGCCGCCGTTGCGGCGGGGGCTGCCGATCCCGGCGCGCTGCTCGGCCACGGGCACCTCGCCATGACCATCGACCAGGGGCCGGACACCGCCCGCTATCAAGGCATCGTCGCGCTCGAGGGCAAGGACCTGGAGCACGCCGCCCACGAGTATTTCCTGCGCTCGGAGCAGATCCCGACCCGCATACGGCTCGCCGTGGCGGAGGAGCTGCGCGCCGGCGCCAACGGCGCCCGCCACCGCTGGCGGGCCGGCGGCCTGCTGCTGCAGTTCCTGCCGAAATCGCCGGAGCGGTCGCGCCAACGTGACCTCGATCCCGGTGACGTGCCGGAAGGGGTCGAGCTCGAGCTCCCGCCCGAGGACGACGCCTGGGTGGAAGGCCGCTCGCTGGTGGCGACCGTCGAGGACGTCGAGCTGCTCGACCCCGAGGCATCGGCCGAGCAGCTGCTCTATCGGCTGTTCCACGAGCGCGGCGTGCGGGTGTTCCGCGCCAAGGGCCTCTACGCCCAGTGCTCGTGCTCGCGTGAGAAGGTCGAGCGCATGCTGCGCAGCTTTCCGCAGGACGACCGCGACCACATGGTCGAGAACGGGAAGATCACCGTCACCTGCGAGTTCTGCAACTCCACGCACGTGTTCGAGCCCATGGAAGTGAGCGAGCCGTCGCCGTCATCGTAGTCGGTTTCGGCGGCAGACGTTTCACCATCAGAGTTGACATCCGATATTGTCGGAACCTAGTGTCCCTATTCCGAAGTTCGCACGAGGCTGCAGCGGGTTCGGATGCGAACTTCGAAATCAAGGGACACTAGAAACTCTATGATTCCAGTGCCGCTTTGAACCCGAAGTTCGCAAACGCACCTGCCGCGAGATCGTGCGAACTTCGGGTTCGCGGCACTAGTGTCCGGCGCGAACTTGCCGCCGGTACGCCGGACCTGCGCGCACAGTTGGCGATCCCCGAACGTGCAGGCATTCGCGCGGTCGCATCGATCGTTGCTCACATGTCGCAACAATGGCCAGCAGCTCGCACAGGAGAATGCATCGATGTCCGCGCGCAATGTTCTGAATGGAGCCCAGGTCATTGTCGATTATCTGATCAGGGAGAAGGTGCCCTACGTTTTCGGCCTGTGCGGTCACGGCAATATCCAGTTCATCGACGCGCTGTTCGAGCGCTCGGGCGACATCAAGACGATCTCGGTGCACCATGAAAGCGTCGCCGGCTTCATGGCGGACGTCTACTACCGGGTGGCCGGGCGGCCGACGGCGACATTCACGTCATGCGGTCCCGGCTCGGCGAACCTGCCGATCTCGCTCGCCAATGCATTTCTCGATTCCGTGCCGTTCATGGCAGTCACCGGCAACGTGCCGACCAGCCAGTTCAATCGTGGCGCCTTCCAGGAGCTCTATCGGCACTACCAGGCGGATTTTCCCTCCACGGTGCGTTCCTACTGCAAGAAGGTGTTTCAGCCAACGCGCGGCGAGATGGTGCCGCTTGCGGTCAGGCAGGCATGGAAAACAATGGTGACCGGGCGTCCCGGGCCGGTGGTGCTGGACGTGCCGTTCGACGTCTTCCTCGAGGCGGCCGCGGAAGAGACGCCCAGGCCCGAGGAATGGAGCGCCAATATTTCGAGCCGCTGCGGCGCCGACCCCGACGGCGTCGTCAAGGCCGTGGACATGTTGCTGGCGGCGGAGCGGCCGGTCATCCTCGTGGGGCAGGGCGTGCGCTACGGCGGCGCGGCGGAGGATCTGGTACAGCTCGCCGAGCGCCTGCGGATTCCGGTGGCGGCCTCGGCGAGCGGGCTGGGCGCCATTGATACCGGACATCCGCTCGCGCTCGGTCTCGTCGCGCGCGCGGGCAACTATCACGCCAATCACGCCACCCGGCAGGCCGACGTCCTGCTCGCGCTCGGCGTCCGCTTCGATGACCGCACCTCGAGCTCGTGGATCCCGGGCTACTCCTTCACCATCCCGCCGACCAGGCTGATTCACGTCGACATCGATCCGGAGGAGATCGGGCGCAACTATCCGGTCGCGCTCGGATTGATGGCCGACGTGCGCACCTTTCTGCGTCAGGTGCTGGCGGAGCTCGACCGCCGCAAGGACGTCGACAAGGCGGCCGGCGCGCGGCGGGCCTGGCTCGCGACCATCGACGGCTATCGCAAGGAATGGGAGAAATTCATCGCGCCGGGTTTTTCATCCGATACCACGCCGATCCATCCGCAGCGCGCCGCGCACGAGATCGACAAGGCGCTGCCGGAGGACGCGATCCTGGTCAGCGATATCGGCGTGCATCACAACTGGCTCCTCAGCTTCACCAAACCCAAGCGCCCGGATTCGCTGATCGGCTCGATGGGTTTCGGGCCGATGGGTTTCGGCGTCGCCGGCGTGCTGGGAGCGAAATTCGCGGCGCCCGATCGGCCATGCGTTTCGGTGTGCGGCGACGGCGCCTTCTTCATGCATGCCAACGTGCTGGGCACCGCGGTGGAATATGCGCTGCCGGTCGTCTGGGTGGTGTGGAACAACTACGCCTATGCGTCGATCCGCGGGCTGCAGCGCGGCTATCTCGGCGGCCGCGAGCTGGCGACTGATTTCAAGGACCCGCACACCGGCGAGCGCTACAACCCGGATTTCGCAGCGATGGCCCGCGCGGCGGGCGTCGCGGGCGTGCGGGTCGACCGCGCCGCCGACATCGGGGACGCCATCCGCAAGGGCATCGCGGCCAACCACCCCTACCTCATCGACGTCGATATCGCCGCCGACACCAATCCGGCCGGCGCCGGCGTCTGGGAGCTGCCCGGCCTCGGTCACAGCAAGCCGGGCATCGGCACGCGCTATCAACCGCCGGAGGCCGGCAGGTGAGGACGCGAGCAAAATCGAAGCGCGCGACGGCACCGGTACGTGCGCGACGGGCCGCACCGGAGATCGCCGGCGCGGTCGTGGCGCGGGCAACGGACATCGACGACGATGCCGAGGATCGCCAGCGCGTCGGCGTTCAGTCGATCGGGCGCGCGTTCGCCATACTGGAGGCGGTTGCGCGCCATCGCGACGGCATCGGGCTGGCGGAGCTGAGCAAGAGCGTCGGGCTGCACAACAGCACCGCTTTCCACCTCGTCCGGACGATGGTGTCGCTCGGCTACATCCGACAGATGAAGGACACCAAGCGCTACCGCATCGGGCGTCCGCTGTTTGCGCTCGCGGCGAGCGCGCTCGACGAGATGGAGATGGTCAGCCTGGCCACGCCGATCCTCGAGGATCTGTCGCGCGAGACCGGCGAAAGCAGTCACTTTGCGGTCCGGATGGGAGACGCCGTCGTCGTCGTGGCGCGGACCTCGGGTCCCAGCGCATTTCAGTTGACGGACCGGGTCGGTGTGGTGCGGCCGGCGCATTGCACCGCGCTTGGCAAGATCATTCTGGCCGCGCTGCGGCCCGATCAGCTGGAGCGATTCCTGGAGCGGGCGGAATTGAAATCGTTGACCGCGAAAACGATCACCGAGAAGCAGATGTTGCGACGGGAGATCGAGGAGGTGCGGCGCCGCAACGTGGCCGTCGACGACGGTGAGTTCGACGCCGAGGTCCGTTGCATCGCGGTTCCGGTGCGCGACTTCACCGGCCAGGTCGTCGGCGCGATCGGGATTTCCGGACCGGTCTGGCGGTTGTCGATCCAGACGCTGCAAAGCCGGAGCCGGACCCTGCAGGCGGTGGCGGAGCGCCTCTCCGGCGCGTTCGGGGCGCCGACCGCCGAACCGCGATAGCGGCGCCTTAGAGCGTGATGACTTTTCTTCGAATCGTCATCCCGCTCTAAGCTTATTGCTGGAGCATGATCTTTTCCGAAAACCGTTATCCACTTTTCGGGATCATGCTCTAGCTAGTTGATTGTTCGCTCGCGCTGCGGCGTGTCGAGCGAGAAGGCGGGGATGGCGATATCGAACTCCTCACCGGCCGCGGTCACCATGCCGTAGGTTCCGGTCATGAAACCGGACGGCGTCGGCAGCGGCACGCCGCTGGTATATTCGAAATTCTCACCCGGCTTGAGCACCGGCTCTTCGCCG
>Ga0126382_10000277_pt1 | contig 19606 bp, 17 predicted proteins | sample PanSoiMetPlot_30_FD_92548 | JGI IMG/M metagenome (GOLD analysis project Ga0126382, IMG submission 92548) | Tropical forest soil microbial communities from Panama - MetaG Plot_30 | ecosystem: Environmental > Terrestrial > Soil > Tropical forest > Bulk soil | place: Panama | collected 2016-02-17
GTTCACACCGGCCGTGATCAGGACGACGCCAGCGCCTTCGAGTGCATCGTAGTCGCCGTCGACGATATCGACCTTGGCGCCGAGCGGGACGCCATACCGGATGTCGGTGGCGACCGCCTCGGCGCGCTTGCGCGTCCGGTTGACCAAGACGACTTCGCGTGCACTGCCGCGGATCACGGCTGCCATTGCACAGGCGCAGCCCACATTGCCTGCTCCAAGGATACCGATCTTCATTGAACGATCCGTACTTGATCTCAGGGCTCGATCGCCGCGTGTCGCGTCGGCTGAAAAAAAACGGGTAGGGTGGCCTGAGCATCAGGATATCATCGCGAGTTGGCTGCTGTCTGTGTTTGGCGAGCTTTGGCGCCAGTGACTGCCCCGCGGCGACACGCGAGTCACTGCCCCGCACGGCTCATTCCGCCGGAGAGACTGAAGCAACCTGTTGCGGCACGCTACCCTTGGCGATCTCTTCCTCTAGCCACTTGCCGTGATGGCCCTTGGCCCAGTTGAGATCGACGCTCCTCGAAGGCACCCTCGGTGCCGAGGTGCCGATATAGATGTGGCCGATGATGACGGCGATGAACGCTACGGCGATGAGCGCGTGCGATGCCGTGTTGTTCGTGTCCAATGCCGGGACGAAGGACTTGCCGAAAAGAATGCGGCGTCTCTTTCGAGGCCATTTCTAAGCCCGCGGCAGGACCTTCCAGGCACCATTCTAAGCGTATGATCGGACGCGATAGCGTAGATTTGCGTGGTGTGGGGAAAGGCGGTAGCGCTCCTCCGCTATCAACCAATTATTCACCTCCCTTCCTGTGCGGGTGAGATCTGCGCCGTCAAGTCGGCCATAGCCGCCGATGGCCCGGCATTTTTCGCCGGCCACACGGCGATCAATTTCGGCAGCGAAGCCAGCTTCCTTATGCGGCGATGGAGACCGGATACACGCACAATCTTGCCGACGACTTCGACGTCCGCGGCGAGAATACGGCAGCCGTTGCGGTGCCCGCGACGCCCAAGAGCGAAGAGGGTTGGGCTGAAATCTGGCTGGGTGCGGACAGCGGCACGGCTTCTGGGCACGGCTGCGACGAAGTCATCCGCGAGGACCGCACAAAGCCGCTGTGGTGCTGCGGCTTGATGACTTGCCGAACTGACGAGCTAGCTTGCAGCAGCGGCCGCAGATCCGCTAATTCCGCTGCCATGCCCCACGCGCCACGACGCGCGACGTAGAGCCCTCCCTATCCCGCCGGAAAGCCGATGCCGTGAAGGTAACTCACGCTGGCTCATTCGATCACCTTGTCGGCCCGGGAGAGCACGGTCGGTGGCAAGTTGAGGCTGAGCGCCTTGGCAGTGATCAGGCGCAGCAATCGACCCTGTCATTCCTGCCGAGCGCCCGAAACGCACGCGAGCGCGGCGATTAGAACGACGGCCAAACGCCGGGTACTTGGGCCTGGGCTCGGTCTTGGCCCTGAGCAAGTCGGGAGGCCTGTTGGATGGCGGTGCTGGGATCGCCGCCGGTCCTCTACGTCCTAATTACGCACGCGGGGCGGCATGCGGTCGGCGACGGGGGGCAGGAACTTGTCGGTATAGATGCTCGCCGGGTCGGGCCGGTTGGGCAGCTTGTAGGCATCGACGATCGAGTCGATCGTCTTGTTGAGCTTCTCCGGCGTCACCGAGCTCAGGCCGTCCTTCTGCGTGTGCGGCGTGTTGGTGAGGTCGAGCGCGAGCGACAGCCGCACCTTCTCGATATCGGTCTTCATCATCGGATCGCGGCTTTTCAGCACCTCCAGCGCCTTGTCGGGCGCCGCGATCGTGTCCTTGGCGCCGGCGTTGAGCGCGGCGACCACGCCGCGCACCGTGTTCGGGTTCTCGTCGGCGAACTTCTTGGTGGTCACCAGCGCGAGCCCGTACATGTCGGCGCCGAAGTCGGAATACTTGATGACGAACAGGTCGTCGAGCTTGAAGCCGATCTCGAGCGCGGCCGGGATGTTGGAGTTGGTGAAGCCGCCGGTGCCGTCGACCTCGCCGCGCCGGAGCATCGGCCCGAACAGCTGCGGCTGGACGGCGGCCCAGTTGATCTTGACGTTCTCGGCGTGCGCCGCCTTGAGCAGGATCGAGATGGTGTCGTGCACCGCGGTGCCGGGCCCGCCGGCGATTTTTCTGCCGTCGAGATCGGCGGGCTTGCGGATGCCGGCGTCCTTGCGCGTGATCACGGCGAGCGGCGTCTGGTCGAAGCTGACATAGACGGCGATCAGCGGCGTCGCCGGGTTCTGCGCGTTGAACTTGATCATGGTTGGCAGGTCGACCCAGCCGAACTGGTAGGCGCCGCCGGCGACCGTGACGGCGACGTTGGTCGCGCCCTTGCCGGCGTCGAGCGCGTCGACGGTGACGCCGTGCGCCTTGTAGTAGCCCTTCTCCTGCGCGACGAAATAGGGCGCGTGCGTGCCCTGGATGATCCAGTCCATCATGATCTTGACGTTCTTCGTCTCCGCGCCGGCGGGCGTGGTGAGGAACGCCGCGAGCGCAAGAATACCAGCGATCTCACAGGTGCGAGCGAAACGGCCAACCATCGGTTGCCTCCACATTTGACGTGCATCGTGATCCGGCGACACGGTATTCCGGCTTGGCAACGCCGGTCAACGATTGGTACCCATGGTCCGCAGGCTCGTCATGGCCGGGCTTGTCCCGGCCATCCACGTCTTTCGATCGACGCGAGGATCAAGACGTGGATGCCCAGCACAAGGCCGGGCATGACGAGTCGAAGGCGGCGGAGCAGTTTTGTTCGAGACGGAGAGCCTGATGCTGAAACTTCCCGCGCACGCGCGCTACGCCTATTCGCCGATCCCGAAGCGGAAGGACTACAGCTGGCCGGGCGGCAAGCGCCTCGCCTTCTACGTCGCGCTCAACATCGAGCACTTCGCCTTCGGCACCGGCATCGGCATGGACCCGACCGCGCACGGCCGCAGCGGCCCGCAGTCGACACGCAACTGGGCGTGGCGCGATTACGGCAACCGCATAGGCAACTGGCGCCTGTTCGAGATGCTCGACGCGCTCAAGCTCCCGGCGACGATCCTTTTGAACAGCGCCGTCTGCTACGAGTACCCGGAGATCGTCGAGAAGATCAAACAGCGCGGCGACGACGTGGTCGGCCACGGCCGCACGAATGCTGAGATCCTGCGCGGGCTGTGGGAGCAGGACGAAGCGCGCGTCATCAAGGAATGCACCGAGGTGATCGAGCAGCACGTCGGCGTGCGCCCGACCGGGTGGATGGGGCCGGCCGCGCTTGAGTCGAACGTCACGCCCGATCTCCTGAAAGAAGCCGGCTACACGCACCTGCTCGACTGGCCGGTCGACGACCAGCCGATCTGGATGAAGACGCGGGCCGGGCCGCTCCTGTCGGTGCCGTATCCGTTCGAGCTCAACGATGCCGGCACGCTGGTGTGGCGCGACCATACCGGACGCGAGTTCGCCGACATGATCGTCGACCAGTTCGAGGAGATGCTCGAGCAGTCGGAGCGCCACCCGCTCGTGTTCGGGCTGGCGCTGCACGGCTTCATCGTCGGGCAGCCGTTCCGGCTCCGCCCGTTGCGCCAGGCGATCAAGCACTGCGTCGAGCACAAGGGGAAGGACCGCATCTGGTTCACGCGCGCGCTGGAGATCGCGAAATACTGCCATTCGCTGCCGGCCGGCGTCATCCCGGGCAGCTGATCGAATCCGACGATGAGCGAGGGCCGATGACTCTAAGCGTTGTCATCAACGGGCTTGTCCCGGTGATCCCGATTCCAGTGGCAAGGCCGTGCCACATGAATCGGGATGGCCGGGACAACCCTCGCGGCTTATGGCGGCTCGCCCGGCCATGACGAGGAGGACAGGTTTCGCCGGACAGTACTGCCCGTTAGTGGAGAGGGAGCAGGCCGAGTCCGCGGCGATTTTGCGCACCATTTCGACTGAAAACGTGCTTGGTCGCGGAGGAACCATGAACGCACCGGTGAAGGAGCAAGGCGCCAGGACGCATGTGCTGCGGTCGAGCCCGGACACGATCCATTGGGGCTTCTGCGACGGCAGCCTGCCGCCCGTGCTCACGATCGAGTCGGGCGAGCGGGTGACGATCGAATGTGTGTCCGGCAATCCGGAATGGATGCCGGATGCGGCGAGCGGCTTCGAGGTGCTGCCGGAACTGCGCAACATCCACCAGCAGGTGAAGCGCGGCACCGGCAACCACATCCTCACCGGGCCGATCGCCGTGCGCGGCGCCAAGGTCGGCGACGTGCTCGAGGTGAAGATCCTCGACATCGTGATGCGGCAGGACTGGGGCTTCAACCTGTTCCGCGCCTATGGCGGCACCTTGCCGGAGGACTTTCCGTACTACCGGCTGATCCATGTCGCGCTCGATCGCGCCGCCATGACCGCGACCCTGCCGTCGGGCCTGAAAGTGCCGCTGCGGCCGTTCTTCGGCCAGCTCGCGGTCGCGCCGCCGAAGGCGGTCGGCCGCCAGAACAGCAAGGAGCCGCGCGAGTTCGGCGGCAATCTCGACTGCAAGGAGCTCACCGCCGGCAGCACCATTTACCTCCCGGTGTGGAACGACGGCGCGCTGTTCTCCACCGGCGACGGGCACGCCGCGCAGGGCGACGGCGAGGTGAACGGCACCGCGATCGAGACCGCGCTCACCGGCACCTTCGAGCTCCACGTGCGCAAGGACTTGCGCTGGCGACTGCCGCGCGCGGAAACCGCAACGCACCTGATCACCTTCGGCCTCGACACCGACCTCGACGATGCGGCGCGGACGGCGTTGCGCGAGATGATCGACTGGATCACCATCCTCACCGGCATCTCGAAGGACGAAGCCTATGCGCTCAGCAGCTTCGCCGTCGACCTGCGCGTGACGCAGACGGTGAACAACGTCAAAGGCGTGCACGCCATGCTGGAACGCTCGATCGTGCAGCGATGAGTGAGTGGGAAGTGCGCGCCGGCTATAATTACGTGCTGCCTCTCGGTTGTCATCCCGGACGGCGCGCTTCAGCGCGCCGATCCGGGACCCAAGCAGCCCGGCCTCGGAACGCGTGCGAGACAGGGAGACATGGGTCCCCGCTCTCGCGCCAAGAGGCGCTCGGCCGGGATGGCAACGGAGAGGCTGTGCTCAAGAGAGGCTGTGCTCAAGGTGCGCACATTGCGTTCGCAATATGGTAGCGCTGCATGAACTTCGTCGAGCTTGAGCGCGTGTCGTTGCGGTACGGCGAGGACGGCGACGGCACGCTCGCGCTCGACGGCGCGACGCTTTCCGTCGGCTCCGGCGAGTTCGTCGCCGTCGTCGGCCCGTCCGGCTGCGGCAAGTCGACGCTGATGAAGGTGGTGACCGGCCTGTGGCCGCCGACCGCCGGCAGCGTGATGGTCAGCGGCCGCGAGGTGTCGGAGCCGTTGAGCATCGTCGGCATGGCGTTCCAGAACCCGACGCTGCTGCCGTGGCGCACCACGCTCGACAACGTCATGCTGCCGCTGGAGATCGTCGAGCCGCATTGCCGAAAGCTCAGGCGCGAGCAGGAGGCGTACCGGGCGAAGGCGCGCGACCTCCTGGCGCTGGTCGGCCTCATCGGCTTCGAGGACCGGTTTCCGTGGCAGCTCTCCGGCGGCATGCAGCAGCGTGCGTCGCTGTGCCGCGCCCTGATCCACGACCCCGCGCTGCTGCTGCTCGACGAGCCGTTCGCGGCGCTCGACATGTTCACGCGCGAGGAGCTGTGGCTGGCGCTGCAGGACCTGTGGCTGGCGCGCCGGCCGACCGTCATCCTCGTCACCCACGACCTGCGCGAGGCCGTGTTCCTGGCCGACCGCGTGCTGGTGATGAGCAGCCGGCCCGGACGCATCATTGCCGAGCGCGCGGTGGAGCTTAGGCGCCCGCGCGCGCTCGCCGACACCTACGCGCCCTATGCGGTCGGCCTGGTGCACGAGCTGCGCGAGCAGATCGGCGCGGAGCGCGGGAGCGGCACGGAGCGCGGGAGCAGCGCGATGCGGGGGGCGCGGACGTGACCTTGCGCGAAGCCCCACGCAAGCGCCGCCGGCTGCGGCTCAGCCGCAAGATGCAGCGGCGGGTGCTGCCGTGGATCGTCACCATCCTGTTGTTTGTGCTGTGGGAGCTCGTGGTCCGCGCCTTCGACATCGAGCCGTTCATCCTGCCGGCGCCGTCGGCGATCTTCGCCTCCGGCTGGCAGTGGCGCGGGCCGATCCTCGACAATGCCTGGCAGACGTTCCTCACCACGGCGGTCGGATTTGCCATCGCGGTCGTGTTCGGCCTCCTCGCCGGCGTCGCGATCGGCTCCTCGACCATGGTCTACGACGGCTTCTACCCGGCGTTGATCGGCTTCAACACGATCCCCAAGGTCGCCGTGATCCCGATCCTGGTGATCTGGTTCGGGATCGGCACCGTGCCCGCGATCATCACCGCGTTCCTGCTCTCGTTCTTCCCGATCCTCGTCAACGTCGCGACCGGGATCGCCACCGTCGAGCCCGAGCTGCGCGACGTGCTCCGGGCGCTGGGCGCGACCCGCTGGCAGGTGATCCAGAAGGTCGGCCTGCCGCGCTCGATGCCCTACTTCTTCGCCTCGCTCAAAGTGGCGATCACGGTGGCGTTCGTCGGATCGATCGTGGCCGAGACGGTCGCCTCCAATAAAGGGATCGGCAACCTGATGCTCGTCGCCTCGTCGCGTTTCGAGGTGCCGCTCGCCTTCGCAGGGCTGCTGGTGACAAGCATGATGGGCATCGGGATGTATCTCGTCGCCGAGATCGTCGAGCGGCGCATGACCGGCTGGGCCACCCGGGGGACCGACGCGGCAATCACGCCGCAGGGGTGAAACTTCGCTGTCCTACACGCGGTGCACCACTCCGTGCCGCGCTGCGCCCGGGACGCGACCCGTATGGAAATTTACATCGCCGAAGGCTGTGGATAGGCTGTCGAGCGATCCGTTTACGTGGGACACGCCGATGACGTCACGCTTCGAAGACCACTGCTGGAAGGACCTTGTTCCACCCGACCTGCTGGACATCTATTCTCACTACCAGCGCGAGACCTTCGTCGGCCCGTCGCCGGCGCTGCTGGCGATCGACCTGTACGAGCTGTCGTACCAGGGCGGCGCGCAACCGGTTGCCGAGTTGGCGAAGATCTACCCGAGCTCGTGCGGCGAATTCGCCTTTGCGGCCATCGCGCCCACCCGACGCCTGTTCGCGGCGGCGCGGGCGGCCGGCCTTCCGGTCTTCTATACAACCATGGATGTGCGCGCCGACAGCCGGCCCCGCGCCGTCACGCCGACCAAGCGCCAGAACCTGCAAACCGACCCCGAGCTCTACGCCATCCGCTCGGACTTCCAGCCGGAGCCGGGCGACACGGTGATCACCAAGCAGCGCGCCAGCGGCTTCTTCGGCACGGCGCTCGCTGCTCACCTGACGCAACTCGGCGTGCGCACGCTCGTCATCTGCGGCGAGAGCACGTCGGGGTGCGTGCGCGCCTCGGCGGTCGATGCCTACTCGCACGGCTTCCAGGTGGTGCTGGTGGAGGAGTGCTGCTTCGACCGCAGCCTTCTCTCGCACAAGATCAACCTGTTCGATCTGCACCACAAGTACGCCGATGTCATGCATGCCGACGAGGTGATTGCGCACTTCGAAACCCTAAAGGTCAGGAAGGCGAGCTGATGCAGCCCCGCGCCTACGGTCCGTTTCCCTATTCACCCATCATCCACCGGCCAAAGCTGACGTGGCCCAAGGGCGCCCATGTGGCGCTGTGGGTCATTCCCAACATCGAGTACTTCGCGCTCGACGAAAAAGTCCCGGCCGGCTCCGGCGGAACCGGTGCACCCGTTCCCGACGTGCCGTCATGGTCGATGCGCGATTACGGCAATCGCGTCGGCGTATTCCGTCTCATGCAGGTGTTCGACCGCTACGACATCCGCGCCACCGTCGCGCTCAACAGCGATGTCTGTGCCCAACACCCGGCGATCATCGAGGAGGGGCAAAAGCGTCGATGGGAGTGGATGGGGCACAACGAAAGCAACACCCGCCGGCTCAACGAGCTCAAAGCCGGCGAGGAGCCACGCGTCATCGCCAATGCGCTGGACACGATCGAACGCGCCACCGGCCGGCGGCCGGTTGGCTGGCTCGGCTCGGGCCTGCAGGAGACGTGGGCCACGGTCGATCTGCTCGCGGCGGAGGGCTGCGAATACATCGCCGACTGGGTGAACGATGACCAGCCCTACGTGATGAATCTCGACGGCGGGCGGCGTCTCGTCTCCGTGCCCTATAGCCACGAGGTGAACGACAAGCCGGCGTTCGAGCGCGCCCACCACACTGCCGACGAGTTCAAGGAGATCATCTGCCGCCAGTTCGACGTGCTCTACCGCGAGGGCGCGGGGTCAGGACGCGTCATGGCGATTGCGATCCACCCGTATCTGACCGGGGTGCCGCACCGCATCGACGCATTCGATGCCGCGCTCGCGTATGTCTGCCGGCATGACGGCGTGTGGCGGGCGACCGGGAGCGAGATTGCCCGGCACTACCTCGGGCAAGTGGACGCGGTCAGGACAGCGGCACAGTAGGGGAGGGAACCATGTCGACGCGGCGATCTCTGGTTCAAGGCACGGCGGCGCTCATCGGCTCCACGCTCCTGCCGGCGACTGCCCGCGGCGTAGAGACGGTGAGCGTCGGCACGGTGGGACAGGCCTCGGCCAATCTGTGGCCAGTCTTCATCGGCATCAGCAAGGGGTTCTTCGCCGCCGAGGATTTGAAAGTCGACATCGTGTACGTGCAATCGAGCGCCCAGTTGGTCCAGCAGATCACTGCCGGCTCGCTCGATATCTGCATGTCGACCGGCCTGGTCGATCCGCTGCGTGCGATCTCGATGGGGGCACCGATCGCTATCGTTCGCGTCGAGGTGCAGGCGCCGCCTTATGCGCTGCTCGCCAAATCCAGCATCAAGCGGTTCGAGGAGCTCAAGGGCAAGGTGATCTCGCTCGGCGGCCCGAAGGACATCACGCGCATCTACGTCGAGCGGATGCTGGCGCCGCACGGCGTCAAGCCGGGCGAATTCGACATGGTATTTGCCGGCGCGACCGCGGCGCGCGCGTCCGCCCTGCTCGCGGGCGCGGTCGACGCGGCGATCCTGCTGCCGCCATTCAACTTCCAGGCCGTTTCCGCCGGCTTCACTGATCTCGGCCTGACCATCGACTACGTGAAGGACCTGCCGTTCTCCGGGACGGTGGTCAATGTCGGCTGGGCGAATGCCAACAAATCCACCCTGCAGAAGCTGCTCGCCGCCCACACCAGGAGCGTGGCCTGGTTCGAGGATGACGCCAACCGCGCGGAGGCGGTCAAGATCCTGGCGACCGCGAGCGGGCTGAAGCAGGAGGACGTCGAGAACGCCTACGACTTCATGCGCAAGGGTCGCTTCTTCGAGCCGACCGGCAAGGTGTCGCGGTCCAAGCTGAGCAGTCTCGCCAATGCCATGGCGAGCCTGGGCGATCTGTCGGGCTCGATCGACGTCAATCGGGTGTTCCTGCCGGGCGTCACGCAGGTGAGTGACTAGGATGACCGGGGATAGCGGAATGGTTGGCGCCGACCGATTGCATCATCTCCCGAGAGTTGCGCTGAGCTTCGCTGCGCAGTTCGGCCTTGCGCTCTTCTTCGTGTCCGGCGCGTGGGCGGCCGACACCGTGATCGTCGGTTCGGTCGGCTCGACCTCGGCCAACCAGTGGCCGCTCTATATCGCGCTAAAGAAAGGATTTTTCGCCGCCGACGGCTTCAACGTCGATACCGTGTTCGCACAATCCAACGCCTCCGTCGTCCAGCAACTCGCCGCCGGCTCGACCAACGTCGCCGCCAGTGCCGGCCTGGTGGATCCCATCCGTGCGATCGAGAAGGGCGCGCCGCTCGGCATCGTCCGCATCGAGATCCAGGCGCCCCCTTACGCGCTGCTCGCCCGGCGTGACATCAAGGAGATGAAGGAGCTCAAGGGCAAGACCATCATCGTTGGGGGCGCAAAGGACATCACGCGAATCTTTACCGACCGCATGCTGGCGGCGCATGGGCTGAAGACCGGCGACTTTGACTACGTCTTCGCCGGAGCGACCAATGCGCGCTTCTCGGCCCTGCAATCCGGCGGCGTCGACGCCGCCCTGCTCACGGCGCCGTTCAATTTCTATGCGGAGTCCGCGGGCTTCACCAATCTGGGCTTCACGTTCGATTATCTGAGCGACATGCCGTTTGCCGGCGTCGCCATGAGCCGCACCTGGGCGGCGGCGAATCCGGACGCCGCGCGGCGTTTTCTCGGCGTGATGGTCAAGACCATCGACTGGTTCTACGACGAGCGCAATCGCGCGGAGGCCGTCAGAATCATGGCCGAGGTGAGCAAGCTCAAGCTCGATGACGTCGAGAAGGCCTATGACTTTCTCGGCGGTAAGAGACTGTTCGAGCCGACCGGCAAGGTCTCCAGGGCCAAGCTCGGCAAGGTGGTCGATGCCTTGCGCGAGCTCGGCGACGTTCCCGCCGATTTTGTCGTCGACCGCCTGTTTCTGCCGGAGGTGACCCAAGTTGTCGATTGACATGTCCGCCGGCATTGCCGCCAGGCCGGCGGCAATGGCGCGCCTGTGGCAGGGCGCCCGGCGCAAATATCTCGCCGGCACCCTCTCGGTGCTCGGCGGCTTGCTGCTGTGGGAAATCCTCAGCCGCTTCATCGTTGCCAACGCGCTGTTCCTGGCCGCGCCGTCGCAGATCCTGTTGGCCGTCTACGCCCTCACCGATACGGGCGAGATGCAGCGCCACATCGCCATCAGTGCCGTCGAGTTCGCGCTGGGCTACGTGATCGCCAGCGTGCTCGGCATCGTCATCGGCTTCGCCATGGCGAACAGCATGACGGCGAAGCAGATGCTCCAGCCATGGATCGCCGGCCTCTATGCCACGCCCACCATCGCGCTTGCGCCGCTGTTCATCCTGTGGCTGGGGATCGGCATCTGGTCGAAGGTGCTAGTCGTCATATTCCTGGTTCTGTTCCCGGTCACCATCAATACCGAAGCTGGGTTGCGCACGACCAGCGAACGGCTGATCGAGATGCTCCGCAGCTTCGGCGCGACCCCGCGACAGATCTTCTTCAAGCTCTCGCTGCCTTCGGCCATCCCGTTCATCCTCGCCGGGCTCAAGCTCGGCATCGGCCGCGGCCTGATAGGTGTGGTGGTGGCCGAGCTGTTCGGATCGCGCGCCGGTCTCGGCCGCCTCATCAGCCAATCGGCTGACGCCTTCAACATGCCCGACCTGTTCGCCGGGGTGATCGTACTCGCCGTGGCCGGCATTGCCCTGACGGCCGGCTTTACCTGGCTCGAACGCAAGCTCGTTCCGTGGACGCGGGATTAGGCGCCATGGCCAAGCTTGCGGTCAGCGCTGTGAACAAGCAGTTCGGCGAGCTCGAGGTGCTGCGCGGAATCACGCTCGACGTGAAGCGCGGCGAGTTCATCGCGCTGGTCGGCCCGAGCGGCTGCGGCAAGACCACGTTTCTGCGCATCGTCGCCGGACTCGAGCCGGCGACCTCGGGCGAGGTACTGCTCGACGGCCGGGCGGTGCGCGCGCCGGGCGGAGATCGCGGCTTCGTGTTCCAGAGCGACAACCTGCTGCCCTGGCGCACCGTGCTGGCGAATGCCCTGATCGGGCCGGAAATCGCCGGCGAAGTGGGCGCGGGCGAACGCCAGCGCGCGCTCGATCTGCTCAAGCTCGTCGGCCTCGATGGCTTCGAGAACTACTATCCACGCCAGCTCTCCGGCGGCATGCGCCAGCGCGTCAACCTCGCGCGGGCGCTGGCGATCAACCCGGAGGTGCTGCTGATGGATGAGCCGTTCTCCGCCCTCGACGCGCAGACTCGCGAGATCATGCAGACCGAGCTCCTGCGCATCTGGAACCAGGGCCGCAAGACCGTGCTGTTCGTCACCCACCAGATCGACGAAGCGGTGTTCCTCGCCGACCGCGTGCTCGTGTTCGGACGGCGTCCCGGGCGAATTGTCGAGACTATCGAGGTCCGACTGCCGCGTCCGCGTGCGCTGTCGCTCAAGCGGACGCCGGATTTCGTCGGCTATGTCGACCGCATCTGGCGCTTGATCGAAGACGACGTCCGCACGAGCGTGATCGAGGAACGGGTGTGAAGTCGCCGCGCTGTCTCACTGTCCCCAGGTGTGTCCGATGACATGTGACATGGGATGTGGGACAGGAGCGGTACGCGACCAGCACCTGTTTGGGCCTGTAATCTCGCGAATTGGCCTTGGGGGCGTATCAATGTGCCAAGCGGCATAACAATGCCATGGTACGCAGAAAATACCGTCCCGCCGCGGCTTGGCGATCGTCTCGGCCGTGTAGTGCCCATGCGGGCAGTCCGTGGTCGCAGCGGGCGAATGACGGGGACCGCCGCTACGTGTTCTGGCGCCGCAGCGCATGGCAAGCGAAAGATGCGTTCTGGCGCCATGATGATATTGAAAATAGCTCGACAGAACGCGGCGCAAGTGACGATCGTTGAGAATGATAACGTGATCCAGGCATTCACGGCGGATCGCGCCGATGAGATGCTCGACGTAGGGATTCTGCCACGGTGATCGCGGGGCAGTGTTGACCTCTGTGATCCCCATCGCCCGAACGCGATAACGGAATGCCGGACCATACGATTTGTCTCGGTCCCGCATCAGATAGCGCGGTGCACTGTCCCAGCGAAAGGCCTCGGTGATCTGACCGGAAAGCCAGACTTGCGTGGGATTTACGGTGACCTCGAAGTGAACAATCCGTCGGCGGTCGAGGCTAAGCACAATCAAGGCAGAGAGAAGCCGGAACGTCGCGGTTACAACCACAAACATGTCGATCGCCGCAATGTCGGGCAGGTGGTTGTGCAGAAAGCTCCGCCAGGTCGGGGAGGGCCGGCAATCGCAGGCTGATCTCTCCAGCCCTTGCCGGTGATCGCGGTGCCACCCACCGCGAGTTACACCACTCCACGGGACACGATCAAACAGCTTCTGCAGTTGTTTGGCAGCTTTGATGGAACCGTGGCGCCGCCCGCTGCTGTATTGAGCCGGGAGCACAAAGCGGCCTGCGTCTCGACGCACCCGCATTTTTCGATGCCGACCCTCGTTGCTGCACGCTTGGGTGCACGCGATGTGACGCGCTTGCACTCCACATCTGTAAGTCTCACCTCGAGCCGTTCCTCCAGGCGGTGTATGGACCGCCGGCCGCGCGCGCAGCCCGCAACACTTGCACCGCGCGTCGGGCGCGGCAGGAAGAGCCTATGGTGGAGCAGAAAACGCAAGAACAGGCGCAAGAAAAATACAAGCAGGAACAAGCGAGAGAGCAAAAAGGCAAAACGGCACGCAAGCACTCGCGCGTGCAGCGCGCGGCCATCGCGAAGACGCCAGGCGCGGGTCCGCGGGGAACTGATCGCTCGTGCGCCGTTTGGCCGTGCACTGCTGCACCGCGTGATCCAGCGCTTCGGCGCCATCACATCGCAGCCTGTCTTCGGCGGACTCCAGCACAATTACCGCAATCTAATTTTCGGCACACACAGGCCCACCTGCGACGTATCCTTATCAAGTTGGCCGCCTATTATTACGAGCGCCGAATTCATCACTCGTTGAACAAAGACGCTCCATTCCGTCGAGCGATCGAGCACGTTGGTGCCATCACATCACGACCGGTTTCTCGGCGGCCTTCACCACCAATATTGCAGAATCTAGGTTTTCGGCACACACAGGCCCAGTATAAACTGACGATCCGTTCGGCCCCGCTTAGCAGCTACGATCCGCAGCGTGGTCGCGATGCCGGCCAGCATATCCCAACCGGAGCTGTGGCCGATGTTACGCACCGTCGCGATGGCCGCGTCGCGGTTTCCCGACATGATCCATGCAACGGCGCCATGGAGATGCTCGCCGATATGACCGGCGGTTGCGGCACTTAGGAAGCAATGGCTCAATGGAGACGTCGAGGTTGGCGAAATATCGGCGATCGCCCGTGCCAGGGCCGCATGAATTTTCCGTTCGGCAAGCGCATCGAGGACTGCGAGGGCGCCCATCAGGAAGTCGTCGCCTGAGGGCGTCAGTCCGGGACCGAGCCCGATCAAGCCCTGAATCGGCGCCGCTGCAATTGCCGGAGCGCGATCGGTTATGAGCGCGTCGGACAGCCAGGATTCGAAGCGCGCAATAGGCCCGTGTGCCAGGGATGCGAGTGCAGTCCAATGCGTTGTCCGTGCGGGCAAGCGAAAGATCTCGCCAAATCCGCTGCCGGGCGCCTCGACCGCAGCGGCGCTCACAAGCGCGGCACAGATATCGGTCAACCGGGCGGGCGACGGAGGGGCGGGCCAAGGGGGCGGGCGCCACGGTTCACAACGGTCTAGGGTGAACGCGATCGAGTCGCCGATGGCGATGCATTGGTCCGAGATGAAAGCCGACCGGCCGGGATGCAGTCCGAGATTTGTGAGGCGGCAGGAGGAGTCGGCAATCAGGGTCAAGGGACCATTGCCGATTACCGGCGCGCCGACACAGATGAACCTGTCGCCGGCGCGAAGACAGAAACTGCGGTCGAAGACGGCGGCGACTTCCGCGCGCGCATCGCGCTGGCAAAATTCGCGGGCCAGAATGCCGGATCGCAGGATCGGGATGATGCCATCCGGGTCGGGCGTTTTCCGCTGTGAAGCAGAGGGTGCCGCTCGCTCCAACCTCTCCCCGCGTGCGGGGAGAGCTTGAGCAAGCCTCACCGCCTCGTGTGTCCCGATGTCGAGGCTCATCATGCCGTTTCTCCGATCGCCCCAATGGCGATCGCCGCGGCATCGGCGTTGGACTCCGCGACGATCGCGCCGGCCTCGACGAGCGTTCGCACCTGGGCGGTGCGCCGTTGCGGGTCGCTGTCGGTGCCGGTCACGGTGGCGACGACCAGCGGGCCGCCGCGCCCGGCAAGGACGCCCGCCACATGGCGCGCCGGATCGGGATGCGCGCCGTAGCCGAGGACGACGTCGAGCAGGATGACGCCGACCGCGGGGTCCGCAAAGGCCGCGTTGAGCGGACCATCGCGCACCGTGGGCTCGATCATCGGGTGAGGGCGGCCGCGGGTGAATTCGTCGGCGCCGAGATCGATCATGACATGGGCGCCCTTCGCGTCGGCGAGAGGGGATGCGCCCGGCACCGCCGCGTTGGATGCCACCGCTAACCGCGCCCGCTGGAACACGATCTGCGCCTCGGCGCAAAACGTCCCGCCCGCGAACAGGCCGCGCACCAGCTTGCCGCGATCCGGGCGCAGCGGTTGCGGCTTAGCTTGCCCTGTGGTCACCGATTGCCCGAGGCACGTTTCGGCTGCCGCCTTGAGGGTCGAGGCGGCGCGCGCGTTCGCCGGCAGCGGCAAATCCTCCGCGCCCAAAAAACAGATGGTGAAAGGTTTTGGGCTGCGCGCGACGCGGTCGAGCACGAGTTTGGCCACCGAGGTCGCCGGCGGCTTGGAGATCAGCACGACGTGCCGGGTCACTGTGTTGGCATCAAGCGCGTCGATCGCCATCAGTGTGGTGATCGCGCCGACGTCGGCATTGAGGTCGCGCGCGCCGGTGCCGATCGCATGACTGATGCCGCGGCCGGCGCGGGCGATCAGGCACGACACCTCCTGGATGCCGGTGCCCGAGGCGCCGATGATGCCGATGTCGCCGCGCGGGACCACGTTGGCGAAAGCAAGCGGCGCGCCACCGACGATCGCGGTCCCGCAGTCGGGTCCCATCACCAACAGGCCGCGATCGCGCGCCTCACGCTTGAGAGCGACCTCTTCCTCGATCGGCACATTGTCGGAAAAGATCATGACGTGGAGTCCGAGCCCCAAGGCCTTGCGGGCTTCCGCGACCGCAAAGTGCCCGGGAACCGAGATCAGCGCGAGATTGGCGGCGGGCATCGCCTTGACCGCGGCGCGAATGGTGCGCGGCGAACCGATCGACGCGGGTGCGCCGGATGCGCCGGGGTGATCGAGCAGGCGTTTGGCCTCGGCGACCGCAGCTTCGCCGGTGGCCTCGTCCCTGGCCCGCAACGCCAGGATCAAATCGCCGGCCTCCGCCGCATCGCCGCCCGGGCCGAGAATGCCAGCCTCGCGCAGGAGATCCTTGTTCGCCGGGGTGCCGAGGATCAGCCCCGCCTCCTCCACCCCTGGCAGGCTTGCGATCTGCCGGGAAATGCGCATGAGCACGATGGAGTCGAGATACGTGGCGCGGCGAATCTCGTTGAGGATCACGCTCATTTAATGTCCATGGTCGCAGCGAAGGCGACGAGGGCCTGCTCGAAGCAGTTGAGGGGCGCCTTCACGACGCCGGCGCCGACTTGGCCCACGCCCGGCTCGCGGTGCGCGATCCCGGTATTGATGGTCGGCGCGAGGCCGGTCTCGACGACAAGGCGGATGTCGATGCCGGTCGGCACGCCGGCGAAATCCATGGCGGGGATCGTCCATGCGGGATTGGGGCCGACGACGATCTCCGCCATCGACCGCGTGAAGGCGGCCGCCTCGGAAGCGCGTCCCGCGCCCACGTAGCCAACCACTGCCGGTGCCGCCGCCATGGCGAAGGCGCCGAGGCCGATGGTTTCCACGATGGCGGAATCGCCGATGTCGGGGTTTGCGTCGCGCTCGCTGAAGCCGGGAAAATAGAGGCCGACCGGCATCTCGACCGGTGCGGTGAACCAGCGGTCGCCGGTGCCCGAGACGCGGATGCCGAACTCCGTCCCGTTGCGACTCATGGCGGTGACCACGGACGATCCGTCGATGCTGCGCGCCGGGTCGGTCAATGCCTTTCCCATCGCCATGGCGACGTTGAGGAAGAATTGATCGTTGCGGCCGATGAAGCCGAGGCACGCGGCGAGCTCGTCCGTGCTCTTCGCCGTTCGCGCCAGCTCGGGGGCCAGCTGACGCAGAAGCAGGGTCGAGCAGGCGACGTTGCGCTGATGCATTTCGTCGCCCATGGTCAGCCCGCGCGCGATCAGCGGCTTCAAGGGAATTCCGTCGGCTTCGCGCACCGCGCGTCCGAGCGCGGGCCCGAGAACCTCCTTGATCCAACGCAACCGGTCGAGCACCTCGGCATCGTTGCCGCCGAACCGCATCACCTTGCCGAGGCCCTCGTTGATCGCGCAATAGGCGCGGTTCCCGAATGCCTTGTTCTCGACCACCAGGAGCGGCTGGCTTTTCGTCGTCAGGCCGGTCATCGGGCCGACCGCGCCGAAATGGTGGTTGGGATGAAACATGAATGAACCGGCAGCCGCCTTTTCGCCCGCCTCGTCGAGGTCCTCGGCCCAGCCTTCGAACACTGCGACGCCCATGATGGCCCCGCGGAGGGGGCCGCACATCCGGTCCCAGCCGATCGGCGGCCCGGCATGAAGGATCACGTGATCCGCCAGATCGGGAATCGCCTGAACTCCCGGCACCACGTCGACCAGGGTCGGCTCGCCAGCGAGCATGCGCCGCAGCACTTCCTGATTGGCCTCTTCGATTTCCTTCACGGCTTTTCCTAATCAACCATGAAGTTTGTCGAGGAGGCTGATGAGGTGAGCATTGCCGCGTGCGGGAGGACTCCACTGGACGTGAACGACTTCGGTGCCGTGGTCGACGAGGTTCACTGCGAACAGCTCGAGCCCGATGTTGACGACGCGGGGCGCCGCTGCGAGCAAACTGCTCGGGTTCGGGTCTTTCTTTTCCATGGCTTGTGCTGGTGACGGCAACGCGCCACCCTCCCCAATATCGAATGCAAGTGTACCGTCGTCTCTTCGGGGCGCGCAAGAATTGGTCTTATACGGCCTTTGCACGAGGGATGAAGCCGAATGGCCGAGACGCACAGCGGCGCGGCTGACGAGAGCCCGGTCGTGGCCGTGGGAAGGACGCGCGGGTAAGAGAGCCATCAGCACCCACGCATCAGCCATATAGACTCGAGGATCTAAGCGCGCGCAAAAGCGCCCCCCGTTGCGAGTCTGCTACGTAATGGTGAAACGGTCAGGCCTCCGCATGGCCGCACCGACGGTGCACGGGATAGGGCTGGCGCTGACCGTTTTTCTTTCATGGTGTGCGGAGCGCGGCGTATCACTGATCCTTCATGGTCATAAACATGTGCCCCACCACGTCCAGGCAACGATTTCGGCCGGAAGCCGTGAACACTCGATGGTCGTAGTTGGCTGCGGATCGACCACGGGAGCCGAAGCCCGGCCACTCTGCTATGACGTGGTCGCGCTCAATCCGGAAAACAGACGTTGGGGCGTCACCTTTTATGAAGACGCTTCAAATGCAGGTGCGGGGTTTCGAATTAAAGCACTGACAATTGACACGCGCATGGGGCGGTCAGTCTGGTAATGGCTCCGCCTGATCAAGGACCGCCCTCTTGATCCGCAATATGGATCAGCGGGCCCCGTCAGGTCCGGGCTGCTCCCCGGGTAGGGACGGAACGCCGCCTTGGTCCGCTCAGACCGCCCCTGTCTTCGTCATTCGGGGGTAGGGGCACCCTGACCCCCACCTTGAGGAGCCGCCCTGACCAAATATTTTGTCGCTCGCGCTCCATTCTGAGCCGAAGTCGCTTTTCATCGACGCCGGATCTTACGACTTCTCAGCGTTGTCCTCCATTGACTCAATCTCAGGTTGGAAGCAATCTTCCCAAGGACGTCTCGCGCTGAGGCGTCAGCCGCAAACGTTCAGGGAGGGTGCACATGAGGATCACAGCTTGGTTGATCGGATTTGGAGCCGTCATCGCGACGAGCGCGGGCCAGGAGGCAGACGCCACGCCGCAATGCAAGCGGTACTTCGCGAGCTTCGACTCGGTGCGGTTCACCGCAGGCTGTACCAGCCCATTCGGGCTCTGCACCCGCGGAACCCTCTCGCGCGGGAACTTCCACGGGACCTTCACCTTCACCGTCCGCGAGCTCGCGCCGTCGGCCGGGTTGCCGAGCGTACCGGCGACCACGTTCTCCTTCCTGGGTGATGTGGTCTTCGATACCGGAGGCGGCAACATCACCTCGAGCGACGTGGGGATCCTCGATCAAGTCCGCGGCCTGGTCAGCGAGACCCATCGCATCACCGGGGGCACCGGTGGCTGGACCGGAGCGACCGGGTTTCTCTTTGGGAGGGCAGAAGCCAGCGGGCCGAGCGCCTTCACCGGGGACCTCGAAGGCGAGATCTGTCTGCCGTAGAGCTGACCTATTCGCCCAGTCGTTCGAGGGCGGCTTGATCAGGGTGCGCCCTGTCACAGGAGGTCCAGGACCCGCGTAGGCAGCAACCCGCTCCCCAGCGCTCTTGGACCGCCCCTATCTTCGTTATTCGGGGGTGGGGGCACCCTGACACAGGCCAGAGCGTTACGCGGGTGCAGCGGCGGCCGCCAACGCCTCCGGCTCGGCGCGTTCCTCGACCGGGCCGGTCTCGCGGCTCAGGCTGAGAGCGGAGTTGATCAAACCGACGTGGCTGTAAGCCTGGGGAAAATTGCCCAGCATGCGCCCGGTGCGCGGATCGAACTCCTCGGCGAGCAGGCCCACGTCGTTGCGGCAGCCCAGCAAAAGGTCGAACAGCCTGCAGGCGTCGGCGTGACGGCCCTGCAAGATGTAATTGTCGATGAGCCAGAAGCTGCACGCGA
>Ga0126382_10000278_pt1 | contig 19557 bp, 15 predicted proteins | sample PanSoiMetPlot_30_FD_92548 | JGI IMG/M metagenome (GOLD analysis project Ga0126382, IMG submission 92548) | Tropical forest soil microbial communities from Panama - MetaG Plot_30 | ecosystem: Environmental > Terrestrial > Soil > Tropical forest > Bulk soil | place: Panama | collected 2016-02-17
ATGTTCACGATGATGAACGAAGCACGGCTTGCGGTCGGCATGCAGGGGCTGGCGCAGTCCGAGGTCGCCTACCAGAACGCTGCGATCTACGCGCGAGAGAGGTTGCAGGGTCGCTCGATCTCGGGCGTGAAAAATCCCGACAAACCGGCCGATCCGATTGTCGTGCATCCGGATGTGCGCCGTATCCTCATGAGCATCCGCGCGTTCAACGAGGCGGCGCGCGCGCTGGTGATGTGGACGGCGCTCAAGAGCGACGTCGCACACCGCTCCGACGATGAAAAGGAGCGCAAGAGCGCCGACGATCATATGGGGTTGCTCACGCCGGTGATCAAAGGCGTTCTCACCGACAGCGGGTTTGCCAACGCGGTCATGGCGCAACAGATCCTAGGCGGACACGGGTACATTGCCGAGCACGGCATGGAGCAATTTGTACGCGACGCACGAATTGCCCAGATTTACGAAGGCGCCAACGGCATTCAGGCGCTCGATCTGGTCGGACGCAAGCTCGGCAAGGACGGCGGCCGGGCGATCATGACCTTCTTCAACGAAGTCCAGACCTACCTGAAGGAGCGCGCCAACAGCGATGCAATGAATGTTTATCTCAAACCGCTCGGCCAGTCGCTGGCGCACCTGCAACAGGCCTCGATGTGGTTCATGCAGAATGCAATGGCGAAGCCCGACAATGCAGGCGCGGGCTCATATGACTACATGCACCTCTTCGGTCTGGTCGCGCTCGGTTATATGTGGTGCAGAATTGCCGAAGCCGCGCTGGCGAAGCTGCCGAAGGCGAACGGCTCTGCGGCCCGCTTGAACGCGAAACTCGTCACGGCGCGCTTCTTCATGGAGCGCATGTTGCCGGAGACAGCGATACGTCTTGCGCGGATCGAGGCAGGCGCGGCCTCGACCATGGAGCTGTCGGACGACGCGTTCTAGTGTCGTCCCTTCAGGCGTAGGCCATGCGGCGCCGCGTACGCTGCATCAGCCAGACCATGATCGCAATATTCAATAGGTTCCAGCCGAGACCATTCAGGAAGGCCGCGCGGTAAGAGCCTGTGAGGTCGAAGACCAGGCCCGACAGCCAGCCACCCAGGGCCATGCCCAGCAGCGTCGCCATCAGGACAATGCCAACTCGCGTGGCGGCTTCGCGCGGCAGGAAATATTCGCGCACGATGATCGCGTAGCTCGGAACGATTCCTCCCTGGAAAAGGCCGAACAGCGCCGAGATGACGTAAAGGGACATGAGGCCGTCGAACCAGAGGTAGAGAAACAGAGCAGCGCCTTGAAGGACGGATCCGAGCAGGAGCGTGCGGACGCCGCCAATGCGGTCGGCGATGAAGCCCGAGCCGATGCGACTCACGATGCCGAAGCCCAGCATCAGCGACAGCATCTCGGCGCCGCGCGCGACGCCATAACCGAGATCGCCGCAATAGGCGACGATGTGCACCTGAGGCATCGACATCGCCACGCAACAGGCAACTCCGGCGATGCACAGGAGCAACTGGAGCGTGAGCGGTGAAAGCGGAACCTCCGCAATGCGATCTGCGGCGTTGTCCGCCTCGCTCTCATGAATACTTAGTCGCCGGCGCAGCGCGAAAGCCAGTGGCAACATCGCGACAAGGCAGAACAGACCTATGCCAATGTGCGTGGCACGCCAACCTGACGTGGCGATGAAATGCTGTACGACCGGTGGCCAGATGGTGCCGGCGATATAATTGCCGGACGCCGCGATCGCGACGGCAATGCCGCGTCGTTGCACAAACCAGTGGGAGATGTCGGCCATCAACGGCCCGAAACTCGCCGAGCAGCCAACACCGATCAAGGCGTGGGCGAGCGAGACCAGCCAAAGGTTCAGTGACCATCCGGTAGCGAGATAGCCGGCCGTAACCGCGAGGGTTCCGATGCCAAGCGGCACGGCGATGCCGAAGCGATCGGCGAGGCGCCCCATCAGCACGCCGCCGGCGGCAAAACCGAACATGACCATCGTGAAGGGAAACGAAGCCTCAGCGCGGCCGACCCCGAAATCCGTCTGCAGCGCGGGGAGGGCCACCATGAATGACCACATGCCGACGCCACCAACGGTGGAAATCGTTACGGCGACGGCAAGCCGCAGCCACGCGTACGAGGACTCGATCTCGTCGGGTCCTCCACCCGTCTTAGCAATCATGGTTGAAATCCCAGCACTGCGCAGGTGGTAACACCGCGCGGGGGTACAAATCCAGATGCGGAGCTATGCGTTTAGGAAAAGGCCGGGATGATTTCTCGGCCAAAGAGACCGATCGAACGCGCGGCGTCGTCAAAGCGCATATCGCCGAACACAATCTGACATAGCACGGTGTTGACGCCGGTCTCTTCCCGCAAGCGGACGAGATAGTCTCCTACCGTCGCAGGCGAACCGGCAATCCCATGGCCGATGCGCTCGAGCGCCGCGAAATCGCGGGGATAGATGTCCTTCAAGACAAAATCTGCATTGGTCCGGCGCCAGAGAAATTCGATGGCATTACGCCAGCGCGGATAGGCAGCGCCAGCGATCGTACGTGCGGCGTCATCTGTTTCGGCAACGACAATGTGTCGGGTAATGCCGATGCAGGGCAACGCGCTGCCATCGCGTCCGAGTCTTTTCCATTCTTCACGATAGCGATCACTGATCGCACGCGCCCGGGCGACGGGTCCAAGCGACACGACATTGATGCTGCGTGGTGCAGCCCAGGCAATCGCATCGGCATGGGGCGCTCCGTACCAGATTGGCGGATGCGGACGCTGCACCGGTTTGGCCTGAACAAGGTAGTCTTTGTAGTTGTAGAAACGACCCTCGAAGTCGAGAACGTCGGTTTCGAATGCGCGCATCAGCACCGCGAACGCTTCCTGATACATCGCGGGTGCCTGAGCGGGATCGACTCCAAATCGCTGATGCTCGATGAGCGCGCCGCCGCGGCCTACGCCCACAGTTAAACGTCCGCCGCTCAGATGGTCGAGCATGCAGATTTCTTCGTAGAGGCGCAGAGGGTGGTAGAGCGGCAATACGTAGACAAGCGGGCCCAGCCTGATGGTGCGTGTGCGCTGTATCGCGCTTGCCAGAAATACGCTTGGGCTCGACGCCATTCCTAGTGGGGTCGAGTGGTGCTCGGCAAGATGATAGCCGTAGAAACCCGACCGTTCGATCAGTTCGAGAAGACGCAAACGCTCCTCGAAAAAGCGGCCCAGTGGGCCGCCGTCACTGTCGAGATGGTCGAAGATCGCGAAATTCAGCACGCCGCCAACTCCGTGACGCCGCCACCAAATGCCGCTAACCTTGCAGGCAGATGGTCAATTAAAACGGCTCGTGGGAGGGCCTTCATGCGAAAGACTCTTTTCTGCCTCGTAGCGGCAGTCCTGGCGGCATCCTCTGCGAACGCGCAACAGACCGTCAAGATCGGACTGATCATGGCCTACTCGGGCCAGTTCGCCGATACCGCAACGCAGATGGACAATGGCATCAAGCTCTACATCAAACAGCACGGCGACAGTGTTGCGGGCAAGAAGGTCGAGATCATCCGCAAGGATACGGGCGGCCCGAATCCGGACATTGCCAAGCGCCTCGCGCAGGAGTTGGTGGTGCGCGATCAGGTGGATATCATCGCCGGGTTCACATTGACTCCGGAAGCGCTGGGCGCGGGAGACGTGTCGGCCGAAGCAAAAAAACTCATGGTGGTGATGAATGCCGCCACCTCCGTCATCACGACGAAGTCGCCCTACATCGCGCGCACGTCGCTGACGATTCCGCAGCTCGAAAACACATTCGGTCAGTGGGCCTATAAAAACGGCCTGCGCAAGATCTACACCATGGTTTCCGACTACGGCCCTGGCATCGACGCCGAAACCTGGTTCACCAAGGGATTCAAGGAGGCCGGCGGCGAGATCGTCGGATCGGTACGTATGCCGGTTGCGAGCCCCGACTTCTCGGCGTTCGTGCAGCGTGCGAAGGACCTCGATCCGGAAGCCATCTTCATTTTCATCCCGGGCGGTACGCAGCCCGCGGCGATGACCAAGGCCATGCAGGAGCGTGGCATCCCCGCCACCAAGATCCTCGGTCAGGGTGAGATCGCGATGGACGACAACGCGCTGCGAAGCATGGGCGACAGCGCGATCGGTATTCGCACCGTGTTCCACTATGGCTGGGAGCACAAATCGCCGATGAATGAGGATTTCGTGAAGGCGTACCGGGCCGAGTTCAATCGAAGCCCGGACGTGTTCTCGATCGGCGGCTGGGACGGCATGCATCTGATCTACGAGGCACTGAAAAAAACCGGCGGCAAAGCCGACGGCGATGCCCTGATCGCCGCCGCCAAGGGCATGAAATGGGAGAGTCCGCGCGGAGAAATTTCAATCGACCCCGATACGCGCGATATCGTGCAGACCGTCTATATCCGTAGGGTTGAGAAGGTGGACGGCAAAACGCAGAACACCGAGATCGACAAGATCGACAATGTGAAAGATCCCGCGAAAAAATAGCGAACGTATTCGCAGAGTCTTGGGGCAGGTAACCAAGCAATGGACGCAGTAAATCTTCCGCGGCCTGAGTGGATGAGCGAAGATCTCGTCCTGCTCGAAGAGCAGGCGAGACGTTTTATTGCCGACGAGTTCGTTCCTCATCTCGACCACTGGCATGAGGCCGGCATCTATGATCGCGATGTGTGGACCAAGGCCGGTCGGGCCGGTTTGCTCTGCGCATCGATGCCGGAGGAGTATGGCGGCGCCGGCGGCACCTTCGCCCACGAAGCGGTGATCAATCGCGAATTTGCGCTCGCCGGATTCGACACATTCGGCGCACCGTTGCATTCGGGGATTGTTGCTCCTTACATCCTTCACTACGGCACGGAGGATCAGAAGAAGCGCTGGCTGCCAAAGCTCGCGACCGGCGAAATGGTAGGCGCCATCGCTATGACCGAACCGGGGACGGGATCTGATCTGCAGGGGGTGCGCGCTACCGCCAAGAAGTCAGGCAATGGTTATCTCCTCAACGGTTCGAAGACGTTCATCACCAATGGACAGCATGCCAATCTGATCATCGTTGTTGCCAAGACCGACCCGAAGGCCGGTGCAAAAGGTACATCCTTGTTCGTGGTTGAGACCGACGATGCGAATGGATTTCGCCGCGGACGAAAACTGAAGAAGCTCGGGATGGATGCAGCGGATACGTCGGAGTTGTTTTTTGAAGATGTGCAGCTTCCGGCAACCAGCCTGCTGGGCACTGACGAGGGCCAGGGCTTCTATCAGTTGATGAAGGAGCTTCCGCAGGAGCGGCTGATCGTGGCCGTGCACGCGGTCGCGATGATGGAGCGCGCTCTCGCGCTGACCATCGATTACGTCAAACAGCGTAAGGCCTTTGGCCAGGCGATTATCGAGTTTCAGAACACCCAATTCGAACTCGCCGAATGCAAGACCGACGCGACTATTGCCAAGGTTTTCCTCGATCACTGCATTGATCGCCATGTCAGGGGCGAACTGGATACGGTCACCGCCTCGATGGCGAAATACCGACTGACCGACACCCAAGGCAAAGTGATCGACCGATGCCTGCAATTGTTCGGCGGCTATGGCTATATGGACGAATATCCGATCTCGCGTATGTACCGGGATGCCCGGGTTTTGCGCATCTACGCGGGCACCAACGAGATCATGAAGCTGCTGATTGCGCGAAGCTTGTAATGGCCAAGTCTCGCACCAAATTTGACCGTAGATAGGTTGGAGAAAGAACTCATGCCCGAGGCATTTATCTACGACGCCGTTCGCAGCCCGCGTGGGCGTGGCAAGGCCGACGGATCTCTGCACGAAGTCACCGCACTCAACCTCGCCGCCCAGACGCTGGCGGCGGTCAAGGATCGCAACAAGCTCGACCCAGCGCTTGTCGATGATGTCGTGCTGGGTTGCGTCGATCCAGTCGGCGAAGCGGGCGGGGATATCGCGCGCGCAGCGGCCCTGGTTGCCGGGTTTGGCGATGGCGTGCCGGGCATCCAGATCAACCGTTTCTGTGCGTCGGGCCTTGATGCGGTCAATTTCGCCGCGGCCGAGGTGATGTCGGGACAGCACGAAATGACGATCGGGGGCGGCGCGGAATCGATGAGCCGCGTCGGCATTGGTGCGTCCGGTGGTGCCTGGCCGGTCGACCCTTCGATCGCAGTCACCACTTATTTTCTGCCGCAGGGCATTTCCGCTGACTTGATTGCCACGAAGTATGGATTTTCGCGCGACGACGTTGACGCCTATGCTGTCGAAAGCCAGAAACGCGCCGCCAAGGCGTGGGACGAAGGACGTTTCAAGAAATCGATCGTGCCGATCAAGGACGTCAACGGGCTGACCATTCTCGCAAAAGATGAACACATGCGGCCCGGCACGACCATGCAGACGCTCGCCGCCTTGCAGCCGTCTTTTGTGCAGATGGGCGAGATGGCGGGGTTCGATGCGGTTGCTGTGCAACGCTATCCGGAGGTTGAAGCCGTCAATCACGTGCACACGCCCGGCAATTCGTCGGGCATTGTCGATGGGGCAGCTGCGGTTCTGATTGGCAGCAAAGCCGCAGGCAAGGCCGCCGCTCTAAAGCCACGCGCGCGCATCCGTCAATTCGCCAATGTCGGCTCCGAGCCGTCGATCATGCTGACCGGTCCAATTCCCGTGACCGAAAAAGTTCTGAAAAAGGCCGGCATGACAAAGAAGGACATCGACCTCTGGGAGCTCAATGAGGCATTTGCCTCCGTGGTGCTGCGCTACATGCAGGCGCTCAACGTTCCGCACGACAAGATCAACGTGAACGGCGGCGCAATCGCCATGGGTCACCCCCTTGGCGCGACCGGCGCGATGATCCTGGGCACGGTGCTCGACGAGCTTGAGCGGCGCGACAAGGAAACCGCGCTTGTGACACTTTGCATCGGCGTCGGTATGGGAACCGCGACGATCATCGAGCGGGTGTAGGCGGGACCACTGATGCCGAAGATCGACATCGACAAGATTCCGATCGACACAGCGACCGGTTATCCGCCGCCGTTCAACAAGGCGGTCGCCGGCCGCTCGCGCAAGCGGCTGGCGCGCGCCGCCGGTCTCACACAGTTTGGCGTCAACATCTGTACGCTAAAGCCGGGCGCCGGTTCTTCGCAGCGCCACTGGCACGAGAAGGAAGACGAACTCGTCTACGTTCTCCAAGGCGAAGTTGTCTTGTGTGAGGACAATGGCGAGACCGTGCTCAGGCCCGGCGATGCCGTTGCCTGGAAGGCCGGGATGTCGAATGGACATTGCCTTATCAATAAGTCAGATCGCGACGCCATATTCATTGAAGTCGGCACACGCGCTGCTGCCGACCGTGCGTACTATTCCGATATCGACATGATGGTCGTGCGCGACGAAAAGGGCGCACGCTACACCAGGAAAAACGGCGAACCATACTGAGGGAGCGACCGATGGCGAATTTCAGGCTCGATGTCGACGGAGACAAAATCGCTCTCATTACCTGGGACATGGCCGATCGCTCGATGAACGTGATCACCACCGGCGTGATCGAAGAGTTGGGTGCACTCGTCGACAAGATCACAGCCGACCCTGCGGTCAAGGGTGTCGTTGTCACGTCAGGCAAGGACGCCTTCTGCGGGGGCGCAGATCTCACCATGCTTGAGAGCATGGGCACTGTGTTCGCAAATCTGGTGCGCACGAAGGGCGAGGAGGCGGCCGCAGCGTTCGTCTTCGATGAAAGCCGCAAGCTGTCGCAGGTCTACCGAAGGATCGAAACGTGCGGCAAACCCTGGGTCTGCGCGCTCAACGGAACGGCAATGGGCGGCGGTTTCGAGTTCGCGCTTGCCTGCCACCACCGGATCGCTGCCGACAATCCGAAAACACGGCTCGGCCTTCCTGAGATCAAGGTCGGTCTGTTCCCCGGCGCCGGCGGCACCCAGCGCGTCGCGCGCATGATCCCGCCCGCCGATGCCCTTCAATTCCTTCTCAAGGGTGAGCAACTCAAGGTCGATCGCGCCAAGGCGATGAAGCTGATCGATGCCGTGGTCCCGCAAGCCGATCTGATCAAGGCCGCTAAGGATTGGATCAAGGCCGGCGGCAAGGCCAAGGCAGCATGGGATACGGAAGGCTTCCGCCTGCCGGGCGGGCCGGTTTATTCCAAGGCGGGGATGATGACATTCCCGGCGGCCAACGCGATCTATCGGCGCGAGACCTACGACAACTATCCGGCCGCGCGTGCCATACTTCAGGTTGTCTACGAGGGTTTGCAGGTCCCATTTGACACGGCGCTGCGCATCGAATCGCGCTGGTTCGCCAAGATTCTGCGCTCGCCGCAAGCGGCCGCGATGATCCGCTCGCTTTTCGTGTCGATGCAGGAACTCAACAAGGGCGCCCGCCGCCCGGCCAACGAAGCGCCAACGAGCCTGAAAAAAATCGGCATCGTCGGTGCCGGATTCATGGCAGCCGGCATTGCCCAAGTCAGCGCCGCAGCCGGCTTGCAGGTGGTGCTGATCGATCGCGATCAGGAAACCGCCGACAAGGGCAAAGCGGGTCTGCACAAGGCACTCAGCGACCGCGTCATGAAAGGTCGCATGAAAGGCGCCGAGCGCGACGAATGGCTGGCGCGGATTTCACCCAGTGCGGATTACGGAGCGCTGAAGGACTGCGACCTCGTCATCGAAGCGGTGTTCGAAGATCGCAAAGTCAAATCAGAGGTCATCGCGAAAATTCAGGCGGTCATCGGGGACAATGCGATTTTCGCTTCCAACACATCGACCCTGCCAATTTCTTCGCTCGCCTCCGAGTTCAAGGATCCCGTCCGCTTCATCGGAATCCATTTCTTCTCACCCGTCGACCGTATGATGCTGGTCGAGATCATTCTCGGCAAGCAGACCGGCAACAAGGCCCTGGCCGCCGCGCTCGACTACGTGCGCGTCATTCGCAAGACGCCGATCGTCGTCAACGATTCGCGCGGCTTTTACACTTCACGCGTCGTCGGCACTTACATCCGCGAAGGCCATCTGATGCTGACCGAGGGTGTGCCGGCGGCGATGATCGAAAATGTCGGCCGTATGGCCGGCATGCCGGTCGGACCGCTTGCTTTGAACGATGAAGTGGCGGTCGATCTTGCGTGGAAGATTCTCAAGGCGACGGAAGCCGATTTGGGCGCCAAAGCCGTTGACGCGCGACAAAAGACGTTGCTGCGGGAGATGGTCGAAAAACGTGGACGCTTCGGACGAAAGAACGGCAAAGGCTTCTACGATTATCCCGCAAACGGTCCCAAGAAATTGTGGCCCGACCTGGTGGATTTTCAACTGAAGAAGCTCGACCCCGACAAGATCGACATTGAGGAGTTGAAGCTGCGGCTGCTTGGCATTCAGGCGCTGGAAACGTCGCGCTGCTTCGAGGAAAAAGTACTCACCGATGTGCGGGAAGCCGATGTCGGTTCAATCCTCGGTTTTGGCTTTGCGCCATTCTCCGGCGGCACGCTGTCATGGATCGACATAATGGGCACCAGGCGGTTCGTCGAACTGTGCCGCAAGCTCGACAAGAAGTACGGCGCGCGATTTGCGCCGAACAAGTTGCTGATTGATCTCGCTCAGCACAACGAAGGCTTCTATCAGCGCTTCGCGCCCGGCAAAAAGAAGGAAGCGGCGTAGCGGATCGTCGAGCCGTCCGACAGTTACATCACCACCGTCAGCCGCTTCGCGGCGCGGGTCACGCCGGTGTATAGCCAGCGTTCACGGCTGTCGGGAAAAGCAAAAGACTCGTCAAACAGCACGACGTCGTCCCATTGCGAGCCTTGGGCCTTGTGCACCGTCAGCACATAACCGTAGTCGAATTCGTCGTACGGCCTGCGTCGTTCCCAGTCCACCTTCTCGATTCCACCGGCAAAACATTCCGGCAGTACCGATACCTTGACGCCGCGCGTGCTTGTTTCGTCGTCTGGCAGAAGCCGCATGGTCATGATCTCTGCTTTGCCGCGGCCTTTGCGTCCGCCGCGTTCTTTCACGATCCACAGTCCGCCGTTGAAGAGACCTTTTTTCCGGTTGTTGCGCAGACAGACCAGCTTGTCGCCGGCTAAAGGCATTTCACCCTCGAAGCCGCGTCGTTCGCGCATGCGCGCATTGTAGGCACGTCGCGTCGCATTGCGTCCCACCAGAACCTGGTCGGCCTCAAGTACCCGATCCGGATCGAGGTCGCCTTTGCGCAAGACTTCGGTTTCGCCGTATCGCCCGGGCTGAATGTAGTCGCCCGCGCGAATATCCATCGACAACCGTACAATCGGATCGTCCTGAGCCTGTCGATGCACCTCGGTGAGCATCGCGTCAGGTTCTCCCTCGGTGAAAAAGCCGCCGCCTTGGATCGGCGGCAGTTGCGCCGGGTCGCCAAGTACCAGCACCGGCACGCCGAAGGAGAGGAGGTCGCGCCCGAGTTCGGAGTCGACCATCGAACATTCGTCGATGATGATCAGTTGCGCCTTCGACGCTGGTGCCTCGTCCCACAGATCGAAGCTGGGCACTTCCTCGCCACTCTCACGCGCCCGGTAGATAAGGCTGTGGATGGTTGAGGCGCCGCGGCAGCCTTTCCCTCGCATGACCGATGCCGCCTTGCCGGTGAAAGCGGCGAATTTCACCTCTCCGTCCGCCTCATCGGCGATATGTCTTGCGAGAGTCGTCTTACCCGTGCCGGCATAACCGAACAGACGAAAGACCTGCGGTCCACCATCCGTCCCGGGTCCGGATTTGAGCCAGTCAGCAACCAATTTGAGGGCTTCGTTCTGGTGCGGGGTAAACTGCGTCATGCGGGCAAATCAGTAGCGCATTGAGGATGTTGACGAAAGAACAAAAATAGAACGCAATTTTTCCTTTCCTTGGATTATTTTCCTGCTGCATACGCGCCGGCACATTGCCCTTTGCGGTGCACCATGTTTAACGTCGCGGCCCTTTGCGGCGACGGAATTCTGCATGGCCCGTGATCAGACCGACATGACCCCGATCGAGACGCGCGACGAGCTTGTCGCGTGGCTTGAAGCGGGTTGCAAGCCGAAGGAGCTGTTCCGCGTCGGAACCGAGCACGAAAAATTCGCCTTCACCGTGGCCGATCACCGTCCGGTCCCTTACTCGGGCAAGCGCAGCATTCATGCCTTGCTTGAAGGAATGCACGGTTTGCTTGGCTGGGACCCGATCATGGAGGGCGACAACATCATCGGCATGTTCGATGTCACCGGCGGCGGCGCGATTTCGCTCGAGCCGGGCGGGCAGTTCGAACTCTCCGGTGCGCCCCTCGACAATGTGCACCAGACCGCAGCCGAGCTCATGGCGCACCTTGCGCAGCTGAGGGAAGTGGCAAAGCCACTCGGCATCGGCTTTCTCGGCATCGGCATGACGCCGAACTGGACGCGTGCCGATATGCCGAAGATGCCCAAAGGCCGGTACAAGATCATGACGGCCTATATGCCGAGGGTCGGCAAATACGGGCTCGACATGATGTATCGCACGTGCACCGTGCAGGCGAACCTCGACTTTGCCAACGAAGCCGACATGGTCAAGAAGCTGCGCGTCTCGCTGGCCCTGCAGCCTGTCGCGACCGCACTGTTCGCCAATTCACCATTCACCGAGGGCAAGCCGAACGGATTTCTCTCGTTTCGCTCCGAGATCTGGCGCGACACGGATAATCAGCGCGCCGGCATGCTGCCCTGGGCTTTCGAAGATGGAATGGGTTTCGAACGCTGGACCGACTACGCCCTCGGCGTGCCCATGTACTTCGTCAAGCGTGGCGACAAATACATCGATGTGTCGGGGAGATCTTTCCGCGACTTTTTCGCCGGCAAACTTCCTGAACTGCCTGGCGAGCGCCCGACGATTTCAGATTGGGCCAACCATCTGAGCACCATTTTCCCCGAGGTGCGTCTCAAACGTTACCTCGAAATGCGCGGAGCCGACGGTGGCCCGTGGCGACGATTGCCCTCGCTCACGGCCTATTGGGTTGGACTTCTCTACGACGGTGATGCGCTCGACGCTTGCTGGGACATGGTTAAGTCGTGGACGGCAGCGGAGCGGCAGAAGCTGCGAGACGACGTTCCGCGGCTGGGATACAAGGCCGAAATTCGCGACCGCAATGTGTTCACGCTGGCGCAGGAAACACTGAGGCTTTGCTCTCGCGGGCTGGCGCGGCGCAAGCGGCTCGACCGCAATGGCCGGGACGAGACGCGCTACCTGCGGCCGCTGGAGGAATCCATCGCCCGCGGCATTACACCAGCCGCAGAACTCCTCGAGAAATTCCACGGTGAATGGAACGATTCGGTCGAGCCGATCTTCGACGAATACGCCTACTGATTTCCTCGGCGTGAAATTACTCCGCCGCCTGCGCGGCTTCCGACCGGTTGTCGAGCGACGAAATGATGTGTTCGGCAAGCGCGTCGGCCAGGGCCGAGCTTTCGTGGGCATTGCGAACAAGGCCGATACGGCAACTCGGCAGATCCGGAAATCCATCCGATGCCGAAAGCACGCGCATGCCCGGACGGAGCCCGGATTCCGGCAGCACCGATACGGCAAGTCCGGCGAGCACCGCGGCCGCGACTGCGCCGGCGTTCGAACTGGAGTAGAGCACCCGGAAGGGACGACCGATCGATTCCAGGCGATCGATGGCAATCCGTCGCCACGTACAGCTTGGCCTGCCGAGCGCGAGCGGCATGCGCTCCTCGAGATGAGTCGAATGGCGGTTTGACGTGACCCACAGCAGTCGCTCGCTGCGGAAGGTTTCCGAGGCGCGCTTCGACTCGCAATTGGTGATGATGGCAAGATCGATTTCGTTCGCGTCGATGCGCTCAAGCAGATCGACCGAAGGTTCGCAGATTACGCTCAGTTCGACAGCGGGATAGCTGTGCGAGAAGCGGGCCATGATCTCAGGCAGATAACGGTCGGCGTAATCATCGGGCACTCCCAGGCGGACGCGGCCGGACAGTTCGCCATCGGAAAACGCAGCCAGGGTTTCGATGTTGAGTTTGACGATCCGGCGCGCGTAGTCGAGCAGGCGCTGTCCGTCGTCGGTCAACTTCGACGCGCGGCCATCGCGGGCAAAGATCGGCCGCTCCAGTCGTTCTTCCAGCCGCTTCATCTGCATGGAAACGGCGGACTGAGTCTTGTTCACGACCTCGGCGGCCTTGGTGAAGCTGCCGGTTTCGGAAATGGCGATGAAGGTGCGAAGTTGGTCGATATCGAGCATTGCCGTCATTGGCACGGTCCTGGATGGAGCCCGCTGGCTATATCACTATTCCTGATTAGTCAGATTAAAAACATTCGTTTCACTAATCAATCCCCGCAGTGCAATATTTCGTGCCTTCCAGAGGAATCGGGTGGGGATTTCGGGTGGTTCTGGGCGGCGCCAAAGCTGATTTTGGCGCTGTAACCGCGAACTGAATGGAGACTGATATGAGCGCTAAATATGTTGTTTTGCCCGTGGCCGGCAGCGCTCTGGTACGAGCTTTGGCTTCGTTGCTGGCCTTGGTGTCCTACTGGCTCAAAGAGCTTGCTCGGGCGCGCCGTCACAGGCGCGAGGCCCGCGTTTTGACCGGGCTGGACCGCCGAATGCTCGACGATATCGGCATCACTCGCTCCGATCTTCGTGATGCGTTCTCCGAGCCGTTCTGGGACGACCCCACGGCCCTTCTGCGTGAGCGTGCCCTGGAGCGGCGCCTGAATCACTCGATCAGGCGCGCAGAGTTCGACCCGGCCGCACGGCGTTCTGTGCCGGAACGGCCTCAGCAGCAGGCGACCTAGAAAACGGCCGATCCCTCTCGTCGGCCGCTCGATCCGACATCCGCGAACATCCCCTCTCGCGGCCGGATCCGCGCCCGTCGGCCCCTCCGGCGGGCGCTTACATTTGTTGGGCATGGACGTCGTCGTGCGTCAGACCTCCTGCACAATTCTTCAGCGGTGCGTTAACATGCGGGCGGGGCAAAGCTACCGATTCTCGAATTCGAGCGGGCGCGCATGCGATTTCCACTTTGGCTGTCGGTCGCGCTCATTCTGGCGGTATGGGCGCCAATTCAACCGGCGCATGCCCAAACCGGGTTCGACCGTCGCGGTGGCGACTACGCGAATTTCCCAATCCGCAACGGTGATCCGGCCGTATGCGCGGCTCGCTGCGAACGCGACCCACGTTGCCGTGCCTGGAGTTTCTCGTATCCACGCACAGCCAACGCGATTGCCACTTGCTGGCTGAAGAGCCAGGTGCCCGCTCGCACCGAGGACAAGTGTTGCGTTTCCGGCGTTCGCGGCGCCGGCGTCATCGAACCGCGCAAGGGACCGATAGAATATTCCATCGACCGCGTCGGCGGCGACTATCGCAGTCTTGAAATTTCTGCTGATTCCGCGGGCGCGCCCTGCAAGGCGGCGTGCGAAGCCGACAACAAATGCCGCGCGTGGACTTATGTGCGGCCAGGCTACATTGGCGCTTCAGCGCGATGCTATCTCAAGGATCACATTACACGGCCGAAGAGCAAGCCGTGTTGTATTTCCGGTGTCGTGCGATAGCGGCGGCGATCAACGCACCGCGGTAAAAAATCGCGACAGACGCAAGCCGGAAGGCCATTCGCTCAACGGACGATTCTTGGTGGCGAGGTCCCAGGAGCCAACGACGGCGTCCACGCGACCCACCAGATCATTCACCGGCAACAGGCCGACGCCGCCGGCGCGCACGGGCACGCGACTGTCGGAGGAATTGTCGCGGTTGTCTCCCATGACGAACAAGTGGCCGGGTGGCACAACCACCTCTGCCATGTCGTCGTATTGGGCGCGGGGCAGCATCTTGAATATCGAGTGCTCGTATCCGCCGGGCAGTGTCTCGATATAGCGTACGGCCGACACCGCGCGACCATCCTCGACCTCCACCTGACCTTCGCCGGCGGGGCGCACGCCGACCGGCGCGCCGTCAATCCACACCTGTCCGTGGTGTACGGCGATGCGATCACCGGGCAAGCCGATGACGCGCTTAACCCAAACCTGCGATCGGTCGCCTGGCCACCGGAACACGACGACATCACCGCGTTTGGGCAAGGTCGCGAAAACCCGCGAAGTGTTCGGCAAGGTCAGAAAAGCGGGGAGGGAAGCCGAACTGTAGCCATATGGAAATTTTGTCGCCAGCAATTCATCGCCAATCAGCAGCGTGGGCTCCATCGAGCCGGATGGCACGTAGAACGGTTCCGCGATTGCGGTTTTCGCCGCAACCACGATCAGCACGATAACGGCGATATCGGCGATATTCTTGATCCATCGGACAGGGCGTGAGTTGTCCTGCATTCGGCTCACTCCATCATTACGCGGTGCCGCCCACCGTGATCTTGTCCATGCGCAGGCTCGGTTGACCGACACCGACCGGCACGCCCTGGCCGTTCTTGCCGCAGGTGCCGATCCCCGGGTCGAGCGCGAAATCGTTGCCGATCATGCTGATGCGATGCAGATCAGTGGGGCCATTGCCGATCAGCATCGCGCCCTTGACCGGCGCACCGACCTTGCCGTTCTCGATCCGGTAAGCCTCGGTGCACTGAAACACGTATTTGCCCGACGTGATGTCGACCTGACCGCCGCCAAAGCTTACGGCGTAAAGTCCATTTTTGACCGAGGCGAGGATTTCCTTCGGGTCGCGATCGCCTGCGAGCATGTAGGTGTTGGTCATGCGCGGCATCGGCACGTGTGCGTGCGATTCGCGCCGGCCGTTACCGGTTGGCGCCATCCCCATCAACCGAGCGCTCTGCCTGTCTTGCATGTAGCCCACGAGGATCCCGTCTTCGATCAGCGCGGTGCGGTTGGTCGGTGTGCCTTCATCGTCGATGGACAATGATCCGCGACGTGCCTGTATGGTGCCATCATCGACAACCGTGACCCCTTCGGCCGCAACGCGCTGCCCCATGAGGCCGGCAAACGCCGAAGTCTTCTTGCGATTGAAGTCGCCTTCGAGTCCATGGCCCACGGCCTCGTGCAACATCACGCCGGGCCAGCCGGAGCCGAGCACGACATCCATTTCACCTGCCGGAGCCGGAATGGCCTGAAGGTTGACCAGGGCCTGCCTGATCGCCTCATCCACAGCACCTTGCCAGGCATGCGGCTCGATCAGCCGCTGGAAGCCTTCACGGCCGCCGAACCCGTAGCTGCCAGATTCCTGTCGATCACCGTCCCCGGCAACAATCGACACGTTCATCCGCACCATCGGGCGGATGTCGCGATAGGTTTCCCCGTCAGCGCGCAGTATTTCGACGACTTGCCAGCTCGCCGCAACGCTGGCCGATACCTGCCGGACGCGTGCATCCTTCTCGCGCGCATAGGCGTCGATCGACTCGAGCAATTTCACCTTCGCTTCGAAGGCCGGGAAGCCCAAAGGATTTTCGTCACCATAGAGCTTGCGGTTGGTGCGCGCCGGCGCCTCGGCATAGGTTCCGCTGTGTCCGCCTTTGACGGCGCGGACCGCTTCGGCGGCCCGTTCGAGCGCGCCTTCGGACAGGTCCGAGGCGTGCGCATAACCCACGGCTTCATCTTTTACGGCGCGCAGACCGAATCCCTGGACCGTATCGTAGGTCGCCTGCTTGAGGCGGCCGTTGTCGAACGTCAGGGCTTCGGCCTGGCGATACTCGAGGAACAGTTCTCCGTCATCGGCGCCATCCAGCCCGCGTCCGATGATCTGGCGCACTTTGCCGCGATCGAGTTCGGCACGGTCGATAAGAGATGAAGGTGATGTCATGTTTGGCTCCGCCACGCGCTGACCCAAAGATAATGTCGCGGAAGCCTGGCCGCGAGGGGTGTCACGGCAGCTTGTCGTAGCCCTCACCGAAGCCGGCAAGACTCATTGGGAAGCCGATACCTTCTTCCGGTGTCTGGAAAATAATGAAGGTTGCGCTTTTGCCGGTACGAAGTTTTTTGATGAGCTCGTCGTCCATGACCACTTCGGCTATGCACCCATTGGGTAGACACCGCACGAAACCCGCCCGACCGATATCCGCCTGGTCGATCTTGAGCCCCAGACCTGACGGCAATAACACACCCAGGGGGGCAACCACGCGCATGAGGCGACTTCTCTGATCGGCGGTCTTGAGCACGATGACGGTCAAACCGACATTGGCGCGGTCTTCCGCCGTTACACTCTGGATGAGGGCGCACTGCTCGGACTTGGCTCCCGGTGGTGTATCGCAGCGAATCTGCCAGTCCTTGTGCACTGACTTGACGGCGCCTTGAGCCAAGGCATGGCCGACAGCCGCGAGCGTCAGCAACGCGCCCAGCAGGATTGCCTTGCGTCGCGTCGCGCCCCTCAAAGCCCGTCTGCCAACTTCGAAAATTCCCATGATCAATCCTTTGCAATCCAGAGCGCGCCCACCTTGATACCCCGAAGCAGAGGCGAATCGCGGCCCGGACAGCATTCTAATCGCCCTCTTTCGGTCATGCCCGGCCGGTCCTGTCAAGCAACTATGGCCGTTGGGGGGCGCGGCTATAAGGCGGACACCAGTGCCCTATTTTGGATAAGCTTGGATAAGCCGTTTGTCGCATGCGGGCCCTTATAAGGCGCATTGCGGGAGGACTGGAATTGTGGTTTGAGAGGCCGGGATTTCCCCCTGTCCCGTTGCGCCGCCCAAGCTGCCACGCCCGTGGCAATGCCGTGCTCAGCGGGTCGCGCCGAACATCATGTCCTGTGGTGGGCGGCAAAAAAGGGGCCTGAGCAAGGCCGTTTTTTCGTCGAAGGAGCGCATTGATGCTGGTGCTCAAGCGGTTGATCACAATCATCGGCACTAGCGTGCCCCTCATGACCGCGGAAGTGGCGCTAGCCGCGTCGGGCCAACCGGAGCCGTGGCAGCTTGGCATGCAAAAGGGCGCAACCCCAGTGATGGATGACATCATCTGGTTCCATGACTTCCTGTTGTGGGTGATTTCGGCGATCGCGCTCTTCGTTTTGGCGCTGCTGATCACGGTGATGGTGAAATTCAATTCGCGCAGCAACCCGGTTCCTTCGCGCACGACCCACAACACCGCCATCGAGGTGCTGTGGACAGTCGTCCCGGTTCTCATTCTTGTAACGATCGCGGTGCCATCGTTCCGCTTGCTGTTCTTCCAGCTCAATGTCCCGAAGGCGGACGTGACCGTAAAGGCCACCGGCAAACAATGGTTCTGGAGCTACAGCTACCCGGACAGCAAATTCGAATTCGATTCGCTTTTGGCCTGCGACCCGGAACGCACCAAGTGCGAACAGCCGCGCCTGCTAGCAGTCGACAATGAGATGGTCGTGCCGGTGAACAAGGTCGTGCACGTGCTTACGACCGGCAGCGACGTAATCCACTCATTCGCGGTCCCTGCATTCGGCATCAAGATCGACGCGATCCCGGGCCGCATCAACGAGACATGGTTCAAGGCCGAGCGCGAAGGCAAATACTACGGACAATGCTCCGAGCTTTGCGGCAAGGATCACGCCTTCATGCCGATCGTGGTGCGCGTGGTGAACGACAAGGACTACAGCGCCTGGCTCGAGGACGCTAAGAAGAAATACGCAACCGACGGCAGCCGTGCCACCGCAGTGGCTGCGGTCGGTGGTGCGGACTGAAAACTACGCGGGCGACAATGACGAGCTCGAAGGACAATAACGATGGCTAGCAATACGGCTGCTCCACACGCCACACGCGATGCGCACGCACACGATGCGCACGAAGCGCATGAGCACCACCTCACCGGCTGGCGGCGCTTCGTTTATTCGACGAACCACAAGGACATCGGAACGATGTACCTGGTGTTCGCGCTCGTCGGCGGCGTGATCGGTGGCCTGATGTCGATCGCCATCCGGATGGAATTGCAGAATCCGGGCATTCAGATTTTCCCGACCCCGCACGAGTTCAACGTGTTCGTGACGGCGCACGGCCTGATCATGATTTTCTTCATGGTGATGCCGGCGATGATCGGCGGTTTCGGCAACTGGTTCGTGCCGCTCATGATCGGCGCGCCGGACATGGCCTTCCCGCGCATGAACAACATTTCGTTCTGGCTGCTGCCGGCGTCCTTCGCGCTGCTGCTCACATCGGCCTTTGTCGAAGGCGAACCGGGATCAAACGGTGTCGGCGCCGGCTGGACACTCTACGCGCCGCTATCGACCAGCGGACACCCTGGGCCGGCGGTCGATTTCGGTATTCTGGCGCTGCACCTTGCCGGTGCCTCCTCGATCCTCGGTGCCATCAACTTCATCACGACCATTTTCAACATGCGCGCGCCGGGCATGACCTTGCACAAGATGCCGCTGTTCGTCTGGTCGATCCTGGTGACGGTGTTCCTGCTGCTGCTCTCGCTGCCGGTTCTCGCCGGCGCGATCACGATGTTGCTTACCGACCGCAACTTCGGAACTACGTTCTTCTCGGGCGACAACGGTGGCGATCCGATCCTTTACCAGCATCTGTTCTGGTTCTTCGGCCATCCCGAAGTTTACATCCTGATCCTTCCGGGCTTCGGGATGATCAGCCAGATCGTCGCGACGTTCAGCCGCAAGCCGGTGTTCGGCTATCTCGGCATGGCTTACGCCATGGTCGCCATTGGCGGCATCGGCTTCGTGGTGTGG
>Ga0126382_10000279_pt1 | contig 19541 bp, 28 predicted proteins | sample PanSoiMetPlot_30_FD_92548 | JGI IMG/M metagenome (GOLD analysis project Ga0126382, IMG submission 92548) | Tropical forest soil microbial communities from Panama - MetaG Plot_30 | ecosystem: Environmental > Terrestrial > Soil > Tropical forest > Bulk soil | place: Panama | collected 2016-02-17
TCGCGGCGCGGGATCGCGGCGCGCCACGAGGGGGGGTTCTTGACCTTGGCCTCGTCGCCGGTATCGTCTAGCCCACGCAGCACGAACCACGCGGCGACGCCATCGGGCACCGGCTCGCCGCTCAAGCGATGTATGGCCTTCACCGCCGACAGGCGTCCCCGAACGGTCCCCTTCGCGAACCCGCGCTGCAGCAGGAACTGCGTGTACAGGGTGAGCGCTTCGGAGGTACAGGGCAGCATGGCGGTGATACCGAGCTCGCGGCATACCTGCCCGAACTCTGCCATCGCCTTACGGTATTTGCGCATCGTGGCCGGCGTGAGTCTTCCGTCGGTGCTGTGGGCCTTGCCCGCGACGGTGAGGGCGCGTTCTACGCGGGCTGCTAGGGATGCTTCGTCCACCAGGCCGGACACCTCCGCATATCGGGGATAGCTTCGTGGAAAACCTATTCTACGCAGTCGAGGGCTACGGGGGAAGGGCCGGCGGTGGTCGGGTGTCCGGGGAGGGATGCCTGGCCGCCGCTGGTTTCTGTTGGTGAGGCTGCCGGCGTGAGGGGGTCACCCTGTGTTGATCTTGGTTGTGGTGGCAGGCTGGTGGGCATGATGATGGGCGTCTATCGGCGGTGGCGTGCTGCGTGGGCGGCGCGTCGGGATGTGGTGTTGCGTGGCCGGGAGGGCGGTCGGGGGTTGGGGCCGCGGCCGGGTACGGGTGAGGTGGAGGCGGCGGCGCGGGCGGCGCGGGCGCGGGAAGCGCTCGCCGCGGCGGGGGTGCCGTTGACGCCGGAGTCTGTGGAGCATGCTCAGGCGGTGTTGCGGGCGGCGGATGAGCCGTTTTCGGCGCATAGCTGGCCGGAGGTGCGGCGGTTGCTGCGGGGTGAATAGGGGTGCCCCTCACGCGGGCCGTGCGTGAGGGGCACCCCTATTGTCGCCGGTTGTCGCTGCCACGGGCCGGCGGTTGTTCCCGCTTCCCCTATACCTACTGTAGTGGCATGGTTGCTGTTTGTATATTGCCGGGGGGTGTAATCCCGGGACGCCTCCCCTGCGGCGGCCGGCGCATCACCCAGAACGGGCGGCGCGGTTCTTCCCCCAGGGGTGAGGCGGCCTCCATCTCCCAGTCCCGCGGGATCTCCCCCACGACGCTGACCCGGTAGCCGTGGCGGATGTACAGGTCACGGGCCGCCGCGGTGGTGCAGGTGAGGCGGCACGGTAGTGCCGGGGTCACGGTGTCGATGGCGGCGTGGCGGTGGGCCAGCAGGGCACTGCCGTATCCCTGCCGCTGCTGGAGTGGTCGCACGGCGATCCAGGCGAGCTCGATGTGGTCTTCGTTGGGCTGGTTGGCCTCGTGGAAGCGGGCGTGGATCGCGGCGAACCGGGGGGCGTAGGGGCCTACGGCGTCCATCATGGCCTGGTGCTCGTAGGGGGTCAGCGGGACAGCCAGGGGGTTGCGGATCCATACCGCGGTGGCGGCGATGGTGCCGTCGGGGTTGTCGATGACGTCGAACACGGCGCCGCGGGTGGCTAGGAGCTGTCCGACCAGGTTCACGTAGGCGGCGATGATGCGGGGCCGCTGGCCGGGCGGCGGCACGAGGTAGGTGCTGTCGGGGAGGTCGTGGAAGGCTTCGACGACGATGGTCACGATGTCGTCGAGCTCGTGGTGGCCGCACCGGTGGGTGAGTAGCTTCGCGTCGAGGGTGCGGATCTTCACAGCGGTCGCCCCTGGGCGGCGATGTAGCCGGTTTCGGTGGGTTCGTAATAACGGATGATGGGGCCGAGCGCGGTGAAGCGGCCCGGGTCGCTGTTACGGTCGAGCCACGTCACGGCGTCGTCCCAGGTCTTGAATGGGCCGACGGTCTGTACGGGACAGCGCTGCGCCCAGTCCATTGGTGTGGGATCGTCGCGTTCCCTGGTGAGGGCTAGCCGGTTGGTGATGGCGGCAGACACCACGAGCCCATCACGGACACCTTGCGGGCCGGCGTAGACGCTGTGCGTCGCGTCGGCGGTGACCGCGGATGCGGGCTGGATCTCAAACAGGGCGCTCCAGGCGACATTGGCGGCGCCCGGGGGTTTGTCCAGGGGCGTGATCCAGCTGGCGCGCGGGCACGAGGGGCGGCGCTGCCCGGGGGGCGAGACGGCGGCGGCCTCTCCGTAGTGGCCGGCGCGCCCGTAGTTGCGGATCATGACGGCCGAACAGCCGCACGAGGCCAGTTCGGTATCCGGGGCGATGACCGTCCACAGGGAGACGGTGGCGCGGTCTCGGGTGCGCTGGCGGTGGATGATGTTCAGTTCGTAGATGCGGCAGCTGCGTTCGTGGGTGCCGCCCAGCGGTACCGCGCAGGCGGGGCAGCTGGGGGTGTCGGGCGCGGTGATCGGTTCGGTTTCGGTGGGGCTGGTCATGGCGGCCTTCCTGAGTAGCCGGGGTTAGTGGGCGTGCGGGGCGGCGGCGCGGGCGCGTGAGGGCCGCGGGGCAGCGGCGGCGATCGTCTGTAGCGTTGTCGCGAACCGGTCCAGGTCGGGAATGTGGCTGGCCGCGGCGAAAGCGGCGATCTGGGTGCGTCTCGTGTGGTGGACGCGATCGATGAACTCGTGCCCGGTGGGAGTAAGGCTGATCCAGCTGACGCGGCGGTCGTCGAGCCTTTCCTGCCGTGCGATGAAGTCCTTGCGGATGAGCCGGTCGCACATGCGGGTTGCGGTGGAGGACTGGACGGCCAGCTCGGCGGCGATGTCGGCCACGCGTCGGGGGCCCTGCTCGGCGAGCATCATCAGGGTTGCGAACTGGGTCATGGTGACGGCCGGGTCGACCTGGGTCAGAGAGCTCTTGGTGATGTGGGCTAGGGCGTTTCCTACGGCCAGCAGGCCATCGACCAGGGGGCCGTCGGTGGCGTAGTGCGGTTCGGTTTCGGTGGGGCGGATCATGGTGTCCGTTTCTGGGGACGGGGAGGGTGCCGGGAAACGGGGTGCGTTTCCCGGCACCCTCGCAGAGGGCGGGTTCGGGGGGCGGTTATGGCTGCTCGGGAGTTTCGGGGAGGTACACGCCGGGAGGGGTGCCGACTCCCCCGTGGTCCTGCCAGGCGATGGTCAGGATTTCGGGGGGCAGGAACTGCTTGATGGCTTCCTGCACCAGGGTTTCCTTGGTCCACTTCCCGCGGGAGGTGGCCACGACGGCGCGGATGGCGTCGTTCACGTACGGGGACAGGCGGATCCCGTTGGTGCTGCGTAGCTTCTCGGGGTCGGTGCCGCGGCCGTGCATGAGGTCGCCCATGCTGATGCCGGTGGGCAGTCCCCCCCGGGCCGGGACAGTGGGCCGGGTCGATTCTGTTCTAGAAATATTTCTAGAACTATTTAGATCACTGTCAACGTGTTGTGGGGTTGTGGGGGCTGGCTCGGTCTGTGATGCGGCTGTCTGGGCGGCGGTTGTGGGGGCGGTTGTGGGGGCGGCCGGTGGCTGCGGAGTGTCCTCGTCCGGGTCACGGCGCATCATGCGGGCCGGCCGGTTATCAGGCTCGACACCTTTGAGGCGATCTTTCGCGCTGGTCACTGGTTGTCTCCATCGATGAGCGCCGCGAGCATGTCGATGCGGTTCTGCATGCTGATCGTGGTGGTCAGTTCCCCTTCCGGGCCGTGGACCTTGCGGGTGCGCACGAAGTCTTTGTGCCCGGTGGCGGGGGTGGCCTGATCCTGTACCTCGGCGAGGTGGACCGCCCGGGGGATGTGGGGTTCCAGGATCGGCACGTCCGGGCGCCCGTCGGCGCGGATGGCGTCGGGAAGGCTTTCCACCCGGGCCTGGTGGAGCACGGTCTGCATGTCGGTCATGTTGACGATGACGCCCAGCACGGTGCAGGGCACCTCGGCGTCGCCGGCCCACAGGGTGACGATGTCGATGATCCGGCCGGCGCCCGAGATCGCGTCGTGGCCCGGCTCGATCGGCACATAGATGCCGTCACCGGGGCTGTCCAGGGCCGGGATGACCATCTCTTCCAGAGGGCCCATGGACGGGCGGCAGTCGATCAGCGTGTAGTCGTAGCCGTCGGTGACGCCGTACGCGATGCGGCGCAGCCGCTGGTGGGCGCCCAGCTGGGAGATCTCCTTGCCTCGCTCCTCCAGCTCCAGGGTGGCGGGGGCGACGTCGATGAGGGCGGCTTCGGGGCTGTCCCATCCGCACGACACGATGACGTCCGCCAGGCCACCCTTGCGCTTTTCGGCGAGCGCTTCGGCCATCGTGTACTGGCCCGGGGCGAGCCGGACGCCGAGGCGGCGGGTGATGTTGCCCTGGGGGTCCATATCGATGGCCAGCACGGTGCGCCCGCGGCGTGCGAGGCCGCCAGCGAGCTCGCGCATGACGGTGGTCTTCCCGACGCCTCCCTTGTTGTTCATGAACGCGAGACGGCGTCCCTTCGGGATGTGGCCGGCGGCCGGTGTGGTCTGTGTTAGCGGTACGGGCTCGACGTAGGTTGCGGTCATAGCCTGTTTCCTCCCATTCGGATCTTGTGTGCGAGGTCCAGCAGAACCTCGCGGATGTCGTTGAGTAGCCATGTGCGGTCGGCCAGGGTGGTGCGGATGAGCTGGGCGCAGTAGGTGCCGGCGGTGGTGACGTCGATGGCGCGTTGCTGCTGGTGGGCGGTGGGGCGGCTGTTGCCGTGGCGGGAGCGTTGCGGCCGGGAGTTGGCGACGGCCCGGTACATGACGGCCTCATCCAGGGCGCACAGGGCGCACAGGGGGCCGGCGGGTGTGCAGGTGCGCGCGGCGGTGCAGTGGTGGTGGGGGACGTGGGGTGCGGCGGTGATGGTGGTGACGGTGGCGTCGAGTAGCTGTGCGGCCAGCTGCTGCTGGGTGAAGGTGAGGGTGTCGAGGTTGGGTAGCGTCTGCTCGGAGGTCATGGCAAGGGTTGCCTTTCTCGGGGCCGGCGCGGTGGGGTTGTGGTCCAGGCGCAACCCCACCGGCGGGGAGTTTACTAAATCCCGGGGAATGGGTCAATGTTTGGGTATATCGGCGGGGGTGGTGTCGTCGGCGTGCCGACGCGCGTCGAGGATCGTGACCCGGTCGTAGCTGCGGATCGGGGCGTCTTTCGGGCCGCGGAAATGGCCTTTGACCCACTTGGGGCGGTGGTCGTCCAGGGTCGGGTACCACTGGTTACGCCAGTAGCCGCCCACTGGGACGCGTTCGGTCAGCGGCCCCCTGCCGGTACCCGCGGGGCGGGGTGCGCCCGCGGCCGGGGGGCGCACCCGTAGCCGGACCACGACCACGTCCCGTTCGGGCAGCCCTGCGCGGGCGGTGCGGCGCCGTTCCGGGCGGCCGGTGCGTAGCGTGTCGCTGGCGGTGACGTCCTGCTGCTTGGACAGGATGAACGCGGCGAACACGAGCCGGGTCCATCCGGGGGCGCGGCCGGCCACGTCGGGCAGCTTGTACCGGTCGGCGGGCGCGCCGTCGGGACGCCACGCGAAAGCCAGCTCTTCGTCGATGGTTATCGGCGCGCTGCCGTCCTGCACGCGGGTGCCCGCGTAGAACGACATCCACAATCCCCCGGCGGGCCAGCGGCCGACCGCCTGCCGGTCAAGGTCGAGGGCCTGCACCGGCCCCCACGAGGCGGCGATGATCTGCGTCCCGAACCCTTCGGCGGCGTGGGCGACGGCGCGGGTGACCGGGTCTTCGCCCATGCGCGGGTCGAGGTGGGCGAGCCTGTCGAAGACGTGGTCGACGTCGCGCGGGGGCAGGTCGGCGATGGGCCGGGCGAACACCACGAACCCGCTGGGGCCGGGAAGGTCCGACGGGTGCGGGGCGAACAGGGGCATGGCCGGGGCGGCGGCCTCCACGAGGTCGCACAGGTCGTGGTCGACGTAGCGCAGGACGGCGTCGGACATGGCCGCGCGTTCCCGGGCGGCCAGCCACGCCGCGGCCGGCCCCAGCGCGAGATGCCGGGGCCGCAGGGGCTGCATGCCGCCGATGATGCAGTTACGGAAGTAGGTCACCCCGGGGCCGTCGGGGGCGAAGTGCTCGACGAGCTCGCGGCGCAGCCCGGGTACCTCCTCGGGGCGCCAGTCGGTGCGTGACGGGCCGACGTAGACGATCTGCTCGGGAAGGGCGGGCGGGCGGTGACGGGACATCCGGGGGTGCCTTTCGTGTGGAAAGCTGGCAGCTGGCCGGGCGCGCGCTGAGGGCGCGCCCGGCCGGCGTGGAGGCGGTCAGGCTTTCGCGAACACCTCGTGGGCGATGCGCACGGCGGCGATCTTCAGCGGCTCCCGGTCGGCCAGCACGGTGCGGGAGAAGTAGCTGTCGGCGCTGTTGCTGTCGCGGAAGTGGTCGGTGAACTCCCCGGCGGCCTGCACGAGGCCCCACACGGTGTCGTCGATACCGGTGCAGGTGCGGGAGTTCAGGATCGCGGTGAGGTCGTTCATGGTGGTGTGGAGAGCGGCCTGCACGCGGGGCTGGTCCAGGCGGGCGGCCAGCTCCATCTTCGACTTCGGCTTACGGCCGACGCTGTTGGCGATGGTGCGGTGAATCGCGAACCGCTCGATGAAGGTCTGCTGCTGCCTGGCGTTGATCTTGAGCTGGAGCATCTCCTTGGCGTCGTCGATCATGTGGTCGATCTGCTCGTTGTTCGCGGCCAGGGCCTTCTTGGCGTCCTCGACGCGGCTGCGCCAGTTCTTGGTGTGCTTGAACGAGTAGGCCGATCCGCGGGCGTTGGCTTCGGTCTCGGCGGCGTGCCAGGTGTTGGCGCACACGATGCGCACGCTGGTGGCGATGGCGCGCAGGGCGGCGGTGCCGTCGTGGGAGTTGAGCAGGGCCAGGTACGGCTGGATCGGGGACGGGTCGCCGGGCAGCTCGATCTCGTCACCGATCCTGGCCAGGGCCCACACCTTGCGGCCCTCGTAGAGAGATCCGGCGGTCTCGTACATCAGCCGGCGGGGGGTCTCGGTGGAGCCGTTGAGCAGGGCCTCGAACATCTCGCCCATCGTGTCGTGGTCGATGATTTCGTAGGTGGCGTTCGCGATATCCAGGCGCAGGCCGTTGTCGGACCGCTTGATCTGCTTGAAGTCCTCGATGAGGGTCACCTGGGCCGTGCCGTCGGCGTAGAGCTCGCCGACCTCGTACACCGCGACCTCGACCGCGTCCCACTCCAGTCCGGCGTCCTTGCGGGCCTCTGCCCAGGTGCCGGGGTATGTGTCGCGGATCTTGCCCAGGCCGTGCCAGGGGACCTCGCGGACGGAGAAACCGGTGTCGAAGTGGTGGGACATGGTGTGCTCCTCGGGGTTCGTGTCGGGCGGCACCCCCGCCCTGACATCCAAAACGATAGCCACTCCCGGGGAAGTAGTCAACTCCCGGGGGGAGGTTTTTGGCCGCTGTACAGGCGTGATGCTCGCGGCTGTACAGGCGTGAGGCGGCCGGATAGGCGCTGACCTGGGAATTCCTCGCGGGGGCGCGAGCGGTAAGGGGTGGCGGACCGGCCGGGACAGCATGGTGGGGGTTGACTATTTCTTGGGGAGCGGGTAGTGTTCCTGGTGTCGGCGCCCCTGGAGCGCCAGCCCCGAGCGAAGGAGACACCCCCGATGAGCCAGTCCATCGACATCACGGGCGCCCGCTGCTATCTCGATGGCCCCCACGAGCCGCACCAGATCATCGGATCATTCCGCGGCACCTGCGCCGGTGTCGGTGTCGAGGACGCCCCGGCCGCGCTGCCCACCATGGTCAGCAGCTGCGTGGTGCTGGCCAGTGACTTCAGTAACAGCCTGAGCGACCCGGTCCGCGAGCGGTGGACCGGCGGCAAGCTGCGCCACCTTATCGACGCCCTACGCGGTGAGCCGGTCGTCATCACCACCGACGCGGGCAACGGGCACACCATCGTCGGTGCCCGCCTGCACATGAACCTCGGGCGCCCCAACGAGCGTGTCGACGTGGAGTACCGCGTCAGTGACGACCTCGTGCAGCGCGTCAACTACCCGATGGTCGGAATCGGGGCGGCGATCATCCCGCTGACTCAGGCAGGTCACGGTGCCAAGTGGGATGCGCTGGATAGCTACCGTGTCGAGCGGATGAACGCGGTCATGGCCGTGCAGAAGATCCACGGCGACCCGGAGGGGCGCTCGTGGGGCACATGGCACGCCTCTCCCCGCGGCGAGCAGGGCCGCATCGTCGTGTCCTACGAGCCGTACCCGGCCGCCACCAACCCGGCCGACACCCGCTCCCGGGGCAACCGCTGGTGGGGCAGCATCATCAAGGGCGAGATCTTCCCCTGGCAGTAGCACCCGCAGACAGCGCGATGGCCACCCCCCAGAGAGCGGGGGGTGGCCATCGTCATTGTCGCGAGCCGGGGGTGGCTCCGCAGTACTGGACAGTCAGCGGCAGTTTGGCTGAGAACCACAGGTCGCCGTTGATAGCCCATCCCGGGGTCCGTGGGGGGACGCCCCCACGGACCCCGGAACCTCCGCAGTCCGCATCGCACCGCCTCATCGCATGCACCCCAGAAGGAGGTCACCCCAGGGCACGAGTATGTGTGCGACACGGACCACCAGTTACCTCTACGCAACGGGGACTGTACACCCGGTGCGCTGGCCGTGGGGGGCAGGTCGGGGTTTCCCCGCACCGGGCCGGCGGGCAGGGAAACCCCGGGCTTCAGGGCCGGCGGCGCAGGTGCCGGTCGCGGGCCAGCGTGCAGAACGCGGCACCGCAGGCCAGCAGTACCCCGGCCACGGCGGTGGCGGTGGCGGCCGGCCGCGGCCCCCACACGGCGGTCACGATGGCGACGGCGAACACCAGCACGCTGGCCGCGGCGAACCCGATGGTGGCGCGCTGGCACCACGAGGCCACCGGCCGGGCGGGGCGGGGGGCGGCGTGGCGGGCGCCCGGTACCGGGGTCGGGCCGGGAGTGGGGCCGGGGATGCGGTGGATCATGTGGCTCACGTGTCCCTCCGGACCAGCTTGTAGGTGAACCATCCGTAGCGGTGGCCGATCTGTAGCGCGTGCATCCGGACGGTGTCGTCGGGCTTGTCGAGCTCCAGCTGGGCCAGCACCGCGCGCCGGCCTGCCACGCAGTCTGCTACACCGTAAGTCCAGGGCAGAACCCACTCGCCCGGCAATTCGACCTCTTGGCCGTCGATTTCGACGACGTAGACACTCATGCGAGCCCTTCGGCGGCCGGGCCGACGAGGTAGAGGTACAGGCGCCAGCCGCCCCACTGGGCGGTGCACGAGGCGGCCCAGCCGGTTAGTTCGTTGTGGTTCACGCTGTGCTCGGCGGCGGCGAAGTGGGCCTGCCAGCGGCGGTAGGCGTCGGCGTCGCGCAGGTTGATGTGGCCGACGAAGGTCTCGGACGCGAACGTGGCGGACACGGCGCCGGGTAGTTGGTGGGTGGCTTCGGCGATCATGCCCAGCAGCACGGTGAACGGTTCGTAGATGCGGGCCGGGTCGGCGGCGGGGTGCTGGGTCCACGAGGGCACGCTGGACGGTGCCGCGGCTGTACAGGCGTGAGGGTCCGGGGGTACGCCCTCGTCGAGCCACCCGAGAGTGTCGTTGGCGGGGCCCGGGACGTAGGGAACGGCGAGCCGGTCGACGCGCGGGTCACCGGGGATGGGTGTGGTCTCGCCGGTGTCGTACAGGGTGCCGGTGCTGGTCACGGTGGGTCTCTCCTCAGGTGCGCACTGCTGAACCGATAGTGGTTCGCCGAGAATCATTATAGGGGCGGTAGTCCGTCGTGTTCCCGGCAGGCCGGGCACAACGGGGAGGCCGGACCGGGGCCGTAGAGGTGCGGGTTGTGGCCGCGGCAGCGCACACAGGGCCCGGAGCGCACCCCCGCGAACACATCCCAGCTCGTGTTGCGCGGCGACGTGCTGCCGCCGCGGGTGCGGTGGGCGTCGGCGTGCGGGCACACCGCCCAGTGCGGCCGGTAGCGGGGGCCGTCCGGGGGTGCGGCGCGTTCGGCGGCGGACAGCACCCGCACGCCCCACCCGATGCCCGCAATCTTCACCGCGGCCAGCGTTCCATCGGGGTCGCGGTCCACGTCGACCGGCATCGTCGCGCCGGTCTCGGTGGGCAGCAGCAGGATCATGGCGCCGCACGAACACGCGGTTTGTTGAACACTCATCGGTCACGCCGCCCCCTCCCGCGGCTCCCGTTCGGGCACGCCGGTGACCTCGTGGCAGGCGCCGCAGTAGCCGTGCCGGCGGTCGTCGGGCGACGCGGAGCCTTTGCCGCACAACGGGCACACGAACGCCCACCGGGGGGCCGGCTGCTCACGGCCGGCGGCGCCGGCTATGGCCAGAAGCAGCACCAGCAGCGCGGCATCACTGCGGTGCAGCGGCAGCCCGGTCACGCCGTGCCCCCGCAGGCGGTGCACATGCGCGGGAAACGCTGCCCGCCGGTGTCACGGCCGTACAGGGGCCGTCCGTTGGGATCGAGCAGCTGGCGGGTCTGCGGGTCGCACGCGACATCCCCGCACCAGGTGCGCAGCGTGCGCGACGGCGCCGGGGGCGCGGTGCCGGGGGCCGGGGGCAGCTCGGTGAGCCGGTAGCGCAGCACCGCGAACACCCCGGAATGGTTGTCGGCGAGGTTGCCGGACTTGAGCCGGCGGGTCAGCGTGTCCGGGGTCCACCCGGCGCGTAGCGCGGCGGCGGCCAGCTCCACGAGCGCCACCCGCTCGGCCGGACCGGGCAGGCGGTGTTCGGGGACGGTGGCGGTGACGGTGCGCAGGATGCCTTTGGCGGCGGTGTGCAGCGCGGTTGTCATGATCGAATTTTCCTCCTCCTCCCGGGTGGCCCCGTCGCTACCAGGGTGAGCTACAGGCGGAGGCGGAGGATTGTCTTTCGGATCATCGGGTGGTTGCTCTAGTGGGTTAACTGATGGTTCTTTCCTTATAGAAGCTCTCCGGTTCCCGGAGGGGGGTCCCCCGTCTGCCGGTGGGGGGCCCTCTTGCTCCCGGAGAGCCCCCCCTCCGGCAGACGGAGGCCCCCCCCTCTTGCTCCCGGAGGCCCCCCCCTCCGTCTGCCGGAGGGGGGCTTCGAGGGGCTGCGTTTCGGCGCTGTCCATCGAAACGGGCCAGCCGTCCACCCCGGCCGGGACCGGGCGGCCGTCCGGTTCAGGACGGTCCTCGTATTCGTCGTCCTCGGCGCCGTCACTGTCCCCGTCGTCACCGGCCGCGCCCTTGGGCGGGCGCGGGGGTAGGTATTCCTGTTCCCCCACGTAATCGTCGTAAGGGGGCAACGGGGTGTCCGGACCGTCCACCATGAGCAAGTACCGGTTGTGGATGCGGGCGCCCTTGGCGTCGTAGCGCTCCAGGGTCTTGATCCACCCGTCGGCCACGAGGTTCTTGATGGCCTCACTGACCGCCGACACAGAGATTTCGGTCGCTGCGGAAATGGTCTTGACCTTGGGGAAGCACGAGTGAGACTCGTCGGCGTGGTTGGCCAGCATGATCAAGACAGATTTGCGGATCGGGGAACCGGTCTTGACGTCTTCGGCCCAGCTGAGCGCTTTCCAACTCATGGGGGTAATGTCCTGTTCCGCCCGTTCGGGGGACCCCAGGCAAGTGAGCTACACCGCTATACGTTCGCCTGTACGAGAGACGTAGGGTAAGCTTTCGAATTGCCCAGCGCCTTTGGGGCTGTGCGGTTGAGATGGTCTAGAGATTCGTGCTGCGTAACACGGTGGTAAGGCATCTGCCCGGTGCCCTTGCCGGCTCCTTTCCCTCACCGCTAGTCATCGAAGACGCTCCCGGTGGCCGCCGCTCACCTGAACCAGAGGTGAGCTGGCGGCCACCGTTTTATGTCGAGGGAGTTTACCGCTTCCGTGGCGGTAAGATCACTGCCCCAGGTGCCCCTGGCGATTCGTGCACACCCCCCTCACCCGAACCGCCACGCCCCCTCCACCGGCCGGCCACACCCGCTCACGTGGGCGGGTAGAGGGCCTTGACGAACTGCCCCAGCTGCTCGCAGCAGCCGGCCGTAGTCAACCGGGCCATGTCCGCCACGCTGTAGCCACCCCCTGCGGCCAGCTGGGCCTTGAGCAGGTCGTTACGGCCATCCAGCAGGGCATCCGCGGCACGCCACGCCCACACCGCGCACATAGCCGTCAGCGGCGCCGTGGCGTCCGCGGAACGATCCCGCCAGTCCACCGCGTGGATACCGTCGTCGGTCTCCACCAGCAGCATCTGTGGGGTGCACGAGACGGTGGACATGGCCGTCGCCCCGGATATCAGCGCCGCCGAAATGTGTTCCTCATCCAACGCGCCCACCCGCTTGAGTGCCGGCGCGGTCGTGTGCCGGCGTTCGGCCGGTTCGGCGGCGAACGCCAGCGCCGCCTCCACCATCACCGGGATCACATCCCACTGCGGGGGCGCGTAGGACAGCGCCCCGAACAGGTGGAACAAGAACCCGGAGCGTGGATCGAGCGCGGCCGTGGACCGCATCGTCAGCACGGCGAGGGCCCACGCGATGGCCAACTGTTCGGTCTCGTCGCACAGGTTCAGCGCCGGGCGCAGCGCCAGGCGCAGCCGTAGGCCGTTGCCCTGCACCGCGGCGTCCACCATGCATCCGAACAGGTTGCGCGCCCGGTGCGGATCGGACAGCTGCGGGTCTCCCATGGCTGCGATCGCGCTACTCCACTCCTGGCCCGGGTCGACCGTGGCGGGCGGTGCGTAGCGGCGCACCAGGGCCAGCCACGTGGACCACGCGATCCCCAGATACCCCTGGGCGGCCAGATCGCGCACCTTCACCACGAACAGCGGCGGCGTGTCGATGGATTGCAGCGCCTTGCACGAGGGACGGATGAACGCGCCCAGGTCCAGCAGCTCCGGTTTGATCACGACGTCACCCCCGCGCGCGGGTTCGGGCCGACCAGCTTCACCTGGACAGCGCCACGCTTGGTGGTCATCGGCACGTCAAGGCCCAGCCGGCGCAGCTTGGCCACGGCGCGGGCGTCGTCGGGCACCTCACCGCCTTTCCCCCGGCCGTAGGACACCGACCCGTAGGTGCCGTAGCGGACCTGTTCCAGCCGCTCCAGGGCGGCTTTCTGCCCCGCCTTACCGCGGGAGGCCATGTCGCGGGCCTCCACATAATCCAGCAGCGCCCCCTCCACCTCCACGTCCGTGACCGCCTGCACCGGCTCGTGCGGGCGCGCGTCGGGACCCCAGCAGGTGTTCAGCCACGGGCAGTCGTTGCACACCGAGAACGCCCGGCCGGGGCCCGGTTCATCGCGGGGCGCGGCGTGCGGGTCCTCGCGCACGTACCGGGCGACCTCATCCAGCCGGTCTACGACCTCCAGCGCGAGGCCGTTACTGAAGTCCTCGGTGATCACGTACTCATCCCCGCTGGCCCGGTCCAGGTACAGCCATGACACAAACTGGGTCGGGCGTCCTTCCTGGAGCCGTCCCAGCGCGTAGCCGCCGACCTGTAGGCGGTGGTTGTAGTAGGCGCCGCGCTGGTAGCGGGCACCATTCAAGCGCCACTCGCCGACCGTTTTCAGGTCGATCGTGTCCTCGGGGGTGTCCAGGTCGATGTGGCCCGGCAGGGTCAGGCCGGCGCCGTGCACGGTCACCGCGACCTCGGTGCGGGCGCCGGGCAGCTCGGCGGCCAGATGCGGCAGCAGCCCGGTGTGTTCCATCGTGCCGAGGTTCGCCGCACGGTCCTGTCCGGGCGGGAACACGTTGCTGATCGGCACCTTGGCCAGCCCGTAGGCCAGGCGGCGCCGGCACCCGCCGAGCGAGGAGATACCGACGTCGTGGGGGTGGCGGATCTTGGCGGCGGAGAACGCGGCGAACGCGCGGCCGGTCGCGGCGCTCAGTCTCGCGGCCTCACCCGCGGCCCCCTGGGCGGGGGCCGCGAGCAGGGTAGGTGGGGTCATCGGGTGCAGCCTTCCTGGTGGTTGCCGGCGGCCAGCACGGCGGCCGGGTCGCATCCGCACTCCAGGACCCCGGGGGTGCCGGCCGGCTGCTGGAGCAGGGTCGGCGCCGCGGGTGGGGTGAGGGTGAACTCGGTCGGGGGATGCTGCGCCGTCGCACCGTCGGCGTCGTCGGCCGGTGGGGTGTCGGCGGGTGGGGTGGCGGTGATGGTCTCGCGGGGCGCTGCGGCGACGCCCGCACTGTAGAGCACTTCGTCGACCGTGTGGGCGATACCGTCGATGGTGCCCGCGTAGGCGCCCAGCATGCCTTCCTGGGTGGCGATCTTCCACAGCCCCTGGATCTCTTCGTGGGTGCGGGTGTCCAGGTCGGTCAGCAGCTTGACGACGTCCGGCGCGGGCACCAGTTCGCCGTCGATGTCGCGCATCGCCGTGGACATGTCCGCGGCGTCGATCTCGTCGATGACCGGGATGGAGTCGAGCTCGGCGAGCTCGTACATGCCTTCGGTGATGTCCGGGGCGTAGCGGCGGCACAGCCGTGAGGTGGCGCGGGCCCAGAGCATGTCCTCGGGGTAGGGCACCCACGGAGAGCGGTCTTTCGTGTGCAGGTTGGCGCGGTGGGCCTCCAGGACGCTCCACTTCGCCGACCCCGACGGCATGCCGTCGGTGCGGTGCAGGTGCAGGCGCACCAGCCGTTCATCCACGTGGGTGGGCACGATCCGGTGTCCGGCGCGGATCACCAGCGCGTGCATCAGCACCGCCCGCATGCCGGGCACACCCTCCACGTTGAAGTGGATGTTTTTCCACGCGTTGGCCAGCTGGATGTCCAGCGAGATCGCCACCTGCATCAAGGCCAGCAAGTCGTCCGGGTTGTCGCGGTACACCCGGGGGATACCGATGCGGGCGCCGGCCAGGCGGGCGCACAGGCGCAGCTGCCCGTCAAGGTCGAGCGGGCCGCTGTAGCCGCGCATCAGCGGGCGCAGCCGCGCGGGCTGCAACTCGGCCGGTAGTTCGGGCGCCGCGGTATCGGGGGTGGCGCCGGCCGGGACAGTGATCACCATCGTTCAAGATCGCTTTCTGTTGGCGGTTCGGGGGGCTGGGCTGCCTGTGCCGGCGGCGTGTATCGTGGCGCGCAGACGGCGCAAGGCTTCGCAGCTGTCTAGTTACCTTTTCTCGGGGTGACTCTTAGTTCCCCGTGGCACACCGGTGAGACGCATTCCAGGCTCTGCCCGGCAGCCGCGGGGAACTTCCCTGTTCAGGCCGCCTTACGGCCCTTGGCGTGCAGCGGCATACCGGTCCGGTCCATCAGCCCGGTCTCGATCGCCCACGCCCGCACCGTCCCGGCGAACCAGGCCGGCGCCACGTTGCTGGGCAGATCAGGCGGCGGGAACCCGTTCTCGTTACGCCATCGGCGCAGCATCTCACTGGGCACCGCGAGCTCCACGTGTAGTTCTTCGGCCAGCCAGATCGCCCGGTCGCCGACGAGCTCGTCGAAGGTCATCATCGGGCGCACCGCCGCCGGTTCCGGCGGGGCCGCGGCCAGCGGGGTTGCTTTCTTCGGCCGGCCGGGGGGCTTGGCACGCAACGGCGCGCCGTCTTCGTCCATCCGTCCGCTTTGCATCGCCCACTGCCGCACCCGTCCGGCGTACCACCACGGGTTAGGGCCATCCCAGGCCGGCGCGGGCAGCCGGTTGGGATGCGGAAGGTAGCGGCCCTGGGCGTCGCGGTGTTTGAGAGCCTCGTTACGCCAGATCTTCACGGTCTGGTACTGCACGCCCAGCTCACGGGAGATGTCTTTCAGGAACCATTTTTCCGTGTCGGACACGAGCTCTTCCAGGGTCAGCGTGCCCGGGGGTAGCGGGCTGGCCGGGTCCGGGGTGCGGCCGGCCGGCAGGGTGCCGTCGGGGAACATGCGCCCGTTGTCGATGGCCCACGCCCGGACCTGGCCGGCATACCAGCGCAGGACCGGTTTCGTGCCGGGCTTGAGGACCACGGGGATCGGGCCGGGGAAGAACAGGTGTTCTTTCGCGCGCCACTTCTGAACGTTGCCGTAGCCGACGCCCAGTTCACGGGCGATCTGGTGCATGTCCCACAGCGTCTTGTCATCGGTCAACGGCATGCGGGGCGTCTTGGTTGTCATCGGGAAGGCTCACCTCCTGGGCGGTATGGCAGAGGCGAGACCACCGTGTCTGGTCTCGCCCCTACCCATCACTATAGCGGCTTATGCGGAAGTAGTAAACCCTCGGCGGGTGGGGATGATCTCCATGGCGGGCGGCTGTCCCGGGGCGGCGCTGATGCGCACCCGGCCGCGGGAGGCCGTGAACGGTCGGCCCTGCGCGGTGCGGGCGCCGAGCATCACCCGGAAGCCTTCCAGGGCGAGCGCGGCGGCCAGCAGCGGGAACGAGGCGGCCGGGGTGGGGGTCAGGTCCACGACGGGAACACCCCCTCGTCCTGCATGGTCTCCCACGGCTCGTCGCCGTTGTCGTCGAACGTGGCGCCGGTGGCGTCCACGTGCGCACCCTCGTGCGGGGAGGTGATGCACAGGTCGTGCCAGCACCGCGGGTAGTCCTCGGGCATCGGATGGTCCTTTCTCGGGGGAACTGGCCGGCCGGCCCTGTGCAGGGCGCTGTCCAGGTCTGCGCGGTGCACGCGGCCGGCCGGGGCTGAGGTGTTACCAGGGGCGGCGCGTGAACACGGACACCCCACTGATCATCGCCGAGCAGCACGCCTCGACGGTGCCGTGTTCGGCGCGCGTCTGCGGGTCGCCGTACACCCATATATAGGTGCCCCCGCGGGGACCCTCACAGATCGGTTCGTTGCAGCACGTCGTGTAGCTGTCGACCACTTCGGGGTCGATACCGCCGCACAGCTCGCAGTGGTCTTCGTTGGTCTCGGTGACCTGGGGCAGTGCGGGGGCGGTCATGTCGGGCTGTCCTTCCGGCGGGGGCTGTCCGGGGCTTCCAGGCGCCCCGGCGTCACACCACAAACCTTACCCATTTCACAGGAAATAGTCAACCCCCGAACGTCTGAGGGGAGACCTTCAGATACCGGCGAACGGCGGCCATCGACTCCAGGCGGCAGTGTGCGTAGCCCGAGTGCCGCCCGTACCAGAACCGGTCGACATCCCGGTAGAACGACACCTCCACCATCCGGCGGTTACCCATCTGGCGGCGGTTGTCGGCCCGGAATGTGCACTCGTCGATCCACGTGATACGCATGCCCGCGCGCTGCAGCTCGGCGGCGAACGCGCTACAGGTCATCGCGCGGCGGGTCATGATCAACGCTGCTCTGCGGGGATCGTGACGTCGGCGATCTCGCTGACCGGCATCCGGAACTGCCGGTGACGCCCGAGACGGCCGGCGCGGGAGCCCTGCCACGGCTGACCGTCCATGTTCAGCTTGACCCCGTGCAGGCTGACCCATTTGCCGCTGGCGTCGGGGCTGTGCTGCAACCACTCGTTGTCGGTGTCCCGGCATCCGATCTTGAAGGGTCGGGCGAACGTCGGCCGGACGGTGATGATCGCGCCGGCCGCGGCGCCCTCGACGACCTGTGCGGCGGTGTAGGTCTTGGGCTCGGGGGTGACCCGGCGCCGGGCCTGCACGGTGTCGCCCATCCACACCTCGTGGTAGGTGGTGATGTCGTCGTAGCGGATGGCCAGCCGGACGCCGGACATGGTGCCGGGGGCGATGGTGGCGGCGCCGTCGAAGTCCCACCAGTCCGCTGGTGAGGTGCGCAGCTCGTAGCCCTTGGCTATCTCGGGGTTGGCGTAGATGGCCTTGACCTTGAAGGTGCGGTAGTACCAGTTACGCATCTCGGGCGCCTTCCGTGTGGGGGGCGGGGGCTCCAGGCGCCCCCGCGTACACCCGTTATCGTAATTACTTTCCTGGAAATAGTCAACCCCCAGGGGTGTTCCCGGACGTCGACGGGCGCCGGGCCTTGGGCCACGGACGGCGCGGTGGATCCACGCAGTACACCTGTGCCACCGTGTGGCCGGCCCCCCACACGACCTCATCCACCAGCCACGTCACGTGCGCCCCCATCTTGCCGGCGCCGGGCAGCCGCACGATCTGCCCTTCCCGCGGCACCTCCGCGCGCGCCACATCCTTGTGGGCCGCGCGCACGGTGCCGGGGGTGAGCTTGCGGTGCAGGTAGTACACGTTCACCGTGCCGGCCACGGCGCGCTGGCGGGCTTCGCGCTGCACTTCCTCGACGAGCTCGCGTAGGACGTCAGGAAGCACCGGTGCCCCCTTGCGGCGCGGCCGGGCAGCGCTCGCAGGTGCGGCAGCCGGCCAGCCACTCGGACCGGGCCACCCGGTGTTCGCACACGCCGACGACGTAGCCGGGCTGGTCGGGGATCGTGGATCCGGGCTTCGGGTAGGGGCGTGCCTGGTCGAGCAGCCGCCCCAGGGCGGCGTGCACGAGCTCGGCCTGGGTGAGGTCCCAGATGGCGAGGGCCGGCGGGTAGGCGGCTGCTGCGTTGTCCAGGCGGAACAGGATGAACTGATTGCTGTCGAGGGTGAGCGCCACCGGCGGTGCGGTGGGGAAGCGGTTACGGAAGGGTTCGAGGTGCATGCAAGGGAGTCCTTCGCGGGTGGACCGGAGGCAGCATCTGACACCTAACACGTTACCCGATATCCGGAAAATAGTCAACCCCCAGGGATTGCCTGGGGGTTGACTGGTGTCATCGTTGTCAGCTCATATAGGCCAGCACCATGAGCGTCTTGAAGCTGGTGTAGACCAGCACGTACGCGTCGGTAAGGTGCGGCGGGGTCGCCACCGACACCTCCAGCGGCAGCAACCGGTTATCCCGGTTACGCAGGTACACGGCCCCGTTGCCGCGGTCGATCTCCAGGTCGAACAGCCGGACGTCTCCCACCGACACCTGGAACGACTCCCGGCCGTCCACCGGCCGCGGTTCGCCGACGGCCGGCACGACATCGGGCAGCCGGGCGTAGCGGCGCCGGGCGCCGTTGCCGGTGGCTTCGATACCGCCACTACGGAAACCGTTGTTCCCGGTGCCCCTCATGACGGGATCTCGGTCAGGTTGTACATCTCGGCGGCGGCCATGTAATCGCGGGCCAGGTCAGACAGCATGTCGTCGATTTGGCAGACCTTGGCGCCCAGCAGCGCGATCGCGACCACCGGATCGACGTTGATCATCAGCGGCGGGTTGCCGTCGCTGGCGATGCGGCCCTGGGCGTGCGCATGGGCCTCCAGCTGGCCGGCGGCCATGGCCTGACGGCCCAGCAGCCGGAAGCGCAGCAGGGCGTACTTCTCGATGGTGCGGCCCAGCGGGTGCAGCAGCGCGAGACCCAGGGTGCCGGTCGGCACGGTGCCAGGCAGCAGGTGCGGCAGGATGCCCAGCACGTCGGTCATGTGCCGCTTGGCGGCGGCCGTGACCTCGGCCAGGGTTGGTTCGTTGAACGGCATACCATGTCCTTTCTCGGGGTGACCGGGCAGTGCTCCAGGTGTCTGGCCGGTCAGTGAGCCATCCAGCTTCGGGGTAGGGGCTGGGTGGCTCGCTGACCGCCCAGGCCGGGGAAGGCCGGAGCGTGCGCTGTGATCAACGAACGGCGCCCGCGGACGGTGACGGTCACCCACCGTGAACGCTGTTCGTGTTTGACGGATCACGCTCGGGCACGCTAATGGGCATGCGTGGCGTGTTCAACCGGCCGGCCGGCTATTCCTGCGCAGCACAGCGCGCAGTGCACGAGCACGGGCAGCGCCA
>Ga0126382_10000280_pt1 | contig 19514 bp, 16 predicted proteins | sample PanSoiMetPlot_30_FD_92548 | JGI IMG/M metagenome (GOLD analysis project Ga0126382, IMG submission 92548) | Tropical forest soil microbial communities from Panama - MetaG Plot_30 | ecosystem: Environmental > Terrestrial > Soil > Tropical forest > Bulk soil | place: Panama | collected 2016-02-17
GGGCAAGATCGGCGCGGCACCCTCGCCCACTGATCAGGAATTCACTCAGACCCTAAGCACACCGAGTCGACTCATCACACCGGAAGAGTTCGAAAACGTAATCATACGCCAGACGGGAACCGGAGCGGTGGTCCGGATCAAGGACATTGGTCGAGCGGAGCTTGGATCGCAGGATTACAACTCATTCGGTCGGCTCAACGGGAAGCCGGGTGGCGCAATGGCCGTCTACCTCCTGCCCGGCGCAAACCAGCTGCAGGCCGCTGAGACGATCTACCATACGATGGAGCACGCGAAGTCGCTGTTCCCGCCCGATATGGACTACAAGATTGTCTATGACACCACGCCGGCGGTTGAGGCTTCGATCCACGAGATTCTGAAAACATTCGTTGAGGCGTTGATCCTCGTGACGGTGGTGGTGTTCGTATTCCTGCAGAATATCAGGGCGACAATAATCCCGATGCTGACGATTCCCGTCTCGCTCGTCGGAACGTTCATCTTTTTCCCTGTCCTCGGGTTCTCGGTTAATACGCTATCAATGTTTGGATTGGTCCTGGCAATAGGCATAGTGGTCGACGATGCGATTGTCGTGGTCGAAGCGGTCATACACCATCTCGAACACGGGATGCCTCCAAGGGAAGCCACCTTCCAGGCAATGAAGGAGGTCTCTGCTCCTGTAATCGGCATTGCTTTGATTCTGTCAGCGGTATTCGTGCCGGTAGCGCTGCTTGGCGGTCTGGTCGGGAGCATGTACAAACAGTTCGCCTTGACCATAGCGATATCGGTGTTGCTGTCAGCTTTTAACGCTCTGTCGCTGACCCCGGCCCTCTGCGCGATGATGTTGAAATCGCCGAAGCCTATGCGTGGTCCCCTCGGCGCGTTTTTCAGAGGATTCAACAAAGTTTTCGACGTCGTCACCAATGGCTATGTGAACACTTCTCGTATTCTTGTGCGCCGCGGAATCCTAACGATCGGGATCGTTGGCGTAGTCATACTCGGGGCCATGTTCTTCGGAAGTAAGCTGGCTGCGGGATTCATCCCTGACGAGGACCAGGGAATCATGGGCGTAAACGTTCAACTTCCACAGGGCGCATCGCTCGTGCGTACGAGCGAAGTTCTCAAGAAGGTGGAAGACATTTTGGCGAAGACTGAAGGCATCGAATCCTACCAAACGGTTGGTGGATACGGAGTGGTCACAAACACCTATCAGCCGAACTACGGTTCTATATTCGCTCGTCTTCATCCGTGGGAAGAACGAAAGAACCCATCCGTCAAGGTGAAGGGAATTATGGCAAAGCTGGCTCGTGAGTTTTCACAAATTCCCGAGGCGGTAATCTTTCCCTTCAACATCCCAACTCTTAGTGGTTTCGGGGCGGCATCGGGATTCAACTTCCTTATACAGGATCGAAGTGGCTCGATGACTGTTCAGCAACTGGGAGAAGAGAGTAGCAAGTTTATCGCTGCGGGTCGCCAACGTCCCGAGTTGGGGACCTTATTTACTTCATTTGATCCGAACTATCCACAAGTTAAGGTTGAACTCGATCGCGAGAAGGCGAGGAGGCTCGGGGTACCGGTTAATGACGTGTTTGCGACAATGTCCTCAGCAATGGGCGGAACGTTCGTAAACGACTTCAACCGATTTGGTCGGCTTTATCGTGTGTATGTTCAGGCCGAGGCTTCGAATCGTTTGAAGGCCGAAGACATCGGCAGGATTTATGTGCGATCCAAGACGACTAACGCGATGATTCCGCTCTCGACGCTGTTCAACATCAAAGACATAGCCGGGACAGAGCTCACGACGCGATTCAATCTTTTGCGCTCAGTCGAGATGCAAGGCTCGCCCGCGCAAGGCTACACGTCCGGACAGGCGCTAGCCGCACTTGAAGACGTATTCAACCAGACATTGCCAAAAGAGATGGGCTTCGCCTATTCGTCATTGTCCTACCAGGAAAAGATCGCGCCACCAGCGGGGCCGACTTTCCTCCTGGCTATTGTATGCGTGTTCCTTCTGCTTGCGGCCATGTACGAGAGCTGGCGGCTTCCGTGGGCGGTGCTTCTCGGGTCACCACTCGTCGGCCTCGGCGCGTTTTTTGGCGTTTGGCTCATGGGTTACGACAACAACGTCTATGTCCAAGTCGGCCTGGTCATGTTGATAGGTTTGGCGGCGAAAAACGCAATTCTGATCGTTGAGTTTGCGAAGGCAAAACACGAGGGAGAAGGGTTGTCTCTTGAGGACTCCGCTCTGTTGTCCGCCAAGCTGCGTTTCCGCCCGATTCTTATGACTGCCTTTGCATTCATCCTGGGTGTTGTCCCACTGATGATCTCAAGCGGCGCAGGGTCCGGTGCTCAAAACGTGATGGGCACCAGCGTTTTCTGGGGAATGCTTGTCGCAACTGGACTCGGCGTGTTCATCATTCCGGGTAACTATACATTCATAGAAGGACTCGGACGGAAGCATAAGAAAGAAACGGCCGCGCCTGAAACCGGCGAGGTTGCAAAAACGGCCGAAGCGCCTGCACATCTGTAGGAGGGAAAACGTTATGAAAGCGCGCTTGATGAGTGTTCTCATAATCGCGATCCTCGGGGCCTCTTGCAAGGTAGGTCCCAATTACAAGAGACCGAAGGTCCAGAGCCCTGACAACTACCGCGCAGCGGTCAGCCCACCTGCCAATCCGCCAACTCTGGCGGACGCCAAATGGTTCGATGTCTTCAAAGACGAGAAGCTCCAGGAGCTGATTCGTCAGGCCCTGGTCGGCAACTATGACTTGCGGGTAGCAGTCACCCGGGTTGACCAGGCGCGAGCGCAATACGGAATAACCAGGGCGGATCAGTTCCCCACGATCGGCGCGAGCGCGGATCTAACGGTTTCCCGCATTTCCAAGTCAGGCTCCGTCAATATTCCCGACTTTGTACAACGAGATCGCACATTCGGCAGCGTGCTTCTGAATCTCCTTACCTTTGAAGTCGATGTATGGGGTCGTCTGCGGCGAGCAACTGAGTCAGCGCGCGCGAATCTGCTTGCGACTGAAGAGAACCGTAAAGCCGTAGTCACCACTCTGGTCAGCGATGTTGCGACGGCTTACTTTAATCTTCGCGAGCTGGATTATGAGCTCGAAATCGCAAAGCGAACACTTGCATCACGCCAGGAATCGCTTCGAATAATCAAGCTGAGACAAGAGCGCGGCGTGTCGAACCTGCTCGAGTTGCGACAGGCTGAGCAGCTTGTGTACAGCGCGGCTGAGGTTATACCAGCTACTGAGCAAGCGATTGAACAGCAGGAAAACTTTATTAGTTTCCTAATTGGAAAGAACCCTGAGGGCATCGCTCGAGGCGCCAGCATCACGGAGGAAACGATGCCGCCGAGCGTTCCGGCAGGTTTACCTTCTGACTTAATCGAGCGCCGGCCGGACATCATGGCGGCGGAGCAAGCCCTGGTGTCGGCCAACGCGCTGATTGGCGTCGCCAAGGCAGCTTACTTCCCGCGCATCACACTTACGGGGTTCCTCGGCTACGAAAGCGCGCAGCTAACAAAACTGTTCAACAACTCAAGAAGCACCTGGGCATTTGTTCCTGAAGTCGCACAACCGATATTCACCGCCGGACGCATCAAGTCCGGTGTTAAATTCAGCGAAGCCCAACGCGAGGAGTTCCTCGTCAACTATGAAAAGGCAATCCAGAACGCTTTTCGCGAAGTTTCGGATTCGCTTATCGCTTATCGCAAGGTGAAAGAGGTTCGAGCCCAGCGCGAGTTGCTCGTCGAGACTCTAACCGATCGCTCGCGACTCGCATACATGCGCTATACCGGTGGAGTGTCAAACCTGTTGGAAGCGTTGGATGCTGACAGGGATCTATTTGACGCCGAGTTGAGCCTGGCCCAAACACGGCGCGATGAACTGTTGACCGTAGTGCAAATCTACAAGGCACTCGGCGGCGGCTGGCAGGTGTGAGATTTCAATTAAAAGCTTGTGAGTTAATATGAAAAAAAAAGAGGTAATAGAACGAGCTAGACAGTTTACAGAGCCGTTTCGGGTTTCAAACGGAAATAAGTTTCGTCTCAAGGACATTGATCCGGGAGACACCCTCGACTTGAGTTCCGAGGACAAGCCACGTGCAAAGGAAGCGCTGGCTAACGGCGTAGAGGCGCTCGCCGAGTTACAGGATGTGCTTTACGCGCAGGATCGCTGGGCGCTTCTGCTGATTTTCCAGGCGATGGACGCCGCGGGAAAAGATGGCGCCATTAAGCACGTAATGTCAGGAGTCAATCCGCAAGGCTGCCAGGTCTTCTCATTCAAGTCACCCTCATCTGAAGATCTCGACCATGACTATCTCTGGCGCTGCGTGAAATGCCTGCCCGAGCGGGGACGGATCGGTATTTTCAACAGAAGCTACTACGAAGAGACGCTGGCCGTGCGTATTCACCCGGAGTTTCTTGAAAAACAAAAACTTCCTAAAGAGTTTACGGGTGATGGAATTTGGAAGAGCCGATTCAAAGATATCCGTAATTTCGAACGCTACCTCACTCGCAACGGCATTTTAGTTCGAAAGTTTTTTCTCCACTTGTCAAAGGGCGAGCAGAAACGCCGCTTTATGGAGAGGCTCGACGATCCCGATAAGAACTGGAAGTTCTCGGCCAACGACGCAAAGGAGCGCGAGTACTGGAAGGATTACATGAAAGTTTACGAGGATACGATCCGCCAGACTGCAACCAAATGCTCGCCCTGGTACGTTGTGCCAGCTGACAACAAGTGGTTCACCAGAGTTGTCGTCGCCGCTGCGGTCATAGACGCGCTGGCGTCTCTTGATCTCGAGTATCCGAAGGTGGGAAAGAAACAGTTGGACGAATTGGAGGCCGCCCGGCAGGCATTGACGGCATAAAGAGATTAGGGGGCGGCACCTTGCCGTTTTTTAAATGTCCACAGATCTCGCTCACCCAGGCCAAAGCAAACTCTCACTATACGTACCTCCAGCCGTATGGCTGCGCTCGTATCAAAAGTCGTGGTTGCGACCGGACGTGATCGGCGGTCTCACGCTTGCTGCGTACTTGTTGCCGGCCGGAATCGGTGACGCCTCGCTCGCCGGGTTGCGGCCGGAGGCAGGGATGTACGCCTGCATGTTTTCGGGATTGTTTTTCTGGCTCTTCTGTAGCTCACGTCACACTGCGATCACAGTAACATCCGCAATCTCGCTTTTGATCGGTTCCTCACTTGGAAGTCTCGCTGGCGGCGATGCGTCACGTTATGCTTCCCTGGCAGAAGCCACAGCATTGCTGGTCGGTCTGATAGCGCTCATAGCCTGGCTCGTCAAAGCCGGCGCAGTAGTCAACTTCATTTCAGAAACTGTGCTGGTTGGTTTCAAGGCGGGAGTGGCTCTCTACCTGGCGAGCACTCAGCTGCCAAAGCTGTTCGGCTTCAAGGGTGGAGAAGGCAGCTTTTGGCAGCGCAGTGGCCATATCCTCGGCCATCTTGGCGAGACCAACTCGGCTGCACTTCTTGTTGGTCTCGGCGCGCTTGCGGTCCTCATCCTTGGCAAGGTGTTCCTGAAGAACAGACCTGTGGGGCTGTTTGTTGTCATCGGTGGCATCGTACTCGCCTCCGCAATGAACTTTGATGCCCTCGGCGTCAAACTGCTCGGGGAAGTGCCACAGGGTCTCCCGCCGCTTCGTCTTCCCGATATTCGTCTGAGCGATCTGAACGAGTTGATGCCGCTGGCTCTCGCATGCTTTGCCCTGGGAGCGGTTGAGACATCAGCTATAGGACGAATGTTCGCTGAGACACATCACGAGCGGTTCGACAGCAATCAGGAGCTGCTCGGACTCGCGGCAGGTAACTTCGCGGCGGGACTGGGTCAAGGATTTGCAGTCAGCGGGGGAATGTCACAGTCACTGGTGAATGAAAGCAGTGGCGCTCGTACTCCGCTCTCCGGTTTAGTTGCTTCCGGCGTTATTCTGATAGTGAGCGTCTTCCTGTCGGGTTCGCTTCGCAACCTGCCGCAACCCGTGCTGGCCGCCATAGTGCTGCTAGCGGTGACAGGTTTATTCAAGTTATCAGAGCTACGGCACCTCTGGCGGGTGGATCGACCCGAGTTCTTTGTGGCGATGGCAGCCTTGTTAGGCGTGCTTGGCGCAGGCCTTCTGCAAGGAGTGTTGATTGGGGCGATAATCTCTCTTGTCCAACTGCTGCGCCGCGCAGCTCATCCACACGTCGCGTTTCTAGGTCAGATCCCAGGCACGAACAGGTTCTCGGATCTTGAACGACATTCAGACAATATTCCTCATGACGGCGCCTTGATCTTCCGGGTCGAGGCGAGCGTGCTCTACTTCAATGTTGAACACGTGCGCGATACTGTTTTGGGTCGCTTGAGGAAGGAGTCCACGCCACCAGAACTCGTGGTTTGTGACCTCTCCACATCCCCCTACGTCGATCTCCACGGCGCAAAAGTGCTCGGAGCACTGGCTGATGAAGTATCGTCCACGGGCACCCGCTTCCAGGTTGTGGAAGCGCGCTCATCGGTAAGAGATCGGCTGAGAGGTGAAGGGCTTGATGAAAAATTTGGTGGTATAGATCGGTTCCGCACCGTGACTCAGGTAATCGAAGCCTTTGAAACACAACACGACCTGAAAAGCAAAGCGGTGGGCTGACGGATTTTCAAAGAAGGAACCGTAAGTTTTGACAGTACCGATGGCCAACGAAATTTGTTCTATCATTTTTCTTTGGCTTAGGACACCACATTAATTCTGTCACCGAGGGGAAGTCTCATGCTCGCTGAATCTGAAGATTTCGTTTTGTTCAGCGGCGCTAGCAGAACGATTTGCGGCACCCCCCAGCGTTCGCATACGCGAGTCATTCACTGGTTGCGACCTTTGTGCTTTGTCATATGTCTGGGCGTAAGCTCTCTGCTGACTCTCACCGTCTGTGCCCAGGAGATAAAACCTATATCGTCAGCAACCGTTGAGGCCGAGCATTCCGCAGCCGCGTCGACAACCGAAGAGCACCAATTGTCGCAGAAGGCCGTCGAAATTGGGCGGGTCTTCGGATTTCCAATCACCAATTCGATGCTAGTGACCTGGATTGTGGCGCTTGGCCTGATTGCGTTTGCGCAGATTGCTACGCGTCGCATGCAAATGGTTCCCACTGGTGCACAGAACTTTTTGGAATGGCTCGTTGAAAGTCTCCACGGCTTTCTCAAGAGTTTACTTGGCGAACACCTTGTTGAACGCACGTTCTGGTTTTTTGCAACTGTATTCATTTTCATTCTCACCAGCAACTGGGTCGGGTTGATCCCCGGGGTCGGTACTGTCGGTTGGGGTCATCAGACCGCACGTGGTTTCCGGATTGATCAACCGTTGTTTCGTGGAGCGAACGCCGACGTCAACATGACATTGGCGATGGCGCTGGTCTTCTTTGCCTGTTGGCTTGTGTGGGCTCTCGCGACGGTTGGTCCGATTGGTTTTTTCAAAGAGCTGTTTGCACCAAAAGGCGAAAGCACAGGACCAATGAAGATACTCCTGGGAGTGGTGTTCTTCGCCGCTGGGTTGCTGGAAGTAATCTCTATTCTGTTCCGTCCGGTCTCGTTGAGTTTTCGTCTTTACGGCAACATTTTTGCCGGGGAAAACATGTTGGAAACAATGGCGGGTCTGGTCCCGAGCCTTAGTTGGTTGATACCGATTCCATTTTACTTTTTGGAGTTGCTTGTAGGTTTCGTGCAGGCGCTTGTCTTCATGTTGCTGACCGCAGTCTTCACGTTGCTTATTTGCCAGCATGAGGAACCCTCCCCCGCACCAGAGCACGGTTGAAATAACAAACTTCCGCCGGCTCGGAATCAAATGGGTCGGCTCGAAAGGAGCAAGATAAATGAGCGGAAATCTGCACATTGGTTTGGCGGCCATCGGGGCAGCAATGGCGGTGGGTTTGATTGGCATGAAGGCTTGCGAGGCGGTTGGACGCAATCCCGAGTCGTCTACGAAGGTTCTGGTCCAGTCTATTCTCGCAATTGCCTTCGCAGAGGCGATCGTCTTTTACACGCTGTTCCTCGTGAAGTGAATTACTCAAACGATTGCGTGGTTTGACACAGTTAGTTGGGAGTATCCGATTATGACTGTTCTATTCTTCTTTCTGGAAGCGGAGGGTGGAGGTCAAGTGGCACAGATTGCCAGGACGTTCGGTGTCGACTGGCCTCATCTGATAGCACAGATCATCAGCTTCTCGATAGTCTGTGCTTTGCTCTACCGGTTTGCGTACAAACCGATTTTGAAACTACTTGAAGAACGCCGCCAGCTCATCGCTCAGGGGCAGGAAAACTCCGAGAAGATAAAAGCCGAGCTGGCGAGTATCCAGAGCCAAAAAGAAGAAGCTATGGCGCAAGCCAATGCCCAGGCTGCACAGTTCATCAGTGACGCCCGCGATGGCGCCGCTCGCCTTCGAGAGCAAGAGACCCAGAAGGCCGCTGCTGCTGCTGAACAGATCCTTACCAAGGCGCATGAAGCCTCTGCCCAGGATCACCAGCGTATGCTGGCTGAGCTGAAACGGGAGGTAGGTCACCTTGTTGTACAAACAAGTGCAGCAATAACCGGAAAGATCTTGACGACCGAAGATCAGCGCCGATTGGCAGAGGAGACGGCCAGGCAATTGAGAGCAGGATGAGGCATAAAGAGAATGAAGGGGCGCAAACAAATTAAACGTGAAGCCCGACAGCTGTTTCGGCTGTGTCATGTCAACGGATCTGTGGATGAAGAACGAGTACGTGCAGTAGTACGCCAGGCTCTGCAGTCTCACCCTCGGGGGGTGCATGCAGTTTTGTCAGAGTTCCTGCGGCTGGTTCGACTCGATCAGTCGCGACACACGGCGGGCATTGAAAGCGCCACAGATTTACCCGCAGATTTGCGAGCCAGCGTCGCTGCCAATCTCGAGCGCGTGTATGGACGGAAACTGAGCAGCTCATTCTCATTAGATCCGACACTCATTGGCGGGATGCGAATCAAAGTGGGCAGTGACGTCTACGACGGCAGTATCAAAGCCAAATTGTCTGAATTAGAAAAACGCTTTTGAGGCCATACCGTCGAAGTATTTCGACTACCCGGTGGCGATCTTATCCGGGGTTAGCAATTAGGGGACGTAGAAATGGCAAACCTGTTAGAGGAGATCGAAGCTCAAATTAACGAAGCCCGTCTGACCGCGGTGAAACAAAACGTCGGTGTCATTCGTGAGATTGGTGACGGCGTGGCCCGAATTGAAGGCCTTGATGATGCAATGCTCAACGAGATGATCGATCTTGGCCAGGGGATCACGGGACTGGCGCTCAACCTGGATGAAACCGAAGTCGGCGTGGTCATCCTCGGAGATTACACAAAGCTTGAAGAGGGAGACGAGGTTCGCACCACCGGAAAACTGCTGCAGGTGCCCGTTGGCAAAAGTTTGCTTGGACGCGTTGTCAACACTCTGGGTGACCCGGTGGACGGACGCGGCCCAATCAAATCCGACACCGCCTACCCTGTCGAAAAGCTCGCTCCTGGCATAATCAAGCGCAGTCCAGTCAGACAGCCAGTGCAGACTGGGATTATGGCAATTGACGCGATGATCCCGATCGGCCGCGGCCAGCGCGAGTTGATAATCGGCGACCGTTCGACGGGTAAGACCACTATCGGTATCGATACCATCATCAATCAAGCTCGGCTTAATCAGGCCGCGGAGGCCGCTGGCGATAAGGACTTCCGGCCGCTGTACTGCATTTACGTAGCGATCGGACAAAAGCAATCAAGTATTGCTCGCATCATTTCGGTACTCGAAGAGGCCGGGGCTATGCCGTACACAATCATCCTTGCGTCACCTGCCTCGGATTCAGCGACCAGCCAGTACCTGGCTCCTTTCGCTGGAGCGGCGATGGGCGAATGGTTCATGGACAACGGCATGGATGCGTTGATCATCTTTGACGATCTCTCAAAACACGCCGTGGCTTACCGGCAGGTCTGTTTGGTGCTGAAGCGCCCGTCCGGACGCGAGGCTTACCCGGGAGACGTGTTCTATCTTCATAGCCGATTGCTCGAACGCGCAGCGCGAGTCGGAGAAAAATATGGCAACGGTTCTCTAACGGCGCTGCCAATAATTGAAACGCAGGCCGGAGACGTTTCCGCTTACATTCCGACTAATGTAATTTCAATTACCGACGGTCAGATATACCTCGAGACAGATTTGTTTTACCAGGGAGTTCGCCCAGCGATCTCGGTGGGATTGTCGGTTTCGCGCGTGGGCTCAGCAGCGCAGCTCAAAGCGATGAAGCAAGTCGCAGGACAACTGAAGGGAGATCTGGCTCAATTTCGCGAGCTCGCAGCATTCGCCCAATTCGGTTCGGAACTGGATGCAAAAACACAGGCACAAATCGACCGCGGCAAACGAATCATGGAAGTTTTCAAACAGCCGCAGTACAGCCCCATTCCGGTTGAGATCCAGGTAGCGGTGCTTTGGGCAGTACAAAACGGCTATGTGGATGACGTTCCGGTCGATAAAACCAAGAGCTGGCAGCAGAGCTTCACCGAATTCCTCACTCTGCATAAGCCCGAATTGCTACAAAAAATAGGCAAGGAAAAGACTCTCAGCGATCCATTGACCGCGGAAATAAAGACAGCGGCAGATTCCTTCAAACAGTCGTGGAGATAATCACAGATGGCCAGCACTCGTGACATACGCCGCCGCATTCGATCAATAGGCAGCACATCCCAGATCACCAGAGCGATGCAGATGGTAGCGGCATCCAAAATGCGCAAGGCTCAGGAGGCCGCACTTCGTGGACGTCCTTTTGTTCATCTGCTTTACAATATCCAACGCGCAATTACGACGCACCTGGGAGAGTTCAGTGATCCCCTACTGGAAGTCCGCGAAGTACGAAAGCGAGCAGTCATCTTAATAGGCGCCGATAAAGGGTTGTGCGGCGCACTCAACAGCAATCTGTTCCGGCTCGCCACTCAGTTTGACACAAAGACGACAGTCTTCATCACAGCCGGCAAAAAAGCCGCTCAGTTCGTTGCCGTCACCGGACGGCAGTTGATTGCAGACTTTCCGTATCATGATACGCCCAGATTCGAGGAGGCTAGAGCAATTGCAAGGTTTGCCCGCGATCTCTTTTTGAAAAAAGAAGTGGACGAGGTCCTCATACTGGCTACTCGTTTTGTCAACACGCTGACTCAGCATCCAATGTCGCTGCAATTTCTTCCTGTAGGTGAAATCAAAGACTTGACGATACCAAACCATGAGGACGCAGCCTCACGCCCCACCGATACAAACGAAACGTTGTTCGAGCCGAGCGTAGAGGAAATACTCGAATATTTCCTTCCTCGCTATCTCGGCATCTTTATCTATCAGGTTTTACTCAACGCGAAAGCGAGTGAGCAAAGCGCTCGAATGGTATCGATGCAAAACGCAACCGAGAATGCCGAGGGCCTTATAAAGGATTTGACACTCGAGTACAACAAAATACGGCAGAGCAGTATCACCCAGGAGCTTCTTGAAATAGCAGGCGGCCAGGCAGGGTGAGCGGCTGGTAACGATCGATTTAATGAATGAGGTTCGTACGATGAGCACAGGAAAAATCGTTCAAGTAGTCGGTCCGGTTGTTGACGTTGAGTTTCCGGACAAACTACCCGGGATTTATAACGCGCTAACTGTCGAATACAAAATCCAGGATGAAACGGCCAAGATAACCCTCGAGGTACAACAGCATCTCGGAGACAGATGGGTTCGCGCCGTTTCGATGTCGGGAACTGAGGGTCTCAAGCGAGGATTCGAGGTTACGGACAGTGGGGCCCCGATATCGGTGCCCGTTGGTGAAGGCGTGCTGGGACGAGTCTTCGATGTGACTGGAAACCCTGTCGATGAGCGCGGCCCGATCAACGCTGATAAGTACTATCCTATTCATCGACCAGCGCCGCCGCTGGTAGAGCAATCCACATCTCCGGAAGTTCTTCATACGGGCATCAAAGTCATTGACCTGGTTTGTCCATTCATGAAAGGCGGTAAGGTAGGCGCATTTGGGGGCGCCGGCGTCGGCAAAACTGTCGTTATCATGGAGCTGATAAACAACATCGCCAAGCTGCACGGCGGAGTTTCGGTGTTCGCTGGCGTCGGAGAGCGTACCCGAGAAGGAAACGATCTGTACAACGAAATGTCAGAGGCGGGAGTGATCAATCAGGATAATCTCGGCGCCTCGAAGATTGCGCTGGTATATGGTCAGATGAATGAACCGCCGGGGGCTCGCTTGCGCGTAGCGCTTTCCGGCCTCGCCATCACCGAATACTTTAGAGATGAGAAGAATCAGGATGTCCTTCTCTTCATCGATAACATATTCAGATTCTCTCAAGCGGGCTCTGAGGTGTCATCATTGCTGGGCCGCACCGCCAGCGCGGTAGGATATCAGCCTACGCTCGCCGCTGAAATGGGCGCACTGCAGGAACGAATCACTTCAACTAAGAAGGGATCGATTACTTCTTTCCAGGCGGTCTATGTCCCTGCTGACGACTTGACCGATCCCGCGCCGGCAACGACATTCGCGCACCTTGATGCCACAATCGTCCTCGAACGTTCAATTGCAGAACTTGGAATCTATCCTGCAGTAGATCCCCTCGCATCCACATCCAGAGCACTCACACCGGAAATCGTTGGTCACGAACACTACGATGTTGCGCGCGGCGTTCAAAAAGTGTTACAGCGCTATAAAGACCTGCAGGACATCATCGCGATTCTGGGAATGGATGAGCTTGCGCCTGAAGATAAGCTCAGCGTCTTCCGGGCTCGCAAAATCCAACGTTTTCTGAGCCAGCCATTCAGCGTCGCTCAGGTGTTCACCGGGCGGGAGGGCAAACAGGTGCCGGTGGCTGAAACCGTTCGCGGCTTCAAGGAAATCCTCGAAGGCAAGCACGACGATGTGCCGGAAGGAAACTTTTACATGAAAGGTGGCATCGACGAGGTAATGAAGTGATTCGCGAAGAATCCCTGCATCAATTCTAAAGGTTTGGTTATGGCCAAGACTTTGAAACTACAAATCGTAACACCGGAAGCCTCAGTTTACTCTGCGGATGTTGACATTGTTACGCTGCCCACTGCCAGCGGCCAAATAGGAATCCTTCCAAATCACGTCCGACTGATAACGCATCTGGTACCCGGAGAAATAATTGCCCGGAAAGAAGGCCACTCAGACTACCTTGCGGTCGGCGCGGGACTCGTAGAAGTGACCGGCGAGCATGTATCGATTCTGACTGATCTCGCAGTCGCCGCTGAAAGCATTGACGAAGCCAAGGCTGAAGAGGCACGTCAGAGAGCGGCAGCCCGACTCCGAGAGAAGATTTCTGCCGAAGAAGTGGCTTCTGTCAACGCCTCTTTAGCTCGGTCGCTGGCACAATTAAAAGTCAAGCGCCGCCACCGCGCTTAAAGAATATCGAAAGTTTCAAACTGAGGCTTCGTCTTCTCAGCTAAATCGAATTGTTGTAAGCAGAATGACGTGGGTTCTTTGCGACCTGGAAGGATCAGGATGATGCCGGTGTACCTGTAAAATCCAGCTTGCTGAACAATGCATAGTCTATGGCAGAAAGCCTCGAACATAGGTCTTTTCAGCGTGCTGTTCTCAAAAGCGAGTCGCAACGCATCGTTGGGATTCTCGGCGTTCTCTGCATCCTGTTCATTGGTGTCATTGCTCGAAATCTTGCGGCGGGTCAGCGCCGCCTTCTTCTCGTGCAGACGGTGACGCTTGCTCTGGCGATTGCATATGAAGCATTCGCGAGCATAGTAGTCAAGAGAGCGATTAGAAGCGACCAGCCCGTACAGCGAGTCTTTTGGCTTGTCAATGTTGTCGTTGAATCCGGAATCCCTACCCTTGGGCTGTTCATATTGGTCGCAACCCAGGTTGTTAGTCCCCGGGAAGCACTGGTTGCACCGGCTGTTTTCCTCTATTTCATTTTCATCATACTCTCGACATTGCGGCTCAGTCCGGGTTCGTCACTAGCGACCGGTGCCCTATCCGCAGTGGGCTATGTTGCGGTCGTTTTTTATGTACGGGGCTACTATGACGATGCGAATGGCGGCACGTCCGTACTGCCTTTTCGTTATCTGTTCTACGCGTCGCTTATCCTGACCGGAGGAATTGCCGCGACAATTGTAGCGAGTCAGATTAAGAAGCACGTCCACGCCGCTCTTCGAGAAGCCGAGCTTCAGCATGAGCTCGATCGAGTGAACCACGACCTCGATGTCGCGCGATCTATCCAGCAGGATCTGCTTCCAGAAAAAACTCCAGCTCTTGGTGGCTTCGAAGTCGCTGGCTGGAATCGGCCTGCGGACCAAACCGGCGGAGATTACTTTGACTGGCAGACTCTGCCGGACGGACGGATAGCGGTTAGCCTTGCTGATGCAACCGGTCACGGCATCGGGCCTGCTCTGGTGAGTGCGTCGTGCCGCGCTTATGCACGAGCGAGTCTTCTTTCCGGTAAATCAGACGGCTTGCTCGAAAATCTGAACCAGCTTCTATCTGAGGACCTCCCGGCAAATCGTTTTGTTACGTTCGCAGTTGTTTTTCTCGACCCGAATTGTTCGCGCGTGAAAGTTCTTTCCGCCGGACACGGCCCGATTCTCTGGTACAAACATGGCTCCGGTGAGATAGAGAACATCGAGGCCCAGGGTATTCCTTTAGGCATGATTGACGGATTCACGTACGGACAGGCAGCGGAAGCTCGCTTGGATGCCGGCGACATACTGGCTTTGATTACTGACGGCTTCTTCGAATGGGAAAACCCGGAGGGCGAACAATTCGGGATATCAAGGTTGGAAGCGGTAATTCACGAGGCCCGCGAATGTTCCGCCGAAGAATTGATACTAAGGATGCGGGCGGCGGTTGAGAGTTTTTGCGGAGGCACCAAACAGGAGGATGACCTGACTGCGATAATTCTAAAACGGAAATAGGTTCAAATAGGTCCTATTGATCCTATCTGTCCTATTAGTACGATTCCGTCCAATTATGCCTATTATTTTCTCACGACTCTGGAAATCAGATTGGCATCTGAGCGTTCTGCTCGGCCTACTGCTGATGGTTGTATTCATCATTTATCCGTTGGGCGGCCGCGGTCCATTTGCAGCAGCAATTCGACAATTCTTTCTCTCTCTTATTCTAATATCCGGAGCAGTGCTTGTAGCGAGAAACCGCAAGGCTCTCTGGGTGGTAGGGGCGCTTGCTCTTGCAACCGCCGCGGTTGGCTGGGCACGCTTGGGTACAACGGATCAGTGGGTGTCCGTATTAAGCCTGCTGATGTGGGTTGTGTTTCTGGTGCTGCTCGCAGTTGCGATCCTTTTTCGCGTCTTTGAAGAGGGAGAGATCAACGTCCACCGCATTCAAGGCGCAGTTGCGGTGTATCTGTTGCTGGGAGTGATTTGGGCGGGGTGTTATAGGCTTGTGGTAGAGGCTGACCCCACGGCATTCAACTTTCCGTCGGTTACGGATGAGGGAAGCCTGATGTCCAAGCTTGTTTACTTCAGCTTTGTGACGCTTACCACCGTCGGATACGGAGACATAACGGCGCTGGATACTGGTGCGCGTTCCCTGGCCATGCTGGAAGCTCTGACGGGGCAGCTCTTTCCGGCGGTGCTGATCGCCAGGCTTGTGTCAATGGAAGTGAGCCATCGCATGGAGAAGTGAGATATACCACATCCAAGTAGTAACGAATTCATTCGTTATGTTCTAAGGATCATTCAAAATTGAAGTACGCGAATACGTAACGAATTCGTTTCATCTTTCTTCATCTGCCTAAATCTGCGTCATCTGCGGATGCATCTTGTTTCATTTTAAACCGGAATGATCCGCAGATTACGCCGATTTACGCAGATGAAGAATAATGAAACCTGAAAAAAACAAATTCGTTACTACGTGGCGGAATTCGGTATTAGGGGTTGCTTGATTCTCAAAACTTCCATCCGAACGAAGTTGTTATCCCGAGATCGTTCCTGTTGGCGTTCACCAGCGGACGACTGTCGAAGTTCTCATACAGGTTAAGATTCCAAAAAAGATCCTTCACAAGTTCTACTCTAAAATTCGAGTTAAGTCCCATTCGTACGCGTCCGGGGTCCGTCAGGCTCGGCCAAACCAGAAATCGAGAGTTGATGTCCAGGCTTCTGAAACGAAATGTAGAAAAATCCAGTCCGACTAAAGATTCCGCTGTAGTCGTTCTCGACTGGGGTTGATCTGAAGAGTAGCGCTCCCGAGCAAGGGCAACCCCTCCAAAAACTGATAGCGATGTCCGGCTCGTTTGAACCATCCTTCGCCCGACCGCTCCTGCCAATGCAGTTCGAAGATCGAGGCTCTGCTGATCACTGCTGAGCACTTCTACCATCCCTCCGTAGAACCACCGCCTGGTAAATAGTCTCCAATACTTGCCGTTGAAGGTATTGCGCCTGGTGCTCTCGCCCCCAGACTGACCACTGAAGACCGAGCTCATGTCAGCTCCGACAACATAACCTTCGCCGTTATAGTTCGTCGATATCGTGAGCTGTGTCTGGTACTGACTGTTGCCGCTGGTGTAACTGAAGCCGTAGTCAATCGACCCATTCAGCTGGCTCCAAAAGCGTTGGTCGGCAAGCCTGATCGTTATCACCTCGGTTTGCTTCACACCTATCGAATCGGTTCCCCTGTTCATAACAAAACTTTGTTCGCTCGCAGTCGCCGTAGTGTCTAGTCGGATTCGCGCTGTCAATACCTGGCCGTTTGTAAGCACGATTATGTAATTATCTTTGCTTTCCAGTCGGGCAACTTTCGGCCAATCCAGTGATACAGGATCGAGCATATAAGGGCTTTTGAACTTCAGCTCGCCATGGTCCAGAGACTTTATTTCTCCGGTCATTCGATCTCCGTTGTTTAATACAACGATGTCGTCGAGACTCTTGGCGGCTGCTAATGATGAAAACGCGAACATTGCGAGGGTTAGCATCAATGCTCTCAAAACTCCTGAGCGCACCTCCATGTTTTCCTCCGTTTAGGATCAAGGCTTCCTGTAAAAACTGCCAGTACTAAAGACTATGTTTGCGGATTAAAATCAGCGGCGTCGCACAATATCGCAGCGCATTCACCTGGCGTGAGCGCGAAGGAAAGGATTGAATCGAATGACGAGGGTGATCGTACTGTTTTTAGCGCTTTCTTGCCTCGGGTTAGAAGTTTCGGCACAGCAACAGGAAGCATCAAACGTAATCAATATCAAGGTGTCGCGGTCAGTCACCGCAATAACCTACAGGGCGAAGACGAGCACCAAAGTGGACTTCAGGGGCACCGCCCTTCAACCAAGGGCGGAGGGCAAAGCTGAAGTGACAAGCAAGGAAGGTCGCTTGAGCATCGAAGCCGATTTCTTGAAACTGGATCCCGCACTGGTGCTCGGTCCGGAGTACTTGACCTATGTTCTGTGGGCAATCAGTCCTGAAGGTCGTCCCGTTAACCTCGGTGAGGTCGTGCTGGACGGCGACAAGGCGCATTTGAAAGTAACAAGCCGGCTCCAGGCGTTCGCGATGATCGTCACTGCCGAACCATACTTCTCAGTGTCGATTCCGAGTGAGATGGTGGTGCTCGAGAACTTCGCGCGCGACAATACGAAAGGAAGAGCAGATTATGTAGATGCAAAATTCGAACTGCTCAAGCGAGGACGCTATGAGGATGCCGGCCTCAAGGCGACGCGAATAGATCCAAAGTCTCCACTCGAACTCTACGAAGCACGAAACGCCCTCCAGGTTGCAAAGTGGCAACAAGCTGACAGGCTGGCCGCAGACAGCTTTGAGAAAGCTTCCGCCGCGCTTGTGCGAGCAGAAGATTTCAATGAAAGGAAAGAGCGAAAGCTAACGATTGCCGCGGCTCGCGAGGCGGCGCAGTTAGGTGAAGACGCTCGAGTCATCGCGGAGAAGCGCGGTGAAGAAGAACGTCTTGCCCAGGAGCGTCGTGAGGCCGATGAACGCGAGGCTCGCGCGGAGGCTGAAGCGGAGAACGAGACCCGACGGCGCGCGGAAGCCGAAATGCAGAAGAAACTGGAAGAAGAGGCGCGTAAACGCGCCGAACTCGAGAGAATCGTCGCCGAAAAGGAGAAGGCCGAGGCCGAGAAAAAACGACTGGAAGCGGAGCTTCTAGCAACCAAGGCTGCGGCTCGAGAGAAAGAAGCGAGAGAAGCCGCCGAAAAAGCGGAGCGCGAGAAACAGGAACTCAGGCAAAGATTGCTCGACCAATTGAATCGCATCCTCCCCACCAAAGACACTCCTCGTGGGTTACAGCTGACAATGGCTGACATTCTTTTTGACAGCGGACGGTACAACCTTAGGCCCGGAGCTCGCGAAGCGCTCGCTAAGCTCTCGGGAATCATCCTTGCCCACCCTGGACTCAAGTTGGATATTGAGGGACACACCGATAATGTCGGTGGCGATAGTTACAATCAGACATTATCTGAGAAGCGCGCCGGTGCGGTGAGGGATTATCTTACTAATCAGGGCCTGGGCGCCGACTCAGTGACCGCGAAGGGATTTGGAGAGCATATGCCGATCTCCGACAACACCAGCGCACAAGGCCGGCAGCAAAACCGCCGTGTCGAGATCATTGTGTCCGGCGAAGCGATCGGCACAAGTATCAGATGAGAACAAGTGAATAGCTGCTGGCGTGTCCAACTTCTCCTCTTCGGAGTGAGCTGGCCCTGTTATGTTCCAGCATTGCGGAACCACTGGGAGTGATGCTCGCGGATTATTGCTATCGCTTCCGCAGAAGTTGGTACGCATTGTGGAATATCGATGTCTTCGGGATTCGCCAGCGGCGTTTCAAAGGAGAGAAGAGATTCACGCGCCCACTCTATAAGACCAGGCCACATTCGTCCGACGAGAATCAATGGTGTATGCTCCAGATGCCGAACCTGAAGCAGCTGCCAAATCATTGCCATTTCTAAAACGGTTCCGATCCCTCCCGGCGCTACGACGAATGCATTAGATGTAAGAACAAAATGGTGGAGACGCGTAAAGAAGGTGCGGTGCTCAAACGCAAGCCCGACGAATGGATTGACCTCCTGCTCAAACGGCAGCTCAACCCGTATGCCCATCGACTTGCCCTTTTCGCCGGCAAGCGCAGCTCCTTCATTGGCCGCTTGCATTAGTCCCGGACCGCCTCCAGTGACTATATCGCAACCCATCTCGGCCAAAGCCGTAGCGGTGCGCTTTGTCTCTTCATAGGCAATAGTTCCGGGCTTTGCCCTTGCGGAACCGAATATAGATACGCGGTAGCGGTCCTGCCTTGAAGGTCGAAGCCGCGTTAGATTGTTGACTACTTCCCACAATCCCAGAACTGAATTCACCAATACCTGCTTCACTGCTTCTTCATCGGCCAGGCTTATTGTGCTTCCCTCTTGTTTGTTGTCAGTGCTCATAAATTTGTTTTCGCTCCGGTTTCGAATATGAGATTATCCAAGGCCGGCTTCGATCAAATCTCAATGCAATCGCCGAGACGTGGACACTCGGGAATCAATGCATGCCGCGAAGTGATTA
>Ga0126382_10000281_pt1 | contig 19420 bp, 14 predicted proteins | sample PanSoiMetPlot_30_FD_92548 | JGI IMG/M metagenome (GOLD analysis project Ga0126382, IMG submission 92548) | Tropical forest soil microbial communities from Panama - MetaG Plot_30 | ecosystem: Environmental > Terrestrial > Soil > Tropical forest > Bulk soil | place: Panama | collected 2016-02-17
CCCCGTATTCGGGAAAGACGTGATAGTGATTGCTCACCTCGCACTCTCCCGCTAGAACCACGTTTTCAGTGTGGCCGTACCAGGAAAACAGCCTTGCCCCGAAATACGACTCGATGAACTCTCGCTGACCGGGATAGAGATTCTCGGATGCCGCGAGGACTGCTCGAAACGGCGGAGGATCGAGTCCAAGATCCCGCAGTCGCCGAGAAAAGTCGATCACCGCCGATGGGTAAGAGTGCAGATAAGGAAGCCGTTCTCGCCGAATGACTCTCGCATATTCGGCTACGTTCTCGGGTGTCATGTGAAAGTTTGAAAACACATATGCGCGTTCCGATGCTTCATAAGTCCAGTGGCGTCTGTTCCGGACTGCCCAGCCGCGCAGCATCGCACGCCGGTCATTCAGCTGAAATCCGACGCGGGCCCATTGAGCATGTATGAACGCTCTTTCTCTCCCACCGCTGTCTCGCATGTTGAAAAGTCCTAACGGCTTGCCCATCGTTCCGCCGGTGGTGAAATAGTGTCGTTGACTCGACTTTATGTTCTCGGCAAGAAAATCGGAGGGATTCGATTGGATTGACCCCTTCTCGAGCAACGGCAAAGCAGAAAGCTCTGAAAGCGTCCGAAAGCCTTTGGGATCAAAGCCAACATCGCGAAACAAGCGCCGATAGTAGGGGACGTTTGCGGCGCAATGTCGAAGCATGACCTTCAGTTTGCCTATCTGATAATCAACAAGGCGCTCTTCACTCCAGGTCTGGGATTCTGTGAGTAGTTTCAAGGTGTTTGAAAAGGACGGTCCATAACAGATGGACACGGGCAGCCGGTAGTAAATCGGCTTCAGGATGGTTTTGATCAAACCTTTCGCGCCTGCGAAATTCGCCATAAAAGGATAGTTCTAGCCTACGTAGCCGAGGCTCTTCAATCTCTCGATCACGTCTGAGTTTTCGTCTTCCGAAAGCTCGATTTCATCCTGCGGTGTGTCTTGCGATTGGGAGGCGATTCGAATCGGGTTGGCTGACAGGTACTGCGGCGAAATCATTTTGCTTAAGATTCGACCGTCCACATCATCAGGAACGGCTTCTCCTGACAGGTAGAGAAGCGTCGGCATTATGTCGTAGATGCGAGCGTTATCTAACTTTAACCCACCCTGGATTCCGTTTCCGCGGGCAATCATTACGCCATCCATCCGGTGACAACCCGAGATCCCGAATGCGTCAACCATAAACTTGTTGGAAGTAAAGTCTGCATTTCCCAAGGGAAGATAACGCATGTCTGCTGGAAGGAAAGCGATGTCCGGGGCATCGTTTACCAGCGGGCCGTTGTAGATCTCCTCGCGGCGAAAAACCTTTCCTACCCACGCTGCTCCGGTGGATTTGTCGATTAATGCTCGCAATCTCTCTATGATCGCATCGCGCACGTCGTCGTATTGCTCAATCGGTACGATGCCGTGAGGTTCGCGGTCTTTGAGGTTGATATAGATCTGTCCATAATTGCCTTTTGAGAAGGCCAGTGATCGACTCCAGTCGACATCATTGAACGACAAAAAGAACTTGCCGAGCAGCTTCGATGCGCCGGGTTGCGAGCTTACACCTCTTGAGGGACGAAACGCGCGAGGAATCTTTCTGGTAACTTTGAAAGCTAACTCAGGTGTCAGACCTAAGGAAAACATCAGGGTTTTCGTCCGGGTCGCCACATCGGATTTCAGTTTTAGAAATCCCTCCTGGAGCAGCCACAAATTCAGAGAGCAATACTTGTGTGCAGGTCCGAATCCGTGGTCCGAGGCAATCAGCACAAGAGCGTCCTTGCCTGCTAGCTCGACCAAACGGCCGACAATTTCATCAACTCGACTAAAGTAACGATAGACTCGATCCTTGTGCGCTGCCGCTTCTTGTTCGTCGTGCCGGGGATGCTGATCGTCAATGATATGCCAGAGTTCGTGTTGAATCCGGTCGGTTCCCCAGAAATACTGAAAGAATGCATCCCATGAGTACTGGGTCATCAGGTGCTCGGTTACTTTAGCTTTGTACTCCAGTTCATCGAAAAGCTCATCTAGTACCGCGCTTACGTTTCCTTCCGCATAGGTCTGCGAAAGGTGCAGCTGGTAATTGCCAAAATTCTGTTCAAGCTCGCTGAGTAATGATTCAGGATAAGTAAAATCCCTCCGCCCGCGAGGCGTCATGAAATCGGCAATCATCAGACCGTTGATCGCGTGTGGCGGATAGGTGCAGGGAAAGTTGTGAACGATGACCTGCTTGCCGGCATCGCTCAAAATATCCCAGATCGCCCTGCCTTTTCGAAACGAGGCATTTACTGCCATCTCCCGATTTGACCGGTGATCGCGTCTGACGAACTCGAATATTCCGTGTTTGCCGGGATTCTTGCCGGTCATGAAAGAAGACCAGGCAACCGCGGTGATCGGAGGAAAAGTGGTTTCGAGGTTGGCCCGCGCGCCCTTGGAAATCAGATCAGCGATGTTCGGCAGGTGACCGCTTTCAATCAACGGATCGAGCACGTTAAAAGAAGCGCCGTCGAGCCCAATAACCAGCAGTTTGTCGCTCATACACTCGATTGAACCAAGGTATGACTATACGTTGCGCAGGTTATTTGTTTCAACCAGATCACGTGAACTGAGGTCGTTGCGTTGGCAAATATCTCGATCGAAAAAACGCATAAGTATGCTCTGCACGGCGCGTGCGGATTGAAGTATCTTCGCCGGGTGGTCAGCGGAGTGAAGATATGCTGGCCGTGTAACTTTATTAAGGAGACTTATTATGTTTCGAAAAACTCTTATCTTATTAGTTCTCTTCATGTTGACGATTGCGTCTGGAGCCGATGCTGCTAACTCCGCAAGAGCAGCTGCGACAGGACAGGCTAACCATAATGCAAATGCCTGCACGCCGGCGCAGGGGCAGTCACTTATCGATCAGGGGCAATATGAAGACGCGATCCTTGTATTCACGTGTTTAATCGATGCACAGCCGACTGAAGTAGAGGGCTATCGCGGCCGCATCGAGGCCGAAGTCCTCCTCGGGCGATACTCGGATGGCGTACGCGACTACCAGCGTGTGATGGCGTTTGTGCTGCCTGTTCACCCGGACGCGGAGGCCACAATAATGGCTGGGTACGACGCCCGACTCGCGGTCGAACCGGACGATGTCCGGGCGCTTACCGGCGCGAGCTTTGCGCGATGGTGGTTCTATCATTACGCGTCGGCAATTCATATGCTCAATCATCTTCTCGATCTCAGGCCGAATGATGTATATGGCAACCTGTTCCGCGGCTCGAGCCGCTTCCTCCTCGGTGCGACCAAGGCCAAGGGTGCCGAGGATCTCGAACGCGCGCTCACGCTAGCTCCGCAGAGTGCCCACGTCCGATTCATCGTCGCCGACGCTTACACCTACGGCCAGCCTGATCTGCCGCGTGCGTTCGTGGAAGCGTCGCTGGCGCTGGCCTGGGGACTCGATACGCCGCGCGTTCACGCGATCCTTGCAGCCTGCTATCTCTCATTCGGCAACCTCCAGGCCGCGGCGGCGGAGATACTGAATCACATCGAACTCGCGACCACCGAGTATTTACCGGCGGCTTCGCTCTCAGCCGGCGGATCGCTCGAGTTGGGACTGGTGCCGGGTCGAACGTATGAGATACCAATCGCAGTGATCGTCGGGGAGACAATTTCGATCAGGACGAGCAGTCGCGATTTCAAAGACACGATTATGGTTTTGCTCGCGCCCGATGGAACGCCGGTTGTCGGCAATGACGACTTCAAAGCCTATTACGCAGGATTTGATTGGGTCGCGGCATCAACCGGGACCTACCGGCTGCAGGTCACCTCGTTCGAGAGTGTTAGTACGGGTATGTTTGTGGTAACACGCAACTGACTCAGTACGTTTTGTTTGCGCGCTTTGTGGATCTTTTGGGTCTTTGCGCGAATCCTTAGTATGCGTTCCGAAAATCGCGGTTCGTGCAAATAGGCAAAGACTGCGAAGCTCGCTAACATTGAACGATAAGATAATTAGGCATTGCCTGTCTTGCTTCCACTAAAGACAGGCAATGCCTAAGAGGGTTTGGGGAGGCGAAGAGTGCTTACGCCTAAGAGAAGTGCCTTCTATCCGATTGGCTTCTTCCGTTTGAACTCCAACACCGGCGAGACCTGCCCAGTGCTGGGATTCCGTACCTCGATCCTTACGAGAATCCGATCAGGCACTCTTTTGTTCATCTTCTTATCGAAGCTCGAAACACGCTTATACATCCCGTTGCCGGTGAAGTACCTGTCCTCGTACTGAAGCTTCCTCAAGCTAAATTCTCCGACCCAAATCTCCGTTTCACCGGGTCGGAAATTTCTGCCGGCAATCTCGAGCTCCGGCCTGTCGGCCTCTGTTACTGAGGCGCCGTTGATGATTGGCATCGGCCAGATCTCAAAGTTCTTGTTTGAAGAAGCCCTTGCCGAGTTTCCCGCACCGTCATACAAGGTGACGCGAACTTTTGCTTTGCCCGACCAAATATCTGCAGGAACTGGCCAGTCAAAGGTCTGAGTTTCTCCGCTGCTCGGAGCATTCAGCGTCGCAATCTCCTGATACGTATTCCCGTTGTCGAGCGATACTTCGATAACACGTTTGATCACCCCAACGTTGTCGGTCTCTCTCCACTTGACCTGACTGGTGGTGCCTCCGCCCAGTGGAGCCTGGGTGTTGTGCGATAGAAGAGTTACAGCGGGCGGGGTAGTATCAGGCGGTCCGCTCTCGATCACGAACGCTGACGCGCTCGTAGAGCTCACCGGCAGATTGACGCCATCCATGACTGTTATTCTGATTCTTGCTGTTGAGGTCGGCCATCCTGGCACCCTCCAATCAAAGCTGCGAGCATTCGCGCCGAGGGTCGCAATTGGATTAAAGGTCGAACCATCAGGTGAAAACTCAACCTTCTGACTGATGATGCCCTTGTCATCGGAGGCGGCCCAACGAATCTGAATCGTATTTCCGACAGTAAACCTCTCGCCGCCAACCGGGGATATCAGGCTGACATTGGGCGGGGAATCAAGTGGTCCACCACCCTGTCCCTGAACGTTGTACACGACTAGAGCGAAATCCTGATCCGTGCTATCGCCATTACCCGGGACCCCGTCGCCCGCTATGTTTGCGCCGACGATACGAATCGTAAACTCGCCGGAGGCACCCCCAGGCGCCCAAACGGATTCAACATTGTTGAGATGATCGGCCGTCCCACCGGTACTCGATACTGCACCAGAGAAATGGTTTCCCAGGTATGTCTGTCCACCGATATCGACTTGCAGGTCCAGATCATTGACAGCCGGATTGGCTGCGGCGTTGCCCGGAGCGTCGGTCCAGGCCAATGTCACTCGGAACGGCTTCGACGGATCCGAAACTTTTCCGGAGATTGTAACGACCTGCCCGGTATTGGAAATCATCTTATCCTGATCGACGAGAAGTCTTGGAGTCCCATCAAGCGCGCGGGCAAGATTCATCAGGCCCCATCCCTGATTTGCACCTGGCAAACTATCACCGGCCATAAATCCGGTCATGTAAGATGCCGTGTTTGTCAGATAGGCTTTGATCAATGCGGGGCTGGGAGGGTGTCCGATTGTCTGTTGGAACAGCTGGCGAAGTATTGCCGCACCGCCTGCAACTGCTGGAGCCGCATGGCTGGTACCGGACGACCAGGTATACCACGTCTGCCCGGTCGGATAATTAGCCGGCCCACAGACGCCGGCTGCGTTGAAACCGCGCGATTGAGACCTTGCGCCCTGAATATGGGTTCCCGGTGCACAGATATCGGGTTTTTTTCGACCGTCGGTTGTCGGTCCTCCCGAAGAAAAGTTTATTAGCGAATTGATATCGTCAGCGCCGGTCGAGTCGATGCCGCAACCGTCAACCCCTGGTCTGAGATTTTCGCTTGCTCCGACGGTGATTAGATTCTTGGCGCTACCCGGTGAAGTTAGATTGCCGTTTGGACCTTTGTTGCCGGAGGAGAAGACGACAGTAATCTCCTGATTCCCGGGCACGGCTGACTGAGCATCTCTTACGAGCGAGTCGTAGGTCTGGCAATCCGCGGTGTAGGTATTGTTATAAGTTCCCCAACTATTATTCGATACCCTAGCCCCGTCAGCATACATTCTGTTCACCATGTCAGTGAAAGAAGGATTCGTGTAGTTCGGTGAGAAAATCTGTGTGACACCAATGCGCGCAAACGGATGAATGCCTAGCCCGAATTTGTATCCATCGCTGTCAGCCCACGGTGCGCTGGAGTTTACGCTGTAGCCCCCGGCGATCGATGCGTTGATGGTACCGTGTCCGGGATAGTCCTGTGGAATGACGCCTTCACCATCGAACTGTCCGACATACCTCGCATAGCCCACGCGAGCGAGACCAGAGGCGCTCAAGAAATCTTTATGCAGCACTTCAGGGTCAAGATCTCCCTGGTCGATTCCCGTATCAGCTATGTCGATTAAGAAATCAGGACTTGATGAGATGCCTTTGGATTGAAGCCACGAAAGGTAGGTCGGAGATCCGGAACCCGGAAGTTTTCCCGCGAGTATCAAACCTTGTTTCTCATCATTAAGAACTGGTTCGCTCCAGGGCTCGATCCATACAACGTCGCTCATTCGCGCAATATCCGCGATCCGACCCGGCGAGACTTTGATCCGAAGATTAGTGTAACTGAGAACTCGCTCTGGCTGAGTAATGACGATGCCGGAAGCACGGGAAGCAAGCTCTTGAACCTCAGCGTCGACCCTGTCGTTTGTGACGAACTGCACAGTTGCAGTGACTTCTTCCGCAGAATCAAGCTGGAATTCCGGTGCAATCTTAAAAGCCGGTTTGTAAGCGCCCGTCCATTGAACGTAGCTGTTCGTAGATCTCACGGTCTCAAGTTGTGCAACACCCGCAGCATTGGCTCGCAGCAGATAAGCGTTATTTGGAATATAGGAAACGATTTCACCACAGGATTTTAGTTCGTTGACCCATTGTTTCTTGATTGGACCAACAAACTGCACCAGGTAGAGTTGTTCATTGGCAGAGTCCGGCTCGCCGAGTGATGAGAGGGAAGCGGGCTCGCCCTCCGTGGTGTCGAACGCGCCTGCGCGGAGCATGAGAACATTAAGGTCATCGCGTACCGATGAACCAGCCGTTGATTGAAGACTCACGCGATCCGCGGATGCGCCCGGCGCGGACATTAGAAGAAAAGCTCCGTAGTCCTCGATGACCGAACCACCATCTGCAATGATCGCATCCCGAAGCTCGGATTCATTGGCTTGAACGAGTACCTTATGACTGGCGGAGTGACTGCGATAAGAGGCGTCGAACACCGGACGTTGTGCGCTCGGCTTCGAGGTTGAATCAGACTGTGCGCCAAACTTGCCGACGAACATTATTGCGAAGATCGAAAGGGTAATGGTTGCCAGGCGATGGAAGTATCGAGCCATGTTCGCGTGCTCCAATTACGCAGAGAGTAAGGTCTAGATTCGGGAGTGTGTAACGATGAAACGTGAGGAGAGATGCCGGCGATATTTGGCCCCGAATTATGAACCCTCTAATGCGCGTTTCTCTGAGAATCAGACCGAAGGGGCAGCGCGAATTGATACTCAATGAAGGGGCAAACTGAGAGACTTTGGGGTGTTGCGAAGCTGGCTCGATGGTAAGTTAAGGGATTGGGAGAGTCAATAGTTTTGGCCCTCAAGGTATGGAAGAAACAGCGGGTTGGAGAAGGTTCTCGTCGAATGACCCCCTGTTCAGGGAATCCGAGGTCGCGCGTCAGATGTAGCGTAGACGTTCCAGTCTGCGCATGACATTGGGATAAGTGAGATGAGTGATTCGTGACAATTGATTCGGGATTCGGGTTTGCTGATACCAGTCACGAATCAATATCACGAATCACATATCACGAATCACGCATCAAGAATCACTCATCACGACGCCATGCGCAGATTAGACAGTCTACGCTACATCTCAGACTAGACAGTCAACGCTACATCGCATACTTTCAAACCGAAGGTCTAAAACGAATGAACCATCGCCTGGTAGAACTAGCCTCATCAGTATCTTCTAGTGTTGAGAAGCGGCTGTTCGCCGAGTACGGAGCAGTGTTCGCCACAACCGCCACACCGCCGCCAACAATCATTTTTGAAAACTCAATTCAGGTGGATGCATTCCAATCAACTCTGACTCTCAAAGCCGGTGTTTTTGGCGACTACGAGATCCAACTTCAAGAGGAGGCGCTCAACGCTCTGTGGGCAGCAGCCGCCGCGTCGGCGAGGATCGGTTTCAACATTACCGCTCGGGCTGCGGATTCCGGAGGACGGTCATACGACGATACTGTCAGGCTGTGGCTGCGAAATGTGAATCGCGGACTCGAACATTGGGAAAGCGAGGCGAGGATTGCTGCTGAACGGGCAAAATCGATCAGAGACCTCTCCCCGATGGAGCAAGTAGGGGTCATCCTCGATCTGGAAGAAGACGAGAAGCTGTTTTTCGGAACCTTCTTTGATCGATCGATCTTGTATTCTGTGGCAGCTCCTGGGGCCTCGCAACATTTGTCGATGTTGGCGTTTGACGTCACCGAATATGACAATGCTGAAGTTACAGCGGTCCTTGGGAAACACGGCTGGCATCGCACCGTACCCAATGATCTTCCGCATTTTACCTATCTTGGCCACCCCGAAGCAGTGCTGCCTGAACTGGGACTTCGGTATTTGGAGCAGCCGTACGGGGATCGAGTGTACGGTTTTTGGACTCCGGATCTTAAATCCATTGGTGTACGTGGTTGACCAGCCTTAGTTCATTCCTGTCTCATCGGTGTGATACGAATGTGTTACCGATAACTTCCGAACGCAATCTGCTGAAAGGAATTGGGTTCCGATTGAGCCCATTTTTGTTAGTTTTCCTCGATTAATCACCGATTGAGGGAGGTTCCATGACAGAAGTGCGAAATTCTGTCGTTGTGGCACACGGGTTGTACTTAGACAACACCGAGTTCGGATATTAATCTCGAACACTCACAAGCGTCCACAGCTCGCACGCTCGTTTATTGAATGATATTTTAAAAAAGACGCGTGGCAGCTAGAGACGATTGTTGAAAAGAGAGGGAGTTTTTAACTCCCTCTCTTTTCGTGTTTAGGCCCTTTTCCTTTTTGTATTAACACAATTCGATCTAGCTGGCCTGGTGATTGCAGTAGCGTGGGAGCGCACAATAATTTGTGCGCAAGATTGTACGATCACAATTCGGGTTTGTAATCTGCGGCCGAGGCCTTTGGTTTCCCCGATACGGTTTCAATCCACTATGAGAGAGGCAGGTCGGGCAGATGAAGCAAGCTGCTGGAAAAGCTAGGCCGGGCAAGATACTCGTGGTAGAGGATAATACTGATTCGCGAGATCTGCTCGCAAAGTTACTCGGGATGAGCGGATACGAAGTGCTCTCCGCTCCGGATGGTGAAAGTGCCTACTTGACTGCCTTAAAGCAACTACCTGACCTCATAATCACTGACATCAACATGCCAAGAATGGACGGGATCGCTTTGCTGCGCAAGGTGAGGCTTGAGAGCGTTCTGGACAAAACTGCGGTCTTCGTCGTAACTGCTTTCGGCAGCGAGGCTGCACGTGAAGCGATGGAGGAAGGAGCCGACGCCGCTACCGCTAAGCCTTTTGATTTTGAAGAATTCGTCGAGACAGTCAACAGGCTTATGTTTACTCGACACAACCTTGCTGAAGCTGGCGTCGAAAACGACGTCAGATAAAGAACGATTAAGCAGAGCGCGGATTCATAGAGGTTCTGAATTTTACTGCAAAGGCTTGGCGGCATTTTTTGCTTCCTGAACCTTCCCAAGAACCTCCAGAAATAAAGCTGACGGTTCCTTCTTGCTATCTCGTGTTATCTCACCTGCCGGTGCCGTAAGCCTGCCTTGAGGTGTGATCAAAGAAATGTAGACCTTACTCTGCTTGCCAATCTTGGTTACATCAACAAACAGAGACCACTCGTGCTGCTCCATCAGGCGAGTGGTGATCGGGGAACTGGACCCAACTTTTTCTTCGGAAAAGGCAAATACTTTTGCCGCTTCGAGCACTGCTTCGAAAATCTCGACCTGCTGAAGAGTGAAGCTGCCGGCCACCGTATTTCCGCTGCCGTCTCCGAGGAGAATGCTAAACATCCCTTTTGAGCCTTCGACGGGAGCGATATAGAAGCCCGGTCCTGAAGGCGGCCTGATAAGCTTCTTTTGATCGACTGGTTCCGGAGGTGTGGTTGCCGGTTTCTGCTGGTATTTCTTGGGAACATCCTGAGCTTTCCCAAAACCCGCCAAGAGCAGGAACAATACCCCCAGCGCGGCAGTCCTGATAACCAGCTTAGTGTGCATCTTCTGACCCCCTAACCTCTTCGAGCGACCATTGACGAAACGCCGGGCGCCAACGAATGTTTCGTTTGATGACTATTGCCCAACAACAAATTCAATTTTGGGCCGCGCCAGCAAGTGCGTGCGCCGATCAGGGCTCGAATGCTGGCTCGCCTGCGCCCCGAGCAAGATAAATGATTCCACCGGGCAAACTCGTCACTACAACGATTCCCAGCCAGAGGAGCGATAAAGCGGCTGCCTGATGCGTTTCAGCTCCCACCGACTGAAAGAGAAGAATGTAAGACGCCTCACGCCAGCCTGTGCCATTTACCGAAAGCGGAATCATGCTAATCAGTCCAATCGCTGGTATCAGCACCATGTAGTCGATCCAGCCATGCTGCGTTTGCAGCCCAATAGCATTAGCAGCCAGCATGTTCACGATAGCGCACCCTACTTGCACGCCCAACGATATTACCAATGTACTTGCGACGAGACCCCATTCCCCGCGGTATGAATTCACCGAATCAAAGAGTCGCTGGACCTTCTCGTCCGCTTTCTTCATCCGGAACAAGTTGAGAAGACGATGAAGAAGATCATATGAACGTCGATAAAAGAGCGCCAGATTTGCGACGATGAACGCTATTCCGACCAAACCAAACAGAGGCGCCAGCAGCACTCCGTTTTCTGGTGGGACTCTTATTCCGCTAAAAATGGCCACAAACGTAGCCGATACCAAAAGGCCGGCCATACCAATATCGCGATCGAGAAAGACAGATGTTGTCGACGCGCCCAATCGTCCTGTTTCTTTGTGAAGGTAATAAATCTTAAACACATCTCCACCGATGGCCGACGGCAGAAAAAAGTTGAAATACATTCCGAGGTAATAAAGGGATAGAATTCTCGGGAAGCCTGTTTCGATTCCGATAGGCTTAAGGAGCAGGTACCATCGATAGGCGCTCAGACTCTGGACCACAAAATACACCAAAACCGCGGCGACAAGATATGCAATGTTTGCGTCCCTTAGATTCGTCCAGAGGTCACCTATATGAACCACCCTGGTGAAGATATAGACCAGGATTCCCACGCTAAAGACGATTTTTAAGATTAAGAGGGCACTCTTTTTCATTATGGAACGCTTGCTCCGCCTTTGTTGGTTATTAGCACCACTCGAGGGGGTTCAGCTCTATCAAGAATAACGTTCAACTTTACTTGAAACGTCGGAGTACTGGCAAGCACACGGCTCTGAGGTATTCTCTGCTGAAGCGCTGCAAATTCAGACGATGACATGAGACAAAAGACTTCCTTACCAGATGAAAAGGCGGCTTCAATCTCCTCCTGATGGTAGTACTCAAAAATCGGCCGGTGGAGATAGAAAACCATGCTCGGATAAGCTGTGCGATAGTAACCCACGAGCGCGTCAGGACCCGCCTCGGTTGATATGACTTCGCAAAGTGAGCGTACTGGCTTGAAACGTTCGAAATCCGGAAGCGCAAAAGCTACAAAAACCCAGTTGCATGCGGTCACGCTCAAAGCGGTGGCCAACACGGCAACCTGGTACTTCCTGATCGACAGCGCAACTGAGGTGGTAACGCCCCCAATAATCGCAGACCAGCCAATCAAGTTCCCACCGGTGATCACATAGGGCGGGAGTCCCCGGCCGAAAAGATATGCGATTACCGCACCCGCCCCAGCTGTTGATAAACCTATGATCAACAGGGTCGCTGTGGAGATCCTCTGCCGTCGTTCAATAAGGCTTTTTGCGATTAAGTTGCCAACGAGCGCTGCGGCCGCCGGATAAATCGGCAGGATATAAAGATCCTCTTTGCTTTTCGATAGAGAGAAAAAGAAGACGATCACCAGGATCCAAAGCGTCAGGAGTGCCGAACCCCGCAAATCTTCGGAAAAACGGAAGTTGCTACGGACGAAGGACCACGCTTTCTTCAGCCCCGACAAGGCGAGCGGAATCAAGAACAATGACCACGGAAAGAAGTCTCCGATCAGTGCTGGAATATAAAAAAAGAACCCTCGCCGAGGGCCCCAGATCGGTTGTGTGTATCGCGATAAGTTATCCTTGAGGATAAAGCTCTCGATGTGCCCCCACCCATGCTGCAGATAGATCGCAACGTACCAGGGCAAAACAATCAGTGCGATGATAAGGCATCCAAGAGGCAACATTAACTCGCGGGTTGCGTTGATTCGTCGAAAGACCAGGAAATAAACGAATAGCGCGGCTGCAGGCAACACGGCCGCTACGGGTCCTTTAGTGAGTACTCCCAGACCAATGCTGACATACATGAGCACCAGATATCGCCGTCGTCTTTGGGGCTGCCTCTCGGCAAGCACATACATCAAGAGGGCCAGAGCCATAAACATCGAAACATATACGTCAATAAGGATTCGTCGCGAGAACATCAAAAAGCGAGGAGCAATGGCCAATCCAATCGCGGCGAGCAGCCCCGCTTCCATCGAGAAAAGAATTCGGCCTAACCCGTAAGCGGTGGCGATCATTACGAGGGAACCCAGCACGATTGGCAGCCGCTCCGTCGATTCGGACACACCGAAGAGCTTATAGAATGGAACGACGACCCAATAGCTCAACGGAGGCTTATTGAGACGAGGGTGATAATTGAATGTTGGGTTGATGTAATTGCGGGCTTCAATCATCTCTCGCGGTGTCTCGGCATAGAACGCTTCATTTGCGTCCCACAACGATGAGGCGCCGAGACGAACAAAATATGGAGCTACAGTTAAGGAAAGGGTGATTATCAGCACCCACTGCACGCGGGTCAGGGAGTTTTTCATCAGCGAGATATCGTAAGTAACACAGGGAAGGGGAAAGAGCAAAGGGGCCAAAGATGGTTTCTAGTTTCTTTGCAGAGAAACTAGAAACCAGAAACCAGGAGACTCATTGAATGAGAAGGCTAACAACGATGGGTTCTTTGGTTCGAATTACTTTGAGCGTAACTGCTCCACGTTGGGATGAAAGAAAAGCTTGAAGTTGAGCAATGCTCAGCAGGACGCTTTCCTGAGTGCCAATGATAACGTCGCCTGCTTTTAATCCGGCTTTCTCCGCTGGGCTGCCGGATATCACCTTAGTAATAAAGACGCCCCCTCGCGCGTGCAAATTATCGGCGAGCTGTTTTGTAAGTTCGCGACCGGTGAAACCCGCAGGAAAACTCACATCAGACCAGCCGGTTAACGCCGGGGTTGGATACTCCGGTGTGCCAGCCAGTCTTGGTGCACCGCTGTTCTCGGGTGGCAGTGTTCGAAAAATGTCCTGGAGTTGACGAATCTCGATTGTCAGCTCATTGATCGCTTCTTTTTCTTCTGCAGTAAGCTTTCTCGTCGCGGATTCGGCTTGATACTCGCGGTAGCGGGCTACCAATTCGTCGTATCGCTTTTGCACTTGTTCGCGCTGAGAAACGCCAGGGTGCCAACTCTGATTGAGTAGGCTATTCCAGTCCTGAATCTCCGCGTTCGGGCGCGCCCCTAAAACAGCTGTGATTTCGACAGGCTTGTGATCTCGGACTGCGCGAAGCTTCACCGACTGGCCCGCGGGAAACTGGGATAAGAACGCTCTCAGATCTGCTGTTCCAGCGACATCAAAATCGTCGACTCCGGTAATCACGTCTCCTGTCAGCAGACCAGCGTGAGCCGCAGCACTTTCAGGCGAAACGAGTCGAATAATCACTCCTGCGCGGCGTTCCAAGCCTAGCGCCAAAATATCGGAGTCAGGAAGCTCAGCTACGCTATCGCCTCTAACTCCAAGCCATCCTGCGGGAACGTTGTCCTTCCTATCAATCACTCGCTTCGCAATTGTGTTGCGAACGTATTCAATCGGATACAAATAAGCGCGACCAAAACCCGCGTATTGAGCGATGCCTACAACTTGATTGTCTGGCGTTACTACAACGCTGCCATCTCGACGCGCGAGAAGATTTGCTGATTGCAGTGTCAGCGCGCCGCGGGCTTTAGAGTAAAGGCTATCAACCAAAACCTGACCTTGGGAAATGGTGATTGAGGGCACGAGGTATACCTTGTCGTCGACTGACTTCTGCACGACGTCGCTGCTGAGGATCTTAACTGGCGCTCCGTTAGACAGGTTGGTTTGAATGGTGATTTTCGGGGCCGTTGATTTGAGAGATGCCACATCGAGAACAGCAAAGCCGGTTGCGAAATCGACCCCAATCAGCTTTGCCGCAAGCATCCTTCCATTGCTGGTGGTGACAGATAATCTGTGCTCCTTGTTTTGCGGATCGAGGTTGACAAGTCTGGTGACGACGTGACCCTGGTCATCCAATATGATTCCGGTCGTTATGTTGTAAATAAACTGAGGCGCAGTCCCCGCAACTCCTACCCGGACCTTCTGCTGGTCGCGCATCGTCTCGAGCATTTTTTGTACATCGATCGTGTGGACTACAGAAACTGCGCAGGGAACGGATGTTTGACCCGACCCCGGTTGAGTGAGCGGTGTTTGCGCCAACGCTGCGGACGCAAAGAATAAGATGATGATTGCTGCTGCGCTTCTGCCCATGAGACTTCTTACCTATCGAACATCAGAATGAACTACCGACGTTTCTAACGGTCCGTTGGCCGGCGCTGACGTAAAGCAAGGGTTGCGCTCCAACGCTTACGGTCGGAACTGGGACATCTATATCTCCATTCCGGCCGCGAACCAAAACGACTCCGCCATCCTCAGCTGTGAAATAGCCGATAGGCACCGATGCGGAAGCGGCCATCGCATCCCGCCTTGGCCTTGCGGCATTGGTGTAACCTCGATTTGAACGCGGAACAACAGGGACGGATGCGATCGAAACTTCAGGCGGGCGCACGCTTGGAACATGGGTTGGAGCATCCGGTACCAAAGCGATCGGCGGTTCACTCGTGGGAACGGCGGTCTTTGTAGAAAACAGCCCTGAGAACTGCGCTGCAAAAACCATGACAACAACGGCCGCTGTCGCGGTCGCAATGCGTGCGTAGCCAACTGAACCGAGCCACCAGAACGACGATCTGGACTTAACCTCCGCCAATCTTGCGTTAAGCATCGCATCGAAGTTGACAGGGGCATTGACCCTCGTGCCTCCTGAAAGAAGCGCTCTCAGCCCCGAACGCTCAACTGCAAAACGCCCACAGTCCTGACATTCGGCAATGTGCTCAGCAACCTCAAACGGAAGAAGGTTGGGATTGTCTGCTTCGTCGATTCGTTCTCTGATGTATTTACAACCGTTCATCTTTCACCTTTAACTAAATATAGGCGCTCAGTTTCTCCTTCAGGAGGTTGCGCGCCCGGTTGATTCGGGACTTTACAGTCCCCTCCGACAGATTCAGAGTCTGAGCTATCTGATCGTAACTCAGACCCTCTACGTCTCGGAGTACAATAGCCGCCCGATATTTCTGCGGTAGCGATGTGATCGCGCGAGCCACCGCCCGCCGGCGCTCATTCTCGATCATCGTTTCGTCCTGAAGCGTGTTCAGGTCCGGAGGATCAATCTCAACCGCGTCACCGTCATCGTTGGTGAACGGTGAAAACAGCGAGATCGTCTTCCGGCGCTTGCGTCTGCGAAGTTCGCTAATCGCCAGATTGGTCGCGATCCGGTAAATATAGGTGGAAAAGCTGTAGTTCGCCTGGTAGCGGGATGCGCTGGTATAAACGCGTATGAAGGTTTCCTGCGCCAATTCCACGGATCTGTCGTAATCGTCAATCATCCGGTAAACAAAGTTCGTTATCGGGTTGCGGTACCGGCGCACTATCTCCTGAAACGCGACTTCATCTCCGTCACGTATCGCGGCTAGCAGCTCGTGATCACTTGCTGCCTCTACAGACCGGCTGCCGCCTAGTTCAATCGCTTGCGCCTGGTGAGTGACTGCTGCCATTCGGCCCGTATCGTCCTCTTTGGGGGTGTTCCTACGGTTCCATAATTATACCCACTTAGATCACGTCTGAGTAGGTATAAAGTTCCGAAATGTTATCGTTAAGGACACTTGAAGCCATTTCTCGCCTGCAACCTCGGTTGACAATAGAATTGTCAACTATATAATGAATCTCTTTTAAGTGGTGTCCTGATTTCGATGTCGCGAGCAGTAGCACGCGTGCTCGGAATGTACCCCGGATTAACGTGCGCTACAATTCGCGATAGCTGATCAGGACACCTTCTTTTGCGCCAAAAGCGCACTCTTTGTGATCATTGGTAGTAAGGTCGGGCCTCTACACGCTCGATTTGGCCCGATTTTAGGGATGAACATAGTAGTAGCTCAGATCAGCGAGGATGAGGGATTAAATATCCATCATCTTTATCCTGAGGGTGAGCCGAGTCTCGGGGGCGGAGCGGATCATCAGGTTGGCCAATGCGAGCTGACCGTTCGTGCCACACGTTCTGGAGACAAAGTTCAACTTGTTGGCAGCGTTCGCGTTAGGGTGACATTTGAATGCGATCGATGTCTGGCGCCTCTGGCGCTCCCGGTCAATGAATCATTTGACCTCGTTTACGTGCCACCTCTCGGAACTGGGGAGGAGCGCGAGCTCGGCGAACATGACCTCTCACTTGGCTTCTATCAGGATGGGATCATTGATCTCGACGATCTGGTGCGAGAACAAATAGAGCTGGCACTGCCCATGGCTCGTTTGTGCACAGAGGCATGCCGCGGGCTTTGCCCCACGTGCGGTGCAAACTTAAATTTGAACAATTGCGGCTGTACCGACAAAGTGGTCGACGAGCGATGGGCCGCGCTGAAGGGAATAAAGTCTAAGCTGAACTAATATCAGGAGTACATAATGCCAAATCCGAAACGAAAGCATTCAAAGTCTCGCACTGGAAAGCGAAGAGCGCACGATCATATCACCGCGCCGGCCGTAGGTAGCTGTCCTCATTGTGGAGAGCCCCGCCCGCCACACCGAGTGTGCCCAAAGTGTGGGTTCTATCGCGGGCGCATTGCAATAGAGATGAAAGAAGAAGAGTAGCGACTGAACAAGTCGAACGCTCGAGGATACGTGCCTCTAGCATCTGTTACCTAACTTCGATCTTAGATACTCCGTACGACTATGCTTAAGATCGCCGTGGACGCAATGGGAGGAGACTATGCTCCCACCAGTGAGGTCGAAGGCGCCATCGAGGCGGCTCGCGATCTCGGAGTTGGAGTAATTCTCGTCGGGCGATCCGAGCAGATTCAGGCCGAACTCGATCGTCACCGGAGAGGCCGCGCGCTTGGGGCAAGGACGCGATCCTGGCGGAGCTCAAGTATCGAGATAGTCGACGCCCAGGAGGTCATCACAATGGATGACCCGGTCGCGGTAGCGGTACGTCGTAAAAAGAACAGCTCGATACGGGTTGCCGCCAAACTCGTTCGCGACGGGCATGCGCAGGCGCTTGTGAGCGCGGGGAACACTGGCGCGGTAATGATGACCTCAAAGCTGGTCATCGGCGCTCTCCCGAAAGTGGATCGCCCGGCGCTCGCCGCGGTGTTGCCGACGCTAACGGGTCATGGGACAGTGATTCTTGATGTGGGCGCAAACGCGGAATGCAAACCGGCGCACCTTTATGATTTCGCGGTAATGGGATCGTTGTATTCCAGCGTAGTTGTAGGCGTAAACAACCCGCGAGTCGGGCTGCTGTCGATTGGAGAAGAGGAGATCAAAGGCAACGACCTCACAAAAGAAGCTTTTAAGCTGCTCAAAAGCTCGTCTCTTAACTTTATCGGCAACGTAGAGGGCCGCGATATGTACAACGGCCAGGTCGACGTGGTTGTTTGTGATGGCTTTACGGGCAACGTAGCGCTCAAAGTTAGCGAGGGGGTCTTTGAGTTCATAATGTTACTCCTCAAACACGAGCTAAAAGCATCTTTGCAGACAAAGGCAGGCGCGGTGCTGACCAGACCGGCGTTTCAGAAGTTCAAAGAGCGTCTCGATTACGCGGAGTACGGTGGAGCGCCGCTTCTTGGAATAAAAGGAGTTGCGGTTATATGTCACGGGCGGTCGAATGCAAAAGCGATTCGAAATGCGATCGCCGTCGCGCAAACGTATTGTCTAGGGGAGGTCAACGGCAGAATCGAAGCTCAGTTGGGAGCGGCAATCGTTGCCAGCCATGACGGGCGTAGATGAAGGCGGTCAATCTGCTTTCTGCTTACTTGAACGATGAAGACCGCTTTCATTTTTCCTGGACAGGGTTCTCAGCAGGTCGGCATGGGTAGGGAGTTGGCGGCGACACAGTCGGCGGCCCGTGAGGTCTTTGAAGAAGCGGATCGCGTTCTGGGGATCAAGATGTCCACCCTCTGCTTCGAGGGGCCCGACGAAGAATTGCGACTGACTATCAACACCCAGCCGGCTATTCTGACGACGTCGATTGCCGCCTGGAGAGCGCTCGAAGCCCGAGGAGCACGCGCCGATTTCGTAGCGGGTCATTCACTCGGAGAGTACACCGCGCTGGTCGCTGCAGGATCCTTGAAGTATGATGACGCACTCGGAGCGGTAAGAAAACGCGGTTTGTACATGCAGGAGGCAGTTCCGAATGGCGTTGGCGCAATGGCGGCGTTGATCGGTATTGACCTTGAAACCGTTGAGTCGATCTGTCATGAAGCCAGAGCGCTCGGCGTTTGTGCGCCTGCAAACATTAATTCGCCAAATCAAACCGCTATTGCCGGTCATCGTCCCGCGGTAGAACGCGCTGTTGAGGTGGCGAAAGCGAGAGGCGCTAAACGCGCGGTGATGCTTTCGGTGAGCGCGCCGTTTCACTGCGAATTGATGAAGCCGGCTGCGGAGAAACTCGAGGCGGTGTTTCAAAATACCACCTTTTCGGATTTGAGCGTTCCGCTGATAACAAATGTGGACGCAAGGCTGATAACCCGGGGGGAGGAGGCGAGAGACGCTCTGCTTCGACAGGTGGCCTCGCCGGTACGTTGGAGTGAATCCATCTCGCGACTACTTGAGCAGGGAGTAACGCGGTTTGTAGAGGTGGGTCCCGGCAAGGTATTGTCAGGATTAGTGAGACAGGTAAATCGTCAGTGTCAAATCCTGAATGTGGAAGACGCTCAGACTTTTGAATCTACTGCAGTTGCGCTTGGGCTGTGAAGAAAACTTGAGTGGTGAGCTTGGGC
>Ga0126382_10000282_pt1 | contig 19405 bp, 16 predicted proteins | sample PanSoiMetPlot_30_FD_92548 | JGI IMG/M metagenome (GOLD analysis project Ga0126382, IMG submission 92548) | Tropical forest soil microbial communities from Panama - MetaG Plot_30 | ecosystem: Environmental > Terrestrial > Soil > Tropical forest > Bulk soil | place: Panama | collected 2016-02-17
CGAAAACCTGGCGCCACGCGATCTGACGATCGGCGACGACGGTTCTGTTTATGTTGCAGACGAAGGGGGCGCGCGGATTGTGAAATTCGACAGCAACGGCAAAGTTATAAGTGTCTTCGGGGCCAGGGGAACAGTCGATGGTCAGTTCGATCAGCTTACCTCCATCGCAGTCGATAACCGGAACCGCCACGTCCTGCTCGCCGATCCGCGCAATCGTCGCATCGTGGTTTTCGACACGAATGGAAAGTTTATTGCGAACTGGTTTGTCGATGCCTGGCAGGCGATTGAGAATGCCTGGTATCTACAGGATCTGATCGTCGATACAAAAACAGATCGCGTTTATGCCACCAGTACGCAGACAGACGAAGTGCTGGTCTTTGACCTCGCCGGGAACAAAATTGGATCGTTAAAGCCAACACCGCCAGACAAGCTTGAGGGCGCATCGTCGCTCGCTTTATCGAACGGAAAACTCTACGTGGTCGACACTTTCGCCTCGCGTTTGAGCCGAATCGATCTACCGACAGCTACGCCCGCGCCGACAGCATCACCAGGCAAATGACTCAAGCACGCGGCCGCTGCACCAGGCCAGTCGCGGCGCCGAGGGCGGCCGAGATAACGCCTAATACAATTAGGACTGTGCCAACAAAGGTTTGCTTCGCCTCGCCGAATCGCCCGCCGAGCTGACTAATCAAATCGCTAAGCGAAGCATCATGCGGAATTGTTAACAAGCCGATCGCGAGGAGAAACGATCCAATCGCCATCAGGATCAACCACGGCGCGGTGATTTGCGCGCGACCGATCTTCTTTCCTATTTCGCTCTTCGAATAGCTGTAGCTCAGATAAACCGCAAGTCCCAGAAGCAGCCAGGCAACGAATCGCCACCACGACGTCGGCGGGAGGTAATACATCAGGAAGACACAGGATGCTGCACCGAGAAGCGGCAACGGCCAGGCGCCGAATGGAACCTTGAATGGACGCTCACGATTCGGTTCCTTGTACCGCAGGATGATGATCCCCACGCACACCAACACGAAAGCGAACAACGTCCCGATATTCGTCAGGTCAACCATCTCATCGATACTCATGAAGGCCGCGAAAGCAGCAACTATCACACCGGTCAGGATGGTCGTAATGTGCGGAGTCTTAAACCGCGGATGAACCTTCGCGAAGACCGGCGGCAACAAACCGTCGCGGGCCATCGAAAAGAAAATGCGCGGCTGGCCCAATTGGAAGACGAGCAGCACGGCGGTATGCGCCACGACTGATCCGAAAGCGATAACTCCTCCTTGCCATCGGGCTTGCGGCGCCACGTGCGTCAACGCTTTTGACAATGACCGATCCAAATCCGCTTTACTCCAGGTGCCGAGGACATCGAAAGACACTGCGCCGGTGAATACGGCGGCGACCGCGATGTAAAGTACCGTGCAGACTATCAGCGACGCGATTATTCCGATCGGCAGGTCCTTCGCGGGATTCTTTGTCTCTTCAGCGACAGTCGAAACTGCATCGAAGCCGATGTAAGCAAAAAAGACCACGGCCGCGGCGGCAAAAGTACCTTTCCAGCCGATGGGTTGAAAGGGATGCCAACTCGCCGTCATCTTCGTGGGTGAGACGTAATAAAGCATCAAACCGATGAAGAATAGCAGCACAACGATTTTCACCATCACCATCCCAGCGTTGAATTGGGCGGATTCTTTAATGCCCCAGACAAGAATGATCGTGATCAGGGCAACAATCCCAAATGCAGGTGCGTTGAAAATGAGCGCGTGCCCAAACAGATGAGGCGCTGCCGCAAAGACCTCCGGCGTTGCCGTGCGGTAGTTATTGACTAACCAGTCGGGCAGAGCGATATGAAAACTGGCCAGCAACTCGTTGAAATAGCCGGCCCAACTGATCGCGACGGCAACGTTGCCAATTGCATATTCGAGCATTAAGTCCCAGCCGATAATCCACGCCACCAACTCGCCGAGGGTTGCGTAAGAGTAGGTGTAAGCCGAACCGGAGATCGGAACCATGGCGGCCATTTCCGCATAGCACAGCGCCGTGAAAGCGCACACAACTCCCGTAATCACAAACGACAGCATCAACGATGGCCCGGCTCCGGGCCGCGAAGGATCGCCCGCTGCGGCGGTGCCTACCGTTGCAAAGATGCCGGCGCCGATAATCGCCCCGATTCCGATCAAAGTTACGTTGAATGCACCAAGCGCGCGCTTTAGGGTGTGGCCTTCCTCTTGCGCGGCTGCCAGAATGTCGTCGAGATTTTTTGTCCGAAAGATTCCGCGCAGCAAAGTCTTAATCTCCTGTGATTAGCGTACTGAACGGCTGAACATTGTCGCGGAGTTTGGCATGGAAGCGGCAAAGGGACAAGAGCAAAGCGCAAAGAGCTAAGGGCGAAGAGTAAGGGCGCTTCAACCAACCTTTCCTCTTTGCGCTCGGCTCTTTGCCCTTTGCTCTGTGCTCTTTGCTCTTTGCCCTTAGCTCGCCTTTGCTCTTCGCTCTTTGCGTTTGTTAGACTCCCGCTCTAACTTTCTTCTTATGTCTTTTCGAAACGTTCTCTTCCCAACAGACTTCACGGCGCATGCCCGGTGCGCGCTGAAGTACGCAGCGGCCTTTGCGAGAAGCGCTCGCGGTAAGATTATTCTATTCAGCGTGCAAGATGCGCGCGTGCCACCAAACCTGGTCACTCTGCCGGAACGAGTGTTTCACGATCAAGAGAACCATTGGCTCCTGCAGCTTCGCAACCAGGTCCGGGAACTGCTTGCTGATCCGATACTGGAGGGCCTGGAGGTCGAACCCGTCATTGTGGAAGGCGAACCGGCGCATGAAATCGCCAAAGCAGTGCGTGATTACGACATCGATCTGGTTACGGTTGTAACTCACGGCCGGCGCGGACTGGCGCGCGCGCTTTGGGGTTCAACCGCAGAAGAAATCATTGCTGAGGCTCCGTGTCCGGTTCTGACCATCCGGCCACCCCAACACGACTTTGTGCATCATCGCGGCTGCGAGACTGAGATTCGGTTGAATCGTGTTTTGTTAGCGACGAATTTCCGGCCTTCGGCGATCGCTGCAACCAACGTGGCGCGCGATTTGGTTGATGCTACGGGAGCTGAAGGTCATGTGATCTATGTGATCGGCGATTATTTCGAGCAGATTTCAGTCATGTTTCCAGAGGGTGGAACTTCAGCGCTTTCCCGCATGCGGGCGGATGTGAAAGAACGGATGGAAACTTTCGCGCGCGAACGAGGCCATCGCATCACCGCCCACATTTCTGAAGGGCGTCCGTACGCTGAAATCGTCAAGCTCGCAGCGCGACTTGACGTCGATCTGATCATTATTGGCACCACGGTACACACGTCGCTGTTTGGCGGCGCACCCGCGCTGGGATCTCAAACCGAGCGGGTTGTGCGCAATGCTCCGTGTCCCGTGCTGTGTGTGCCGTCAGGGAAAGTCATCACTCCTCTTCCAGCGTTCACGAGATCACAAGCGGTCCCTCAGCCGCAAATGTAAGCGCAGAGGGCTAAGGGCAAAGAGCAAAGGGCCAGGCGCCTCTGACGCTGGCCCTTTCCCGGTACCAATTTCAGTTGTTTAGCGCTTTGCTCTTCGCTCTTAGCCCGCAGGCTTCGGGGCTGCTGGCTTGTCGCTCGAACCTTCGACGGGATAGCCCGCTTTCTTCCAGGCATCCAAGCCGCCGAGCAACGCTGCTGCATTATTGAATCCTTTTGAGTTGAGTGTAAGCACCGCCCCGGCGCTTGTGTGTTCGGCCGGTCAAGTACAATAGGTAACTATCATCTTGTCCTTGGGTAGTTCATCGATTTTCGCCGCGACTTCGCCCGCCGGAATCAGAATGGCGCCCTTAATATGGCTCTCTTTGTAAGCCGGCTCGGTGCGCGTATCCACGATTAGTACCTTTCCCTGCTGGAATAAGTCGTGCAGTTCGTTTGCCGTGATCCGGCGAGCGTTGTCGCTCGGATTCTGCGGTGTGGGTGAGCCTGATGACTTCTGGGCAATCGACGGATGGACTGACTCGATTGAGTTACACGCTGTAAGCGCGAATATGCTTAAAACAAAGGCTGTTGCGGTAAGAAGGAAGAGACGCATTATAAGTCCTTTCTCGATAACTTCGGGGACTACTGTACCCTGTTTTGGCGTCAGGATAAAAGTACAAATCCCGGTTTACACCGGGCCGTAAAGTTCGTCGCGGCTCTTACAGGACAACGCGTCGGTCACCATCACGGCGGGTCACCCGCTGCCGGTCCAGATACTCGAGCAACGGGATCGCATATTTGCGCGAGACGCCGGCGAGTTCCTTGAAGGCCGCCACGTCGATGGTTCGATCGGGAGTGCGCCTCGCATAGTCGCGTACTCGCTGCGTCAACTCGTCGAGGGCGCTGCGATGAAAGAACATTTCGCCGTGCACCCGCACCAAAGCTCCAGAATCGAACAATAGCTGCAGAACTTTTCGACCGTGCTGAATGGCAGCGGGCGTTAGGCCGGCACGGGAAAACGCCTCACTGATCGTCGGCGTTTCGAATCTGGCGTCGCGAAACACTCTTTCCAACCGATCGCGTAATTCTGCATCAGCACCGGATGGCGCACGTGTGTGCTCGGCTAATCTCAATACGTCTCTTTCTGTTACCAGTGCCTTCGACGCCTCCAATTGCGCCAGTACGCAGCGAAACACCTCGGGCGATGAACCAGCAAAATAACGTTCACGCAGAACCTCTTTAGCCAGGCCGCGCGAGAGTGGTTCGCGTTGATGATAAAGAGCTATTTCGGTGATCACGGTTTGCTTCAGGTCATCGAAAACGGCACGACTGATCAATACTCCGTCCGCGTTTACAAGATCTTCGCGGAGCAGCGCATCCTGGGTGACTCTTTGGATTACCTCATCGCGCCAACCGGTGCGTATCGCCACTTCGGAACGCGACAATCCATGTCGTTGAGCACTACGCACAAAAGCTGCAAGCTGCGCCGCCCGATCATCTTGCAACAATTGGCTCAGTCGCGCTCTAACTTCTACGAGATCCCTGCGACGATGTCTGGTTGTAAACGGATCCAGAATCTGGCCCCCGCCGATCGTTCTCGATGGAGAATATGACCGAATAATAAATCGATCTCCGAGGATGCCAACGACTGGAGTTTCAAATCGCAACTGGGCAAAGCCGTTCGCGCCGATTGGGATTTCATTTGGGTCTTCAAGCACTCGCACGCGCGCCAGGATCTCTGCGGTGCCGATATGGACTCGTACGCGTTGTCGCGACCGCAACGATCGCGATGCATCCGGAAGAACACGAACATTAGCGTCTACCGTATGCGTCGGTTTGAATCGCGCAGGCGCCGCCAGCACCATCCCGCGGGCGACGTCGTCTGTTTCGAGTCCACTCAGGTTAATTGCCGTCCGCTGTCCAGCGGTCGCTTTTGAGACCCCCGACCCGTGGACCTGTACGCCTCGCACACGTACATGCCGTCCCTCGGGCAGCAGCTCCAACTCGTAACCTTCCCTGACTTCACCTGCCACCAATGTACCGGTCACAACCACTCCAAAACCATGCATCGTAAACGAGCGATCGATCGGCAATCGGGTGACGAAATCCGAGGTCCGCGGAGTCACATCAACCGCTACGTCGTGCAGAGTCTGTTTGAGAGCTTCGATCCCGAGCCCGGTTCGCGAACTTACGGCCACACTTGGACTGCCTTCAAGAAACGAGCCCTTAACCAGTTCGCGAGCTTCAGCGCGCACGAGCTCTAACAATTCTTCGTCGACCAAATCGGCCTTAGTAACGACGACCAGTCCTTTACGAACGTCGAGCAATCGACAAATGTCGAAATGCTCGCGAGTCTGCGGCATTACGCCTTCGTCGGCCGCAATGACCAGGGCCACGGCATCGATTCCGTGAGCGCCCGCGAGCATGTTCTTGACGAACCGTTCGTGACCCGGAACGTCTACGAAACCCAGCCGCACATCGCCAAGATCCATGTCGGCAAAACCCAGGTCTATTGTGATGCCCCGCCGCTTTTCTTCCGGGAGCCGATCAGCGTCTATTCCGGTCAGTGCGCGCACCAGCGCCGTCTTGCCATGATCGATGTGACCCGCCGTCCCGATAATAATTGCCTTCGTCATACTCCCTGTTCGCGTGAATCGTAGATGGTAAAGGAGGATCGACAAAAACTGAACCGTTGCGCTTCGGAAAGGTTAACCAACTACTAAGGCTTTATGACCACGAAGGTCGCTGGACCACGGTTTAAAGAATTCGATCTTTTTGCTTCGTGTCTTTGTGGTTGGGTCTCTTAGCGAAGAACTATCACAAAACAAAAGCGGCGGATCCTGAAACAAGATCCGCCGCCGGTTGTTTTCCTACGACCCACTGAATCAGTGAGGTGATGTCTTGGTCGCGTCAATGTTTGAATACGCCGAAAAGTTCGGGGTATTAAACGCTTGTACCCGATACCTGTACCAGGTGTTTCGCGCGAGACCGCTGTCGGTAAACGTCGTAACGTTCGCGCCAACTGAAGTCAGGACCGCAAAGTCCGTGCAGTTATTTCCAACGCACCGCTCGATGTTAAACCCGTTCTCATTTGAAGCGTTGTCGGTCCACGTCAAGACGATTTGGCTCGCCGAAATCGCCGTCCCGTTCAGGTTCGAAGGCGCATTTGGCGCCGGGTTCGGCGTCGGCGTCGGCGTGGGCGTGGGTGTCGGCACCGGTGTTGGCGTTGGCGTCCCGTTCGGCGTCGGCGTTGGCGCCGGAGTAGGTGTCGGCGCCGGTGTTGGCGTTGGCGTCACGCCACCGCAACCGGGAAACTTGAATGAGCCAATTCGTGTGCGCCAGTTAAAGCTAGTGGTGGTTGAGTAGTATTCATTTGTGTACCAGAACGTGCAATCGTCGACAGGATCCACTGTGAGATCGCTATAGTCGCCCCAACGATTGCTCGTTCCGCTCTGACTTCCGGTTCCCGCAAACAGCGTCGATTCACCCTGAGTCAGCAGGTTCAAAGGATCGCCCGCCAAACGTCCGTTGTAGCGGATCTGGGGGTTGATTGAAGAGCTCGATGCGCTGTAACCGACGGCCAGATTTCCCTGCTGGTCCATCGCGGCGCTCCCCATCCATCGCCAGGTCGTGTCCGGTTGATAGGTGCTCTGCTGAAATACGGTTACTGGTCCGGCCGTGACATTGCGCAGCTCAAACCAACGAACTCCGGCAACGCCACCGGAACTTACTGTAAAGTTTCCGACGACCGATTCGTGGTCGCCGAAATTTCGGTAAGCAAGTCTGAACATCAATCGGTCAGCAATCGCGTCGAGACCGGAAGTGGTTCCCGACTGAGGAACGCAATTCCGTGTAAAGCCACAAAGCAACGTAAATCCGGCCGAAGCGGGGCTCGCGAACAACGTAAAGCTTGAGTTCCCAGGCGTAGTGAAGTCCACATGAAAGTGGAAGACACGGAAGGCCCCGCCCCCGGGGAATTCAACAAAGGTCGCCGGCGCGCCTGCCGGTGGCAACGTTGATCCGTCGAGGTCAGCGGGCAGATAAACGTCCTCAGCAGAGCCTCCGGTTATACCTGTCGTGACGAATGTCGCCGGTTGGCCCGCAAGCATCTTCGCCCGATCAAAGGCAAAGGGCTGCGGACCAAGAAACGCCGTGCCCGAAGAATTGAAGACGTTCATGCTCATGTAATAAGCATCTGGCCAGACGCTGAGGTGCGGATAATCGAAAAAGTTCGAGCCCAGGTGAAAATCATACCGGTTCCATGCCCCGGTAGCGTCGCTGGTCGTGGACACAGCAATGCACTCATCGGTCGGAACACTGACGCCGGCGAACTGACTGATGATCCAGCGGTTCGCTATTTGGTCGTACAGCACAACCGGATCACCATCCCCGTTGTTTTGGCAAACGCCGCCGAATCCGCCCCAGAGCGTCGTGATTCCTGATGGTCCTAACTGCGAAGCTCCTGTAGCTTTATTGAAGACCTGGAATCCTTCGTTGACGATTTGCACATACTGCGTAGCCCCGACTTCGCCGTTCGTGTCCGGCGGAGCACAATTGCAAGCGACCCCGGGAAACGGAATGCCGTCAAAATTGAGGTGCGCTGTGGGCATAGTCGCGGAACTAGCTGTACTAAGGAAGGGGAACCGTTGCGCTACTTCGTCCAGCTCGTCCTTATGCCCGTGATTTATCTTGGGATTTTCATTCGCTTCGCGTTCGGGCTTGAACTCGAGCGGCAACTGAGGCATTTCGCGTAGCGGCCTTGAGGTGTCGTTATGAACTGAGCGACCAACGGTAACTTCTGACCGCGGGTTCTGCCCCACTGGAATCGTGTAATTATTTTTGTCAGCCCAGGCTCGTTTTGCTTCGATAATCCGAGGCAGAACCAAAATGCTAATTGAGAGTAGCGCGGCTGCCGCTGCGCAAATTAGTTTCGCGAATTTCATTTGTCCCTCCTGGTTAACCGGTGGTGAAGAATTGTCGGCTCTTCCTTAGTACTTCACTGAGACCCAAAGTCGCTTTTTGATCGTGGGCAAAGTGGGCGCACTGAAACGCGGACCTTATCACATTCGAAAGCCATCGGACAAGGTGATCACGAGCTACGGAAACGCGGGACTTCCTATTGAATCAATTTGACTTATCCCCGGCAGCAAATTCGGGCCAATCGACTTTCCGCTACAATGATCGGCATGCCCGAACTTCCGGACATCACGGTATATCTCGAGGCCCTGGAAAGGCGCGTCCTCAATCAAACCTTAAAAAGCCTGCAGCTTAGCTCCCCGTTTCTGTTGCGGACGGCAACGCCGCCGATTGCGTCGGTACATGACAAGCGGGTTGTGCGTCTACAGCGGCTGGGTAAGCGAATCTGTCTTGGGATGGAAACTGATCTGTGGATCGTCCTGCACTTGATGATCGCCGGCAGATTGCATTGGAAAGAACTCCCGACAGGTGAACCTGCGGCAAGGGCCATTGCTTCCGTCGGCAAATCAAAAAATCAGCTCGCTGTCTTTAGATTCGATACAGGACTTCTCTCAATGACTGAAGCCGGCACGCAGCGGCGTGCATCGATGCACATCATTGACAGCGCAGCAAATCTAAAAACACTTGACGCTGGCGGCGTCGAACTCTTTATTAAGAAGTCCGGTCGTAACAGAGGGAACACCGGATTCGGGCAATTTATCGATCTCAGTTCCTTTACTCGGATACTGAAATCGGAAAATCACACGCTGAAGCGTGCGCTGACAGACCCGCGGCTTTTTAGTGGCATCGGTAACGCCTATTCCGATGAAATACTTTGGCAAGCACAGCTGTCGCCGGTGAAGCTAACGCAAAAAATGAATGACGAGGAAATTAACCGGCTGCACGAAGCAACTCGGCACAACCCTCGTGGTTTGGGTGGAACGTTTGCGCCGGGAAGCAGACGATCGGTTTCCCGAAAAGGTAACTGCCTTTCGCGATGGAATGGCGGTGCACGGACGCTACAAAGAAGCGTGTCCGCGTTGCGGCTCGAAGATTCAGCGCATTCGATACGCCACAAACGAAACGAACTATTGTCCGACCTGTCAGACCGGTGGAAAACTGCTCGCGGATCGCGCATTGTCGCGTATCTTGCGAGAGGATTGGCCAAAAACTGCTGAAGAACTTGGGTGAGCAGGGCCCGCCTCACGATTTACATCGAAGGATCGTCCTTTCGCAACAAACCCACAGGTTAGTTAAGCAAGAATCGAGAGTTTCGTCGCTCTTTGTCCAAACAGCCGCAGGCTGATCTCTCCAAATAGCGCGCGAAACAATGCGGAGTGTCGTTTGGCAATCTATAAAATCCCGAAGGAGAGAGATATGAAGAAGTTCAAAGTCACAAAAGTAAGATTATTAGTGCTCGCTTGCGGCGTGGTGTTCGCGATGACCGGAATGTCGCTTAACGTTGCCCAAACATCGACCACACCAGTGGCGCAAACGCGCACGACGACGGTCCGCGCGGTGCCGAGCGGATCGAAGATGAAATTCCAGGGCGTGGTCATTGATCGTAACGCCGATACTTTTACGATTCGAGATCGCACCCGCACCGACTATCAAGTGCTGATCACCGACAACACCAGTGTTAAGACTTACGGAGGGTTTCTGAAGGGCGGAAAGAAGTACCCGGTAACGGATATTCTTCGCGGTCTGATTGTGGAAGTTGAAGGTCGTGGCGACGCGCAAGGACAAATCGTCGCCGACAAGATCCGTTTCAGAGAATCCGATATGCGCGCGGCCATTACCTCTGAGACGCGTGTCGGTCCGGTGGAAGAGGCCACGCAAAAGATGGCCGGCCAGATGGACGAGTTATACGCAATCGCCCAGGAAGCCCGTCAGCAAGTGGCCGCCGTCAACGAACGTGTGTCGTCACTGGATGATTACGATGTAGGCGAGACGGTGGCAGTCACCTTTAGAGTGAACAGTGCGGTGCTATCGCCAGAAGCGAAACAGCAACTTGATGATTTTGCCAGCAAAGCGCTCGCCGCGAAGGGCTATATGATCGAGATTTCCGGTCATACGGATTCAACGGGCGGTTACGAGAAAAACATGCGCCTCAGCCGGCAGCGCGCCGAGTCGGTAGTCGAATATTTGACGACCATGCATAAGATTCCCGCGAGACGTTTCATCACGCCGATGGGTTATGGCAAGACCTCGGCGGTGGCCGATAACGCTACCGCCGCCGGTCGTGCGCAGAACCGGCGCGTCGAGGTGAAGATGCTGCTCAATCGCGGGTTGACGGGAACGACCAGCTCGTCAGTGAGGCCGTAGTCCTTTCAGAAGTCTCTCCAATACGTCCGTCGCTCGTCTGTCGATCAGCGAGCGGCGGACGCGCGTTTATAGTCCGCCCACAAGTGCGTGACTTTGATCCGGTACTCAACCAGTTGTTGACTCACGCGAAAGTGCCTGGCGATTTTGCTGGCTGTTCGCGCGTCGAATACCATCCGTCGCAATGCGCAGTAGGGAACCAGGGCCGCCGCCCCGACGGCGTACGCGGCTTCCTCATCCGCTCGGTTGTAATCGCGAGCGAGTGCTGCACCTTCCCCAACTGTCCGGTCTCTTCCGATTACTGCAAGGCGATTGGGCTGGTGGCCAAGAAAGACGTGTGAAATTTCTTCCATCAAAGTAGCTCGGTTGCGATGGGTTCCATGCGCCGGATTGAGAATCACGATCCGCCAACCATTTGGCAACGGCCGGGAGCAGGCGCCGCCGGACCATTCGGCGACAGCCGGCCCAAGCAACTGCCGGCGCGACTCAGGCGAGAGTCCTTCCACCTGATCGAAATCAACCACCATTAACTTTGCGAACTCAGCCAGAGCAAACGGATCGAGCGCTTCAAATTCGCGCACACCGGCAAAGTCTCTCAAGCCGAGCGCATGCAGCTCATATTGTTTGCGTTTTTCTGTGGGAGGAAGCAAAAGATTGTTCACTGTACGTTGTAATGTGACCTATAGGACGCATGGGACCTATATGTCATATCCGTCGACATATGTCTTAATTAAACAGGCTATTCACATACTGCTCGGAATCGAAAACAACCAGGTCGTCTACTTTCTCGCCAATCCCCACATACCGAATTGGCAGCCCTAATTCTTTGGCGATCGCCACGGCGATTCCGCCTTTAGCAGTGCCGTCTAGTTTCGTCAGCACGATGCCGGTTACCCCAGCGATTTTTAAGAACTGGCGGGCCTGTTCTAACCCATTCTGGCCCGTCACCGCGTCGATTACCAGCAGTGTTTCATGCGGCGCGCCTTCTACTTCCCTCCCCGCAACGCGTTTCATCTTCTCCAGCTCACTCATCAAATTCGATTTAGTGTGAAGCCGCCCGGCGGTATCGACGATTAATACATCTGAGCCGCGCGCCTTTGCCGCCTTCATTGAATCAAAGAGCACAGCCGCGGGATCAGTTCCCTGCTTCTGCTGGATCAATGGCACCCCCGTCCGTTCGGCCCAAATCGCCAATTGGTCGCTGGCTGCCGCCCGAAAAGTATCAGCGGCACAAATCAACACGTCATTACCTTCGGCTTTAATCCTTTGCGCGAGCTTTCCTATCGTGGTGGTCTTGCCGACGCCATTGACGCCCACAATCATCATGACATAAGGCGCTATGTTGTCCGCCACGCTGGTTTCTGAGGCGACGCCCTGCGTCTCTGAGGCCCTAAGAATAGAAAGCAGCTCGGACTTGATCGACTGTTTCAGCTTTTCGAGGTCGTCAATCTCTTTGCGACTGATACCGCGACGCACTGTTTCCAGGACGTGCATCGTCGTCGGCACCCCAATATCCGCAGCGATCAAGGCCTCTTCCAGTTCGTCCAGGAGAGCGGCATCGATCCGCTTGGCGCTTGCAAAGACGGAATCGATTTTTTCCGAAAGTGACTCGCGGGTGGCTGAGACGGCCCGCCGAAAACGCGCGGAGAATTCCTGTTCGATCGCGGCTTCCTGCGCCTGCAATTCTTCGATCGATAGATCAAGACCCAGGACCGAAGTCTGCCAGGGTTTTCGCGGTACAGCCGGCGGCGCGATTGCAGGTGGTGATTCTACCGGTGGTGCGGCAGGAAAGGTCTTGTGTTCTTCGGCAGCCTGTCGTTCTGCTGAAGCGGGTTGTTGCTCGCGTGAGGTTTCCGCTGGTGGAAGAGCCTCGCCACTGATCTTATTTAATCCGAGCGAGACAAACTGATCCTCCTTTCGTCTTCTCCAAAACGCCATTTGTTTACATCGACTAAGAGCGCAGTATAAACGGAAGCGGCGCGCCGTCACAAAACGGTGCGCCGCTCATTAGCTTCTCTCAGTTTCCCGTCAGCTCACCACGAGTACTGAATCGGAAGCCGAGACGTCCGGAACCCACGGCTCGACCACCGAAGCCGGCGCCGGTTTGCGGTTACGAAGGACGCGGGTAACTCCGGGCCGAATCCGGCCGGCTTCGCAAGCGGCGATGAAAGCGGCGACTACGCGCGCGTCGTAACGCGTTCCCACGAAATCTTTCAAACGCGTCATCGCGGACTCCAAATCCATTCCTTTTTGATAAGGCCGGTCAGTAGTCATCGCATCAAACGTGTCCGCAACAGAAACGATCCGGGCTTGCAGCGGAATTTCGTCGCCTTTCAAGCCTTGTGGGTAGCCTTTTCCATTGACCATCTCGTGATGCATGTACATTCCCGGGAGGAAGTCTTTCATCGCCGGGATTTGCGACATGATCTTGTAGCCCTTCTGCGGATGGGTCTTCATTAGAGCGTATTCCTCATCGGTCAGTGCTGCCGGCTTTTTCAAAACGCGATCATCGATACTGATCTTGCCGATGTCATGCAGTAAAGCGCTGATGCGAATCGCTTCTGTCTCAGCTTCGGGTAGCCCCAGGCCTTCGGCAATGGCCACCGAAAACCGCGAGACGCGCTCAGAATGGCCACGCGTATAGGGATCTTTGCCGTCGATCGCCGCGGCAAGTGCTTTGACGCTACCGAGAAACAATTCTCTGTTTTCGGCCGCAGAGCGTTGCAGCTCGCCGATAAAACGTTCGATTTGATCCGTCATTTGATTGAATGAAAGACCAAGTTCGCCCAGTTCACTACTACCCGGCACCCTAACTCTTTGCGAGAAATCTCCGGCGGCGATGCGGCGCGCGCCGTCCGCGAGATCGCCAACCGGCCGCGTCAGCTTCTCGGCAAAGTACCAACCGATTACCAGCGCCAGAGTCGCCGCGAGCAGACTGATGAAAAGCATCTGCCGGCGCATGTCACTGACCGAAATGAGCGCCGCCCTCTCGTCCTGGATTGCGATGACACCCAGCAGCGAATTCTTATCGAGCTGGACGGTCGCATATGATCCCAGCATCGGCCGCGGTTGCCCATCACGTTCGAGCGTAAACGGCGCCAAAGCAGACTGGACCTGGGCGCCTGATTCGAGCCAATCCTGCACCACTTTCAAATCAGTCATCGGCCGTTCCGAAAATGCAACAAGCGGATCGGGGTGCGCAACCGCCTTTCCGTTTTGATCCACGACGAAAACAACGGGCCCACCCGCCTCAAGCAATTCGCGTGAGGTTTTCGATGACGATTGTTGAACTGCTTTAAATACTTCCTGAAATGAAACGACCGCCACGACTGCAGCAACTATTTCTTCTTCATTCATCACGGGGGCCGCAATCGTCAATCCCATCTCCTGCCCGGAACGAATGATTTGTGGGCGTCCCACGATCACGCCTCTTGAATTCATACGCGCGAGGACTTCGCTGACACGGTGATCGACTTCTTCCCGCTTGATCAAATCGGGTTGGAATGCCCGGTGCACTTCGCCTTTGACCGGACAGATTGCGAGGGCAATCAGATTCGGATCGTCCTTCAAAACCTTCTGCAGGCGGGCGTCGTAACCAGCGGCGGTGATGCCGCCGGCAATCTCGAAAGCTCTGGCAACTCCGGTCACGACGTCGCGATAACGTTGACTGTACAATTCGATCTGGCGCGCTTTGTCCTGCACGAGTTGCGCCTGGTAACGGCCTTCGGTCGCGCGTAATTCCTCTTCGCTGCGGCGCGAAAGCAGTCCGCCGGCCAGGCCGAGCGGCAACAGGCCGACAAACATGAGGACGGGGAGCACGATGTAGAGCAGCCGTACTCGCTTAAAACGTTCGAATATCAATGAATTGGTCTCAGGTCGCGGTTGGTGAAATGAGTTCAGGAACCACCGGAAATAAACCGGTCATTCCCTAGACTAGTGGCCTCGCGGTGCCTGTGTCAACAGTTTTAGCCGCCGTTTAACCCCTGAAATACTTGAAATTAGCTCTATTTTCGCAGCCCGTCTGAGGTGGCCTGGCGCGGGAAGTTTCCCGGTTATCTCCGGTGATTTCGTGACATACTTTTGCAGACCCCGGCGGGGCTGCCTGCGTCTAAATCGTTGAGTGCACTGTGTTGCCGGTGTCTCAGCATTTGGCAAACGGTCTCGCGAAGGGCGCGAGCACGAACCAGATGGAAACGGCCACGACGGACGAGCAGATGGTGGAGCGCGCGTTATCGGGTGATCCCGAGGCGTTCGGCGAAATTGTGCGCCGCTGGGAAAGGCGCATATTTGCCCTCGCGTTTGGAATGCTGGGACGGGAAGAAGATGCGCGCGATGCTACTCAGGAGACGTTTCTCGCCGCGTTTCGAAACCTGCGCGGTTTTCGCGGCGACGCAAAGGTTTCCTCATGGTTACATCGAATTGCGGTTAACCAATGCATCACGCGGCAACGCCGGGCCAAAGTGAGGAGTGAAACGGCGCTTGAAGATGAAGCCGAAAAGAATGCCGCGGTATTTATTTCAGCTGCGGAGGTTTCACCGGCGCGCGCCGCCGAAGCGAGTGAGCAAATTGTCGCGGTGCATGTCGCGGTTTCTACTCTACCTTTAGAGCTAAGACAGGTGGTCGTGATGAAAGAGTTCGAAGAGCTCACGTTTCAGGAAATATCGGACGTATTAGGCGTGCCACTGAGCACGGTCAAAAGCCGCTTGTATACCGCACTGAGGCAACTGCAGATGCGACTACAGAAATTCGAAGCAACAGTTCGATCGTCGGAGAAAGCAATTGTCAGGAGTCGCAATGAATAACATAAAAGAACGTCCAATTTGTCATCGGGCCGAAGATCTCGTCAGTTACCTGTATGGTGAGGTATCGGCCGCTGAAGCGCGCGACTTCGCCGAACATCTGGAACGATGCGATTCATGCCAGACTGAATTTCAGTCGTTTCAGCACGTGCACCAATCAATCGTGTGCTGGCGTAATGAAACCCTTGGCACGACGGCGCCCGTGGCGGCGGCCGTTGCTTCAGAGTGTGAGTTTGAGCCAACCTTGCTTCCTGCCACGAGAGCGCGCTCGGCACGAGCGGCGTTTCGTCAGTTTTTCTCGGTCTCACCGCTTTGGCTTCGGGGAGCGACGGCTTTCGCCGGGTTGTTGTTATGTGTGCTGATAGCGCTGGCGGTTTCGCGTTTATGGACTCGAACGCCAGCACCGCAGCGTGTTGCCAGCAGCGCTAACAAGGTCTACAACGAAGACGATTTTCGCAAAGCGGTTCAGGCCGAGGTCGATAAGCAAGTGAACATCTTTAAGAACAGCCAGGCAAGTGATGCTATCCCGAAGACTTCAGTGGCTGCGCCTAGACCATCAATAAATGCGAAACGTACACAGGTCGCACGCGGCCCTCGTGTTCGGTTAAGTCCACAGGAGCGTGAGCAATTAGCTGCAGACTTGCGGCTGATTCCCGGCCGAGAGGACCAGTTGCCTTTCGTGTTCTCAGACGAACCCGAACAATGACTTTGAATGATGAAATTTAAGAAGGGCTATTATGAATAGACTAATTACAGTAGTTAACGGCTTGCTGGTCTTCGGGGTGTTCGGCCTGGTAACCGGCGCCGCGCAGCAACCGAATGCGCAGAATCCCTCGCAGCAAACTCAAGCCGTTCAAAATCAAGTCACTCAAGCCGACCAAATGCTCGATCCTCTCAATCTGACGCCGGACCAAATCCAAAAGATTCGCGGAATCAATGCTGATCTGCGCGACCAGCGACAGGCCGCGAATCTGCGTCTACGGTTGGCCCAGCGCTCGCTGGCGGAAGCAGTTGAATCTCCTACGCCGAATGAACAACTGATTGAACAGCGCTCCCGAGAGGTTGCCGATGCGCAGGAGGCGACAATCCGGCTGCGTTCGTTGACTGAGGCCCGCATCCTGCAAGTGCTGACACCCGAACAAAGAGTGAAACTCAAGGAGATTCGGCAACAGATTCGGCAACAGAATCAGGCTCGCCAACGTGAAAATCAACGGCTGTCGCCAAACGCCCTCGGCCGTCGGGATGCGTTGCAGCAGCGAAACATGAGTGCGCCCGCGCTCGGACCGCGCCAACGGCGGCTTCTGCGTCAGCAACAACAGCAAAAGCGCTAAGGCGCATTCAACTGATGATCTATCTGGGCTGGTCTGAACACGGGCCAGCCTTTTTTTGGAGGAGCTGCTAAACTTAACCTTGACGCGTACTGTTTGTTTTGCGCATCATAGGCCGCTCTTTTAAAGACTTAGACGCGCCATGATGCCGCTCCAAAATCGTCTTTCAGTGAAATGTCCCAGGCCCGACCGGAAATGCCGGCAGGGCCCCTGAGCCAGAGCTGCATTCTTCTCGCTGATTCTGCATGAACATTGCCACGCGCTTCCTGCTTGAACTGCAAGATATATCCTTGCTGGCGGGCCGCGCTGCGCGGGGGTTCTTCCGCAAACCTCATTACGTCCCTGAGACCATTACGCAGATGGACGACATCGGCGTCGGGTCACTGACCATCGTAGTACTCACCGGGTTTTTTACCGGCGGTGTCCTGGCGTTGCAGACTTACCAGACTCTGGCTTCGTACGGAGCCGTCGAGCAACTGGGTTATCTGGTGAGCGTATCGCTCGTCCGCGAGCTGGGCCCTGTCTTAACCGCGTTGATGGTAACCGGTCGCGTCGTTTCCGCTATTTCAGCGGAGCTGGGGTCGATGGTCGTTTCTGAGCAGATTGACGCGATGCGGGCTCTGGGAACCGATCCCATTCGCAAGCTGGTTGGGCCGCGACTGCTCGCCTTGCTGATTACTCTGCCGCTGCTGACGCTGATTGCGGATGTCGTCGGTATTGGCGGTGGGTGGACCGTTTCGACGTGGCTTTTCGGCTTGCCGTCATCGATGTTTTTGACTTCAGTGCGCGACGGGATTACCACCGATGATATCCAGGGCGGCATTATCAAACCTTTGTTCTTCGCGTTTTTGATGGGTACAATCGCGTGTCACAAAGGTTTGCGGACCGAAGGCGGAACCGTCGGCGTCGGGCGATCGACGACCACCGCCGTGGTTACTGCTTCGATTATCGTAATTATCGCTGACTTCATTCTCGCCCGCGCATTGCAGTTGATTTACGGCACGACATGATGACCCAACAGTCAATTGATCGATCCGGGCCGCCGGACGATAGCATCAGCGATTACGCTGCGGAGTCAACTTTCCGTGAAGTCGACGATACGGATCGCGCGATTCCGGCAATCGAGTTTCGTAACGTAACCATGATCTTCGATGATCGCCCGGTACTTAATAACCTCAGCTTCAGGGTTATGAAGGGCGAGACAAAAATTATTCTCGGCGGTTCGGGCTGTGGAAAGTCGACGACGATTAAACTTGTGCTCGGCCTGCTCAAACCCGATAGCGGCCAGATCCTGGTTGACGGCGAAGACATTACCAACTATTCCGAAGAACAAATGATGAGCGTGCGCAAGAAAATCGGCATGATCTTTCAGGAAGGCGCGCTGTTCGATTCGCTGTCCGTCTACGAAAATGTTGCCTTTAAGCTTCATGAGAAAGGCGTTTCCGAAGATATGGTGGAAACTGAAGTACGGCGCATGCTCAGGTTCGTAAACCTCGAGGACGCCATCGACAAAATGCCGGCCGAACTTTCCGGCGGCATGCGACGGCGGGTGGGAATTGCGCGGGCGCTGGTCGGTTCCCCAAAGATCGTGATGTTCGACGAGCCTACTGCGGGTCTGGATCCGCCCACCGCACGCACGATTTGCGAACTGGCAATGAAGCTCCGGGATTTGGAAGACGTTTCGTCGATCTTCGTCACCCATGAAATGAATAATCTCGACTACCTGACATCCGAGTACGCAGTCGTCAACGAAGCGGGCGAAGTCGTCTTCGAAAAAGAAGGCGAGAGACTTTGTCTCATTAATTGCAAGGTCCTGATGATGCGTAACGGTGAGGTCATCTTCAGTGGCACTGACGAGACATTGCGGCGTTCCGAGGATTCATACATTCACAGATTCCTGCGGGGACACTGAAAAGGGATGAAGGCAGAAGGATGAAGGATGAACATCGGGTAGTCCATGATGCCTGATTCCACTACTGGTTTTAGAAAGGACACGGGTGAACTTGCGAGGTTGAGTCAATGAGTATCCTTCATCCCTCATCCTTCATCCTTCATCCCTAACTACCATGCCACGATCAACTAAGAACCTTGGTTTGAGTGAGCTGCGCGTCGGCTTGCTCGTTTTGATTGCGATTGTTGTGCTGATCATTCTCATTCTCAATGCATCAGGCACCTTTAACCCATTCGCAAGTCACTTGCACCTGCGCGCCCGGTTTGCGGATGCGAACGGTTTGCGCGAGGGCTCTGAAGTCCGTCTTGCGGGCGTGCGCATCGGAAAGGTAGATCGGATCCGCCTCTTGACAGCTTCGGAAGTCGGTACCGCACCGAACGCCCCGAGGGTCGAAGTATTCATGACGATCGACAGCAAGATTGACGGCGTCCCGGCGAACGAACGCATTCGCACCGACTCGGAAGCCCAGCAATCTTCGCCGAGCATTCTGGGTAGCGACATGATGATCAATATCACTCCCGGCACACCAATTGGCCAGCCGATTCAGGAGAATGCGCAACTGAA
>Ga0126382_10000283_pt1 | contig 19389 bp, 13 predicted proteins | sample PanSoiMetPlot_30_FD_92548 | JGI IMG/M metagenome (GOLD analysis project Ga0126382, IMG submission 92548) | Tropical forest soil microbial communities from Panama - MetaG Plot_30 | ecosystem: Environmental > Terrestrial > Soil > Tropical forest > Bulk soil | place: Panama | collected 2016-02-17
CTTCGGTGTGGGATCGGGTGGGCAGGAAGAACCTCTTCGCCTCCGCCGATCGCAAGGGCACCCCGCTCTTCCAGCAGTGGCTCGCCGGGCAGATGGCCATGGCGCGCGAGTTCGCGTACTTCTACGCGCCCACCATCAACGCCTACAAGCGCTACCAGGCGGGCTCTTTCGCCCCCACGCGCATCGCCTGCGGCTGGGACAATCGCACCTGCGGCTTCCGCCTCTGCGGTGAGGGGAGCGGCTTTCGCGTGGAGAACCGCATCCCTGGCGCCGACGCGAACCCGTATCTCGCCTTCGCGGCCACCATCGCGGCCGGTCTCCACGGCGTGGACAAGAAACTCAAACCGCCGAAGTACTACGACGGCAACGCCTACGAGGACGCCACCCTCGCCCAGGTGCCCAAAACGTTGCGGGAGGCGGTGGACGAGCTGGAGCGCTCCCGGGTGGCGCGCGAGGCCTTCGGCGACACGGTGGTGAAGCACTATCTGCGTCACGGGCGCCTGGAGCAGCAGGCCTTCGATCAGTCAGTGACAGACTGGGAGCTCGTGAGGCTGTTCGAGCGGATCTGAGGGGGCGCAGCGCCCCAGAGGTCAAGGGGAAAACGGACCGGCATGGGAACCAGGCTCAAGGACAAGGTCGCGCTCATCACCGGCGCGGGGATGGGCATGGGACGCGAGGCTTCGGTGCTCTTCGCCGAGGAAAGCGCGCGCATCGTGGTCTGTGACATCAACAAGCAGGCGGCGGACGAGACCGTGGCCCTCGTCGAGAAGGCCGGAGGCCAGGCCGTCTCCGCGGTTGGTGATGTGGCCATCGAGGAGGACGTGAAGCGAATGGTCGAGGAGGGGGCGCGTCGCTTCGGTGCCCTCCACGTCCTGTATAACAACGCGGGCGTCCTCTGGAAGGACAAGGACCGGTCCGTGCTGGAGACGGACGGCGCGCAGTGGGACCGCGTCATGGGCATCAATCTCAAGAGCGTGTTCTGGGTGACCAAGCACGGCATCCCGCATCTACAGAAGGCGGGCGGCGGCTCCATCATCCTCGTGGGCAGCGTGTCGGCCCTGGCCGGCTTCACCCGCGCCCAGGACGCGTACACCGCGGCCAAGGGTGCACTCATCTCGCTCAACAAGTCGCTGGCCATCCAGTTCGCCAAGGACCGCATCCGCTCCAACGTCATCCACCCGGGAATCGTCGAGACCCCGTTGCAGGCGCCCTATCTCACGCCCGAGCTCAGAGCCGAGTTCAAGACGGGCATTCCGCTGGGACGCATCGGCCAGCCGCGCGACATCGCCTACGCCGCGCTCTTCCTCGCGTCGGAGGAGTCGTCCTTCATGACGGGAGCCGAGATGATCGTCGACGGCGGCTTCATGGCCCAATAACCCCGACCCGTACGCTGGAGGCTCTCATGCTGATACGAATGCTCCGCACCGCATGCCTGACGCTTTGTGCGGTGGCCCTGGGCACGGCGCCCGCTCTCGCCCAGAAGCAGACGGTCATCGTGTACACGGCGATCGAGAACGAGCAGATCGCCGACTACATGAAGTCGCTCAACAAGACCCTGCCCAACCTCGACGTGAAGATGCTCCGCCTCTCCACGGGCGACATCTCCGCCCGCTTCATGGCGGAGAAGGACAACATGCAGGCGGACGCCATCTGGGGCGTGGGCGCCACCAACATGCTCATCTTCAAGAACGCGGGACTCCTCGAGCCGTACGCGCCCAAGGGGCTCGACAAGATCCAAGGGCTCTTCCGCGACAAGGCCAACCCGCCCTCGTGGATCGGCATCGACATCTACATGTCGGCCTTCTGCGTCAACACCGAGGTCGCGAAGAAGAACAACCTGCCCATGCCAGCGTCCTGGGCGGATCTGACCAAGCCCGTCTACAAGGGCCAGATCGTCATGCCCAACCCCGCCTCCTCCGGCACCGGCTATCTTTCCGTGGCCTCCATCCTCCAGCGCATGGGCGAGGCCGAGGGCTGGAAGTACCTCGACGCCCTCGACAAGAACATCGCGGAGTACACAAAGTCCGGCTCCAAGCCCTGCAAGGACGCGGCGGCGGGGGAGCGCGGCATCGGCGTGTCGTTCGAGTACGTGGCCCTCGAGATGAAGAAGAAGGGGAGCCCCGTGGAGATGGTCCTGCCCAAGGAGGGCTCCGGCTACGAGATGGAGGCCAACGCGCTAACGAAGAAAGGCGCGAAGAATCCCGCGGCCAAGCAGTTCCTCGACTGGGCGGCAAGCGACGAGGCCATGGCGCTCTACGCGAAGTACTTCGCCGCGGTGGCGGTGGCCGGGCTGCCCGTGCCCGAAGGGCTGCCCAAGGACATCACGAAGGTTGTGTACCCGAACGACTTCGAGTGGTCGGCCAAGAATCGCGATCGCATCCTCGCGGAGTGGCAGAAGCGCTACGCGAAATAGCGTGAGCTCGCGCGGCGTCGCCCAGCCTGCCTCCCCGCCGGGGCTCGATCTCGACGCGGGTCTGTCGCGGCTGGGCTACGCTGCTTTTCGCCCCGGGCAGCTCCACGCGGTGGAGACGCTCCTCGCCATCGGCCGGCTTCTCCTGGTGGCGCCCACCGGAGGCGGCAAGAGCCTCATCTATCAGCTCCCCGCCACCCTCCTCGACGGCACCACCCTCGTCATCTCGCCGCTCATCGCGCTCATGCACGACCAGGTCGACGCGCTCGCCGCCCGCGGCGTCTCGGCGACCTATCTCGCCTCCACCGTGGATGGCGCCGAGATGCGCCGCCGGATGGCGACCATGGCGAAGGGCGGCTACAAGCTCGTCTACGTGGCGCCCGAGCGCCTCGGCTTCCCGGGCTTCCGTGGCCTCCTCGCCGAGCTCGCCTGTCCGTTGGTCGCCATCGACGAAGCGCACTGCATCAGCGAGTGGGGGCACGACTTCCGCCCGGAGTATCTCGAGATTGGCGCTCTCCTGCGCGAGGTGCCCGGAGCGCGCGTGCTCGCGTGCACCGCCACCGCCACGCCGGTCGTCCGCGACGAGATCCTGAGCCGCCTCGGCTTGCCCGCCGACACGCCGCAGCTCGTTCAGGGCTTCGCGCGCCCCAATCTCTCCTTGCGCGTGGCCGAGGTGGAAGGCCGGCGCACGCGCGCCGGCCTCGTGGACGCGGCCCTCGTCGAGGCGCTGGGCAAGCCCGGAACGCGACGAGGCGCGGTCATCGTCTATGCGCCCACGCGGCGCGCCGCCGAGGAGGAAGGGGAGCGCCTCGTGGCCGAGGGGTGGCGGGCTCGCGTCTACCACGCGGGGCTCGCTCCCGCCGACCGGGCCCAGGCGCAGCGCGAGTTCGCCGACGGCGTCGCGGAAGTCGTGGTCGCCACCAACGCGTTCGGCATGGGCATCGATCGGGCGGACGTCCGCGCGGTGATTCATCTGGGACCGCCCAACTCGCTCGAGGCCTACTACCAGGAAGTGGGGCGCGCCGGCCGCGACGGCGCCGATGCTCTCGGGCTGCTCCTGATCTCCGCGCGCGACCTGCCGCTCCGCCGGGCCCTTATCGAGCGCGGGGCGGAGGGCGCCGCGCCCGCGCCGGCGGTCATCGAGCACAAGTGGGGACTCTTCCTCGAGCTCGTGCGTTGGGCCGAGGGCGGCACGTGCCGCCACGACGCGATCCTGCGCTACTTCGGCGACGAGGCGGAGACCCTCGACGGCTGTGGCCGCTGCGATGTGTGTCTCGCCCTGGGCGGCGAGATGGGCGTCCAGGACCCCGAGGCGGTCCGCCTCATCGCGCGCAAGGCGCTCTCGGGAGTAGCGCGCGTCCACACGCGATTCGGGCTGCAGACGGCGATCGCCCTCGTGCACGGCGATCCCGACGAGCGCCTCGAGCGCGCGGGACTGACCGCCACGCCGACCTTCGGCAACCTCCGCGAGCACTCGCGCGAGTGGCTGACTCGGCTCTTCCGCCGCTGCGTCACCGCGGGCTGGGTTAGCTTCAGCGGCGGCGACCGCCCCGTGGTCATCCTGACCGAGGAGGGTCGCGAGGTGATGAAGGGGCAGCGTCCCGCGCGGCTGCTCCTGCCCGCCGTCACGGCCGCGCGCTCGACGGTCGCCGCGCCTCGTCCGGCCCGGCGGGCTCCGGACGTCGATGAGCTCGACGCGAGCGGACAGCGTCTCTTCGAGGCGCTCCGTGCGTGGCGGCTCGGGGTGGCGCGCGAGGCCGGCATGGCGCCCTTCATGGTCGCCTCCGACCGCACCCTGCGCGACATCGCACGGCTGCGTCCGCGCACGCCGGACGAGCTGGCCCTCGCCTACGGCATCGGCCGTCACAAGGCGGACCGCTACGGGGCGGCCGTCCTGCGCGTGGTGGCGGAAGCGGGACGATCATGAGCACGGCCGGCGGGCCGCCGCCCGCGGTCGCTCTCGAGGGAGTCGCGAAGAAGTTCAGCGAGTTCGTCGCCCTGCGCGGCATCTCCCTCTCCATCGCCCCCGGCGAGTTCATCTGCTTCCTCGGCCCTTCCGGCTGCGGCAAGACCACGCTGTTGCGCATCATCGCGGGGCTGGAGCGGCAGAACGCGGGCAGGGTGAGCATGGCGGGACGCGATGTGTCCGACTTGCCGCCCGCGCTCAGGAACTATGGCATCGTCTTCCAGTCCTACGCGCTCTTCCCGAACCTGACGGTGGGGCGGAATGTCGCTTACGGCCTCGAGACTCGCCACATGGACGCGGGCACCATCGCGCGCCGGGTCGACGAGCTCCTCACCCTCGTAGGGTTGGCGCGCCATCGCGACAAGTATCCCGCCCAGCTGTCGGGCGGCGAGCAGCAGCGCGTGGCGCTCGCCCGGGCCCTGGCTCCCGCTCCCGCCCTCCTGCTTCTCGACGAGCCGTTGTCGGCTCTGGACGCGCGCGTGCGACAGGCGCTGCGCCACGAGATCCGCGAGCTCCAGCGTCGGCTGGGGGTGACCACCATCATGGTCACCCACGATCAGGAAGAAGCGCTCGCCATGGCCGACCGCATCGTGGTGATGAACGCGGGGCAGGTGGAGCAGGTGGGAGGGCCGGCCGAGGTCTATCGTCAGCCGCGCACACCGTTCGTGGCGCGCTTCGTCGGCCAGATGAACTTCCTCCGCGCCGTCGCCTCGGCGCGCGGCGGATGGGCGCGCGTGGGATCGACCGAGCTCCGGCATCAACCGGGCTTCGAGGCGGCGCCGAACAGCGCGGTGACGCTGGCCATCAGGCCCGAGGAGATCGCGGTGGGACCGTCGGCGCAGGAGGCACCCAACGCCCTTACTGCGCGCATCGCGAGCGTGCAGTTCCTCGGGCCTTTCACGCGCCTCGCCCTGGCCATGGAGGGCGACGGCGAGGCCCTCGAATGCGACGTGGCCGCCACCGCCTTCGCCGCCCTCAAGGTGGGCGAGGGCGCGGTGGTGCCGATCGCCCTCGCCCCCGAGGCGCTCCGGGCCTTCCCGGCAGTGTCGTGAGTACGTCTTCGCGAGCGGTCGTCGATCTGCCCGATCGGGTGATCCGGCACCGGGTGAGCGGCGAGGACACCATCCGGTGGAGCCTGGTCGCCGTGTTTGCGGTGGTGCTCGGCCTCTTCCTCCTCTATCCGCTCTCCCAGGTCCTGTGGCGGAGCCTGCTCGGTAGCGACGGCCGCTTCATCGGCGCCGCGAACTACGTCCGGTACTTCTCCACGCCGGCCATCGCCGCCTCCATCACCAACAGCCTCCTCGTCTCCGCGCTCTCCATGGTCGTCACGGTGACCCTGGCCTTCGGCTACGCGTATGCTCTGACGCGAACCTTCATGCCCGCGCGCGGACTGCTCCGGGTGACGGCCATGCTGCCGCTGTTTGCCCCCTCCCTCGTGCAGGCCCTCGGGCTCATCTACGTCTTCGGCAACAACGGCCTCATCACGCGCACCACCGGCTTCAACGTTGGCATCTATGGAGCGAAGGGCATCGTCCTCGCCGAGGTCTTCTACTGCTTCCCGCACGCGCTCTTGATCCTGGCCGCCGCCCTCGGCGCCACCGACGCGCGCCTCTATGACGCGGCGCGGACGCTGGGGGCGAGCCCGCTCAAGACCTTCGTCACCGTGACCTTGCCCGGGGTCAAGTACGGCCTGGTCAGCGCCTGCTTCGTGGTCTTCACCCTGGCCATCACGGACTTCGGCGCGCCCAAGGCCATCGGAGGCAAGTTCTCCGTGATGGCTACGGAGATCTACAATCAAGTCTCCGGCCAGCAGAACTTCAGCATGGGCGCCACCGTGTCGGTGGTGCTGCTCATCCCCGCCGTCCTCGCCTTCGTCGTGGACCGCGTGATCCAGCGCCGACAGTACGCGCTCGTCACCTCCTCCTCGCGGCCACTCGTGCCCGAGCGCCATCCCTGGAAAGACCGCTCGTTCCTCCTCTACTGCAGCCTCATCGCGGGCTTCATGGTCGCCGTCTACACGGTGATCCTCGTCTCATCCCTGGTGCAGCGCTGGCCCTACAACTTCACGCTGACTCTCAAGCACTACGACTTCGACACCGCGGGGGGCTATCACTCGCTCTGGAACAGCATCCGCGTCGCCGCCCTCACCGCGATCGTGGGAACGGCGCTGACCTTCGTAGGCGGCTACGTGGTGGAGAAGTGCCGGACGGCGGCATCGGGCCCCCTCTATCTCCTGTCCGTGCTGCCGGTGTCCGTGCCCGGCATGGTCCTGGGCCTCGCCTACATCTTCACCTTCAACGCGCCCGGCAGCCCCCTCAACGTGCTCTACGGGACGCTGGCCATCCTGATCGTCTCGAACGTGATCCACTACTTCACGGTGGGCTTCCTCACCGCCACCACCGCGCTGAAGCAGATGGACGCCGAGTTCGAGAACGTGGGTGCTTCCCTCGGAGTGCCCTTTTACCGCACCTTCTGGCGGGTGACCGTTCCCATCGCGCTGCCCTCCATCGTGGCCATCAGCATGTACTTCTTCCTGAACGCCATGGTCACCTTGTCCGCCGTCATCTTCATCGTCGCCCCCGGCACCGAGCTGGCTGCGGTCGCCGTCCTCCTGATGGACGACGCGGGCGATACTGCCCAGGCCGCCGCCATGTCCGTCCTCATCGTGGCCACCGGCCTCGTGGTGCGGAGCCTCTACTGGCTCGCCATGCGCGGGGTGACCGCGCGCACCCAGGCCTGGGCCGGCCGCACATCCGTCACCCCGGAGGAGACCACGTGAGTCCCTTGCCACTGGACACGAAGGCCGCGCTCGTCACGGGAGCGGCGCGGGGCATCGGCTACGCTATCGCCGCCCGTCTCGCCGCGGACGGCGCCCGCGTCGCCCTGCTGGACCTGGACGGGGCGGCCGCGAAGGCGGCGGCGCGCATCGGCCCCTCCGCGCTCGCCCTCACCGCCGACGTGACGGTGGCGAGCGAGGTGGAGGCGGCGGTACGTCAGGTCGTCGCAGCCTTCGGCCGCCTCGACATCCTCGTCAACAACGCGGGCATTACCGGGCGCTCCTTTCCCATCTGGGAGCTATCCGACGAGGATTGGCGCCGCGTCATCGACGTGGATCTCACGAGCGTCTTCTATTGCTGCCGATCGGCCGTCCGCGTCATGCTGGAGCAGGGGAGCGGACGCATCGTGAACATCGCCTCCATCGCGGGCAAGGAAGGCAATCCCACTCTCGTGCCTTATTCCGCGGCCAAGGCGGGGGTGATCGGCCTGACCAAGGCGCTCGCCAAGGAGGTGTGCACCCGCGGGATCCTCGTCCACGCGGTGGCTCCCGCCGTTATCGGCACGGAGCTCCTCCAGCAGATGGAGCAGAGCACGGTGGATCTTCTCGTCTCGAAGATTCCCATGGGGCGGGTGGGCCGGCCCGAGGAGGTGGCGGCGTTGGTCGCGTGGCTCGCCTCCGACGCGTGCTCCTTCACCACGGGCGCCGTGCACGACCTTTCTGGAGGCCGCGCCACCTACTAGGAGTGGGTCCGCCGACAGTCCTCGCTTGAGCGGGGCGACCATCTTCCCGGATCAGCGTCGTGCAGAGGACACCGCCCGGTCCAGGTGCGCTTCGAGGCGCTGCTCCGCCGCCTCCAAGGACCACCGTTCGTCGACGACGCGCACCCCGGCCTCGCCGAGCGCCCGCGCATGGTCGTCGTCCTCGATCAGGTGCCGGACCGCCCGGGCCATCGCCTCCGGATCGGCCTCGACGAGGAGACCATTCACACCGTCGACGATCGTTTCGCGAATTCCCCCTTCGGCCACCGCGACGACCGGCAAGCCACAGGCGTTCCCTTCCAGGGGAGCCATGCCAAACGGCTCGAGGCGAGGAGCGTACACCATCATGGCGGCCCGGTTCAGCACGTCGACGAGCTCGGCGTCGCTGATCCGCATCCGGATCTCGAACTGCACCTTCAACGAGCTGGCCAGCGCCTCCATCTCCCTTCGGTGTGACGTGACGCCAGCGTTGGCGACCCAGACGAAGGGCGGACGGGGGTCGCCGAGGCGGGAGATCGCCTCGATGAGGAAACGGGCGTTCTTCTCGGAGGTCATCGATCCGAGGCTCACCACGAACGGCTCTCGGGGCCGCTCCTGGTACACGAAGGTTCTGTTGTCGATGCCGAGATAGCACACTCGCGCGTCGAGCCCGTACGCGCGGAGTACGCTTTCGCGACTGAAAAAGGAATTGACGAGGATCTGCCCGTAGGCCCTCGCGTTGTCCACCTCTTCGCGGGCCTGGATCCGCAGGCCTTGGACATGCACGAGGTCCTTGAGGGAGCGATACACGGAGAGAGCTGTTCGCCGACGCGGGGCGGGGCGGGCGAGCCACGGCAGTTGCGGAAGAGCTTCGTAGAGCCATCGATATGGCTCCTGGAGGTAGAGAAGGCTCGGCAGTCGGACGGACCGGGCGATCGGGGTGACGCGAAGGAATTGGCAGGCGCCAGCAAAGAGCAGGTCGAAGCCGGCTTCATTGATCTGCTGGGCGCACGCACGGCAGTGTTCGCCCATCGCGCGCAGGAGCGATACATGATCCCGGTAGGACCCGACGACGCGGTTCCAGAGTGTTTTCTTCTCATGCGGCATCCATGTCAACGGCAGCACGTGCTCGGGGATCAGTTCCCCGAACGGGAGGTAGGTCTGATCCGCCGTCGAAGGGCACCAGGATTCCACGGTGTGCCCTCGTTTGAGGAACCCCCGGATCTGGTTGTAGAGTGCGCGCTTCCCTCCGCCGCTGGGAAGGTTGTGCCAAACGGCGATCCTCACATGCACAACTCGCGGTGTGTGCTCACACGGCACCTGGTGGTACAAGACGGAGAGCCTGCACCCTGCTACGACTTCATGGGCGCTGCCTTATGCTACATGACCGCCGTGCTCGAAGACAGCCTCCTGCGCGGCTCGATGACCGCTTCAGGTGAGTCCGAGTGCGGGATCATGGCGCCGCCGAGGGAGGGCGGTCCGCGCCCGCATCGTGCACGGGGAGTGACGTTGGCCAGAGTTAGCGCTTCAGCGACGGTAAGGCACCGCGCCGCGGTAGGCAACGAGATGGACGCAGGATTTGCGCGCGTCGCTTCCATGATCGCCCGCGATCGGAAGTGATCGGCGTCGGCGGCGAGACGAGGGTGCCGGGTAAGGTATACTTTTCCGGTTCCGAGCGCGTCGTCGAGAACAATCTTCGCGAGAGGGAGCTGGCCGATCGCTGAGCCAACCTGGAGGCCGCGCCTCGATCGCCTGGATCGCCTCGAGAGCACGCTGACCGCCGCGCTCGAGCGAAGGCGATCCTGGGTACTCGCTCTCTTCTCGATCACCTACCTCGCCATCACGTCAGCGCTGGCGTGGCACAAGCTCCTCTGGAACGACGAGCTCTTCACCCTGTACATCGCCCGGCTCCCGACCTATGCCGACATCTGGTCCTTCCTGGCCAGCGGCGCGGAGCAATTGCCGCCGACCTTCCATATCCTCGCCCGCCTGTGCATGAAGCTGTTCGGTGTGAATCCCTTGGCCTTGCGCCTGCCGGAGATCCTGGGAGTCGGCGTGATGAGCCTCTGCTTGTTCGTTGTCGTGTCGCGGCGGTCGTCGGCCGCGTACGGGCTGATCGCGATGCTGCTTCCACTCGTCACGCACGTCTTCTACTACGCCACCGAGGCGAGACCGTACGGCCTCGTGCTCGGCTGTGCCGCTCTCTCGCTCCTCTGCTGGCAGTCGGCAGCGGACGATCGTCGCCGCGTTCTCTCCGTCGTGGGGCTGGCCGTCTCCCTCGCGGCAGCCTTGGCCAGCCACTACTACGCCGTCTTCCTCTTCGTGCCGCTGGCCGCGGGAGAAATCGCCCGCAGCGTCGTGCGGCGCCGCCTCGATCCGTCGATGTGGATCGCCTTCGCCCTCGCCACGCTTCCCCTCTGGGTCTTCCTGCCTCTCATTCAGGCCGGTCGTGGGCTGGGGGCGACCTTCTGGGCGAGGCCTCGATGGTTCGACACGGTCACCTTCTATCAGAACCTTCTCGGCCTGACCGCATCGGGCGGGATCTTCCTTTTCATCGGGATCCTCGTCCTCCTGACCACCTATGCCCTCATTCGGTCCTCCATCGGGGTCGAGCCGAAGCCCGGCGCCACCTTCCGGATCCCCGTGCCCGAGGTCGTCGCCGCTCTCGGGTACCTTGCCATCCCCGCCCTCGCCGTGCTGCTCGCCAAGATGGCGACGGGCGCCTTCACCGATCGCTATGCCCTGACCGCCGTGCTGGGTCTCGCCCTGATCATTCCCTGGGGCGCGTACTTGATCCTCGATGGACGGGCGACGCTCGGTCTCGCCCTCGCTGCCGTCTTGTTTTTCTGGTTCGTGGCAAAGGATGGTATCGAGCCGGCCATGACGCAGCGTCGACAGCTGGGCGCTCTCCAGGATACGCTCGCCTTCCTGAGAACGGCGGCGCCGGACGACGCGCCGCTCATCATCGCCAGCCCGCACATCTTTTTCGAGTTGAGCTACTACGCTCCTCCGCGGCTCGCCTCACGCCTGGTCTATTTGACCGATACGGCTGCCTCCATGCGCTACTTCAAGACGGACACGGTCGAGCTCGGCCTGCAGGAGTTCCGGCGGTGGATACCGATGTCAGTGGAGGACTACCGCTCATACGTGCGAGCGCATCCCCGCTTTTTGCTCTATGGCGACACGGGCGCGTGGGTCTGGCTCCTGCCCGAGTTGATGGCCAAAGGGGCCCGCCTCCAACTGGTCGCGGTGACGGGCTCCCTGCGTCTCTTCCTGGTCGACACTGCCCCCGAATCGAGCGACCGCGCGAGCGCGCGTCCGGAGAAGGCGGAACCATGGCCGTCACGTTGACGCTCTCGGCACGCCGACCGGCGGTCAGGGCGCGGGTAAGGCGTCGCTGGTCGGGCGAGGGCCCGTGAACCGTCGGCAAGATGGGCTGCTCCCGGCCATCTTGATCGGGATCTCTGTCTTGTGGTTGATACCACAAGGTGTCGGTCCGATCGATCTGCGTTCCGACGGTGCGATCTACTACATCCTCGGCACCTCGTTGTCGCAGGGTCAGGGGTATCGCTTGCTGAATGAGCCCGGCGACATCCGGGCCGTGCAGTATCCGCCGCTGCTGCCTCTCGTCGTGGCGGCCCACCAAAAAGCTCTCGGCACCACCGATTTCGTCGTGGTGGGCAGGTGGCTACGGGCCTTCTATCTCTGCGTGCTCGTCACGTTGATGGCCACCGTCTACAGGCTGGCGCGGCATTTCCTTCCGCCCTACCGAGCGTTCCTGGCGGGAATCATCTGTGCGCTTGCGCTGCACACCTGGTACCTCGCCGGCGTGCTCTACACGGAGATCCCCTTTGCGTTGATCACAGTCGTGTTCGTCCTCTGTGCGCGCCGCGCTGATCGGAGGGGGTTCTGGCTGGCCACGGCGGCGCTGGGCGTGGCCGCGTACCTGCTGCGGACAGCGGGGATTGCGTTGCTGATTGCATGGGTGGTGGAAGCGCTGATCTGCCGATCCGCCTCAGGAAAACGCGACGGCCAAGCCTCGCTCGGCCCGAGACTCCGGGAGGCGGCTGCGCGATCCGTCGCGGCGCTCCTGCCTCTCATCGCCTGGCAGGCCTACATCGCCTCGGTGGCTTCGAGCCCCGAATATCGGCATCCTGCATACCAGTACCAGCGGGCGGCCTATCAGTACTCCAACGTGACCTATCCCGAGAACATCAGCTTGGTCAGCCCGTTCAGGCCGGAGCGGGGATATATCACGGCGGCGGGATGGGCATCTCGTCTCACAAAGAACGTGGCGTTCATCCTTCCCTCCGTGGGTGGCGCCCTCACGGCACAGCGAGCTTCCTGGGAGCACGTAGTGTACGAGGTGAACCGCTCTTTCATGCGCAATGCGCTCTCGCCGAGGCTGGTGTTCGTTCCGATGACGGCCATCGGACTTGTCGTCCTGGCGGGGGCACTGGTCATGCTGCGACGCCGGCACTACCTGGTGCCGCTCTGCTGCGCGACGACGGCGGCGATGATGTGCGTGACGCCGTGGCCCGAGCAGTTCAGCCGGTACTTCGCTCCCATGATTCCTCTTCTCTCGATCATGCTCATGACCGCACTCGGCGGCGCGGTTGACGCAACGATGAAGGATTCGGGTTCCCATCGAGCCATCGCGTGGGCGGGCCGCGGCCTGCTCCTTGTCGTGCTCTCGATTGTGCTGGCGAAGGATGCGTATGTGGCCTGGTTTACCTACCGATTCTACCCGTCCGGCCCCGTCGTTTACGTCGACACCGAGGGTCGACCGACGCTCGGACGGTTGCTGTTCTACGGGGCCGAGGCCGCCGCAATGGACGAGGCCCTCTGGGAAGTTCGCCAGCGGGCACGGCCAGGCGACGTTGTCGCCACCTCCATGCCGCACTGGGCCTACCTGCGGACGGGAGTCAAGTCGATCCTTCCCCCTCTGGAGGCGGATCCCGATCGCGCGCGTCGTCTGCTGGAGGAGGTGCCTATTAGATTCGTCGTGCTGGACAAGCTGCCGTATCCAGGAATCAGCCAACGCTATGCCGCGCCCGCGGTGGAGGGCCACCCCGAAGCCTGGAGAAGGGTCTATCAGACGCGCGATGGAGGAGCTCGGCTGTACGAACATCTACGCTGAGCCCGGCCGACCCACGTTATCTTCCGCTCTCGCCCTTGCGCTCATAAATGGAGATTCCGCCCGAGCGGCCAGAATAGATTTCTTTCCACCGAGCGGGGGAGGCTCCGAGCACTCGTCTGAGCGAGCGGCGCATCATGGCGGAGATCTCGATGGCGGTCGCGTCTATGATCACGTATCGCGCCGGCACGGCGTCGAGCAACGTCTGTGTCGTCGCCGGGTTTGCTTCGAATGGCGGCATGACGCTCTTGGCGTGCGTCACGAGGTATGCCCAATGCGGCATGGCGGCCACGATGGTGTCGTCAGGCCGTGCGCGAGCCTTCAGCCACGTCAAGGCCTCGTCGAGCTCTCGATAGGCCTCATCGTAGAAAAAAAGCGTGAATTGCACCGAGCGCCCATGACCATCGGACAGCACAACACGGCCGCGAGAGTTTCCGTAGCTGTACGCGAGCGTCAGGGATTCGACGAGTAGCAGCAGGCAGAGCAGGGCCGAGGGGACGTAGGCGAGTACGCGACGGGCGGGCGAGGGCAGAAGGCACGAGAGCACGTCTCGAAGCGTGAAGCAACATTGCAGCAGCGCGAGAAGCAGGAAGGGAGAGAGAGGCCACCAGTAGCGCATCCACTGCGCCGGCCAGGGCGTGAGACTCACGCTGCCAAGGTAGGCGATGACGTAGAGGGCGATCAGCCATTGGTGTCGAGCGAGCTGAATGGCGAGACCACCGATGACCAAAGCGCCCAGGACAGTCAGGACTGCGGTCGCGGTGACGTAGTCCGAGCGGGCGGAGCTAAAAGCCCTAACTTCGGACAAGCTGCTGAGGAGAAGTTGTCGCCAATATGTGCGGTCCGCGCTGACTGCCTCGCCGAGGGAGCGGGGAATCCGCGTCATGTTGCCCAGCACCCGATGAAGAATGTCGGCTCGTGAAGCCTTGCCGAGTTCAGGGCGAAGAGGGTCCCGTAAGGAAAGATTCGAAGCGTAGCTGACGTTGTAGAAGAGATAGTCGGCGCGCTGATAGGGATAGACGGGATGCGAGTACGATGCGGTGGCCTGGACATGGGCGATGTACACCTGCCAGCCGACGATCGGTAGCACGGCCACCATGCATCGGACCGCAGCGCGCTTCAGGTCCCGCCGCAGGAGACTCTCGCCAACCCATGCGAACAGAAGCGCGACGCCGGCCGTTCGAAGGAGGTACGCCGCGATGGCCAGCACGCCGGCCAGGAGCGGCTGGATTCGAGACACCTTCTTGTCATTGCACAGAACGAAGAGAACGGAGACCAGGGCGAACGGCAGCTCCGGAGAGAGGAGATCGGAGAGGAACATCGCGGAGAGGTGGAGCATCGAGATGACGATCGCCAGGAAAGCGTACGCGGCGGGAAGATACCGCTCCAGGAGCAAATAGCTGGCGACCGCATAGATCGCGAACATCAGGAAAAACGACAGACGGAACCAGTGGCCGACGACCATTGGGTCGCCGGTTCCGAGCATCCATTGGTAGACCGCCACCATCACGGGAAGCAGAGGGGGATACTGAACCGCCTCGATCTCTCCCGGCTCGTTCAGCAGCCGGTAGCCTTTTCCCTCTGCCAATGAAGTACCAAGGATATAGTAGGCACCCGAATCCCAGCGAAGATCCAGCGGGCCGCGGAGTCGCGGGAGCCAGGTTGCCACAGCGATGACAACGAGCGTGAGGACGACCAAGGAGCGGGACGTGATGCTGAGCCGTCTCGCCTCGCCCAGCGGTCGCGATGCATCCGCTCGACGGGTAGGAATGCTCGAGTCAGGCACGATGACGCAACAGATGGCTCACTTCAGGCGTGCTCGAGCAGCGGGGTCATTCGCCGCCTGGGACCGCGGCCGCGTGCACGCTCCGGTGAGGAAGGTGATCATGAAGCAGATCGAAAGGGCGCGACGGCCTGATAGGCTGATGTCTCCTTTTCAAGGACCCTCGATCGTCAGGGATCGAAGACCCATAGCTCTCGTGACGCGCAGCGAGGGGGCGTGGAAGCGTCGCCACGCGCCGCCGAACACAATGGCACATCATCACGAGCCGGTCCAGGCCTCCGCCAGCACATGGCGTGCATCCGTGCGCTCCACGTCTCGCTGGTCCTATTCTCCCGTCAGTCATCCGCAGAGCCAGGATGCCGCGTGCCGCCTGCGGGTGGGCCCCGTATGATCCGAACGCTCTCCCGTGCCCGTGAGGCCGATGCCGTCTTCTGACCTGCTCCCGTGGCTCAGGGGAGCACTGCGTGTCGCGGGTGAGCGCGGAGTCAGTGGGCTCTTCACGTCGCTCTTCATCGTGGTGGCCTACTACATGATCTTCCGTTTGCCATTCCGCTTTCCCCCCACGCGGAAAATCTCGTCCGCGTCTGTGGTCTTTGGCTTCAACAACTCCGTGGCCATCGTCTCCGTCGTCGTGCTCATTGTCGCCGCCACGCTTTTTCTGCTATGGCGAGGGCACGCTCGCGGCCAGCCCGCTTCGCTCCCCTGGTTCCGTGTCGCACGGACGCCCGCCGCCGAGCGCATCCGCCCCGGGGTCTTCACGGTGATGGTGCTCGCCCATACCCTCCTGACCCTGATTATGTGGATGAAAGCGCAGACCTCGGCACCGTGGCTGATCGATTTCGAGGCATCGCACTTTCTCTGGCGGCTTCAGCTGATGGAGCTGTTCGGGGCCCGGCCATACCTGGACTTCCAGCATGAATACGGTCCCGCCCTGCTGTATCTCCCGATCTTCCTCCACCGCGGTCTGCTTCCCACCGGCTTGTCCCTGGCGGCCGCCTACTATCTCTCGTATCTCGTCTGCAGCGTGCTCGGCGTGTGGATGATCCTGCTCGTGCTCAATCAGGCGGTCTTGCGGAGGAGCGAGAAGGAAGTGGCATTCTGCCTTGTCGCGGCCGCGGGGCTCGTCCCATACATGGGCCTCAACGGAAATCTCGTTCGATACCTTCCGCCGTACGTCGGCGTTGTGGTCGCCCATCGATTGATGAACCAGCCCCTTCGGCTCCCGTGGACTCTCCCCGCCGTCGTCGCGCTCGCATCGCTCAATGTCCTCATCTCACCCGAGATCGGCGCGGCCTTCGCGGTGGGCTGGAGTGCCTATTGTCTGTTCATGCTCCGCATTGACGCACGGCGAGCGATCGTTGCGTGGTGCGGTCTTGGCGTGGCCCTCATGGTGGCCGCACTCACGCTGCCCGGAGAGTATGGGGGCTCGGTGTTCAGCTTCACCGGCGGCGCGAACAACTTCCCCCTCTTGCTCGCCGCGCACATCGTCTTCTATCTCGTTACGATATTCGTCACCGTGCCACGACTGCTCGCGGACGCCGCTTCCCCCCGCAGGCCAGAGGGCGCCTTGCTCTTCGCGCTGGCCATGGTCTCCGTGGTCATGGTACCGGGTGCGTTGAGCCGCGCCGATCCCCCGCACGTGTTGTTCTTCAGCCTCGGCGTGTCACTCCTCTTCTTCGTGCTCGCAGCACGACGATCGCCACGAGCCTTCGCGCTCGCGGTGGCGGCATACGCTGTCATCGTGATCGGCGGCGTGCACGTCAGCAATGCGCGTTGGTTCTACGGCGCGTCGCTCCAGTCGCTTCGGCCGAGCAATATCCTGGCCTTCGTTCGCAGCAGCGGTGAGCCGCCCCTCACCGATTCGGAGCTCAGCCGGCTCGGGAACTATCCGCCTGTGGGACTACCCTACTGCTCGTATGGCGCCGACCGGCGAACCATGGCATATCTCTGGTCGCATCGACATTTCGAGCCAGAATACTATTGCGGGATCATTGGTGTGTATTCTGAAGAGCAGCTGGCCAGGAAGATCAGCGACACGATGCGCCACCAATACCTTCTCGTCCGCAAGGGCTGGTTCTCACCACCTGACGTGTGCCGTCGGCACCTGGACCTGATATGGAGATCCTTCGTCTATTATCGTGCCTGGCTGCGGTGCAAGAGGGAGGCTCTCGAGACCGACGTGGCGGTGAACCGTGCCATTCTCGAACATTACCGCGCAGTGGAAGAGGTGGGGCCGTACGTGATCATGAAGAGAGTCAGAAACCCTTCGGCCTCGTGAGCGCGAGTTTCGACGAGCCGCAGAATGCAGCGGCGCCGGGCCGGCATGGTCGGCGAGCGGCCTGCGCTCGACGGCTTTCGATGCGCGTCGATCCCCGGGATGTACGTTTCGTAGGCGACGAACCCGTTTTCGAGAACGCTGTTCAGGCGCTCGCACCTCTCGGCCGTCTCTTGCTCATGTCCTGTGGTTGTACGCGAGTTGGGCGCTGAGAAGACCGAGGACATAGTCGATCACCGCGGTCACCGCGATGATCGACGCGATCGACCAACAGAACGACATGGCGATAAAGCGTGACCAGTGCTCGTACGTGGAGCCGGTTCGCACGAGTTCGAGAAAGCTGGGGAGGACGAGCAGACCGCCGCCGAGGAGGAGAATGAGCGGCACCAGCCACGGAAGCCAGGTCGAGAAGAACCAATCGAGCGGATTCCGGTTCCGCTGCGTGCCTTCGCCCTCCCCGAGACTGATGGCGACCATCCTGCCCGTGAGGTAGCTGGCGCACAAGAGCAAGCCGGCCAGGGTCCCCGCCAGGTGGCTGACCACGAATCGATAGATCATCCACTCCTGCACGGCGTGATGCCGGAGGTAGTAGCCGGTCGGCGTCAGCATCAAGGCGACGGCCAGGCTCAACCAAAGCAGGCCCAGAATGGCCAAGGGGCGCGCCGGTTGATAGAGGAGGGCGGCATCGAGAATGGCCCGAAAGAACCTGACCCCATCCTTCACCGGGTGGAGCTTCGATTCTCCTTCTCGCTCATGATACGGCATGTCGATCTCGACGATCTTGGTGCGGTCACTCAGGACCGCTCGCGCGCTCATGGCGGGGGTGAAGTGGAGGCCGTCCGGGAGGGGCAGGAGGGCGGGAAGGCACGTTCGCCGGAGCACCCGCATGCCGCTCGCCGTATCCCGCAAGGTCGATGACGACAGGAGGCTCAGGGTCGACGCGAAGAGCCGGTTGCCCACGCGGCGGAGCCACGGCATTCGCGTGTTCACATTCAAGCGGCAACCCAGGGCGATGTCCGCCTCGTGCGTCTTCAGGGCGTTGACCAGCGGTGAAAAAAACCGAGGCTCACACGTGCCATCCGCATCGAGGAACCCGAGAAGATCGGCATCGGACTGGGCCCACGCCTCTTTGATGGCGGCGCCGTACCCGCGGTTCTTCGGGAAGACGATGAGCGTGATCCGATCGCTGAATCGTGAGGCGAGCTCGACCGTCCGGTCCGTTGATCCGTCGCTCACCACGGTGATGTCGACCTGGGTCACCGGCGATGTCTCGACGATTTCCTGGCGTGCCTCGAGACAGCGCTCGATGATCTGCTGGATGCTTCCTTCCTCATTCAGGGCGGGGATGGCGATGAGAAGCTTCATGGCGGCGGGGTGGGGTCGAGTCTACGTCGTGGGGCCGGCCGATGGCTCAGGTCGCCGCGTCATGGCTCCCCAGATCTCCCCGGCCTCCAGGGCGAGGTCGAGCTGGAGTGAGAAGGCGTCCGGTCGCCGAAGGCAAGTCTGCCATAGCGCCGTCCAGCCGGACCCGAGCAGGTGTCGGTAGCGCCAGCGCCGGACTCCGAGAATCCCCGCTTCGTTCGAGGACGGCAGGCGCCGGGCTTGCCCGCAGGCATAGTAGAAATGCCGACGAAGAAAGAATGACTTCCGTAGTCTCTTCGCGCCAATGCGATGGTGAACGACCACGGATGGGTCATAGCCGATCCGCTTGCCCTTGAGGAGCAGCCGGTGGATGAACTCGACTTCCTCCTCGCCGTACAGCCGCCGCCCTCGGTGCCCAAGCGTGGTCTGGAATCGACCAAGCTCCTCGAAAACCTCGCGTCGGAACGCCATGCTGGCTCCGACGAGCCGGCGCGTGAGCAAGAGGGGATACTCCAGCAAGCAGGGCTTGTCTTCTTCCACCAGGGCCAACCACGACAGCAAGTCAGGACGGCTCGAGAGCCAGCGCGGCATGGGAGCCTCACACTGCAGCAGCACTCTTCCCCCGACGCCGTCGAGGCGGCCGGTGGTCAGGGCACTGTGCATCTTCCACACCCAGTCGCGTTCCGGCAGGATATCGTCGTCGGTGAACAGGATGACGGCCCCTTTGGCCGCGTCGATGCCCGAGTTGCGCGCGAAGCTCTGTCCCTGCCTCGGCTCGAACTCATAGCGCACGGGCACGCTGCTCGTCTCGCCGACGCGACGCACCGTCTCTTTCGTCGCGTCGGATGAGTTGTTGTCCACGACGACCATCTCCCACAGGAGGGTCGCTGGGACGTGCTGGGCGCAGAGGGCACGCAAGGTATCGCCGAGGAGCTGCGAC
>Ga0126382_10000285_pt1 | contig 19245 bp, 16 predicted proteins | sample PanSoiMetPlot_30_FD_92548 | JGI IMG/M metagenome (GOLD analysis project Ga0126382, IMG submission 92548) | Tropical forest soil microbial communities from Panama - MetaG Plot_30 | ecosystem: Environmental > Terrestrial > Soil > Tropical forest > Bulk soil | place: Panama | collected 2016-02-17
AAACGGCGCCAGCTACTCCATCGCGCTGTTGTTTTGAATGACTGTCTTTGGCTAGGTGGGCGAGCCCCGCCTTGATAAGCCACGCAACACGTTACTGAGGTAGGAAGAAGTTCTCGACCATCTGCCTCGCCACCAGCTGGCCAAGCTCCGAGCCGTACTCGGTTGAGTTCCGGTAATGCATCCCGCCGTAGATCCTGGCGTTCAGAGCATCTTCGAGCGCTTGGCTGAAGCTGTCGTATTGACGAACGGGTCGGATCAGCCCGGGCGCCGGGCTGGTCATCCTGAAACTGAATTCGTCGGTGCCGAAGTAGGCTTGTAATGTTGCGACAACGGCGCCGCTGAAGCAGCCATGCGCGGCTGGATACTCCGGGTGGTTCGGCGTAATCACAAACCCGATCCAGTCCGGATCCGCCTCTAGGTTCGGATTGCCGCCTCCGACGCGAATGGCGGTTACCGGCCGCCAGAAGGCGTAGTTGTACTTCGAATCCCAGCATCCGATGAGTCCATCGGACGACGCGGTGGAGAGCATCGCGAACAAGCGCGCGGCATCCAGCGTAGAAAGACCCGCGTCGCTGGCGATGTCGCGCCAGGCATCGTGCCATTGCAGCATCGCATGCACGCCGGTACCCCCGACGAACCGTGCAAGGTCGGCCTGTTCCGCCGTCCTGACATCACTCACCTCACCGCCGTAAGCCTTCGTCTCCTGGTAGTCCCTGACCCATACATTGCTCTTTAGTTCGGGAGGCGGGGGCACGCGGAACTGCGACGGACTGGCCATGGTCCAGGGCGTGACGTCGCGAATCCAGGGCGTTGCCGGTGGCAGGTACCCGGGCGGTGTCGGCTCCCAAGCTCCGGGTCCTGGCGCCGGTGGCGGCCAGGGCGTTCCGGCGTACCGGCCGTCATCGGCTCTCAAGTCCAAAATGCCGGCCGCGGCCTGCTGGCCGGCGGCGATGCCGTTGAGCTTCGCCCGATGGTGCCCTGGGATACCCTCGAGAAACTCGACATATGTCCGATCCAGCTCCTCCTGCTGATCCGGGTAGAGCGCCACCAGCACGTCGTGAGCGGCAGCCGCGACGGCCGCCTCCGGCAACGCAGGGCGCCGCACCTCGGGTGTCACAGCGTACGGAGTGAACGGATAGCCGCAGATGGCGTTCACCGCGTCATAGATGGCGGTATGGACGATCGCGGCTTCCACCGAACCCAATGGGGGCCCCTTGCCGGCGAGGACCGCGATGCTGTGGCCTGCGACTTCGTTCCAGAACACGACCGCGTTGCTCGACTCACGTTCGCATCCGCGCAAGTCGTTCCGATGCGCGAAAGCCACCGTCGCTGCAAGAGTACAAACAAAACATACACCTCGAATCATTGTTTTCATCCTCCCTATCCGAAGCCGTGTACGCACCTACGGCTCGCAGCAGGTAGAAGCGTCGGCCGCGGGAAAACTCCCTCACGAAAACCTTAGCCCCCGCTCCGCATCGACAGACCGGCACCGAGCTAGTAAAGACGGGGAAAGGCTGGAGGCGCCGAGGCCACCCGATGGCGACGTCCTTGCAGAAATCGGTTTCCGCGCTCCTTAGGGACTGGGCCAAGGGCGATCCCGAGGCTTTCAACGAGGCAGCTCCTGTTCTCTACAAAGACCTGAGGCGCTTGGCGCGGCAGTATCTTCGAAAAGAACGCCGCGACCACACCCTTCAGTCCACGGCACTCGTCCACGAAGCCTATCTGCGCCTGGCTGGACAGCGGGACATGCGCTGGCAGAACCGAGCGCACTTCTTCGCTGTTGCGGCCCAAATGATGCGGCGGATCCTAGTGGACCATGCGCGTCACCACGGGCGTGTCAAGCGAGGCGGCCCGCGGCAGAACTTACCGTTGAGCGAGGCAATCGAAATCCGCGAATCGGATCGCGGTCTAGACCTGCTGAGCCTGGATGCTGCGCTCGATGAGTTAGCGGCTCTCGATACCCAGCAGAGCCGAATTGTCGAGCTGAAATATTTCGGCGGCTTGACCATCGCGGAGACCGCGGAAGCGCTCGGCCTATCGCACGCCACCGTGGAGCGGGACTGGGCCCTGGCAAGGGCCTGGATGTTTCAACGCCTCCGCTCGGAGTAGGGTCGACTAACTTTGACCCCGGACTAGTTCCGAAAGGTTGGCCGGCAATCAGGGCCCTCTGGAAGCTGTTGGCCCAACCGCAAGATCCGTCTCAAATATGTCTCCAAAGTTCAGGTCGATTGTCGGACTCTGGCGAGGATTCATGTAGACAAGCCGACTTGATCCAACTCCCCGTCCCGCAAAGCAAAACAACGAAAAGGCGTGCGCTGTCGCATGTTTAATTTAATTGCCGAAATAGGGTTCGAATCCCGTCGGGGACACTTTTTTCTGCGCTCGTTTCGCGGTGTTGGCCGCGAGCCCTGTTTCCGTTGCAGTCAGGTTGCCGTAACCCCCTCTATCCAGCCGCTGCACCCGGCGCGTCGGCAGGCACGCCTCAGTGGATCGCGCCCTGCTTCATGGACAAGGCTTTCACCGGCATCGTCGCAGAAGATTCCGCGCGCGTCGCCATCGTGTTCAGAGTGCCGCGGGCCTCGACGGGCGCAGCCGCGCTGAATCTGGTTTTCAGTCCCGTGGCCTAGTTGCCTGAGGACCAGACTCGCTCGGAGATGCAAGGTGATCGATAACACCGAGCGAACATCGACTTTCTGCGCTCGCTCGACCCACAGCTGATCGTCAACACCGTCTTCGAGATGCTTCTCATGGGCGCCGTCTGTCTGAAGCACGAAGGCTTTCGAGAAGAGCGGGAGTGGAGGGCCACTCATTGCCCCGGCTGCGCCCCTCTGCCTTGATGGAAACTTCTACGGAGATCGTTGGGGGAATCCCTCAGCGCGTCTACAAGCTGCCATTGGAGGCGAAGATTGCGCCCGTTCTTGCGGACCTTGACCTCGCACCCATATTCGACCGCGGGCGCAATCGAGATTGCGTTGGAAAAGCGGCGGTGCGCTAGCTCGCCGCGGTCGTTTCTAGGCGCGTTGGGATCGCGCCTGCTGTTGACAAGCCCGATCGGAGGGAGCACAAGCCATCGCGGGTTTTGAGGGACTCGGGCCGCAACGTGAAACGGGCTGCCGCCAGTCAAGGTTCGAGGGCACGAGCGCCATGGAGATATGAGACGGCGCCGCGTGGAAGCCTTTCTACGACCAGCGCTCGTGCTTGATACGAGGCCCCTCCAAGGGAGGAAGTCATGAAAGCCCTAGTTAGAGTCATGGTCTTGTTCTTCGCCATCACTGGTACACGAACCAGCGCATTCGCACAGTCGGGGTGGTACCTGCAGAGTCCGCTGCCGCAGGGGCAGCAGAACAGTCTCTGGGCTGTCGCGACCCCAGACCTGACCACCGTTGTCGCGGCGGGCGAACTCGGGACCATTCTGCGCACCACCGACGACGGCAACACGTGGACGCTGCAATCCAGCGGCACGAGCAATGCTCTTTTTGGGCTTTCCTTCGTGGACGCCAACACCGGCTGGGCGGTCGGCGGAGGCGGGACGATTCTGAACACCATCGACGGTGGCAACACCTGGATGCCTCAGTCTAGCGGGTTGACCAGTGCGCTCCGTGCGGTCTCCTTCGCGGATGCCAGCACCGGCTGGGCAGTGGGCGAAAGCGGGACCATTCTGAGCACGATCGACGGGGGCGCAACCTGGGCACTCCAATCCAGCGGTACGACCAATCTTCTTTCTGGGCTTACGTTCTTGGACGCCAACACCGGCTGGGCGGTGGGCGAAGGCGGAACTATTTTGAACACCACCGACGGTGGCAACACCTGGATGTCCCAATCGACCGTGACGACCGCACAGCTCCTAGGGGTCTCCTTCGTAGACGCCAACACCGGGTGGGTGGTGGGATGGGATCAGACCTCGCCGGATGGGCTCATCCTCCGCACCACCGACGGTGGCGCCACCTGGACGCCCCAAACCAGCGGGATGACCGTTACTCTCTTGAGGGTCTCCTTCACGGACGCCAACACCGGGAACGCGGTGGGCTTCACAACATTCGACCGGGGAGCCATTTTGCGGACGACCGATGGCGGCGCCACCTGGACGCACCAGATCTTCGAGGCCAGTCTGTACGCCGTTTCCTTCGCCGATCCTAACCGCGGGACCGCGGTGGGCTACTCTGGAAGCATTGTGCGCACGACCGACGACGGTGCCACCTGGATGCTTCAATTCCGGGGCATTATCGCTAACCTCAATGGGGTCTTCTTCGTAGACGCCAACACGGGATGGGCAGTGGGCGGCCGAGGAACGATTGTGAAGACGACGGACGGGGGCGCTACCTGGACGCCTCAATCCAGCGGGACGACGGCGGCGCTCTATGGGGTCTCCTTCGTAGACGCCAATAGGGGGTGGGTGGTGGGCGAACAAGGGACCATCCTGGGGACCGCCTACGGCGGCGAGGGCTGGGTGCCCCAAGTGGTTCCACAAGGCGGCTGCCTCGATCGAGCATCCTTTTTGGGGGTGTCCTTCGCGAACGGCAACACCGGGATTGCGGTGGGTAGCTGCATCTATCCTGATCCGCGGACCCGCCCGCGGTGGCATGTGGCGTACCACACGAACGATGGTGGCTTCACTTGGGTGTTTGCAAACATTCCCTTTAGCTGTTTTGGTGGCGTTCTTCGCTCGGTCGCCTTCCGAGACACTCAGAATGCAATGGCGGTCGGGGACTTCATGCTCACGAATCCTTTGCGCTATGGGACAGTCGGTGTGGCAACGGCCGACGGTGGTACCAACTGGCAGGGAGGCTGCAGTTCATCTCGATCCTTTCCAATCTCTTGGAGCGGAATCTCCTACCTGGACCAGAATACGGTGACCATCGTGGGCTATGACGGGCAACCAGGTGTCGAGGGCGGACTGATTCTTCGCAACGGGATGCGCCAATCTAGCGGGACGAACAATGGTCTCGCAGCGGTTTCCTTCGTAGACGCCAACACGGGATGGGTCGTGGGCGGAGGAGGAGCGATTCTCCACACGACCGATGGCGGCGCCACCTGGACGCGTCAGTCTAGCGGGACGAGCGCTCAGCTCGTAGCGGTTTCGTTCGTGGACGCCAGCACCGGATGGGCGGTCGGCAACGGAGGAACCATTCTCCATACGACTACGGGCGGCGACCACCTCGAATAAGTCCTGGGGTTCCGTTGCCGTCAGGTTGCCGTAACACTGCTCTCTTCAACGGTACGCCGCGGAACAGGACGGAAAGCGCAGGAACCGGATTCTGAATCATCTCAAACGGGTGCGTGGTAAGGTCGCGTCTCGGTTAAGTTTTTCGCACCCTAGGTCAAGTCTTCGAATCCCGTCGGGGACACTAGTCAACTCCTTGAGGCAGCTACAGTTCTGCGACTGACGTGGTCGCGCCTCTAGGACCTCTGAGTGCTACTGCTTGAACTGCAGCGCTAGGAGTGCCCCCCTTGGGCGACGAATTGCTCGTACAGCTCGACCTCGGCTTTGCTCCCGATAGCCAGCGGGATGCGCTGATGCACAGAGTCGGGCGCTACGGTGAGCACCGGTTGTGTCCCGGTCGAGGCTCTCCCCCCAGCGCGCTCGGCGACAAAGGCCAACGGTTTGCACTCATAGAGCAGGCGTAACTTGCCCTCGGGGTGCTTATCGTCAGGGGGGTAAAAATAGAGCCCGCCCTCGAGGATCGACCTGTGCACGTCTGCCACCAGCGCGCCGGAATAGCGCAACGAATAGGGGTGGTGTCTGGATGAGGGTCGCTCGCAGTTGGACGCTGCCAGGTACTCTACGAACTTGCGAACATTCGTGGGCCAGCAGTCGCTGTTTCCCAGGTTGGCGCTGTAGTAGGCCCCTTGCGTTGGGCACCGGAGCTTTGGGTGCGTCAACACGAAGGAGCCGCGCTGGGCGTCGAACGTGAAACCGGTCACCTCGGCTTCGGTTGCGTACACCAGAACAGTGCTCGGTCCGTACAGCACGTATCCCCCGGCGAGTAGTTCGAGCTGGGCCACGTGCAACGGCTCGGGAAGGATCGAGCCGGAGCGGTATATCCCGAAAATCGTTCCTACTGGCCCGTTGATGTCTGTGTTGGAGGAGCCATCGAGCGGATCGGCGCAGACCACGTAGCGAGCGGTGCGCTTCCGCGAAAGGACTTTGGGCTGTTCGAGCTCTTCGGAGACAATCGCCGCGACCAACCCGGTGCGAGCAAACGCCTCCACCACCGTTTCGTTACCGAGGAGATCCAGCTTCTTCTGGGAGTCGCCCGTAGAATTGCGTCCTCCCGAGTACCCGAGATGGCCGTCGATCGCCGCCCGCCGCAAGTGGCGCTGAAGGACCGCCGCAGCTCGGCCAACCGTAGCGATGAGGCGCACCACGTCCTTGGACTCACCGGACGACGGCGAGACCGCCGCCAGGTGCTCTGCCAGATCGACCCGTCTCTCTCTTCGTGTCATCCGCTCACTCCATCCGTCATCCAGCGGTGCCCATTCCGAGCGATCAGTTGCTCCGCGGCTGACGGTCCCCAGGTACCCGCTGAGTAATTCGGGAAGTCTCTCGCCGGCAGCGACGCCCATACGTCGAGGACCGGCGTGGCGATTCGCCAGGCTGCCTCGACCATGTCGGCCCGGTGGAAGAGCGTAGAATCGCCAGTCATGCAGTCGTAGAGAAGCCGCTCGTAACCGGTCGCTTCCGCAGCTTCGCCGAAGTCTTTGTAATCGAACTTCAGCCCCACGTTGGCGAGCTTGATGGCGGGCCCGGGAACTTTGGCCTTCATTTCGATCCGAATCCCTTCATTGGGTTGCACTTCGATGATCAATCGGTTGGGCTCGATCTCCGACACTCCGGCATGGCGGAAGAGCATCAGGGGAGGTCTCCGGAATTGAATCACAATTTCCGTGCGACGGGTGGGAAGTCTTTTCCCTGAGCGCAGGTAGAACGGAACCCCGGCCCAGCGCCAATTCTCGACTCCCAACTTCAGGGCGGCGTACGTCTCGGTCTTGGAGGTCTGAGACACCTTGCGCTCGGCGCGGTATGCGGGGACCTTCGCATTTCCCTGAAAGCCGTCGCCGTACTGCCCACGCACTGCATTCTGGAGGACTTCCTCCTCCGCGAACGGGCGGATTGCGTCCAGGACCTTCACCTTCTCGTTGCGCACTGCCTCCGCGCCGAGACTGGAAGGCGGCTCCATGGCCACGAGCGCGAGCAGCTGGAACATGTGGTTCTGGATCATGTCCCGGAGTACGCCGGACTGGTCGTAGTAGCCACCGCGGCCTTCGACGCCGATCGACTCTGCGACGGTGAGCTGCACGTGATCCACGTACCGCCGATTCCAGACTGGCTCGAGCAGCCCATTGGCGAACCGGAACACCATGATGTTCTGAACGGTCTCTTTGCCGAGGTAGTGGTCAATTCGATAAAGCTGCGTCTCCTTCAGGACCGCCCTTAGCTCCCGGTTCAGCGCCAACGCCGAGTCCAGATCACGACCGAATGGTTTCTCGATAATCACCCGCCGCCAATGTCCAGCCTCCTCGCGCGATAGCCCCGAGGTCGCGAGTTGCCTGGCCACCTCCGCGAAGAAGGTCGGTGGGGTGGCAAGATAGAAGAGGACATTCCCGCCAGTGTGGTGCCGCTGGTTCGCCTCGGTAAGAAGCCCCGAGATCCTCTCGTACGTCGCGGGATCGCCGAACTCGCCCGAGGTGTAATAGAGCCGCGGCTCGAAGTCAGCCCAGATCTTCGGGTCGGACGTCCGCGGCGCGAACTGTTTCATCTGTTCGCCCATCTGCGCGCGGAATGCGTTCTGCTCCAGCGGCTGCCGGCCCACACCGACCACGGCGAAGTCGCGCGGCAAGAGCGCGTGGGAGCGGAGGTTGTACAAGGCGGGGAGGAGCTTGCGCTTGGTCAGGTCACCGGAGGCCCCGAAAATCACGATCGTGCACGGATCTCCCGGTCGATCCATCGTGGCCTCGGCCTGCAAGGTCGTCATGGTTTTTACCTGCTTTCTCTAGCCGCCTGAAGGACGCTCGACGTGACCGCCAAACTTCTCACGCATCGCTGAGAGGATCTTCTCCGCGAAGGTGTGCCCTTGGCGCGATCGGAAGCGCGCGTAGAGCGCAGCGGTCAGTACTTCCGCTGGGACCGCCTCTTCGATTGCCGCCTGGATGGTCCAGCGACCCTCGCCCGAGTCCTGGACGAACCCGGTGTAGTTACCCAACTGTGGATCCTCGGTGAGCGCCATCGCCGTGAGGTCGAGCAACCAGGAGCCCACGACGCTGCCGCGCCGCCAGACTTCGGCGATATCCGCCGCATCGAGCGAGTAGCGTTGCTCCTCCGGAAGGTCCTTGGACGCCGCGTTTCGCAGGATGTCGAAGCCTTCCGCATAGGCCTGCATCAACCCGTATTCGATCCCGTTGTGCACCATCTTCACGAAGTGCCCTGCGCCAGGGGGCCCGCAGTGGATGTAGCCCTCCTCCGCTGTTCCCTTGGCAGTGGCCCTCCCGGGTGTGCGAGGGATGTCGCCGCGCCCGGGGGCGAGCGTCTTGAAGATCGGGTCGAGGTGAGCCACTGCTTTGGCATCGCCGCCCACCATCAAGCAGTAACCGCGTTCGACTCCCCAGACGCCTCCGCTGGTGCCTACGTCGACGTAGTGGATTCCACGCTTCGACAGTGCCTTGGCGCGCCGTATGTCGTCCTTGAAGTAACTGTTCCCTCCGTCGATGACGACGTCGCCCTTGCTGAGCTTGCCCGATAAGGCCTCCACGGTCTCCTCCGTGGGGCCGCCCGCGGGCACCATGATCCAGACGGCGCGCGGCGGCTGAAGCCGGGACACCAACTCGTCCAATGTGGCAGAGCCGGCAGCGCCTTCCCCGACCAGCTTCTTGACGCTTTCCGGAGAGCGGTCGAATACGACGCACTGATGGCCGCCTTTCATCAAGCGGCGCACCATGTTCGCTCCCATTCTGCCCAGTCCAATCATTCCCAATTGCATGGCGTTCTCCTAAGAACCTATCGCTTCAATGCTTCCTCCACTGCGTTCGCGAGCGTCTTCAGCCCGGCTTGCACGTCAGTCCCCAGATGAACGCGAAGCGCCCGGCGGCCTCGCTCGGCGAGCACCTGAAAGTCGCCCCTGGCCTGCGCCGCCTTCACCACACCGAAGGTGTACTTCTGTCCCGGCACGGGGAGATCCTTCAGATCATCACAAGTGATCTGCAGGAAGACGCCGGAGTTGGGCCCACCCTTGTAGGCCTGCCCAGTCGAGTGGAGGAAGCGAGGACCAAAGCCCAGGCAGGTAGCGTTGCGCCGGGAGTCACGAACTCGGAGGCGAATTGCCTGCAAGGCTCGCTCGTTGCCCTCGTTCATTTGGATGTAGGCGAGAATGGCGAGGTAATCGCTCGGGCTCAGGCGCGACAGGTGGGCGCGCAGGTACTGGCCCAGCGTGTGGTGGCCTCCCGCCGCGGAACGAATCGCGTCGGCGTTCGTTTTATCCGCGTACAGGCGAACGCCATCGCCATCAAAGATCGGGGTCTCGTTCGGCAGCGCCTCTGATTGTTCGTATTCCGAGGTCAGTTTGCGCGTCTCGAGCTTGCTCGCCTCGACATCAGGTTGGTTGAAGGGGTTGATGCCAAGGATGGACCCTGCCACCGCGGTCGCCATCTCCCAGCGGAAAAACTCCTGAGCCAGCTCGTAGGGTTGTGGCACCGAAATCCGGATCACCGGATGCCCGGCCCTGGCCAGCCGTTCCAGGGCCTGATCTTGGGCCGCGTCCGGGGCAGACTCCAGCCGCAGATATGCGAAGACGCGGTCAGCGCCGTACCGCTCCGGCGGCGCCAGATCCTCTCGGTCCACAGGGATGAGCCCTCGGCCTTCCTTCCCTGTTGACTCTGCAATGAGTTGCTCGAGCCAGGCTCCGAAATCGCGAATTCCTGGCGAGGTCACGAGCGTGATCTTGTCTCGACCCGCCTTGCCGAGAACTCCGAGCAAGACCCCCAGGAGCGCCCCTGGGTTTTCCTTGGGCGCGTTGACGGACTGGCACGCCTGCACCATCTGCTCCGCGCGATCAAGGAAGCCCAGCAGATCGAGTCCGATTACGGCCGCGGGCACCATTCCGAAGTGCGAGAGCGCCGAATAGCGTCCGCCGATCGAAGGAACACCGAAGAAGATGTGGCCGAATCGGTCCGCTTTCGCCACCTGGTACATCTTGGAACCTGGATCGGTGATCCCAATGAAGCGCTTCGCGGCTTCTTGCTGGCCCAAGGCAGCAGCAGCTCGCGTGAAGAAGAACTGCTTGAAGATGTTCGGCTCGAGCGTGCTTCCCGACTTGCTGGAGACGATGAAAAGGGTGCGCTTGGGGTCGATGCGTAACTCGATCGCGGCAAGCTGAGCGGGATCGCTGGAGTCGAGGACCAAAAGCTCGGGGAACCCGGGTGCCGAGCCGTACGTCTGCGCCAGTACCTCCGGACAAAGACTCGAGCCTCCCATCCCGAGGAGCAGAGCGTGCCGAAAGCCGCTGCGCTTGACCTCTTCGGCGAGGCGGGTCAGCTGATCGACGTTGCCCAGCTGCTCCTCGGTAATACTGACCCAACCCATCCAACTGGCCTCGTCCGCGCTGGTCCAAAGGGACGCGTCCCGTGCCCAGAATCTTCGAACCTTGTTGTGCACCAGCCACTCTTCGAGCGCACCGGAGACCTGCGCGAGCAATTCCCCAGGCAGCTGATAGGTGAGCTTGTTCACGGAGGTGGCCTGCGCGTCCTCTCGGCGCTTGGCGAGCACCGCGAGCAGCTTGTTGAACGGCTCGTTGAACAGGCGGAGCGCCTCGGCAAGCAATTGCTCCGTGACTGCCCTCATCGAGATGCCCGCGTCTCCTAGGGCCTCGATGGTGTCGTGGGCTTCCTCGAGGCCCTCGAGGAGGGAGGGCCTCAACTGGCCGTGATCCCGGAATGCGTCGAACGTGGCGGGAGGAACCGTGTTGACGGTATCGGGTCCGATCAGCTCCTCGACGTAGTAGACGTCGCGGTAAGCGGGGTTCTTCGTGCCGGTGGATGCCCAGAGTAGTCGCTGAGTCATCGCTCCTTTTTGCGCCAGAGCAGCCCACCGCTCACTCCGGTAGATCCGCAAATAGGATTGGTAGGTGAGCTTGGCGTTGGCAATCGCCACCTTCCCGAGCAAACCTTTGAGCGCGCCGCGGGCGTGAGGAGCGGCAGTCTTCAGCTTGTCGGCGACCAGGCCGTCCACCAAGGTGTCGATCCTGCTGATGAAGAAGCTCGCCACACTGGCCACGCGGCCCACGTCGCCCCCCTTTTCCAAAAAGTCGTGGAGGCCCGACGTGAATGCATCGGCCACCTGCTCGTATCGCTCTTGGGCGAAGAGCAAGGTGACGTTGACGTTGATGCCCTCGGCGATCAACGAGCGGATCGCAGGGATGCCCTCCGGCGTGGCCGGAACCTTGATCATCACGTTGGGGCGGTCGATGGCTTTCCAAAGCCGGCGGCCCTCTTCCACGGTTCCGAGCGTGTCCGCCGCCAGCGCGGGGGAGACCTCCAGGCTTGCGTAACCGTCGCGGCGCTGGGAGCTTTCGTAGACCGGGCGGAGTAAATCCGCGGCGTCTTGGATATCGTGAATCGCCAGGTGCTCGTAGAGCTGCTGGGTCGAAAGCTCTTTCAGCCGGCCGATTGCGGTCAGCTCCGCGGCGTAGTCGCTGCTGCCAGCGATTGCCTTCTCGAAGATGGCCGGGTTGGACGTGAGGCCGCGGAGCCCATCCTCCCGGATCATGCGCGCAAGCTCGCCAGAGGCGATCAGACCGCGGCGGATGTTGTCGTACCAGATGCTCTGGCCGAAACGGTGGATGTCCTGCAAAGCATTACTCACTTCATTTCCTCCTTCGAGTATTTGCGTTCCAGCTCGATGACCTTCTCGAGCCGCCGGCGGTGTCGCTCTTCGCCGTTGAAGCGCGCGGAGACAAAGGCCAATGACAGCTCCAGCGCGAGCTCAGGCCCAACGATCCGAGCGCCCAAGCAAATGACGTTCATATCGTCGTGCTCTACGCCTTGGTGTGCGGAGTAGTAGTCCTGGCACAGGGCTGCGCGAACCCCGGGGATCTTGTTGGCAGCCACGGACACACCCACGCCGCTGCCGCAAATCAAAACGCCCCGCTCGGCGCGCTTTTGTCGCAACGCCTGGCCCACGGCTTCGGCGAAATCTGAGTAATCGACCGGCTTCCGGTCGTGGGTGCCCAGATCAATCACCTCGTGCCCGCGCTTCTCGAGCGCCATGGAGAGCAGGTCTTTCAGCTCAAAACCCGCGTGGTCTGCCGCGAGCGCCACCTTCATCGGACATTTCCGCCGAGTTGAGATCGTGCCGCCGCGACAACCGCCTCAGGCGTGAACCCGAACTTTTTCTGGAGCTCTTTGAGTGGAGCGGAGGCGCCGAAGGTGGTCATTCCCACGCTGTGGCCGCTCGCCCCTACGTAGCGAGCCCATCCGAAGGTCGACGCCTGCTCGACGGAGACGCGCGCAGCGACGTCGGGAGGCAGGACGCTCGCGCGGTAATCCACCGGTTGCTTCTCGAACAGCTCCCAGCACGGCAAGCTGACCACCCGCGCCCGCACGCCCTCCGCGCTCAGGCGCTGATACGCATCCACCGCGAGGCTTACCTCGCTGCCGCTGGCAAGGAGGAGCACCTCGGGCTTGCCCTGCTTCGGATCTGCGAGCACGTACCCGCCTCTCGCCACACCCGTCGCGGCGGCGAAGCGGGAACGATCGAGCGTCGGGAGCGCCTGGCGAGACAGAATCAGGACCGCGGGCTCGTGCTTGAGGCCCATGATCGTCCGCCACGCTTCAGTCACTTCGTTGGCGTCGCCTGGGCGGAATGTCAGGAGCCCCGGGATTGCCCTCAGCGATGCGAGCTGCTCGATGGGTTGGTGGGTCGGGCCGTCCTCTCCGACGCCGATCGAGTCGTGAGTAAAAATGTAGATGACGGGCAGCTCCATCAGCGCCGACAGCCGAATCGCCGGTCGGCAGTAATCGCTGAAGATGAGGAAGCCGGAGCCGAAGGGACGGACTTTTGCCAGCGACATGCCGTTGAGGACGGCTCCCATCCCATGCTCGCGGATCCCGAAGTGGAGGTTTCGGCCGCTGTAGCTCGTCGCGGTGAAGTCGCCGGCGCCTTCGAAAGTGAGCCGTGTTTTGGTCGAAGGCGCCAGGTCGGCCGATCCGCCCACCAGCCAGGGCACCTTCTTAGCCACCGCGTTGAGGACCTGGGCGGACGCATCGCGGCCCGCTACGCCCTTGGCGTCGGCCGGGAAGACCGGGAGCTCGCTGTCCCAACCCACTGGAAGCTGCCGGTGCTGCATCCGATTCAGCTCATCAGCCAGCTCCGGGAACTTCGCCCGGTAATCTTTGAACTTGTCCATCCATGTCTGCCGCAACGCGCGCCCGCGCTCTCCCAGGTGCCGTGCAAAGTGTTCGCGGGCGCCTTCCGGGACGAGGAACTGCGCGTCCTCTGGCCAGCCATAGTTGCGCTTCGTAAGGCGGATCTCCTCATCACCCAGGGGCTCGCCGTGGGCCGCGTGGCTGTCCTGCTTGTGAGGCGCGCCCCATCCGATGTGGCTATCGACGATGATTAGTGTGGGGCGATCACGCGTCGCTTTGAAGACGCGAAACGCTCGCTCCAGCATTTCCAAGTCGTTGGCGTCGCCGACGCGGGTGACGTTCCATCCGTACCCGATGAAGCGAGTCGCCACGTCTTCCGAGAACGCCCACTCAGTCGAACCCTCGATGGTGATCTTGTTGTTGTCGTAGATCCAGCAGAGGTTTCCCAATTTGAGATGACCGGCGAGAGAAGCTGTCTCGCCGGAGATGCCCTCCATCAAGCACCCGTCGCCGCAGAGCGCATAGGTGTCGTAGTCGAACATCTCGAAGCCAGGGCGGTTGAAATGCGCCGCCATCCAACGACCCGCTAGCGCGATGCCAACGCTCGTCGCCACCCCCTGCCCAAGCGGGCCCGTGGTGGTCTCTACCCCCGATGTCCAGCGGTATTCCGGATGCCCGGGACATTTGCTGTCCAGCTGCCGAAAACGTTGGATGTCCTCGAGCTTCACCGCCAACTCTCCCAGCCGCTCGTACGCTGGATTGACGGCCTTCACCTGCGCGAGGTGGAGCGTCGAGTAGAGCAGCGTCGACGCGTGCCCCGCCGAGAGAACAAAGCGGTCGCGATTCGGCCAGATCGGATCGTTCGGGTCGAAGCGGAGGCACCGCTGCCAAAGCGCGTAAACCACCGGAGCTAACGCCATCGGCGTTCCTGGGTGCCCGGAATTGGCTTTCTGGACCGCGTCCATCGAAAGCGTCCGGATGGTGTCCACGCACAGCTTGTCGAGCTTCGGGTCCCGAGGTTGCGTGGAAGTTCGAACCGGTGTTTCAGACACCGAACACCGCCCCTTCCCTATTCGACAAGGTGATGCCCTTGCCCTTGGAGGCATTCCTCTTCATCGCGAGACTCCTCCGGTGAATCCGTGGCCGGTTCTCCATGAACCGAACCCACTGGTTGCTTCGTGTACGAGGAAGCGCCCGATACGTTACAGCTGTTTTAAAGGCGCCATCCCAGACACTGAAGCTCGTTCATAAACGCGAGCCATGTGACAGTACTTTGCAGCAATGCGTTTGGCCGCGTCCGCTTCGTCGACCACGCCGTCGCGCCACGCCACCAACGCGTCCCACCAAAAAGTTCGCCCGATGGCGAAGCCTTGGTACCCAGGCACCCCGGCCCCGGCCTGTAGCCACGCCTCGACTCGCTGGTCATCAGCCCCTCGGCCGAGCACGATGCACGAGACATCACTGCGGCCTCCTTCGCGCGCCACAGCGACCGCGGCTTCGCATTCTGCGCGGGCGTCAAGCCCTTCGATCTTCCAGACCTCCGGCTCCACTCCGGCCGCGTTCAACTCCCGGATGGTCTGCAGTAGGAGCGGAGGCCGCACCTCTCGATCATAGCGATCTGTCTTTCCACCCACGGAAGCCAGTTGGGAGGGCTCGGCAGGAATCAGCAACTCAAAGAGGAACTTACGCCGGCGCTGCTTGAGCCATTGGCTCAAGCTCGCGAGGCGAGACGCTTGCCGCACATTCATCGCGCGGTCGCCCCCAGGATTATAGCGGACCAACACCTTGACATAGTCCGGGTCGAAGTCTTCGACGTGCGCGCCGAACGCATCTCCAAACTCCAGCTCGAACTCAGCTTGGCCGCTCTTCTCGACCGGCATCGCGAGAACGAAACCCTGCCGGCGGGCATCGCGGGCAATCTGCGCGCCGAATTCTTCATCGACCAGGATTCCCACTGCGCCCCCCGGGATGGAGCCCTCCGCGAGAGCGCGACGTGCTCCCTCGAAGATGATCCGTTTGGCGAGCGAGATGCGCCGCTTCTGCTCGTCCTGCGGCCGGCCGCTGATGCCGAACAAACCTTTCGAAAAGGAGGCGCGGTGGTCAAAGGCGAGCAGATACAGTGGACGATCGGATTCGCGACTCATGAGCAGCCCTCCTGCAACTCCTTTGGTAAACGAGACGCGGCAGCGCGGTCGGCAAACCAGATCAAACCACCATCGCGGGGATGAACGCCCCGGCAGGGAAGCACCTGCGCCGATTCATTCCCGGTAAGCACGCGCTCCAGAATTGGGGCTTTCGCCTCTCCGGTTACCAAGAAAAGAACATTCGCGGCCTCATTGATGAGCGGCAAGGTGAAGGTCACTCGATGAGCGCGGAACTTTTCCACAAAGGGTGCAACCACCCATTGGGAGACCTCGCCGATCGCTGCACTGCCAGGAAAAAGCGACGCGGTGTGACCATCCTCCCCCATTCCCAGGAGGATAGCGTCAAATCTCGGGGGCCGGCCTGGAGGCGGCTTCAGGGTCTGCCGAAGCGCGTCTTCATACTGGGCGGCTGCGGAACCGGCGTCCGATAATTCACCGCAGATCCGGTGCACGTTCGACGCGGGAACCGGAAGGTGGCGAAGAAGCGCCTCGCGTGCCATGCCGTAGTTGCTCTGGCTGCTGTCAGGGGGCACGTGGCGCTCATCGCTCCAGAAGAGGTGGGTATCGGTCCAGGGGATTGAGCTCCGGTAGAGCGGCGTAGCGAGCAATGCGTAAAGCGCCTTTGGGGTAGAGCCGCCGGACAAGCGAGGTGACAAACGCCTCGCTCGGAGGCGGCATCGGTGGCGATTCGAGCCAGCTCGTCCGCAGCCATCCGGAAGAGCGCATCTGGGGCTGCTGCGACACGCACGCTGGGCATCGGCCGTTAGTTTGAGGACCGGCGCCGTTTGTTACGGGCGAGGGGTCCCGGTGCCACTTCCACACTCTCGGAGTGCAGGAACATCGAGCGTGTAACGACAAGGAACCGGTCGCGTACTAGGTTCTCGTGAATGAAATCCGGGGCGCGTAACCGGGGGGATCGATGATTCTGGCGGGCGATGTGGGCGGCACGAATGCGCGGCTTGCCCTCTTTGACGCGGAGTTAAGGCCGTTCGCGCGGCAAACGTACCCAAGTCGGAGCCACGCGAGCCTCGAAGCGATGGTGGCCTCCTTCGTGTCGAGCCATCCAGCGAAGCTGATCGGAGCGTGCTTCGGCCTTGCCGGCCCGGTGAAGAATGGGCGGTGCGAAACCACCAACTTGCCCTGGGTGGTGGAAGCGGAAAGCCTCAGTCGCCAACTGGGGCTTCCAGGTGTCGGGCTGATCAACGACCTCGAAGCTAACGCATGGGGCATTGGAGCTCTGGCGCCCAGCGACTGCGAGTTCCTCCAGCCAGGAGCGCCCAATTCCACCGGCAATGCGGCACTCATCTCTGCGGGCACTGGCCTCGGCGAGGCGGGCTTGCTCTGGACCGGGGAAGGGCACATTCCGGTTGCCAGCGAAGGGGGGCACGCCGACTTTGCGCCGCGGACTGACACCGAGGTGGACTTGCTCAAGTACCTGCGCGGCCGATATGGGCATGTCAGCTATGAGCGAGTTCTCTCCGGACCCGGATTGCGCAACGTTTACGAATTTCTGCGCGACAGCGGACGAGCCGCGGAACCCTCCTCCCTCGCCGACGAGCTCGCCCATTCCGATCCTGCGGCTGCAATCGCTCGGCACGCACTCGCCGGAGATTCGTCCTTATGCGAGCACGCGCTGGAGTTGTTCGTGAGTATTTACGGAGCAGAGGCGGGCAATCACGCGCTCCGATTTTCGGCCTCCGGCGGAGTGTTTCTCGGCGGCGGAATCGCACCCAAGATCCTTCCTCTGCTCAAACGCCCGACGTTCCTCGCCGCCTACGGGGCGAAGGGGCGTTTGGCACCTTTCTTAGAGGCCACGCCCGTGCGCGTTATTCTGAACGATCAGGCGGCGCTCATGGGCGCAGGCAGATGGGTCTTGCTCCGCGCAGCGGCTATCGGACTTGGGTGTAAACGTAATCGTGCCCCTGACGCTGGTTGCCGGCCAGTTGGTGGCAGCCTACGCAGGCCGAGGATCCCTGTCCGTCGGTGATTCCCCCCGCCGCACCGAGCCGCTCGTACCAATACCAAGTGTTGCCGGATCGTCCCGCTGAGGTGTGGCGACTCACTGAGTATCCAACCACGTCCGCTCCTGAATAGACTTCCTTCACGCTGGCGGAACCAACTGGGAATTCTCCGGGCCCCGCCCCGCTAGCCAGATCGTTGGAGCAAACCCGGTTACGCCCGTGTGCTCCAAAGGGACGCGCCGGATGCGGCTCTGGCTCGCACTTCCAGCTCATGTAAAATCCCTGCGCGATCCACGGCTCGATGAGCGCCCGGCCTCGCGGCGGCGTCTGGGAATCACCCAGGTCGCTACCCTGCAAACCGTCGTCGGAAACCGCCGTTCCGCCACAGCCGACCGCGGTCACGACGAGAATGGAACAGAGAAACCGAATCCGCATGCGACCTCCTATGCTTTGGGGTACGTGGCGCGAGCGATTCTGTTACGGTCTAGACGGCTGTTACGTCTTCCAGCCGCGCTGGTACTTCAGAAGTTGCTTTCAGGGAGACAGTCTTTGAATCGCGTCGATTTCAAGAAGATCAAGGGTCTTGCCTTTGATGCTTACGGAACGCTCTACGATGTCCACTCTGTAATTCAGCTCAGCGAGCGGCTTTTCCCCGGGCAGGGCACCGCGCTCAGCAATGCCTGGCGCCTCAAGCAGCTTCAGTACACGTGGCAGCGCAGCCTGATGGATCGGTACGCGGACTTCTGGAAAGTCACCGAGGACGGTCTGGTATTCGCCGCGAACAGCTTGAATCTCAAGCTGGATGAAGGCAAGCGCAAGCAGCTCATGGAAGCCTACCTCTCGCTCAAGACCTTCCCCGAGGTGCCGGGGGGCTTAAGGGAGCTTTCCGGGGCCGGATACAAGCTGGCCATTCTCTCCAATGGCGCGCCGAGAATGCTTCAGGAAGTCACAAAGAATGCCGGGATTGAACAATACCTTGCACACATCATCAGCATCGATGAAGTGAAGATCTACAAGCCGAGCCCGCGCACCTATCAGCTTGCGTCCAAGAAGCTCGGCATCGCACCGGAGGCAATTGGCTTCGTATCCTCGAACTCGTGGGACATCGCCGGTGCGACATCTTTCGGCTTAACCACATTATGGATCAATCGAGGAAATCAACCGCCCGACGAGCTCGGTTACCCCTCCCATCGAGTGGTAACCAAGCTGACTGACCTCCTGCCGCTTCTCAAAGGGCTGGCCTGATCAGCTCTCTGGAACTGCCGATTACTTTTTGGCCCAAAAGGCTGTTCGGCGGGACAGGTCCATCCGTCCTTCGGTATCAGGCTTGTGGATCGAACACTACCTTCGACACGACTCGGCTGGTCTGGTTGAATCCGTCATCAGAGGTGCGGTTCTCAAACGAGATCGCGATCGGGCACTCTCCGGTGTCCTTCAGATAGTGTTGAAAGAGAAGGTCCTTGTCGTTGGCGCACACCACGGAGCGACCTTCGTGGGTATACACCACCTGGTTGCTGCCCTGATCGTAGGAGAGTCCTTCCACCGATTGTCGGATCAGCCCAACGAGTGAGTCCTCTCCGATCAATCCCGAATCGGTGATTTGAATCTCGACCCACGCGCGTCCGAGCTCCCGGTTCACCTCGAACTTGGCGCTGATCACCGACGTGTTGCTCGCCTTTTCATTCTCCAGAACCACCAGCGGCGAAGCATGAACAACAGGAGCTGCAAACAACGTGAGAACAAACATCATCGATTTCTTTGAAAACATTTTTTCTCCAAGGAAGGTT
>Ga0126382_10000286_pt1 | contig 19216 bp, 12 predicted proteins | sample PanSoiMetPlot_30_FD_92548 | JGI IMG/M metagenome (GOLD analysis project Ga0126382, IMG submission 92548) | Tropical forest soil microbial communities from Panama - MetaG Plot_30 | ecosystem: Environmental > Terrestrial > Soil > Tropical forest > Bulk soil | place: Panama | collected 2016-02-17
GCCGTGCTATGTTGTCGCAGACATGGTTTGATGGCGGAGGCTTTGCGACCTCGAAGTGAAGAGCAGACACTACGAACGTGAAGTCTCGCCTTCTTACCCCGCACGGCACACCTCTTACGCGCAGCAGGGGAGGGGGTTGTGTACTCCCAATTCACCGCTACCGCCTATTTTCTGAGCAGTCTACGTTAAATGATCCCCATTTGGAGGTGCGCCTGCCCACCGATCATTTGTTGGTTATGCGATCGAGTTTCGCGCGAATGCTGGAAGCAAGTTGACTATTCATTCGCAGGGTCAGGGCTTTCTGCCAAACATCGCGAGCCTGCGTGGTCTTTCCCTGCTTCTGCATTACATCGCCAAGGTGGTCCAGGATCACTGGGGAGGCCCCGAATTGTGAAGCCTCTGTCAAGTGGCGCTCGGCTTCGTCAAGCTTATCTAATTTGAAGTAAGCCCATCCCAGGCTATCCAGAAACGCGGCATTTTTTGGCTGTGCTTTGACGGCGCGTTGTATCATCGCAAGCGCCTCATCAACTTTCTCATTGCGCTCAATCATTTGATAACCCAGATTATTGAGAGCGGTTGGATTGTTCGGTTCGACTTGCAGCGCCTTTCTTAACGCGGATTCTTGTTCAACGGTATAGCCCAAGTGCTGTAGCAGATTGGCAACCAGTAAGTACCCGTTGTTGTTCTTAGGCACATTCTTCATCGATTCCCGCACCAGTCGATCAGCTTCTTCGAGCTTATTCTGTTTAAACAGCAGAGCCGCCAGAGCAATCGACGCTTGCGGTGTTTCGGAATCAAGTTTGACGGACTCTCGCAATTCGCTCTCAGCGTCAGCGGTTTTGCCGATGTGTTGATACAAATCCCCGAGGATCGTGTGAAATGCGACGGTACGAGGTTGGAATGAAACCGCTTTCTTAACGGAATCAACAGCTTCTTCATAACGGCCGAGGCTATGGTATGCGATACCCATTTCGTAGTGAGCTGGAGAGTATCGCGGATTTATTTCGATCGAGCGCTTCAGTTCTTCGAGTGCTTCGTTAGCACCCCTCGAACGCAGAATAGCACTTCCCATATCCTTGTGTATCGCGAAAGACTGTACATAGTTGGGATCGACTGCGAGTACCTGTGAGTAAGACGATATGGCATCTTCCCATCGCCCTAAGTTCATATAAGCTGCCGCAATCATGTGATGGGCACGAGCATTCTTAGGTCGCAGTCTTATTGATGCCTCGTACTCACCAATAGCATCCTGATAGCGGCGGGCCCTAAACATATAACTTCCCAACGATTCATGAGAGTCTGGATCATCAGGCTGGTTTTGAACGACCCGCTTTTGTACATCGATTGCTTCAGCATACCTTTCGGTCTCCAGCATTGCTTGTGCCGCTGTTTCCAATAAGATCACATCTTTTGGCAAGGCGGCGATCGCTTGTCGGTATACTTCCATCTCTTCATCGCGATTGTTTTGTGTTCGATATAAAGATGCGAGCCCCAGGTAAGCCTCTCGAAACGATGACTTCAATTCTATCGCTCGCTTATATGAGGCAATTGCATTATCGTACTTTTTCGCGTCGGCATATAGGTGAGCTAATCTGTAGTGAGCTTCTGGAGAGTATGAGTTTTCCTTGACAGCCTGGCTGGCTTTCTCGATCTCCTGTTCGTCGCTCTGCTTCCGAATGCTCGTAGGCTGCTCTCTTTCCTGTGCAAGGACACAAAGGCCGCCAAGAAATCCGATCATCACAATTGCGCTATTCACGGTTTTCTGGATCTTTCGGTAGCTCATGGCCAACCTCCAACACGCATCGCTATGGCAGCGTCGATGAAGCGAACGTTCGACCAAAGTTCCTTAAAGAATGCGCGCTTGAGATCAAAGGATTATCAAGCGCTCGCAATTTTCGCTTTTTCTACGTTTTGAAGCTAACTGATTGCGGCATTGTATCACAATGTGAGTTATGTAACTCACCTCGCTGACGATCAAAACGTCGAACGGGATCTGCGATGGAACCCCAACTGCGTCCGACCCGGTTGGTCGATTACGTTGAGAAATCTGCGCTAATTGACGCATCCAAGAGTCGTCCGGTATCTTCAGCGCAAGAGCAAACCAATGAAGCACATCATCGTCGGAACGGCCGGTCATATAGATCATGGCAAGACCGCACTGGTTAAAGCACTCACCGGCATCGACGCCGACCGGTTAAAAGAGGAAAAACAACGGGGCATTACCATAGATATTGGATTCGCTGATTTAGCTGTTGGTGAATTCAGGTTCGGGTTTGTTGATGTCCCTGGGCATGAGAAATTCGTGAAGAACATGCTTGCCGGTGCTCATGGTCTCGATATGGTTATGCTGGTAGTAGCCGCGGATGAGTCGATCATGCCTCAAACCCGTGAGCACTTCGATATCTGTCGTCTTTTGCACATCAAGTCCGGGCTCATAGTTTTGACTAAGTCAGATATGGTCGACGATGACCTCCTCGAACTCGCACGCGCTGAAGTGGAGGACTATGTTCGAGGATCATTTCTAGAGGACGCGCCGATCATTCCCGTCAGTTCCAAAACCGGTGCCGGCATAACAGATCTAAAAGCGGCTCTTGCGACCCTTGCTGAGCGTCTGGAACCTAAGGAAGTTTCGGCGATACCGCGCCTGCCAATCGACCGAGCATTTTCGATCAAGGGGTTCGGCACAGTGGTTACAGGCACTCTGATTGCCGGCCAAATAACATCTGGAGATGAGCTCGAGGTGATGCCGGCAGGCGTCAAGGCTAGAGTTCGCAATGTACAAGTACACGGCAAGGATGCGGAAGTAGCTACTGCGGGTCAGCGCACAGCAATAAACCTACAGGGAGTTAACGTGGATCAGGTTCCCCGCGGCAGCGTGCTCGTCACCGCCGGAAAGCTCCGTTCAACTTCTATGGTTGACGCCCGTCTCGAGCTTTTGCCTTCCGCTCCGCGACCACTTACTCAACGAGCAAGGGTTCGCCTTCACCACGGGACAGCAGAAGTGATGGCGCGCGTCGTAATACTTCAACGCGAAGAGATCACCTCTGAGAACTCCGGGTCTGACTTCGAACCGCACGGCTCTGAGATCGGGGCTTCGAGTAACGAATCAATCGGTCTGAAAGAACCGCGAATCCGGCTTTCGGAGCGGGGCGCAGTTCGTCCCGGTGGAAAGGCGATCATACAGCTAAGGCTCGAGGAGCCGCTGACAGCTTTGCCGGGCGACCGCTTTATTATTCGAAGTTATTCGCCGCAGATCACTATCGGCGGCGGAGTGATTCTCGATGCCTTGCCCGAGAAACATCGAATACGTGACGAGACCGCACGCCGGCATCTCGAGCAATTGGAGGCCGCCAGCGCTGGCGAACGGTTTGCTCTCTTCATCGAGATGGCGGGAACGCACGGTGCTACGGCAACCGAGCTGGCATCACGTACCGGCGTGACAGATTCACAATTGGAAGCGCTAACACGTGAACTGATCCGCACTGGGCGTGTGATGGCGACGGGTGCTCCGCTCCTGCTCATTTCGCAGGACAATTATCGATTGCTGGCGGACAGAGTGACTGAGTTGCTCTCTGAGCATCACCGCAGGGAGCCGTTATCGCTGGGCGTCAGTCGCGAGGAAGTTCGCGATCGGGTTTTCGGTCAGGTTCGTCCGGAGATCTTTCGGTCGGTTGTCGCTCGTTTGGTTGACGAAGGAAAGATTACAGCCGAGCGAGACGCACTCAAGCTGTCGTCACATCGTCCAGCTCTCACCGCGTCAGACGAATCGGCGAAGCACGCTCTGGAATCGTGGTTAAAAGCTTCTGGTCTGCAAGCTGGAACATTAGAAGAAGCGGCTGCCGCAACAGGAACAAGACTTGAGCTGGCGAGAAAACTGTACAACCTGCTTACAGCGGAGCTAAGGGTAGTGCGCATCGCCGAGTTTGTATTTCACGTTGATTCGATAGAGGACCTGAAGAGGCGCATCAGAGCACGAAAACCCACGAACCCGAGGATCGATGTAGCGGTTTTTAAGGAGCTAACTGGTGGCTTAACGCGAAAACATGCAATTCCGTTGCTTGAATACCTTGATCGCGAGCACGTAACGCGTCGAGTCGGCAACGAGCGCGAGATTTTATGAAGCCTTTAGGTTTCCAACATGCTTCGGGCGTTTGCTTGACGGCTGCCGATGTTGGGCCATATTCTATCAAGCCCGCTAATTCGCAGGGATTCGATGGGAATTATTCGCGATCAGAAACCGATTCAAAGTGTGGCCTTTGAATCGTCGAGCATTGAGGAAACTGCCGAGGCAGTAGTGGGACTTTCCTCCCCGCCTGAGCACGGCACGGTGAATAGACCCGAAGCCGAAGAATCCGGAACTTCGTCAAGCCCGGTCGAAAGGTTCTTCGACCTGGTGATTGACGAACTTAGTGCCCTCCGAACAAGAGCAGAACTGGATTCGCTGGAACGTGCCGCGAGGTTGATTTTGGACTGCGAGTCGAACGGAGGCAGGGTCCACGTAACCGGAATCGGCAAGAGCGAACATATCGCTCGTTACGTCGCCTCGCTTCTTTCAAGCACTGGAACACCTTCTTACTTCCTACACGCTACTGAATGCATCCACGGCTCGGCGGGACAAGTCTGCCGCAATGACGTTGTGATTGCGATTTCCAATAGCGGCACAACGCCGGAGTTGCTTTCGGCAATAGAAACGCTTCGCGAGTTCGACACCAGGATTATCGCCGTCTCTGGTAACCCCGACTCAGCACTGGCAGCCAACGCAGACGTGCTCCTCGACGCCGGTGTCGAAAATGAAGGCGGAGATCTCAACCTTGTGCCGCGCGCGAGTATCCTTGCGAAAATATATTTGCTATGTGCCCTTTCAGTCTTGCTTGAAGCTCATAAGGGATTAACACGAGAACAATACGCGCGCTGGCATCCCGGCGGGGCACTTGGCCGTCTAGCGCGTGGAGAATAGAGTCGGGTTTTATTATTGCACGGTGAAATAGAGTAGTAATTCTTGATGCGTGATTAGTACTTGTCGAGTCAACGCATCACTTCGCTCGTCACTCACCATTCCCTGCCAAACGAACCCGTTCGAGCCACTGCTCTCCTCACCAGTCACTGCTCACGCATCACTCTCACGTATCACTCCTCACGCATCACTCCTCGCGCATGGTATAAATCAAATTCTCTGTACCAGCGGGCGAAAAATGGAGGGCTGCCCATGACTAGTAACGCATTTGACAAACAGTTAGCCGCGCAGGTTGAAGAACTGCGCGAAGCAAATGCACGGCTGCAGGCTGAACTCAGCGAGCGGCAGCAAACCGCAGAGGCTCTGCGATTGGCATTACGCGCTTCAAACACCGGTCTTTGGGATTGGGACGTACAGAAGGGAGAGGTTTACTTTTCGGCTGAGTGGAAGGCGCAGATCGGATATGAGGATCGTGAACTGCCTAACCGCCTGGGCGAATGGGAGCAACGGCTTCACCCTTCGGAGAGACAGCGGGTTCTCTCAAGACTCAACGCCTACCTGGCTGATCCGTGGTCAAACTACGAAGTTGAATTTCGTTTACAACACAAGGACGGTTCATATCGTTGGATCCTCTCGCGAGCGCAACTCTTCACCGATAGTTCGGGAAAACCTATGCGCATGCTTGGTTCACATTTGGACATCACCGAGCGTAAGAGCGCTGAGCAAGCCCTTCAGGACAGCGAGGAACAATTCAGGGCCCTCGCTGAAAGCACATCTGATGTGATCTTCACGATCGATACCAACGGTCGCATTGCATTCATTAATCGCGCGGCCGAGACAGTATTTGGCTATTCGCGAGAGGAAATGCTCGGCGCAAATCTGTCACTTTTACTACCCGACTGTATGTCTTATTTCCAACTAATGGATGCTCCCTCGAACGTTGACGGACAGCTCCGATCCTGGGCGGCAGTCGAGCTGTCAGGTGTAGGCAAGGATGGGGGCGAGATACCGCTTGAGATCTCTTTGGGTGAATTCACTAGGTTCGACAAGCGCTTTCTCACTGGCATAGCGCGCGATGTATCTGAACGCAAGCGCACAGAGGAGTCGTTGCGCAGGAGTGAGAAGCTTTATCGCTTGCTTGCACGAAATTTTCCGGGCGGAGGCGTGGCCCTGTTTAACAATGAACTGCGTTATCTGGTTGCGGATGGTACCGAATTGTCGCGAGTCGGACTTTCGAAGGAGGGATTAGAGGGCCGGACTATCTGGGAAGTGTTTCCGCCCGATGTAAGCAAGATGCTGGAGCCTGTTTATCGCACCGCGCTCGCGGGAGAGCCGACTGTCGAGGAGATTTCTATCAGGGGAAGTACATTTTTGCGACATGCCGTCCCGGTGAGCGATGAGCGCGGAGTGATTATCGGTGGAATGGTGATGAGCCAGGACATCACCGAGCGCAAGCGCATGGAAGACGCACTTCGACGTGCGGAACTTGAGTATCGAACCCTTATTGAGTCAGTGCAGGCTATCGTCTGGAGGGCTGACGCACGGACGCTTCAGTTCTCATTTGTGAGTAAGGAGGCTGAGCACCTTCTCGGTTACTCTGCGGATCAATGGACTAGCGATCCGAGTTTTTGTCGCAATCACATTCATCCCGACGACCGTGACCGGGCCGTTTCGCACTGGTTGAAAGCTAAGGACGAAGAGCGAGATCTAGTCTCTGAATACCGGATGATAGCTGCGGACGGCAGAGTCGTGTGGCTTCGCGACATTGTTCGGGTTGTAGTGGAGGAGGGAATTGTTCGCGAGCTCATTGGAGTGATGGTGGACATCACCGAACGAAAGAAGGCTGAAGAACTTGTTCGGCAAAGCGAAAAGAAATTCTCCACTATCTTCCAGACGATCCCAGATCCAGTTGCTATTGTAAGGCTCAGAGATGGGTTGATTTTGGATGTGAACGATGCATGGGCTGATGAGACGGGGTGCGAGCGGGGCCAGGCCATCGGAAAGACCGGTGATCACTTTAATTCTCTCGATCAGGAGGTTAGTCGAAAGTATATCGAGCAGCTACTCGAAAAAGGTGTCGTCCGAAACCTCGAAGGCGAGTACAGGGTTAAAGATGGCACTGTCGGCTATGGGCTCTTATCAGCCAAAGCTATCGAATTGGATGGCGAGCAGTGCGCCCTGTCTGTCACGAGGAGTATTACAGCTCTGCGAACCGCCGAGCTCACCTTGCGTCAAAGCGAGGAGAGATTTCGAACCTTAGCCGAGACAACACCATCCGCGATCGTTGTATACAATTTCGACGCTGGCAGGATACGTTACGCCAACAGGGCAATGAAGGAAATATTCGGCTACTCTGAACACGAGCTTTTGGAGATAACAATCCGGGATCTAATTCATCCCGACTCATTGGAGAAGGTCACCGAGCGCAGACGAGCGCGTTTGAAGGGAGAATTCGTCTCTCCCCGGTTGGAATTGAAGCTGAAGACAAAGAACGGCGAGGTTCGCTGGGTTGATCAGTCATCCGCGCCGATCGAGTTTGAGGGCGAAGCCGCGATGATTGCTACTGCTTTCGATATAACCGAGCGAAAACGAGCAGAAGAAGCTCTTCGCCTCAGTGAGGAGCGTTATCGTCTGATTGTTGAAAACCAGACTGAGTTTATTGTGAAGTGGCGACCGGACGGCACCCGAACATTTGTCAACGACAGTTATTGCAGGTATTTCGGAATAACGGAGAGCGAGTGCGTGGGAACAAGCTTCTTTCCGCTGATAGCGGCGGAATATCGGGAGCAGATTGATAGCAAAACTAAAGCTTTGACTCCAGGTGATCCTGAGTATACGGAAGAACATTTGTCTTTTGTTCGAGACGGAATGCGCTGGCAACAATGGACAAACCGGGGGATTTTCGATCGCGATGGAACATTGATTGAGCTTCTGTCAACGGGCCGCGACATCACTGAGAGGAAGAGCGCAGAGGAGGCCCTGCAAGAGAGTGAGAGCCGGGGAAGGCGACTCAATGAGCGATTTTCCCTCGCAGTGGAATCCGCCGGTATCGGTGTATGGGATCTGGATCTGGTCTCGCGCGAGCTGACGTGGGATCAGCAAATGCAGCATCTTTACCGAATAGACGCCGAAAGTCCTTCGGGGGCTTATGGAGCCTGGGCGCAACGTGTCTCGCATGATGATCTGAGTAGGGTCGAAGATGAGGTTCAACAAGCGATCAACGGTGTTAAGAATTTTGATACTGATTTCCGTATCATCTGGCCGAACGGGGACGAGCGGCATATCAAAGCATTCGCGCGTGTGCTGCGCGATGAACAAGGCAATCCGATCCGAATGACCGGCATCAACTATGACATCACCGATCGCAAGCGAGCAGAGCGATCACTGCGTGAAAGCGAAGCTCAATACAGGGCCCTTGTCGAAAACACACCGGACATAATAGCGCGATTTGACAGCGGATCTCGGTACCTGTTTGTCAATTCAGGGATCTCTCAAATTTCAACTCTGAACCTGGATGATTTTGTTGGAAAAAGACCTATTGAAGTTGGATTTACCAGAGATCAAGCCGCCTTCATAGAGGATGCAATTCGAAATGTCCTTGCTACAAAAAAGCCCTTTGAAACTGAGTTTGAATTCGAAGGTCCGAACGGACTCGCGATCTTTGATTGGCGCGTTTACCCTGAATTCGATGCGGGGGGCGCTATTCAAAGCGTCTTGAGCATTAATCGCGAGATCACCGAGCGCAAACGGGCCGAAGAAGAAGTAAAGCAGTCGCGCGAGCTCCTTCGTGCACTTTCCGCGCATTTGCAATCGATTCGAGAAGAAGAGAGGACAATGATCGCGCGAGAAATCCATGATGAACTCGGCCAGGCATTAACCGGTCTGAAAATGGACTTGTCCGCGCTGCAAAGGAGCTTGCGGAAAACGGGAGAGTTGGACTTAGGGCGTTTGACCGAGAAGACGTCCGCGATGTCCGGGCTTGTTGATTCAACGATTCAGACTGTGCGCAAGATCGCCACGGATTTGCGGCCCGGAATCCTGGATGATCTTGGACTCGTAGCTGCAATCGAATGGCAGGCTCAGGATTTTCAGAAACGCACAGGAATCAAATGCAGTTTCACGCCAGGTATGGACGAAGTGGAGTTGAATTCGGATCGCTCTACTGCATTATTTCGAATTTTCCAGGAGACCTTAACTAATGTCGCGCGTCATTCTGCCGCAACCGAGGTTGAGGTGACGTTAAACTGGTACCATGACAACATTGCCCTCGAAATTAGCGATAACGGGAAGGGGATATCGTTGGCGGAGATCTCGGGACGTCGGTCGCTCGGGCTTCTCGGCATGCGTGAACGCGCTCAATTGCTTGGCGGAGAACTAACCATCAGTGGTTCGCCAAACGATGGAACAACCGTGACAGCGCGCATTCCACTTACATAGAATCAGTGGAGACGACCAGGCAATGATCAAGATTCTTATAGCCGATGATCATGCGATAGTCCGGCGCGGCCTCAAGCAGATCGTGTCAGAGCAGCGGGATATGATTGTTGGCGGTGAGGCAGAGAATGCTCGCGAGGTGCTGGAGATGGTGCGTTCCAATAAGTGGAACGTCATTGTCCTGGACCTCAACATGCCGGGTCGAAGCGGTCTGGAAATCTTGAAAGAGTTGAAACGCGAGCAGCCTAAACTCCCGGTTCTTGTTTTGAGTGTACACCCCGAGGATCAGTACGGAATCAGGGTGCTAAGAGCCGGAGCAGCCGGATATCTGACAAAAGACAGCGCCCCCGATGAATTAGTGAGTGCGATTCGAAAGGTACACCGGGGAGGAAGATACGTAAGTTCATCGCTCGCGGAAGCCCTCGTTCTGGAGTTGGGAGTGGAAAGCGACCGGCCCCGACATAAATCACTTTCGGATCGTGAATACCAGGTTATGACGATGATTGCCTCGGGAAAGACGGTGGGCGAGATCGGTGAGGAACTGTCGTTAAGTGTAAAAACGATCAGCACATACCGCGCGAGGGTTTTAGAGAAAATGAGAATGAGAACAAACGCCGAGTTGACTCACTACGCAATTCAAAACCAACTCCTAAGCTAAGACGTAGGACAACCTCTTACACTTCCACTGCCTTCTTGCCTACCTGCGATTCAGCTTCTTCCTACAAAAAACTTCTCTTTTGACCGATTTTGTCGGTGACATTATTCACTTATCTTTTGTATGGTGAATATTTTGGTCCCTCAACCCAACCGAACTAGCTCATCGGTAAAGGTATTCCTGGCTGACGACTCTAGTGTAGTCCGCGAGAGGCTGGTCGCGATGTTAATGGAAATCCCCGGGATTGAGATTGTCGGTCAAGCAGAAGACGCATTCGCAGCTCTCGAAGCGATACCGGTTCTGAAGCCGGACGTGGTTGTTCTGGACATCTATATGCCCGGTTCAGTGACCGGAATGTACGTTCTGGAGAGAATGAAGGCAGAGCGACACGCACCCATAATAATCATGCTCACAAACTATTCTTACGAACAGTACAAGAAACGATGTCTGGCTGCTGGTGCGGCATATTTCTTTGATAAGTCAAACGAGTTCGAAAGAGTGCCTGAAGTGCTTCTGGAGTTGCTTTCGAACGGAGATAAGAAGATTCACAAATTTGAGTAATAAGTTTTCTTAAGTGATGTGCAATCATGTTCAAATCGAATAATGCCAGTTCTAATAGTGATGATGTCTCATCGCTGACACTACAGAGCGGTGAGCCTTTCACGGATGTCAGCAGTGCAGCTTTAGAAGACGAAGACCTTGACCCGAAGCCTCTGCGGCGCGGACTGGGTCGCATCCTGAACGAAATCAGTCTTCATTTCATGGCGATATCCCAACAAGGGATCATTGTCTACTACCGCGATTTGACATACGCGCTATGGAATTCCGCGATGGAGGAGATGACCGGTCTGCTTTCCAGGGATGTGCTTGGAAAACATCATTGGGATCTCTTTCCTTTTTTGGAGGAGCAAGGTCTCGATCGCTTGCTCGAAGCCGCTCTGGCTGGCGAACAAACCTCGACTGAGGAATTCGCTTACTATGTGCCTTCCACGGGTAAATCAGGCTGGGCCTGCTCAACGTACGGCCCCTTGCGCGACCTGGATGGCGAAATTGTGGGAGTGATTGCATCGGTCGAAGACATCACTCGCCGAACCCTCGCTGAGCAAGCGCTGTCTCAATCCGAGGAGCGCTACAAAACTGCAATTGAAAGAGCAACCGACGTCGTCTATATGCTGTCACCCGATGGGACGATTATTTCGCTTAATCAAGCGTTTGAAACAATTACCGGTTGGTCGCGCACAGAGTGGATCGGCCAAAGCTTTCTGGGACTGATCCATACTGAAGATCTGTCAAAAGCAGCTGAATTGCTTCAATGCGTACTCCAGGGAGAGCGATCAGATACGTTCGAGCTGCGCATATTGTCCAGAGGCGGCCAGTATCTGGTTGGGGAATGCAGCGCGACACCTCAGATCGAGAACGGCCGAGTGGCTGCAATCTATGGAATGGTCCGGGATGTCACCGCGCGAAAACGTGTCGAGGACGTACTGCGGCGCAGTGAAGAGCGGTTTCGTAACCTTGCGGAAACGGCACCGGACGCAATCCTGATAATTGACGAAGCAGGTCACATCTGTTTTACAAATCGTGCTGCGTCGGAAACATTCGGTCGCACGTCGGACGAGATGATGGGGGCGGATCTTACGCTGTTGATGCCTGAATACTTGTGGGAGCTACATCGCGCGGGTTTCGGGCGCTTCGCCGGAACCCGAGATAGGCCGTCCTCCTGGCATTCGATCCGACTTGCTGGCTTGCACAAGGACGGTACGGAGATTCCTGTCGAGCTGTCACTTGGAGAATTCTTTCAGGACGACGCGCGTTACTTCACTGGGACTATTCGGAAAGCTGCGGGAGCCAAAGGATTCGTCGGTGAATTTAGTGCTTCGGAAGAGCAGTATCGCCAGCTTATAGAGAGCCTCACCGATCCTGTATTTGCAATAGATAGGCACGGCGTTGTCGATTACGTTAGTCCAGCGGTCGAGCTGATCACTGGGTACCAACCAATCGAGACCATCGGCAGACCTCTCAGTGAATTGGTTCACCCCTATGACTCGATGCTCTTTTCAGAAGGCTTCCAAAAGGCCCTGGACGGAACGCTCGAGTCAATTGAGTATCGAATAATAACTAAGACCGGCGATGTTCGTTTCATCCGAAGTTCAGTGAGTCGAGTTCTCTCGGACGGTCAACCGAGCGGTCTGCGAGGGGTCGTGGTTGATATCACCGAGCATAAAACCGCACTCGTAGAACTGGAAAGACTGGCTACTGCAGTTGCGCAGGCGAGTGAAAGTATAGCGATTATTGACCCGGCGGGTACGATCCAGTATGTCAACGCGGCTTTTGAGCGTAACAGCGGCTATAGTCGTGACGAGCTTGTCGGCCAGGATTTTCGCATCCTCAAAACCCTGCTGGATTCCTCGGCCTACGAAGAACTTTGGGCGGCCATGGCAAAAGGCGAGGCGTGGACCGGGCGGTTCTTAAACGGCAGAAAGGACGGAAGCTTCATCGAAGAAGAGGCAACCGTGTCACCCGTTCGAGATGGATCGGGCAAAATCGTAAATTTCGTTGCGGTCAATCGCGACGTAACTAAGGAGGTAGAGCTCGAAAAACAGTTACTGCATGCGCAAAAGCTGGAAGCAGTTGGCCGGCTGGCCGGCGGCGTAGCCCATGATTTCAACAATCTCCTGACGGCAATCATCGGTTACGGACAGCTCGTGCAAACTGCACTCGGTCCAAACCATCCCCTACGATCCGAGATCAAGGAGATACTCGACGCCGGAACCCGCGCGGCGTCCTTGACCAGCCAGCTTCTGGCGTTCAGCAGCCGCCAAAAGCACGTTCCTCGGAATATCGATCTGACTGAAACCATCGGGAATCTGATCAAGATGTTGCATCGCATCATCGGCGAAGACATCGACCTCAGTTTCCATACGTCCCCGAATATTCATCAGGTATTTGCGGACCCTGGACAGATCGAGCAAGTCATAATGAATCTCGTTATCAATGCGCGTGACGCAATGCCCTCCGGTGGCAGGCTGATAATCGAAGCCCACAACGTGATCCTGGACGAAGTTTATTGTCGTGACCACGTGTGGGCCAAACCTGGCGAGTATGCGCGCATTTCGGTGACAGACACCGGTGTCGGCATGGATACTGAGACGCGCCGGCACATTTTCGAACCTTTCTTTACAACCAAGGAAAGCGGAAAGGGTACCGGTCTCGGTTTGGCAGTGGTGTACGGCATTGTCAAACAACACGATGGATTGATTCACGTTTACAGCGAGCTGGGTCATGGAACCACGTTCAAACTTTATTTCAAGGCCCAGCCCGTCGTCCTTCAAGACGAGGCGACAGAAGCTCAAAGTACTCTACGGGGCGGCGATGAGACGATTCTTGTAGCTGAGGACGAAGAGACGCTGAGAGAGCTTGCGCGAAGCATCCTGCGTAACCTCGGCTACCGAGTCTTGCTGGCTGCTAACGGTGAAGAAGCTGTCTCAAAATACAAAGCCGCGGATGGTGAAATCGACCTGGTCATCCTGGATCTGATAATGCCACGCTTGGGTGGAAGCGAGGCTTATAAGTTGATGTGTGCTGATGGCAAGCGTGTGCCGGTGATCTTTATGACCGGCTATGCTTCAGGAGCTTTACAGACCGAGGCGCTTAGTGAGGAAGGCGCCATACTGATTCAGAAACCCTACGCGGTTGATGAGCTTGGAAGAACGGTGCGCGACATATTGGACAGAGAGATTTGAATCGCCAATACAACATTAGAACTATGGATGGGCGACTATATCGAAGACGAATTTGATTTCATCTTTGACTTTTATTGTTCCACCCGCGACCGACACCGGCTTGATCCCAAAGCTGGATTGCTTCAGTGCAAAATTTCCTTTTGCACGTAGCAACTTATCACCGAACTCAAGTTGAGACGCAATCGTAATCGGTCGCGATACACCATGCAGCGAGATCTCGCCCGAAATGCGCGCTTGATATTGTCCTTCGCCGGTCTTGGTTGCGTTTACGCCAGTGCTTTTGAATGTGATTTCTGGAAAATTTGAGACCTCGAGAACCTCGTCCCTCATCGTAGCTTCGATTTTTTGTCGATCCTTCTCACTTATCTTGTCTACAACCGAAAGCGATGCAGCCTTGATAGTCATCTGCAGCGAAGCAGGCTCAACCGTGCCAAAGGTGAATTCCGTATTACCCTCAAAGTCGCGCACGGCGATCGTATGATCGTGAGCCAACGCTGACAGGAAGCCTCCGGCAAATGCACGCACTGTGAAATGGCTCTGGCCCGCATCGATCCTGTATCGAGCGCTGTTTGCGGCAACATTGACAGGCATACCGACGGCCTCCGGCGTTAAGAACGCGGTCGATGGAGAATTGCGTAGCGGAGGAGAGGCAAACGACGCGAGCAGAAGGACTGGAGAAAATACCAAAACGCGAAGGGCTGCGATTGCGTTCATAAGTGGTTCCTCATCCCGTAATTCTATCGGAAATATTGGTTGGGGGTTAGGGGTTGGGGGTTAGGGGTTAGGGATTAAGGATTTGGGGAATAGGTTTGGGAATTGGTTTGGAGTTAGGTCTTAAGTGCAAAAAAATAACCCTATTGCTAACCTCCTATTGCTAACTCCCAACCCCCACTTCGCTAGTCGAAAGGATGTTCAAGTGAAGGTGCTTGTCCCGTCAGTAATTCCGCTCCGTTTTCAGTAATCACCATTATGTCTTCGCACCGAACGCCGAACTCTCCCGGAATATATATGCCGGGTTCGTCGCTGAAGGTCATTCCAGGCTCAAGTTTGGTTTTGTTGCCACGAACGAGGTAGGTCCATTCGTGACCTTCCATTCCGATGCCATGACCGACTCTATGAGTGAAGAACTTGTAATCAGGGCCAAAACCGGCGTCGACCACGACTTTGCGCGCCGCGGCGTCAACATCTTCACAAGCTACGCCGGGTCGGGCCGCTTTCAGGGCTGTCGCTTGAGCACGTTTCACAATCTCAAAAACCTTTAGCTGTTTGTCAGTTGGTTTGCCGAAAACTGTTGTTCGAGTTATGTCGGCAGCATAGTTCTCAACACTGCAGCCCCCATCGACAAGAACTATATCTCGTTGTCGAAGTTTCTGCGGTGTGACTGTGCCATGCGGGTTTGCAGAATGCTCTGCAAACAGAACTAGCGCGCCTCCGCGCGTGCCGAGCTGCTGATGAGCGGCAGCGACTTTACTCGAAAGTTCGGTATGAGTCATTCCTTCCTGTAAAGACTTTAACGCTACCTCGAAGGCCCTTAAGGTTATCTGGTTAGCCAGTCGAATGAGTTCAATTTCATGAGCCGTCTTGATGCGCCGACAGCGTGCTGTCACCGGATCGGCGCTCGTTAGCTTGAGCGCTGGAGCCGCCTTGGATACGCCGTCCGAAAATGCGAACCTCACCGTTTCCTCTACTCCCAGTCGGCCCGAAATGATGCCCCGATCGTTCAGGATTGAGGCCACAAGTTTGTATGGACTTTCGTCTTCCTGCCATGTCCGCACATCTGTTCCAAACTTGATCTGCTCGAGCGCTCTCCCTTTTTCGAAGGCAGGTGCTACCCAGGCAAGGTCGCCTTTTGCCGGAAAAACAAGCGCGAACAATCGCTCGCTTATCCCCCACTGCGCATTTGTGAAATATTGCAGGCTGGCGCCACCGGTAAGAAAGATTGCATCAATGCCGGCGTCGTGCATGTAGCGTCGCGCATTTTCCTGTCGCTGCAGATATTCCTCATGGCTGATTGGCTTGGCCTGACTTGCAAGCAGTTTGACAGGTGCATCTTGATCTAAGAACGAGGGGTCAACGGCCAAAGCGAGAGTTGTCAGCCCGCCAAATTTCACAAAGTTTCGTCGATCAATCGTCATGTGATTAGCCTATCGTCATCTGACAACCGCTTGCTTCAGATAATCCTGTGCTTCGCGAAGCTCCGCCAGATTCTGATCGCACTGACTCCATTGCTGGATTAGTTTCGAATAGGTTTCGACAGCTTTTTTCGTATCGCCGCTTTTCGATGCGGCACGCGCCAGGCCCAGCAAAGAGCGGGCTCGGTTTGGTTGTCGCAGCAGAGCAATCGAAAATTGCTCGGTCGCATCACTCGGCTTATTTGCGGCAAGCAGTATCTCACCAAATAATTCGTGCGATGGTTTGATGAGGCTCGGCGGACCGGACGGAGGAGACATCTCTTCCTCCAACGCGGTCGCGCGTTTCATCATTTCGATCGCCTCAGAGTAGTTCTGCTTTGCTGCTGCAACGCTCGCGGAAACTTCGAGTTTTTTAATCTCAGCAGACTTGGCGGCGTAAGCATCGCCTTTGTCCGAGACCTGTTGCAGTGCGGACTGCAGCTCGGCGATGTATCGTGCCGCATCGGGGGAACTTAATTTCGCTGCCGCCAGGCCGCGAATGAAGCTTGGGAGCGATTGACTGCGTGGACCCCTGGCAGGCGCAGCAGCAGGTTGGTTGTGACCGGCGTGTGCTGTCATGTCTTCAGTCGCCTTCGCCTGATCGGTCGCGAAAAGTTTAGCGGCAAGGTCCCATCTCTCAGTCTCGACGATGAAGGCGGCGTTCATATCCTCATTGTAACGCCCAATTCCGTCCTTCCGATTCACCGGAAGAAGACTCTCAGCTTTGGCGTACCGACCTTGTTGCAAGTAGACATAAGCGAGCCAGTGAAGACTATGATAGTCGCGAGCGGTGAGAGGCAGACCCTTTCGTTTTACCCAGGCGTCAGAAACAGCCCATGCTGACTCATTTGAAGCTGCGGCTTCCGGCCACATGCCTAATTGCAAAAAAATATGTGCGGGCATGTGTCTGGCGTGGTGAGCCTCAGGTGCTATCTCGGCGTAACGTCGCGCAGCGGGCAACGCTATGATGGCATGTTCCGGATCATCGAACGCATGAATGATGAAATGTGCCGCGCCGGGATGATCAGGATTCTTTTTGTAGATATCGAGCGCTATTGCGCCGGCAAGCGCCTGGCGTCGATAGCCCTTGTCACCCGGTCGAACGGTACCGAGCAGAGATAGCGAATAGAAACACGCCGCCTCGAGGTCCTCAGGATACGCGCGATAGACTTTTTCCATTGCAGCGGAGTATGCCTTGTCTCGTGCGAGCTTATCTCCGGGCCCATAGAGTAATCTCACCGCTTCCACAAAAGCCCTTTCTCTCGCGGTAACCTTCGAAAGATCCTTTATGTTGGTTAGCACCTTCCTGGCGGCTTCCGTATCTTGCTCGGCCCAGAGGGGGTGGTTATGTGCCATCGCTTCACCCCAGTAACCCATCACGAAATTCGGATCAATCTTTGTTGATGCGCGAAACTCGTCCAGCGCTTCTTCGAACCAGAATGAATGGAGGGCAGCGAGCCCGCGAAGGAAATGTGTCTGAGCCTCGGGGGAGCCGGATGTTGGGAAGACGACCTTACCTAGCTGTGATTGAGCGGACCCTTCGAGTGCAAGCGCAAAGACAAAAAACGAGATCGATATGATCGAATAACCAAACGTTCTAAAAGCTCTTTTCATTGGCTTCACCTCCCGTATGAGAGCTCAACTATGGCGCCCAATTCTATCCTCGCGGTTTGATGCTTACAAGCGGCGCGGCTGAATGGGGTTGGCGCGCCGCGAGAACTCATTTGCAAGGCTCAGACCTGGATTCCTGGCGAGTCGTTCGAAAAAGCTGGTTTTTTTGCTCGATTCCTGTTTGGACCTTGTGCTAGTATCAGCGCCTCAGGTCTCTCCAATCCAATAGGCAGAGGTGCAAAGATGTTAAGGTTTATTCACTCGTTAGCGAAGCCATTCATCGCCGCGCTCTTGATGGCCGGTGTTCTATCGTTGACTTGCCCCAGGGCGGCTGCGGCAGATCTTCCCTCAGATACAGAGAAGAGCGTCGAGCCAGCGGCTGCGTCTAGTAATGCTTCTTCTGCAGACCCTGGCGCACCCACATACAACGTTCTATTCGCGGCTTTTAGCACCCCGCTCACTGCTGGGACAGAACCAACACCGGAGCCCACGACCCGACCTCGACGTGCCTCTGACCTTGTTCCAGCAGTCCCGATCTATACTCCGCCACCGATCCCGGCTCCGGCTCCGAAGCCTTCTCCGTACGTCGTAAGCACAGCGCCAATGACCGTGGGAGAAAAGTTTGGAACATGGTTCAAATCAAGATTTCTTTCTTATGGCCCTTTCGCCTCTGCTGTGTTCAGCGGGATGGTTAAAGAACTGGAAGACAATGATGATTTCAAGGAAGATACCGTAGAGAACTACTTTGCCGACTCGATGACCCGCGCTGCCAGAGCCTATGCGATGGCAACAACAGCCTCATTTTATGAAAAGGCGGTGTTAGCATCATTGTTCAGACAGGATCCGCGATACCATCGATCCGGATATACGGGTGCCAAGGACAAGTTTGTCTACGCCGTAACCAGAGTCTTCGTGACTCAGGGAGATAATTGTGGGTGTAATCAACCTAACTATTCATTCCTTTTAGGAGGAGCAGCCGCCTCAGTAACCGCTAACGCCTGGGAGCGCCCCGAACGTGGTGGACCTTTTCACATGGTCCGTCGCTACTACACGCACATCGCGCTCACTGCAGTGTTCAACATCGTTCGCGAATTTGTTGGCGGTCAGTAGAGCAGGCGACAGCCGTAAATCAAAAGGCAAGGAGTTGCGATTCGCCCCTCCTTGCCTTTGTCTAATTTTGTAACCGCGCAGAGCTAAGATGCGCCGAGCTGCCTCAATAATGAGCGCGATCGGAGATCGCGTTCAAGCGCATGCCTCACTATTTGATAATTGATTTCACCTATCTTGAAGAGCTGTTCAGAACTGACCTGAGTTCCAGCAAACGCTGAAGGAGGAAGTCTGAACATCTCGCTTATCACCGTTCGCAGATCTGCATTTAACGCGAGCCCAGCTCCTCCCCCACACGAAAGGCAACGCGGCGTTCCTTCCGCAGTCAGAAAGACTGAATCAAAAGGCGGGATTGTCTCGTCACATACGGCACAGCGTGATGTATCCGGAAAGAAGCCGACGAGCTTCAATAGCCACGATTCGAAATACCTGAGAATCTGTGCGAGATTACCTGCATCGCTTTCGATAGCTTCAAGTGTAGCCACTACCAGACGGTAGAGCTTTTCGTTTGGCTCGTGCTCGGGCAAGAACTCCGTGAGCA